>Ga0066652_100001800_pt1 | contig 11340 bp, 12 predicted proteins | sample GraSoiAngelo_101_FD_71413 | JGI IMG/M metagenome (GOLD analysis project Ga0066652, IMG submission 71413) | Grasslands soil microbial communities from the Angelo Coastal Reserve, California, USA - 14_0903_02_30cm | ecosystem: Environmental > Terrestrial > Soil > Grasslands | place: USA...
GGATACGGTTCCGTCCGCCGTTAGCTTTCGCCGATGCTCAAGCTCGGAATCGTGGGGCTTCCCAACGTGGGGAAGTCGTCGTTGTTCAACGCCCTCACCGCCGCCGGCGCCGCGGCGGAGAACTATCCGTTCTGCACCGTCGAGCCGAACGTGGGTATGGTGGAGGTGCCCGACCCCCGGCTGCAGACGCTCACGGAGATCGTCCAGCCGAAGAAGTCCGTCCCGGCCGTCGTGCAGTTCGTGGACATCGCGGGTCTCGTGAAGGGCGCGGCGGAAGGGGAGGGGCTCGGCAACAAGTTCCTCGCCAACATCCGTGAGACGGACGCCATCGTGCACGTGGTGCGTTGCTTCGAAGACCCGGACGTCACGCACGTCATGGGCGCCGTGGACCCGGCCCGCGATCGCGAGGTGATCGAATTCGAGCTCGCGCTCTCGGACCTTGCGACGGTGGAAAAGCGGCTCGATCGCACGCAGCGTGCGGCGCGCACGGGTGACAAGGAGGCGCTGGCGGAGCTTCCCGCGCTGCAGAAGGCGAACGACTCCCTGAAGGAGGGCAAGGGACTCTGGGGCGCGGGGCTCACGCCGGAGCAGCTGGAGCTCCTGCGTCCCCTGGCGCTGCTGACCGTGAAGCCGATCCTCTACGCGGCGAACGTCACGGAGCACGAGCTGTCCGGTGACGAGGGCAAACACCTCAAGGCGCTGCGCGCCGCCGTCGCCGCGAGCCATGAGCCCGCGGAGGTCGTTCCATTCTCCGCGAAGATCGAGGCGGAGCTGTCGGAGCTGAGCGGTGGCGAGCGCGAGGAATTCCTGCACTCGCTCGGAATCGAGTCAGCGGGATTGGAGCGTCTGATCCGCGCCGGATACCACTTGCTCGGGCTCCAGACGTTCTTCACAGCCGGCGAACAGGAAGTGCGGGCGTGGACGATCCATCAGGGCGACACCGCGCCGAAGGCCGCGGGGACGATTCACACCGACTTCGAGCGCGGCTTCATTCGCGCCGAGACGGTCGCTTACGACGACTTCGTCGCGAACGCCGGGTGGAAGGGCGCGCGGGAGAAGGGAGCCGTGCGCGCGGAAGGGAAGGAGTACGTCGCGAAGGACGGCGACGTCATGCTCTTCCGATTCAATGTGTGACGACTGCTACGACATGCGCTTCTTGTTCAAACGCATCGCGACCTCGGCGCCGTCGGTCAACCACGTCTCGACCACCTGTGTGACGTCGTCGAACGTTTCCCGCACCAGCTTCTCGTCGCGTTTCCCAAAATCGGAGAGCACGTAGTCGGCGAGATCGCCGCGCGCGCGGGTCGGATCCTCGGGACCGACGCCAAGCCGCAGACGCGCATAGTCCTGCGAGCCAACCGCCGCCTCGATGCTCTTGAGACCATTGTGGCCGCCCGCGGAGCCGCGCGGACGGATCCGGATGGTGCCCACGGGCAGCGCGACCTCATCGATCACGATGAGAAGGTCGCGTGACTTGTCGAACCCCTCCCGGCGCAGATACGGACGCAGCGCGGCACCGCTGAGGTTCATGTACGTCTGCGGCTTCACGAGACGCACGCGCTGGCCAGCGACGCTGCCCATGGCGACGCGCGATTCGCCGTCCTTCTTCCACCCCTCGAAACGCCAAACGTCGGCGAGGTGGTCGAGTACCCACCAGCCGACGTTGTGTCGTGTCCGTTCGTACTCCGGACCCGGATTCCCCATCCCGACGATGACCTTCATCGGAGCGTCGTCTCGCGGCGAGCGTCCGAACAGGGCAGCGAAGAAAGAACGGATCAGGTCTCCGTCTCCTCTCCCTCCTCACCAGCCTTCGGCTTGCGGATGAGCTCCGGCTCCGGCGCTCCTTCCGGCGCAACGACTGCGCCCTCCGCGACGACCGCGGGAGCCTCTTCGGCCTTGGGCGCCGACACGATAGCGACCGTCTGCTCCGCGTCCGCCATGACCTCGACGCCTTCGGGCAGCTTCAGGTCGGACACGTGCAGACTGTGGCCGATCGTGAGCGCCGTGACCTCGACATCGATGTGGTCCGGAATGTTCGCCGGATCGCACCGGACGTCGATCTGGTGGATGATTTCCTCGAGGATTCCGCCGCCCGTCTTCACGCCTTCAGCCGTGCCGATGAAGCGGAGCGGAACACTGACGGTCACCTTCTCACCGGCGACGAGCTCCTGGAAGTCGATGTGGAGCACGCTGCGGCGGAGAGGATCCCGCTGCAGCTCGCGGATCAGCGTGCGGGCGGTGCGCCCGTCCAGTGCGAGCTCGATGACCGTGCTGGTGATGCGGACGCGCTCCGCGAGACGATCGAACTCGCGTGCGTTGACGGTGAGCGACTGCGGCTCGCGGCCATGTCCATAGATGACGCCGGGGACTCTGCCCTGGGCGCGAAGCTTCCGGGCGACGCCCTTGCCCCTGTCGGCGCGGGGCTCTGCGCCCAGCTGTGCGGTTGCCATTGGTCCTGATTCCTGATTCCTGGGTCGATCTCTTCGCAGCCAATCGCTTCACGCGCCTCTACTCTCAGGAGGCTGCGTCCTCCCTACCATACGCGAAAAGCGAGTTCGTCATCCGCTCAGGATGACACTACAACCTAAACGGTCGCCGGTACTCCGTGCTCCTCGAACAATGAGCTCACCGACTGCTCTGCGTGCGTCAGCCTCACGGCCTTTGCGAGCAGCTCACCAACGTTGAGCACGGCGAGACGATCGAATTCATGGTCCTCCGGAATGGCGACGGTGTTCGTGACGGCCACTTCCTTGATCGGCGAATCTTCCAGCCGCTTCCGGGCCTGACCGGACAGCAGTGCGTGGGTGGCGCAGGCGTAGACGTCCCGCGCGCCCATTTTCTTCAATGCCTTCGACGCCTCCGCAATCGTACCGGCGGTGTCGATCATGTCGTCGACGAGGATACAGTCGCGTCCTTCCACTTCACCGACGACGTTCATGACTTCGGACACGTTCGGAGAGGGGCGGCGCTTGTCGATGATGGCCAGCGTGGCGTTGAGCCGCTTGGCGAATCCGCGCGCCATCTTGGCGGAGCCGACGTCCGGCGCGACGACCGTCGGGTCGGTGAGGTTCTTCTTGCGGTAATGCGCGGTGAACACCGGCATCGCGTACAGGTGATCGACGGGAATGTCGAAGAAGCCCTGCAGTTGATGCTGGTGGAAATCGATGCCGAGCACGCGATGCGCCCCGGCGGTGACGATCATGTTGGCGAGCAGCTTCGCGCCGATCGCCACGCGCGGTTGATCCTTGCGATCCTGGCGCGAGTACCCGTAGTACGGCATCACGACGGTGACGCGGGCAGCGCTGGCGCGCTTTGCGGCGTCGATCATCAGAAGCAGCTCGAGAATGTTCTCCGCGGGCGGATTCGTCGGCTGGATGATGAACACGTCGTTGCCGCGGACGTTCTCGTCGATGCGGACGAAAAGCTCACCGTCCGCGAAGCGCGACAGCGTGACTCTGCAGAGCTCGACGCCGACGTGCCTGGCCATCTCCTCCGCCAGCGGCCGATTCGCGGTGCCGGAGAGGAGCTTGAAACCGTGGGAGGGGACCGAGAGGCCGTCCATTACGAGTGTGTGTAAGTCGTCATTGCCCCCGGTGGATTCGAACCACCATTCTGCGGTCCAAAGCCGCATGTCCTGCCATTGGACGAGGGGGCAGACGTGCTCGCCGCTAGCTTTGAAAGCTATTCCTGCGCTTCGACTTGGACAACACGCGTGCTCGTGCGTGTGGCCAGCTGAGCGACCTGGTTGGGCAGCCCGTCGATCGACGCTACAGGCGAATGGAAGACCCCAAAGACGGTCGACCCGGAACCTGACAACCGGGCGATTCGCGCGCCTGCTGCCCGAAGGCGTTCGCGGCACGCCCGGAGAACCGGATGTCGTTGCTCGACCACGGCCTCGAAATCGTTGCCCCCCGCCAGATCGCACGCGAGCTGCTCCACCGCGCTCCAGCTCCAGCGAACCCGCCCCAGACTGCGTCCGTCCGAGGCGAGCGGCCGGTTCGACTCGTCCAGCCAGCGATACGCCTCCGCCGTCGTGACGCCAAAGGCGGGAAGCAGCAGCAGGACGGGGCGCGACGACAGCGTCGGTTCGGTGAGCTGCGGCGACATGAGCTCGTCACCACGGCCGATGGCGAACGCGGCCACGCGATCGCTGGCGAGAAACGGGACATCCGCTCCCAGCTGCGCCCCGAGCTCGCGGAGACCATCTCCCATCGGACGCGGAGACAGTGCATCGAACGCTCGTAGCACCGCCCCGGCGTCTGCGCTGCCGCCGCCGAGGCCGCCGCCGACCGGAATCCGCTTCACGAGCTCGATGCTGAAGCCGTCGGGCCAGCCACACTCGTGCGCGTACAACGTTGCCGCGCGCATCGCCAGGTTGGCGTCCGGCGGACCGAGTCCCTCTGCTGGGAGCGCCGGACCCGAGCAGCTCAGCGAACGCTCCGCGCCGCCCCCACCCACGCGGATCATGAGGTCGTCCGCCAGGTCGATGCGATGAAAGAGCGTGAGCAGCTGGTGATAGCCGTCGTTCTCACGCGGGCCCACGCGCAGGAAGAGGTTCAGCTTCGCCTGCGCCTGGACGCGTGCGACGCGGCGTCCGCGGTTCACTGCCTCAGCTCGCGCAGGTCACCGAGATGCAGGCCGCTCCGCGCGAGGTAGTAGAGACCGAACACCGTGATCGGAATCAGCGACAGGATGTGGTAGCTCAATGCCCAGGCGGCGGCGAGGCTCTCGGGTACGCCGTACAGATGAAGGCCCGCGACCGATGCGATCTCGAACGGCCCGAAAAACCCGGGTGTCGATGGAATCGAGACCAGCAGGACGATGGCGCCTTGAACGAAGAGCGCGGCGAAAAATGATGCGTTGATGCCGAGCGCCCTGAACATGATCCAGAACGCGAGTGCCTGAACGAGCCAATGGGCGACGGCCCAGAGGAACACCGCGAGAAAGTGCCCGAAATGGCGGAACACACTCAAGCCGTCAGCGAACGACCGCAGCATCACGCGGCCCCGCTCCTCGAAGCGTGGCGCCACGCGACGCGCGAACAACTCGAACAGGCCGATCAGCCGATCGGGAAACGCGATGATGGCGTAGATGGCGAGCGAAATCACGACGAGCGCGATCACGCCGCTGCCCGCCCAGTTCGCGATCGGCCGTCCGAGGATGAGTGTGCTCGCCGGGAAGCTCGCGTCGAAGAGGGAAACGACGAGGAGCAGCAGCACGATGACGGCGTCGAACACGCGGTCGACGACCAGCGAGGCGAACGCCGCCGAGAACGGCACGGTCGTCGAGCGCGACAGCGCGAACGCGCGAACCAGCTCGCCCATGCGCGCGGGGAGGAGGTTGTTCGCCATCATGCCGATGGCCGTCGCGCGCCAGAGCGTGCCGATCGGGAGGCCGGGCGCGACGGGGGCGAGGATGGGACGCCAGCGGATGGCACGCAGCACGAACATCGAGTTGCCCACCAGCACGGCGAGCACGACGAGCAGGATGTTCGCGCCTCGAACGGCGGTCAGCACCTCGGACCAGCGGACGTCCCTGAACGCCACCCACAGCAGCAGGACGCTGAGCGCAAGACCGATCCCGGCGCGCCAGGAGATGCGTGGTGTCATCCCGAGCCGTCTGGCTGCACGCGGGGGCGGGGCGCTGATGAGAACGGGTGTCGAGGGCGCGGCAACAGCGTGCGGTCAGTCGACGCGCGCGAGCTCGACGAGATCGTAGAGCTCCTCGAGCATTTCAGGCGACGGTGGCGTGGTCGAGCGCCTGATCTCGTCGCGCAGCTCGATCGCGCGGTCCAGCGCCGCCCGGCCGCGATACAGCAGCGCGTCGACCGGCACCACCTCGTCCTGCAGCTCCACCGGCACCGCCATCCGCTCCCCGGACAGCGAGTCGAACATCGCGATGGTGGAGTCGAGCGAGATCGCGACGGACTTGAGCGACTTGGGCGGGCGCGCGGGCGCGGGCGGCACCGGCGTCGGCGGCGTGTGAACCGCGGACATCACGCGGGCGTGCTGCGACGCCATCTGGTCGCCGCCGGTCTGCGCCGCCGCCGGCTGCGACGGTGTCGTGGGCGATCCGATGGCGCTGCGCGGCATCGTCAGCCTGGAGCCGGGGACGACGCCGGACTGTTCGACGGGCGTCGCCGCGGTGGCGGCGGGCGAGATCGTCGTCGCGAAGCTGGCGATCGCGTCGAGCGCCGAGACATTGAGATTGCCCGTACGTTCGAGGTACGCCTCCACCGTCTGCGCGACGGCCATCTGCCCGAAGCTGGCGGCGGTGGCCCTGATGGCGCGGAGCGCGCGACCGAGCTCGCCGCGGGCGTGCTCACGCTGGATCTCGTCCTTGGCGGCGCGCGCCTCGTCGATGACGCTGTGCAGATGCTCGCCGAGACTGACCACTTCCATGCGGAATCGCTGCGCCGGAGTCGTGGGCGGGTTCGGCGCTGCGAACACGACGTGCGGTCCGCGGTCGTTGAAGAACAGGTCGGAGATCGCGACGACGCGATCGGCGCCGGCGACGTCGGCCAGCATCGCGTCGAGCGCCGCGAGGAACGCGGTGTACTGCGGCGTCGTCGTCGTGACGGTCTGGCCGGTGGTGAGACCCGCCGAGATCACGCGCAGCAGGTCGGACGCGTTGCGGAGGACGTTGACGCGTTCGTCCGTGACACGCGTCGCTCCCATCTCGATCGGTCTGATCGCGGACTCTGCGGCTTCCGAGACCTCCGAGAGTCCCGGGACGTCACGAACGCCCGACACGCCGCGCAGCGCGCGCACCCGGGCAAGCACGTTGAGCGCGTTGCCACGGTCGTCGGGGCGGGTGGCGAGCAGCTCCAGTCCCGCGGCGATGTTGCTGGTCTCGGCGATGAAGTAGTTGGTGCTCGTGACCGGCGGCGTGCTCGACGCGTTCGCGGTCAGGGGCACCTGCACGAACTTCGAGAGGTCATTGAGCCGCTTGAGTGCCCACTCGTCTTCGGCGGCAGACCAGGACCGCGCGGCGCGTACCAGGATCTTCAGGTCGTCGACCGCGGCGGTGAGGGCTGCCTTCAGGCCCTCGTTCCAGGTGACGCTGCCTTGCCGCAGCGAACGGCCGATCGCCTCGACCGCCGACGACAGCTCGGCGAACATCGGGAGCTTCGCCATCGTCGCGCTGCCGCGCAGCGCGCGCGAGATCCGCTGGAGCTGACCGGCGTCAGGGCCGGCCGCGACCGCGCGCAGCAGGAGCCCGTCGATCTGCTCGACGTACTCGCCTGCCTCGAGGACGAAGAAATCGAGGTACGACCCGGTGCCGGGAGCGGTCATGGTTGTCGCTCAAGTTAGGACGCTCCACGTGCAGAATCCATCACGCGCCGGAGCTCCCGCACCGACTCGGCGAGCCCGACGAAGATCGCCCGGCTCACAACGGAGTGACCGATGTTCAGCTCCTCGATCTCCGGGATGCGCGCCAACGGCGTGACGTTCGCAACGGTCAGTCCGTGACCCGCGTGGACGGCGAGGCCGAGCGCGGCCCCGTGGCGCGAGGCGTCCTGCAGCGCGCGCAGCGCCGTGGCGTCCTTCGGGTGGTGCGCAAAGGTCCCCGTGTGCAGCTCGATGGCGACCGCACCGAGATCGCGCGAGCGGTCCACGGCGCGCTCATCCGGGTCGATGAAGAGGCTGGTGCGGATGCTGGCCATGTTCAGGCGCGCGATGCCGTCGCGCAGCCGGTCGATGTCGCGCGAGACGTCGAGGCCACCCTCGGTAGTGATCTCCTGCCGCTTCTCGGGCACGAGCGTGACCTGGTGGGGGCGCAGCCGCGACGCGATGTCGAGCATCTCGTCCGTGCATGCCATCTCGAGGTTGAGCAGCGTGCGAACGGACTTCGCGAGGCGGTGTATGTCCTCGTCCTGGATGTGGCGGCGATCCTCGCGCAGATGCGCGGTGATGCCGTCCGCGCCGGCGTCCTCGCACAGCGTCGCCGCCGCCACGGGATCGGGCTCGTCGCCGCGGCGCGCCTGACGCACGGTGGCCACGTGGTCGATGTTGATATATAGGCGCTGACGCTTCACGTGGGCGAGGCCGCGGAACGTTTTGTTGCTGGCATTTCGACCACCCAACCCGTTAGGTTCGCTGCATCGCCGCCGCATCGCCGCGAGCGGAGACCCCGGAGCGCGTGAAGAAACTAGCCATTGTGCTGTTGCTCGTGGCGGCCTCCTGCCGCCGGAGTGTCGCGGTCGGAAGCCCGACTCCCGGACAGCCGGGCGGGTCGAACCCGCGCGACGCCATCGCCAAGTTCATGGCGTCCGCCAAGGCACAGGACCTCCAGGCCATGTCACTGGCGTGGGGCTCGCCGCAGGGACCGATCCGCGAGACGCGTTCGCGCGAAGAGATCGAGCAGCGCGAGGTGATCCTGATGTGTCACCTCAAGCACGACAGCTATCGCGTCGTGAACGAAGCGCCGGCCGTGAAGGACGAGCGGCAGCTCAATGTCGAGGTCAAATACCGCGACCTGACGAAGGTCGCGCCGTTTTTCGTGGGCCAGGGTCCGTCGCAGCGGTGGTACGTATTCCGCTTCGATCTCGATCCGCTTCGTGAGATCTGCGCGAGGCACTAGTGTTCGGTGAGCTCGACGAGCACTCCCGCGGTGGACGACGGATGCAGGAAGGCAATGCGCTTGCCGTCGGCGCCCATGCGCGGCGCGTCATCGATGAGGCGGACGCCGGCGCGACGGCAGCGTTCCAGTGTGCCGTCGAGATCGTCGACCGCGAAGCAGATGTGATGGATACCGGGGCCGCGTTTCGCGACGAACTTGCCGATCGGCGTGTCCGCTCGCTCGGCCTCGAGCAGCTCGACCAGTGGTTCACCGGCTCGAAGTCCGGCGATGCGCGCGCCGTCGGAGTCGTCCAGCAGTACTTCAGGCAGGTTCAGGATATCACGATATAAAGGAAGGGCGCGCTCCAGCGCCTCCACGGCGATGCCGATGTGGGCGATGCGAGTGCCGCGGGTCGATGGCGGCGACGCGTCCTTTGGCATGGCGACACAATCTATAGTAGCGACACACTTCGGCCGACTCTCACGACGCAGCGAGGACGCTCAGACATGGCGGAGAATCTCACGGCAGTAACCGACGACACGTTCGAGACCGAGATCGAGAAGCACGACGGGCTCGCGATCGTGGACTTCTGGGCCACGTGGTGCGGCCCGTGTCGCATGATCGCGCCGATCCTCGATCAGCTGGCCACCGAGTACAACGGCAAGGTCAAGGTCGCGAAAGTGGATGTCGACACCAACATCCGGACGGCTACGCGGTTCAACGTGCGCTCCATCCCGATGCTGCTGTTCTTCAAGAACGGAAAGGTGGTCGATCAGATCGTCGGCGCCGTGCCGCGCAACCACATCGAGACCAAGCTGCAGCAGCACGCGGCGTAGAGCGGGAGAGCGGTAGAGCGGTGGAAGTGCTAGAGCCCACCGCTCCACAGCTCCACCGCTCTACCGCTCACTCTACCGCTCCCCCGCTCTTCGCCCAATATTCGGGGCCAATGCCTGCCATAGTTGCGGGTCTGCGTTTTCCATATTCGCGCGTGATGCTGCCGCGCACGCGACTCGCGTACATACACCTGAAGAACCTGCTCACCGACGCCAAGCGCGATCGGTCCGCGCGGCTGTCGGGGTATGTCGCGGTCTGGCTGCCGGAGGAGTTCGTCGTTCTCTACATGCAGCAGGGTGAGGTGGGGAACGCGACCGTCATGGATGCCAAAGGGTGGCGCGCGGTCGCCATCGCCTCGGCGCTCGAGCGCATCCCCACGGAGCCCGAATACGGCGAAATCTGCTTCCACGAGGCAGAGGACGATCAGCTCGCGGCGATGTTCGCCGCGCAGACCGTCGTGGCCGAGCCGTGGCCCAGTGACCTGCATTTCACCGATCCTGCGCAGCTGTTCCCCTGGCTGATGTCGATCATGTTCGACGGGGTGCTCGAGATCGTGTCCGAGGGATCCGTGAACTATCTGCGCTTCCGGTCCGGCGCGGTGGACAAGGCATATCTCTCCTTCGCCGCGCAGGGTTCGATCGTCGAGCGGGTGGCCAAGCTCTTCGCGCCCGGCAGCAAGGTGGAGCAGGGCACGTTTCGCCGGTGGTCGCATCTGCCGCCGCTGCCTGTACAGGCGCCGACGGCGCTGGTGCAGGCGTACCGCGACCTCAGCAACGCCATCGTGCAGCGGCTCGTGGCCGCGGGACGCGAGAGCGCTCCCGCGATCGCCGAACATGCGCGACAGAATCTCGTGAAGAAGTATCCCGAGCTCGCGGGGTTCAACATCGGCCAGAAGCCGACGAAGGAGCCCATCTCGGAGACCGCGAAGCTGACTGCCGCCGTCGCGACGTGGCTCACGGAGGTCCTGATGGTGTCCGCCGACCACGAAAACGCGCCGCCGGACGCGATGCTGAAGGAGCTCACGTGGGAGCGTCGGCACATGTTCCAGTCGGCGGGTTTCTACGACAAGATGCCGTGGAAGGTCATGTAGACGATGACCGACGCCGGCCGTATCGGAACGCTGTACATCGTGAGCACCCCCATCGGTAACATGGGGGATTTTTCTTTTCGTGCGGTCGACGTCCTGCGCGCCGTGGCGCTGGTGCTGGCGGAGGACACGAGGCATTCGCGCGTCCTGCTGGACCGTTACGAGATCCGGACGCCCATGGCGTCGTACCACGAGCACAACGAGGCGAAGACGACGCCGCGCGTCGTCGAGCGGCTCCGTGCGGGTGAGGACGTCGCGCTCATCTCCGACGCCGGTACTCCACTGGTCTCCGATCCGGGCTCGCGCCTCGTCAGCGCCGCGGTGGAGGCGGGCGTCCCGGTCGTGCCCATTCCGGGAGCGTCAGCCGTGCTCGCTGCGCTGGCGGCGTCCGGACTCGACGCGGGGAAGTTCACGTTTCTGGGGTTTCTTCCTCGAAAAGGGAGCGAGCGAGGTCTGACCATCGACGAGGTCGTCTCGTCCCTGCATACGACCGTGCTGTACGAGGCGCCGGGCCGCGTGGCCGGTTCGTTGCGGGATATGGCGAACGCGGCCAGCGAGGCAGGCGCGCCGGACCGCCCCGCCGTGGTCGCGCGTGAGCTGACGAAGCAGTTCGAGGAGTTTCGTCGAGGAACGCTCGCATCACTTGCCGCGTATTACACTGAGAAGCCCCCTCGAGGAGAAGTCGTGATCGTTGTCGCCGGTGCGTCCGCGCAGCCCGCGGCGCCGGACGAGTCCGCGCTGCAGGATGAGGCGCGCGCGTTGCGCGCGCGCGGCATGAGCGCGCGTGACGTCGCCACCGAACTGCGTCGTCGCGGTGCTCCCCGCAACGCCGCGTATCGCATCGCGCAGAGCGCGGG
>Ga0066652_100001801_pt1 | contig 11338 bp, 9 predicted proteins | sample GraSoiAngelo_101_FD_71413 | JGI IMG/M metagenome (GOLD analysis project Ga0066652, IMG submission 71413) | Grasslands soil microbial communities from the Angelo Coastal Reserve, California, USA - 14_0903_02_30cm | ecosystem: Environmental > Terrestrial > Soil > Grasslands | place: USA...
TTTGGCTGCAATGGTATTAAAGTTGATTAATATTTAGCTGATGCAGCTTTCAGACATTATTATTGATAAAATAAGGCGCAAAGGACCCATATCGTTTCGTGATTTTATGGAAATGTGCCTGTACTACCCGGATGCCGGATATTATACTTCCCTGGAAGAAAAGATCGGTGTAAATGGGGATTTTTATACCAGTTCAGAAGTTAGTGAACTGTTTGGCGCCATGATAGGAAAACAGTTAGAAGAAATGTGGCGCATAATGGGTGGAAATGAATTTTCCATTGTAGAATATGGCGCCGGTACCGGCAGGCTTTGCAATGATATACTGGAATACCTGAAAAATAACAAAGAGTTTTATTCGGTGCTGAAATATTATATCATTGAAAAAAGCCCATCAATGCGACAGAAGGAGAAAGTTCTTTTGGCGGAAAAGGTTACCTGGGTCGAATCGATCCGCGATCTCTGCCCTGTCACAGGCTGTATCATTTCCAATGAATTGCTGGACAATTTTTCAGTGCATAAAGTTGTCATGCAGGATGAGTTGAAGGAAGTATATGTGGACTACCGCAATGGTTTCGTAGAGTTGCTGAAGCCCGCGGATAAAGTATTGATATATTATTTTGAAGAGCTGGGTGTCGAACTGCCGGTTGGATTTTGCACGGAGATCAATCTCGAAGCGACGGAATGGATTAAAGAGATAGGCACATGCCTCAAAAAAGGATATGTTCTTACGATCGATTATGGTTACCTGTCCGGTGAATTATATAAACAATGCAGGAGTAATGGTACTCTTCTTTGCTATCACCAACACACAATAAATGATGAGCCTTATCGCAATATTGGGAAGCAGGATATCACCTCGCACGTTAATTTTTCTGCTTTGTCACACTGGGGTTCAAAATGCGGCTTACATACCAGCGGGTATATCAACCAGGCAGGCTTTTTCCTGTCGCTCGACTGGGAGGAACATTTGAATAAGGTTCTTCTGAAAGAGAAGGACACTTATTTGGGCTTTCGGGAATATGCATTCCTGAAATATATTTTTTTAGTGGACATGGGACAAAAGTTTAATGTTTTGATTCAACACAAGGGCGTGCCTTCGACAACTTTGCGCGGATTGCAAAAAAAATTCACCCGGCATGCTTCCGCTTGAATGATTGTTTTAATGTGAGTAACTAGGATCATTGAAATATAATACTGGCACATTTTTTACAACTATATACTCATTAACGTTCTCTTTTTTTGGGGTGTTTCTAAAAGAATCTGAGAGAGACCCACATTACCTGATCTGGTCAATGCCAGCGAAGGGAAAAAAGAGAATGAAAGGAAGCCTGGATATTATCCGGGCTTTCTCTTTTCGATAGATGCCAGATATCGGATGCGTCATTGCGAGAAGCGAAGCGGCGAAGCAACTGGATGATGACTACTCCAGTTCAGCCGGTAAAAATATAGTGGGCTTCCAGCATCGAGTATCCAGCTCACAGCATCTATAATTGGCACAATTTTGCTGAAAGTTCTTTTAAAGGTATCGTATGCCTTCTTCTGCCATATCCGCTTTCTATTATGACCAGCCTTCCGCAAAACTCCGAGTCATCTTTACTTCAGGAATGATATACGATTACACTAATGTTCCGCCTGAGGCTTACGAAGAAATGAAGAAAGCCTTTTCAAAGGGAAGATACCTGAACGATCATATAAAGACACGATATAAGTTCAAAAAAATAAAATAATTAACTATCGGGATAATAAATGAGCTGCCAGTTCTTTCAATACGTTTTCTACATAAAGCAATTGAATCTTAGCGGGCTCGTCTTTGTCTGCGTCAATTTTTTTGGAGACAATGATTTCGCCATTCCGGGCGATGGCATAATAGGCAAAAAGTTTATTTCCGGATTCAGGCACCGGCGAAGCATAGCCCGTTATCCCGATTCCCCAGTTACTGGTAAATAGCCTGCATACATTCAGCGCCATTTCTGCGGATACTTTTGCCGAAACGCAGCTACAGGATAAGGCATGTATCGGGTCAACCAGCAAGTGCCGGCTTTTTTGTCCAAGATTATAGGCAGTAATGCCTCCCTGGTAGAAATCCATGGCCTGGTCGGCGGAAGATAATAAGAGCTGGAGTAGTCCGGAACTGACACTTTCAGCTACTGCGATCGTTTCATTATGCGAAAGCATCCAGTCTTTGACCGGGTTGACAAGCCTTTGATTGATTTCTATATTGGGCAATGTTTTTATTGGCAAAAAGACGAAAAAAATATGCCAGTAAAAGAAGATGGCATAAAATTTTGGACTTCTATCATAGATGTACCTCATAAATATCATTGACAGGTGGATAGGCCATGGAGAAAATCTTTCTGCTCTGCAGATGTCGGTAAGGGCAACGATCATCTTTATTGTACTGCTTTTCCTGATCCGCGTAGGAGGGGTTCGAATTTTCGGAAGAAGATCGGGTTTTGATACGGTGATCGTCATTACTATGGGGTCTGTACTTGCCCGGGGCATTGTCGGTGCTTCTCCTTTTTTAGCTACGATCGCCGCATCGGCTGTCATGATCGTCATTCACCGGTTACTAGGTTGGTTATCGTCAATAAACCGGCGCTTTGAAAAAATTATAAAGGGGGATCACCTTGTGCTCTATGATAAAGACAGGATAGTGAAGAAGAATCTTGAAAAAAGTTCTTTAAGCCGCGAAGACCTCGAAGAAAGCCTTCGCCTTGAAACAAAGAGCAGTTCACTGGAGCAGGTTGAAACCGCCTACCTTGAAACAAATGGTCGAATCAGTTTTATTTTGAAGAAAGAATAAGGATGCCAGATGCGGGACGGGATGCTGATCACTGGATGCTAACTACTTAATTTTAGTCGATTAGATTATAGGTCGCATCCAGCATCCACTATCCAGCATCATCTCTACTCCGCCATCTCAGGTTGAACTTCTTTCAAAATAGCCGGGATATTAATCCCTTTTCCTAACACGTTTTTGAACAGGTCACCTTTTTTATCTACCCGCTTTTTTATATTTTTTAGCGTGAACTGCGATGGATGCAGGCCATGTTTAACTTCTTTCCACTCTAATGGTGCCGAAACAGTAGCGCCCGGTTTTGGTCTTACGCTGTAAGCAGAAGCTAAAGTTTGGCCGCGGCTGTTTTGTAAAAAGTCTACATAGACCTGGTTCTTTTTACGTTTGGCGAGTGATCTTTCAAGGGTTGTGAGCGAACTTAATTGCTCGTGGATCATCGTAGCCAGTATCCGGGCGAACTCCCTTATTAAATCATATTCATATTTACGGCCACAGGGAATATAAATATGCATACCGCTGGCCCCGGAGGTCTTACAACAGGACTGGATCTTGAGCCGGTCTAAAATTTCCCGGGCGCATAGTGCAACTTCTATCACATCGTCAAAACTGTTTTTTTCTGAAGGATCGATATCAAGAATCAGGTAATCGGGTTTATCGAGACTGGCGATCACAGAGTTCCAGGGATTCATTTCAATGCAACCGAGATTGGCGATAAATAAAAGGCTTCTTGTGTTATTGCAAACCAGGTAATGGATGATCTTATTGACAGACTCTGCGTGTATATCAGCCGTTTTCATCCATGATGGAGCAATATCCCCCGCATCTTTATGATAAAACCCATTGTCTTTTATCCCGTTTGGGTTCCTCTTCAACGAGAGCGGCCTGTTTTTCAGGTAGGGAAGGATATAAGGTGCCATAGATTCATAGTAATGGATCAGGTCGCCTTTTGTAATACCTTCATCAGGCCAGTATAATTTGCCAAGGTTTGAGAAGGCCGGTTTTGTTTGTGCCATCACACGGAATTTATTTTGAAGAAACCTTTTTCCTTGCCTTAACGGTTTTTTTTAATGCCGCTTTGGAAAACTGTTCGCTGTCATACTTTTTGTTTACAGCATATTCGTCCTTGTGTTTTATGAGAAGCCAGTTTTTGTCATCTTTTTTAAAACGGACAAGCACAAATCCACCTTCCAGCTTGCTGCCCTTTAAGAAGAATTTTAGTTCGCCTTTGTCCAGGTCTTTTAAAGCCTGCTGCCCGGGGATTTTTTCCAGGTCTTCATTAACGGGAAAATAAACACCAGCGTCCCATACCTCTACCGTTCCTGCTCCATAATTGCCCTCAGGGATATTTCCTTCAAAACCGATGTAGCTCACGGGATGATCTTCTACCATTACAGCCAGGCGTTTGTCAGCCGGGTTCATAGAAGGTCCTTTTGGAACAGCCCAGCTTTTCAATACTCCTCCCAATTCAAGGCGGAAATCATAATGCAATCGTGACGCATCATGACGCTGTACCACGAAACGGAAAAGGTTTTTCTTTTCGGATTTTCCTTTCGGCTCAGAAGTTTCTTTGAAATTCCTTTTCTTATTGTAGGTCGTTAATGCCATCAGGATGCTTTCTTTTTCACAGGTTCAAGACTGGCTTTTAATTGTTCCATCAGGTCGCGACTACGAGAATGTACTACCTGCATATGAGGCTTGGCCGGTTTCTTTCCTTTTGCTTTTTCTTTGATCACTTTCATCAGGTTGGCTGAATAGGTGTCCTTATACTGCGAGATATCGAATTCCTGTGTCAGCTGATCAATCAATTGTATGGCCATTTTCAGTTCGGCCGGCTTATTTGTTGCTTTTGGAACTTTTATCTCCGATGTTTCCCTTATTTCTTCCGCAAAACGGATTTTGTTCAGTAACAGGATGCCATCGTAAGGCTTGATGACTGCCAGGCTCTCCCTGTTGCGTAAAACAAAACTGCCCAATCCGACCTTTCCCGTTTTTTCCAATGCATCCAGCAATAGGTTGTAAGCTTTAGCCCCGTTCTTGTCAGGTTGCAAATAATAAGGGGTATCGTAATAGATGCTATCGATCTCTTTTTCGTCGGTAAATTCTGCTATTTCGATGATCTTGGTTTTTTCGGGGCTTGCGCGTTCGAAATCCTCATTGCCTAATACAACATAACGATCATCCATTTTGTAGCCTTTGACAATATTACCCCAAGGCACTTCCTTGCCGGTATTGGCATTTACCCGTTGGAACTTTATGTTTGCAAGATCCTTCTTATCCAGCATATCAAGGTCCAGCTCACTCTGCTGCACTGCGCTATAAAGTTTTATGGGAATGTTGACAAGACCAAAACCGATAGCACCACTCCAAATAGCTCTCATAATGATTTTTAATAGTAAACATGAAATTCCTGTGCCATAAAAAAACCGGCTTATTGCCGGTCCCTCTTTGCTGATAGGGTCTTAATCGATTTTAATATTGGTTCTTCAGGATTTCTGCGTAGTTGAATTATATGTCAAAAATCCATGCCATAAATTATTGAACCGGCAAGCCGGTAGAGTGTGGAATTTTTTCAGCATTACCTCAATTGTTATTATTTGCCAGTAAAAAATGGTACAAAAATTTCAGTGGATAACGTTCCTGAATAGTTATTCACGATGCAGAAAGGCGGAAGTAAAAAACAAATTTTTAAACCACAGCACCAGCCGCGGCCGGGATCAGAGACCGAAATGGATCCGGAACCGGTTTTCGATCGTCCCGAAATAAAAGGGAATAATAAACTGGTCAACAAGATCGCGCTGATCACCGGCGGAGACAGTGGTATCGGAAAAGCCGTGGCGATCCTGTTTGCCAAAGAAGGAGCCAATGTGGCCATAGCCTACCTCAGGGAGAACAAAGATGCCAGGGAAACGAAGAAGATAATTGAAGAGCAATACGGAAGGCAGTGCCTGCTGATCCCGGGAGACCTTACGAAAGAAAAGCATTGCACCACGGTGGTTAAAAAGACAACTAAAGAGTTCGGGCGAATTGATATACTTGTCAACAACGCAGCGGTTCATTATGATAATAAGACACTGGAGGAACTTACAACCCGGGAAATGCTGAAGACATTTTACACTAATATTTTTTCTTACATCTGGATTACAAAGTCTGCTCTCAAAGGAATGAAGGAGGGGAGTTGTATCATCAACTCTTCATCAGTTACTGCATATCGGGGAAGTCCTTCCCTGATGGACTATTCAGCAACGAAGGGAGCTATTGTTGCGTTTACCAGAAGCCTGTCAGCTAACCTTATCCGGAGGGGCATTCGTGTAAACGGTGTAGCACCCGGGCCGGTATGGACCCCGCTCATCATTTCCAGTTTTAAAGCGAAAAAAGCGGCAAAACATGGGAGTGATTCGCCTATGCAAAGAGCGGCGCAGCCCGTGGAAATAGCTCCCAGTTACCTTTTTTTGGCCTGTGAAGATGCCAGTTATATATCCGGACAGTTTCTACATCCAAATGGCGGTGAGATCATTAACGGATGAATTTATTCACAATCTGACTTTGCTGGCATGAAAATTTCAGCCCTTATCTGCCAACCAACTTTTATTAAAAAACAAAATACGTATGAAAAAAGTAACAGCAGCAGTAGTTGTTGCAGCCACTATACTGTGGGCTTGCAATAGCACCGAAACAAAAGACAGCGTAGAAACGGCGGATTCTACCAATAAAGCAAATATTGACTCGGCGAACGCCGGCAAGAGCAATCAGACTATAACAACTGATGCAGAAACTTCAAGTTTCCTGGTCCACGTTGCTGATGCCGGTATGGCCGAAGTGCAAATGGGAAAAGACGCCCAATCCAAAGCCGTTAATGCAAGAGTAAAGGGTTTTGCGGATATGATGGTCCGTGATCATTCTGCCGGTAATGACCAGGTAAAATCCCTGGCATCCCAGCGCAATGTCGTCCTTCCTGATTCAGTAAGCGAAGATCACATGAAGATGATGAAAGACCTGCAGAAGAAGACAGGGAAGGATTTTGACAAAGCATATATGGACGATATGGTAAAAGGACATGAGAAAGTGGTCGACATGCTGGAAAAATCCAGCAATAAAGTAAATGACACGGAAGTAAAAACATTTATTAATAATACATTGCCCAAGATCAAGGAACATCTCGATTCGGCAAAGGCTATTCGTAAGTCATTAAAGTAATTTCGATCCGTACCCTGACTTTTTTAAAGCCCTCTCAAAGATGATAGGTTCACGCAACTCTTCAAACACAGCTAAAAGAGTTGCGTGATATTTTTTGCTTATGAATTGCTATTAAAAAGGATAACCGATTCCCAGGTTATAAACGATGTTCTCTTTTCTCCAATTACCATCCAGCATATGGATCTGGTTCATGACCCAGGGGTTTTGTTCCCAGGGCTTGCGCAAAGGGAAACCAACATCAAAACGGATCACAAACAGTGTTATATCGAAGCGAAGACCCGCACCCGCGTCTACTGCGAGTTGGCTTAAGAACTTACTTGTAAATTTTCCGCCGGGCTTATGGGTATAGGTACTGTCATTCCACAACCAGATATTTCCACCTTCAATGAACAGGGCGCCGTAGAGAGGACCGTTGATCCGGAAGCGCATTTCAGTATTCAATTCCAGTTTAATGTCACCGGTTTCATCAGGTAAAAAGTCAACAGGTGAAGGGAACTTATAAGTACCGGGACCTACTGACCGGCTCCTGAACCCGCGAAGGCTGTTATTGCCGCCGATGAAGAATTGTTTAACGAATGGCAATTGCACAGAGTTACCATAAGGAACGCCAACCCCAACGATCGCCCGATTAGCCCAGGTGGAATGGAGTCCAAGGCGGCGATAATACCGTGCATCGATCTCAAACTTTATATATTGTGAAAAAGGCACGCCATTTATAGTTACTTCTTTACCCGCTTTTACATTGGCACCTGTTATAAGACCCGCAATGTTACCTGAGATATCGACAAGGCCATTAAAATAGTATGCATTGTCTGGTTGCAACCCGCCCGCAAGCTGGTTATAGTTATATTGATATGTTGAGCCCAGGATAAACTGTCTTTGAATGGCCTGTGCCAGGAGAGTATCCTGTGCGATCAGCACGTGATAAGCTGCTGTAACATTCCTGGGTTGAACGTAAGTAACACTGATAGGATAAAGCTCATGCTGTTTGCGGACATTCTCTTTCCATAAATAGCCATATGCAAAACGGAAAGAATTCAAAGTATACAATTTTGTCCGGCTTAGCATATCGTAACCCAGTATTATATTGGTACGCGGCATATAACCACCCCGGCTCTTTATTTTTTTAAAAGGCACCAAAAACCTGGGAATGCCAAGATTCACTTCAGCGCCGTAACGCACGGCATTATACCCTTTCAGAGCGCCACTGAATTGCACATCAGACCCGGCATAGGCCGAAAAAGTGACCTGTTCACCCTTGCGGAAAGTATTCCTGTTCCTCCATTTTACGGAGATGACTGAACCGTTCAGGTTATTAGACCTTGTCATAGTGGTCACTTCTGCTGCCAGGGCTTTTTTTGTTAACGGCGTCAGGTAATAATATGCATCAAGGTAAGCTGAGTCGGTGTCGTAATTGATCGCAAACCTGTTCTTGACAAATTTAAACAGATCAAGATTCGTGAGACGGCTCAGTGTGAGATTATGATTCGTACGGTTGTATACATCTCCAGGGTGGAATTTCAGAGTTTCTTCAAAAAGCGAAGGTTTGTATCTTTTTGCGCGATCAATAATATAATAGCCTTTATAATATTCACCCTCTGTTCTGCTGGTATCAATCTTCGCCATGTTGAGACTGTAGCCGGCATAAATCGAAACATTCTTGATGTGGTAAACCTGCCGGGCCTCTCTTGGTATATCAGGTTTGACAGTGACATACATATCCACCTGGTGACTACCAATCGTGGTATCTGTTTTCAATAAAATAAAGTCCGGGCTGAAAAAATAAAATCCATTTTCTTTTAGAGAGGCATCGATGCGGTTACGTTCGGCTCTTATGACATCTATATCGAAAGGCTTACCCGGCAGCAATAATGATTTGTCCATGTATTGACGGATCGTTTGAACCAGTACGCTACTGTCATCAGGGAAATGCACGCTGGCAATCTTGTATTGTGGACCTGCTTCGGCTGCATAGGTAGCCCTTGCTTTTTTTCTTCTCACAACTGTATCACCTGTCACCTTCGCCCTGAAATAGCCTTTATTCTCAAGGTGATTTTGCAGTACTAACGTATTATGTGCAAGATCCAGCTGGCTGAGCAACACAGGAGGCTCACCGTTCTTGTCCCTTATTTTTCCGAAGAAGGAGCCCTCCTTGCTTTTGCGGAACAGGTTATAAATGCCAAGCTTGATCGGGATCCCTAAAAATTTTGTGTTGGGTTTGGGTCTTGTCAATCCCTGTAGATCTTCCTGCAAAACTTTTTTTTCGCGGGTGGTTTCGGTGCCTGTCACAGATACACGGGCGCCGGTGTATAATTTATCTCCCGCCGGCAAATGCCGGGTGCCACTGCATCCTGCCAGGAAAAAACAACCTGCCGTGGAAATAGCGATTAATGTCCTTGCTGTTTTCATCTCCTGTTAATTTGTATAGCTTACTCCATCAACTTTCTGTTTCTTCTTCCTGCGGAATAATTCCATAAACCGGTTATAGTCTACGCTGATAATAAAACTCAACCCCGATTCAATGATATACCCGTCCACGATGCCTTCATATTCGTTTTTGCGGTACATACGTATCATGTACTTGCCGTCGCGGCTCAAAGCATAATTGACAGAAAGATTCCCAATGATATTGCTGGGCTTCTGGTTGCTGTTCTTCGGTCCTTCCAGCTCGTAGTCGCTCCCCACAGCCACTGTAAGACGCTCGTTCAACAATCTTTTACTTACGCCAATAGTTAAATCGGTGCGACTGCGACGTTCACCGGTAGTGTAGTCATCTATCGAGTTTACATCGAAAGTCAGGTCAACCCCATCAATAAGATTAGCTGCCAGTTTATTCAGCTGGTTTGTCAATAACTTACTTACGCTTGCTCGGGCATAACTGGTAGCGCTGAAAACTGGCGAACTGCTTTCCAGTGGATTTTGACCCACAAAGCGATTAAGCAACAAGAGCGCAAATACCTGTTTGTCGATCTCCCCCTGTTCCTGCCGCAACTGTTCCAATCGTGTGTCAACCTGGGTAATGATATCATTGGAAACGCCATAATTCTTATTGTCGGGTAATATGATGTCGAATGAGATCTTCGGTTCGAGTAATTCACCGGTCATATAGAGATGAACTTCAAAAGGAAGCTTTTGCATATAGGTGTTGCGAATAGCCGGTGCAGAAGCCGCAATCTGGTTTTCTACAAGGTCAATAGGAGCGGTATTGGCAACATATATCGCCGTCACGTCGACATTGGCCTTCGTCGGTTCATTCAGCCAGGTGATCTTGCTTCCTTTCTGGATCTCGAAACGGCGATGCAGGAAATTGAAAGTTATTTCATATGCACCTTTTTCTATCTCATAGTTTCCTACCATCGTTATCTTACCACTGGGATCAATACCTGTAGATATCAATGCTTCGCCCTGGACATTTAAAAAATCACCGTTAGCCTCATCAACAACGAGGTTAAGGATCGCTTCCTTCTTTACTTCGATATTGGCGGTGATGTCCAAACCCGTGAATTGGGATATATTCAATGAATCATATGCGGAGCGAAAGAGCGAATCATTTTCAGGGGCATCCATGTCAACAAACTCCACGATGCCCTCCCTTTCGATCACACCCGGTTCCTGTTGGGGCATCACCACAGTGAGGTTGGTTCCATCATTTACAGTGATATTGCCATCAACAATAGGTCTGGTTTCGGAACCGTCCACATGTAGCGTTGATGTGATCACCAGTTTTCCGTAATAGAGTTTATTATCCTTCTTGGTTGAGTTAAGTATCTGGAAATTTGTTGCATTGACATCAAAATCAAAGAAATAATTCGTGAAGTTGGGAGTCTGGACAAGCCCGTTCAAACGTAACTCGTTATTAGCCGTATCCCTTATCAGGAAATTATCAAAATGAAAACCGGTCTGCGTTACCGTAATTTTTTCGCCATCCATCCTGAACTGGCTTCCCAGCGCACTTACTGCAAAACTTGCTTTGTCAAAGTTGATAGGACCATTGATCTTTGGCTCACTGGTAGTCCCTTTAATGGTGATATTTCCATTTACGCTGCCAGAAGCATTTTTTATCATGTTGCCAAAAGCTCCTTCGATGGTAGCCAGTTGTAATTGCCGGATACCTAATTCAAGATCAAGCGAAATATCGCTACTTCCCGACGGTGCAAATGAACCCGTCAATGCAATGTCATTCCCTCTTCCAGTTATCGTGGCGTTTGTATTGTAACGGTTCCCTGCCGCATTATCTATTTTAATAACGGCGTTGCCCAAGGTATCCCCCTTCATGCTGAGGTCACTAATAGTAAGATCGCTGGTGAAAACCGGTTGCCGTAAAATATTCCTGAAGCTGACCCTTCC
>Ga0066652_100001803_pt1 | contig 11324 bp, 11 predicted proteins | sample GraSoiAngelo_101_FD_71413 | JGI IMG/M metagenome (GOLD analysis project Ga0066652, IMG submission 71413) | Grasslands soil microbial communities from the Angelo Coastal Reserve, California, USA - 14_0903_02_30cm | ecosystem: Environmental > Terrestrial > Soil > Grasslands | place: USA...
TACTGCTGCCTCCCGTAGGAGTCGGGCCCGTGTCTCAGTGCCCGTGTGACTGGTCGTGCTCTCACACCAGTTACTGATCGTAGGCTTGGTGGGCCGTTACCCCGCCAACTACCTAATCAGCCGCACAGCCATCTTCAAGCGCCGGAGCTATAATAATAAAGTGATGCCACTCTATCATATTACGGGGTATTAATCCAAGTTTCCCTGGGCTATTCCCCACTTAAAGGAAGGTTCTGTACGTGTTCCGCACCCGTTTGCCGGTCGCCAGCATCTGTATTGCTACAGACCTGCTGCCCCTCGACTTGCATGTATTAAGCCTGCCGCTAGCGTTCATCCTGAGCCAGGATCAAACTCTCCATTGTAAATGTTGTTTGATGCTGACCGTTTAAAATTCTCAAGAGAAAAATTAACGTGTCAAATCGAATGTTATTCGCTTGACTTACCTTGATCCCGATAAAATCGGGATGCTGTTGTTTCCTAACTTTCAAAGATCTTTTGGCCGTATTTCGCCATCCCTTTTTAAGGGAGTGCAAAGGTAAGGGCCTGTATATTACTACCAAAATTATTTGCTAGTTTTTTTTCTAGCTTTTGGTGTGAATTTCAATTTGTTTTGAGAAGAACTTCCTTAGCATTTTCTAAGGGGTTGCAAAAATATGGAGGTCGATTTTATCAGCAAACTTTTATTCGCTGTATTTGTCCACATCTTCTCAATTTTTGTATCATTTTTTCTGTTCAGAGAGCTATGTCCTTATTGCTAAGGGGGTGCAAAGATAAGTGTGAGAACTTGACAGCCAAATGTTTTTTGAATTGTAATACTTACAGGGAGCTGAAATGCAATACAGGCAAAGGTTTAAGCCGATATAAAGTTTTCAAAAATGTTTTTCGCCATACCAAACATCAACCAAAAACAAGCCCTGCGCAGGAACTGCAAAACTTGCGGCTGTACAATCTTTAGATTCAATTATGCTAACAAAGTCCTTAATACTTGTTTTTCCCCTGCCTACATTCAACATTGTAGCTGCCAATGCCCTGACCATCCCTCTTAAAAAACGATTTGCTTTAATATTGAAGACAAGGCAACCACTCTCGTTGACCCATTTAGAATCAGCAATTTCACACTTAAAACTCTTTACCTGTGTATTTCGTTTTGAAAAAGAGGTAAAATCCTGATATTCTTTAATGACTGAAGCGGCTTGATTTAATAAATCATTATCCAACTTATATGGGAAGTAGTAAGCCCGATCTGCCAGGAAAGGATTCTTTTTCTGGTATATATAATACTTATACTCCCTGTAAACTGCATCAAACCTGCAATGTGCAGAGTCGTTAACCTTTATGATATTATTTATTACAATATCATCTGGTAATATTGAGTTTAAATTATAAGAAACAGACGGATCAATTACGTTTACAAAATCAAAATGAAAATAATTCTTTAGTGCATGAACTCCTGCATCTGTTCTTGAAGATCCTGTAAGATTGATTTTTTCTTTGAAGAAAATATAGAGTGCTTTTTCAACTTCTGCCTGAACTGTATTTGCATTGTGCTGGATTTGAAACCCGCTATAGTTTGTGCCTTTATATGAAACTTCAATGAAATAACGCATTTGAAGAGTTAACGTAGCATCGCTTTGAAGCGGTTCAAATAATATTCATCTTTAAGCTCATTTTGTAATGCAGGGAAATTTTCCAAATCGGAAACATATAAGTATGCTGCATCAAAAAATTTATATTTCCCATCATCTTTTAAAAATAAGGTACTAAGATTTTTAATTTGCTCAGTTGTAAAACACTTTTTTTTAAACACCTTAGCTGCTTCACTTAACATACCGGCATCATCTGCTTCTCCTGCCATTGTCTTTCTCAACTTGAAAAAATCATTTTCATTTGCAAGAGATGGACAACTGTTCTTTTTAATTGCTACTACTGTTGCCGGGTTTGCCGCTTTAGGCTCTGTGACAACTACAGAGCTTTCTTGTTTATTTGCATCAGTAGAAATGTCAAGAAATTTTTTTTCTTCTTTCCCTTCAGTTTTTTCCGTCTGCATTTCGACTTTGGGTGGAGGTATTAAGATTTTAATCGTGTCCCTTGCACCATCAGAATGTTCATCTATGTATGTTACGCCAAAACCTTCTGTTGTTGAACTTTCTGATTTGCGTAATACTTCTGATTTTTTATAACCTTGAGGAACAACCTGAGTTTTTTCTCCCACTATTTCTTGCGGTTCTTCCTTTATTTGAACTGGAGGTTGTTCTGCTATCTTATTTTCCACCGGTTTATCTGCAATAGGCTCAGTCTTTTTTTCTTCTACGATTTCAGATGTCTTTTCGGGCTGCTTTGCAGCTTCAACTACTACCAATGGCTTTAAGTCTGGCTTAACCGCTTCTGTTTTTACCCCGGGTTGATTTGCTACTCCATTAGCAGCAGGAGTCTTTACTTCTTCTTTTGCTACCTCTGTTTTCTTTTCTTCTTTCAACTTAGGTTCAGGTTTTTCTAATAAGGTTGAATCATCTGATGCTTTTGCAAGTATTTGAGTAAAGGCAGATTCGTCTTTCTTAAAGGGTTCTTTTTTTTCAACAGCCGATTGGATATTATTATTTGCCATCACTGTGCCCGCCGTTTGCAGGTCAAAAAGCCCCCAGCCTTTTTCTTCAAAATTTTTAAGCAAATAACCATGGTCTTTACCACTTACTTTAACACTGAAATTTTGCTCAAGCATATTCTTACCCGGAAACCCAACTGATAAATCATAGGTACTATCCCGCAAATGCGAAAGTATAAGGTACCCCGTTGAGGCTGAGCTGTGAATCTTATCTTTCAGCTTTATATAAAATGGCTGTGATGACTCTGATTGTATATAAAGAAAATATACTCTTTGTGTAAAACCGGAAAAGCTTAAAGCGGCAAGAACGAGGAAGAGGAATAATCTTTTCATTATCGGGATTAATAGGTCTCAAAGTTAGCTGAAATCTTGCTACAATAACCTGTTAAAAGATGTAACCATCCTTACTATTTCTACGTCCAGTTATAAATGGTCTTCCTAAATTTGCCGTCTTAAAATCTCATTATGAAAAAAATCATTGGATTTGTCGTTACCTTAAGTATTGGAGCTATTAGTTTGGCGCAAGAGATACCCCAGGATACAAGCTGGAAAAAAAAGTACCAGGAAACTGCTGAAAAAATTAATGACCTGGTTCATACTAAACTGGAAGTAAAACCAGATTTCAGCAAATCTTATTTATATGGTAAGGCTTGGTTAACCCTCAAACCGCATTTTTACGCGACCGATTCTTTACGTCTTGATGCGAAGGGAATGGAAATTAAAACGGTTGCCCTTGTAAAAGCCGGTAAAAAATCCCCGCTAAAATTCACTTATGATGAATGGAACCTGCGAATCAAACTCGATAAAACATACAAATCTTCCGAGGCCTATACAATATATATAGAGTATACTGCCAAGCCGGATGAGTTCCAGGAAAAATATGGCACAAATGATTTTCTTGGCATTAAAGGACTGTATTTCATTGACCCTCTGAACGAAGACCCGGAAAAACCTACTCAAATCTGGACGCAGGGTGAAACGGAATCCAACTCTGCATGGTTTCCCACAATTGACAAAACCAATCAAAAGACGACCCAGGAACTGACTGTTACAGTAGCTAATAAATATGTGACATTATCGAATGGTAAACTGATGAGTCAAAAGAAAAATACTGATGGTACCCGGACGGATTACTGGAAAATGGATCTACCACATGCTCCTTACCTTTTCTTTTTAGGTGTAGGTGAATATGCTGTGATAAAAGATAAATGGAGAGGAAAAGAAGTAAATTATTATGTAGAACCAGAGTATGCATCAGTAGCAAAAAAGATCTTTGGTAACACTCCTGAAATGATCGAATACTTTTCAAAGATCACAGGTGTTCCTTTTCCATGGATAAAATATTCGCAAATAACCGGCCGTGATTATGTAGCCGGCGCAATGGAAAATACAACTGCTACCATTCACCAGGAAAGTGCGCAGCAAGATGCCCGTGAATTAATTGATGGCAATAATTGGGAAGGCACAATTGCACATGAATTGTTTCATCAATGGTTTGGCGATTATGTAACAACAGAACAATGGACCAATCTTACACTTAACGAATCATTTGCCGATTATAGCCAGACACTTTGGGATGAATATAAATATGGCAAAGACGCCGGCGATGCAGAAAATTTACAGGGGATGCAAGGTTATTTGCAAAGTGGTAGTGAGAAAAAAGATCTGGTTCGTTTTTACTATAGTGATAAGGAAGACATGTTTGATGCAGTAAGCTACCAGAAAGGTGGACGCATTTTACATATGCTACGGAATTTTGTTGGCGACAGCGCCTTTTTTAAATCACTCAACAATTATTTAACGACAAATAAATTCAAATCAGCTGAGGCGCATAATCTTCGTTTAGCATTTGAAGAAGTTACCGGCCGTGACCTTAACTGGTATTTCAATCAATGGTATTTTGGAAGTGGCCACCCATCCGTTACTATCGACTATGTATATGATGATGCAGCAGGTAAAGTGAATGTTATTGTAAAGCAAACTCAAAAAACCGGTAAGATCTTTACTTTACCAATGGCAGTAGATATTTATAATGGCTCACAAAAAGTACGTCATACTATCTGGGTTAAAAATGAAGTTGATACTTTCACTTTTAATTACTCAAAGAAACCTGAACTTGTAAATGTAGATGCTGATAAAGTAATGCTTTGGGCAAAGAAAGACAACAAGACCCTTGATAATTTTATTCATCAGTATAAATATGCAGGCAATTATGTTGACAGAAGGGAAGCAATTGAATTTGCCAGTAAAAATCAAAAAGAACCGAAAGCTCAGGAACTGTTGAAGCTTGCATTGAAAGATAAATATCACGGATTGCGCAATTACACATTAGCTGTAATAGATATGAAAAATGAAGAGTTCAAAAAGTCTATTGAACCAATACTTGCTGATTTAGCAAAGAATGATAAGAAATCAACTGTACGTGCAAGTGCATTGGGCCGCTTAGGTACTTATAAAAAAACAGAATACACAGAAATGTTTATAGCCGCTACAAAGGATTCTTCATATACTGTGGCCGGTGCAGCATTAGATGCCCTGAATGAAGTAGATCAAAAATCTGCAATGGAAATTGCGAAGCAACTGAATACACAAAAATCAAAAGGTCTTTTAAAAGAAGCTATCACCACTGTCGTTGCCAGCGCAGGTGATGAAAGTATGTCTGAAGAGATCATTGGTGGTTTTGCGAAAATGCCAGTGGGCCAGGAAAAATTTCAACAATTGAATGCTTTGAGTGCTTATTTAACCGCATTAAAAAATACGGAGAAAGTGAAACAAGGTGTAGATGAGATTGTAAAATTTCGTGATGCAATCCCTGAGCAATTCCAAAGTCAAACGAATCCCTTTATCAATGGCGTAGTATTAAAAGACCTGCTGACAAAAAAAGATGAACAATCAAAAGCTGATGCAGGTAATACAGCTTTGAAAGAATTGGTAGAGTATATAAAAAGTAAATTGCCTGCAGAGGACAAGAAAGGATTTTAATATTTATATAGTATTATAAAAAGGAGGAACAAATTGTTCCTCCTTTTTTTATGCACTGATAAAGAAGAAAAACTATTCTACCGGGCATTGAATCTTTTGCATTTTAATTCCCTTACTAAAATCAACATCATTTACATTTTTAAAAAACATTCTGCCGTTTTTTTCTTCCTGCGGACCATAACCTTCGGTTACAATACTGTCTTTCACCATAAATACAACCTGGCGAATTGATGATTTCCCTTCTGATATAAAAGTATAATCGGCAACTAATGTATCGCCACGCATTACACCATCAATAGTCCCCTTGCTTTTATCTTTTTCGTTAAATAAATAAGCAAGCATGCCTGTTACTGTGTTCGGAAATTTTTCCAGTTTGAGTTTTATCGTGTCTTTACCTGAAACATAAGTATAGCAAGTCATATTAGGTATTTGAATTTTCATTTCAGGTTCAGGCTTTGCAGAATCTCCGGTAGAAACTTCTGTAGCTGTTTGTTTGGAGTCGTTGTTGCATGCAAAGAAAACAGCAGATACAATAGTGAGGATGAAAAAAGTTTTCATTAGAATTACAATTAAGGTTAAAAAAGGGTAAGCCTTCATCGTTCAAGCCTATTGAATTTTTCTAAAAGTAAAATTTTTTCCATCTGCTCCCGGAAAAAACAATAACCCTGATCTGAATTCATACACCTGGTTTTTTGCAGAAAAAAAACTAATAAAGGAATCCTCAAATTTTTCAAGGCCGCATTTCCCTTCACTCAAACTAATAACAGAAGTTGACAAACGATTACGGGAAATTTCGAAACTTCCGTTTATTCCTCTGCAACCGGTTGAACCCGATACTTTCCGGGTGACAGAATCAAACCGAATATATGGCATGCCGGATTTGTACTCAGCCGGATCCAGAATAGTACTGTTCTGTGCTTGTAATACCCAAACACCATACAAACTTGTTTTTACATCAGGATTGTTTTCTGTTGTTACGGAAGTTGGTGATTGCTGAACAGGTTGTGAATTTACAGGTGATACGGGAGCAGTAATAACTTCAACCTTGCCATCTGTTTTTTGATCTTCAGTTTCACTTTTCGATTTCAGATCACATCCGGCAATCAGGACACAGATGATGATAAAATTTAAAAACTTATTCATGATTTTTTTTATTCAATTTACCAACTGCCGCCAGCACCACCACCACCAAAGCCACCACCGCCGAAGCCACCAAAACCTCCACCACCGCCACCGCCACCCCCAGACCATCCACCACCTCCGCCGCCACCGCCAAGAATACTACCCCATATTGTTGGCCCTAACCAACCCTGATAACCCCTTCGTGATGCATAACCTCCTCCCTTGTTTCCTCTCCCAAAAATGCTGAGGAATATTATTACAAGTATTATTATAAAAATGATACGACCAACACTTGGCCGCCCTTTTGATTTACCATAACTCGCAGGAGCTTTATACTCTCCTGCTGCTGCTTTTATAATTGCATTAACTGTTCTGTTTAAACCACTGTAATAATTACCCTCCTTAAAATCTGGGATTAATTCATCTTCTAAAATATGTTTTGCAACAACATCGGGTATGGCCCCTTCCAATCCGTAGCCAACAGCAATATATGCATCTCTATTGCCCTTTTCTGTTGATATTAAAACTACAACTCCATTATTATGTTCTTTTCCACCTACACCCCATTTTCTTCCAAGTGCTGTTGCATACTCATTAGCCGAATACCCTTGCAGCGTTTCAACAATTACTATTGCCACCTGGTTAGAGGTGCTGTCATCATATGTGATCAGCTTACTTTCAAGGTATGATGCCTGTTCCGGGGTAAGAAAGTTTTTCCCTTTCGTAAAATCATTGTAAAGCTTCGCGGGGTTAGGTGGTTGAGGCACCACATTCTCAACCTGTGCTGAAGCACCGATCGAAAAAAGAAGACAAGCTATAAAAAGAATCTTTTTCATTTATTTTCCAAACACTATATCGTCGGACAATTCATTTTTATCTGTATCATTATTGAAAGGAAAATTTTTTGTCAACGCTTCTCCTATATCCTTCACAACTTCACTTATACCTGCAGCATAATTTTCCTTGTTAAAATTGCTGATCATCTTTTGCACTTCCTGGTTCCAATATTCATTTCCCACTTTTTTATGAATGCCCTCGTCTCCAAATACAGCCAACTGACGATCCTTCATTGCCACATAAACTAATACTGCATTCCGATCATCTGTCTTTTGCATCTCAAGTTGAAAAAAAAGTTCTGCGGCACGATCAATGGCATCCATGTAGCTGCATTTGCTTTCCACAAAAACACGGACTTCGCCACTGGTCATCCGTTCAGCATTACGAATAGATTCGATAATGAGCTGCTGCTCTTCAGCGGAGAAGAAATCTTTCTTTTTGAAAAATGAGAACATTACCAGGCTTATTTGATATCAAACTTTATGTCGGGATTTTTTTCGGATCCTTTATCTGCTTCGTAAAAAGCTTTTTCCTTTTTACCAAAAATACCCGCCAATAAGTTAGTTGGGAAACGAACTACTTTGAGATTATAACTCTCAACTGTTTTATTATAATCCTGCCTGGCGACGTTTATACGGTTTTCTGTTCCCTCGATCTGCGTTTGAAAATCCTGGAATGCCTTGGTTGTTTTTAGATCAGGATACTGCTCAAATGAAGCGATCAACCGGCTGAAAGAGCCTTGAAGATTTCCTTGTGCCTGCTGATAAGCTTCCAAAGATTTCGGATCATTTATATCAACGTTGATAGACGTAGCTTTTGCTCTTGCTTCCACAACAGCCGTTAAAGTTGATTTTTCGAAGTTGGCAGAAGCTTCGACAGTTTTTATAACACTGCTATAGAGATCAGTTCGGCGCTGATAGTTTGTTTCCACATTACTCCATGCTTTTTTCACACCTTGCTCTGAAGTAACCAGGCCATTATAGCCGCTGCAACCCCATACAAAAAGTATAAGTACGAGAGCTACAACTGCAAGTAATCCAATATTACGGGTTCCTTTCATTTTACTAAGTTTTAATTTTTAGAGACTAAAATTACTGAAAAGGAAATAGGTCGGGGATGATTTTTATCCAAACATTACCGGATTGTAACTATTTACCGGTAACAGATAAAAAATAATCGGCAAACAGTAGCTGTATGCCGGCAAGAAATTATGCAAAGAATTGATTGTTTCAAATGCTTATGCGTTCACTTCGGTTGAAGTACTGAAAAAAATTCTTCAAAGCATCTAGCATTCCCAAAAAAAAGAGAGTTCTAGCCTAAGCTAAAACTCTCCGTTTTTCCTTTTTATTAAGTAACCAGTTTTACCTGGTCATCAATATTATTCAAAGATAAACTTTGAATTCAGGATTGTACTTTAATGTAATCCAAAAACATGCCAGCAACGTACCCACTGATTCAATTATTAAATCACTTCTATGTGTTGAAACTCTTTCCCTTTTATTGCTCACTTGTGTGTAAATAATTCCCCGCATCATGGAAAGTTTTTAATAATTCTCCTGTGATAAAAAGAAATCGTTTCGCTTATTACCTTTGGATCTTATTTCTTTTTTTCAAGATACACTTTTTCTGCTTCGTCAAGTGAATGTGTTGCCCTGATATTTTTTTCCTTTTTTACAATTTGCGCCAACTTAATATAAAATTTTTTCAAAATTTCCAACTCATCTTCAGAAAGGTCTTCTATATCTACGAGGCGATTACTTGTTTTTTCATTAGCAGCAATCAGTTCATTTAATTTAAGTTGGATAGCCATCGAATCACGGTTTTGAGATTGTTGTATAATAAAAACCATTAAAAAAGTAATAATAGTTGTTCCGGTATTAATTACCAATTGCCATGTATCTGAAAAACCAAACAAAGGCCCTGTAATGAGCCATGCGATAATGACAAGCATAGCACCAATAGTAGCGAAAGGACTGCCGGCTGCCTTAGTAAACACTTTTGAAAACTCCGTGAACTTTTTTTTAAGCCCTTTCTTTTGCTTTGATTTTGTTTTCATTTTAAATATTTTAAACAAATGTACATGTCCGTTTATTATTAAATGAAAAAGCATGCTATGAACTCCTATCGACTGTTACAACACCTTTAAAAGCCTTTTAAATGGTATAGAAATTGAATGACCAGATTAAAATTAATTCATATGGCTAAGTATTCTAAAACCGCCCAGAAAAAAGTAGAAAAGGCAATGCATGAAAAAAAACATGGGACTTTGAAAAGTGGCCGTAGTGGGAAAAAAGTTACCAGCCGGAAACAAGCAATAGCAATTGGCCTCTCAGAAGCAAGAGAGGCGGGTGCAAAAGTTCCAAAAAAGAAATCTTCTTCAAAAAATAGTTGAATCAACAATACTTAAATGACTTTATACCGTTTAAATCAAAAATTGTCATATTAAAATTTCAGTATGCGACTAAAAAAGAACCCCCGCAAATTGCGGGGTTCTTTTTTTTATAATGATTCACATGTAAGTTTCATCTGATGTAATTTCTTATACTTAAATATTCTTTTTGAAAAAGCATAGGTTTGTAATAAAAAAGGAGACCGATATCAACGTAAACTAAAAAATGGGTAATAAAACCTACAGATACTTTATAAAGATTCGTCTGCAGATTCTATTTCATTTTCTTTTTTACTCCAGGAATATTCTCCTTCATCTTCCGCTTCCATGTTAATTCTTGTTTCAGCTATTTCTGTCAGATACCTGTCTGTTTCTTCTTCTTCATTTAGTGTTTTTTCCAAAATATCAGCAGCTTTATTAAGACCCATCGTAATTGCAAGTTGTACTAATCCGCCATAGCTGGCAATTTCATAGTGCTCTATTTTTTGAGCACCGATAATTAATGCAGCATCCCTGGTCATAGAACCTTCTTTAGTATCATTTATTACCGCTTTACCTTCCCTTATCAATCCTTCCATGGCATCACATTTTTTTCCAATTGCACCTTTACCAATCATTTTAAAAACCTTCTCCAGTCTTTTTATATGTCTTTCTGTTTGTTTCAAATGATGTTCAAAAGCATCTTCTAATTCTTCCGTAGTAGCAGCCTTTTTCATTTCAGGCAATGCCTGGATTAATTGTTGTTCCGCATTATAGATGTCCTTAAGCTCGTTAACAAAAAACTTTTCCAATGGAGAATTTGAATGCCCATTTTTTTCGGAAAAGCCATTTCCATTATTGGAGGTTGATGTATTTTTTGACTGTTTCATAAAATAATTTTTAGAAATGTATTAGATATACTCTTTGTGCAAAAAGATTCAGTTAATTATGGGGAAAAATAGAATTAAAGACTGCCATGAACAACAGTCTTTAATTCTTAGCTGTATATAAGTTTATTACCTATTTCTGTTTCTTGATGATCTTCCGCTTTGTCCACCCCTATCCATTGAGGAAAATCCACGCATGGAAGAAGAACGACGTGATGAGCTTCCAGTATTTTCCATACCATATCTTCCCTGGTTTTGCTGTGAGGAAGAATATCCTCTACTGTTGCTTCCGCCATAATTGCTTCCGCTATTTGAACCTGAATTGCTTCCTCTATTCCATTCAGAATTACCATAATTATCACCAGAGCTTCTTCCTCCATATCCTCTATCTCCATATCCACTATTACCATAGTTACTACCCATGTTGCGGTTATAACTACTTCCGCCACCACTACCATAATTGCCAGAGTTGCTTCCGCCATATCCACTATTGCCATAGTTACTACCCATGTTGCGGTTATAACTA
>Ga0066652_100001805_pt1 | contig 11322 bp, 7 predicted proteins | sample GraSoiAngelo_101_FD_71413 | JGI IMG/M metagenome (GOLD analysis project Ga0066652, IMG submission 71413) | Grasslands soil microbial communities from the Angelo Coastal Reserve, California, USA - 14_0903_02_30cm | ecosystem: Environmental > Terrestrial > Soil > Grasslands | place: USA...
ACGACTGCAGAAAAACATGATTCTTTTTTTACGATCAAAAGCGATGGCACTCCGATTGAACAGTTTGAAGGGGATTCATTGATCCAACAGGAACCTGATGCTTCTTCCTTTCCCAGTGGCGGCCTTCGCGCCACATTCGAAGCAAGAGGATATACAGCATGGGATCCATCCTCTCCTGCTTTCATCATGGAGATAGGAAATGGCAAAACGCTTTGCATTCCTACCATTTTTGTTTCATATACCGGCGAATCGCTGGACTACAAAGCCCCACTGCTGAAAGCGCTGGAGGCATTGAATAAGGCTGCAGTAGATGTATGTAATTATTTCGACAGGAATGTTACAAGAGTCACTCCAACACTTGGCTGGGAACAGGAATATTTTGTAATTGATGAAGGCATGTTCAATGCAAGACCCGACCTTGTAATGACCGGCAGAACCGTCTACGGTCACAGTTCAGCCAAGAACCAGCAGTTGGAAGATCATTACTTCGGTTCAATTCCTGAACGGGTATACGCATATATCCGGGACTTCGAAACGGAATGTTACAAGCTGGGAATACCGCTCCGTACAAGGCATAATGAAGTAGCTCCGGCGCAATTCGAAGTAGCGCCCATATATGAAGAAGTAAGTGTGGCAGTTGATCATAACTCTTTATTGATGGATATCATGGACCGCGTGGCGCGACGTCATAAACTGCGGGTATTGTTGCATGAAAAACCGTTTGCCGGAATCAACGGAAGCGGTAAACATAATAATTGGAGCATGGCGACAGATACAGGAGTAAACCTGCTGGCGCCGGGCAAAACGCCCAAGACAAACCTGATGTTCCTGACATTTTTTGTAAACACGATCAAAGCTGTTCATGACTATGCCGATGTCTTAAGAGCATCGATCGCTTCGGCACCAAACGATCACAGGTTAGGTGCGAATGAAGCTCCGCCGGCTATTATTTCAGTGTTTATCGGTCAATATCTTTCGAAAGTATTAAGCGATGTAAAGGAAAGAGTGAGCAGCAAATTTGATGAACAGGACGAGAGCATGCTGAAGATAGATATTCATAAAAATATCCCTGAATTGTTGCTCGACAATACCGATCGCAACCGCACATCACCTTTTGCTTTTACCGGCAATAAATTTGAGTTCCGGGCGGTAGGCTCTTCGGCCAACTGCGCCAATCCTATGACTGTATTAAATACGATCATGGCGGAGACCTTGAAACAATTCAAGGAAGATGTGGACGGCCTCATCGATAAGGGTGAAAAGAAAGAAATTGCCATCATGCACGTTATACGCGAGTATATCGTTGCCAGCGAAAAAATATTATTTGAAGGCGATGGTTATAGCGAAGCATGGGAAAAAGAAGCAGAAAAAAGAGGTTTGCCCAATGTAAAAACTACTCCTCTTGCCCTGGATGCAATGGTGACTGATAAGGCAAAGATCCTTTTTGAAAGCAATAATGTGTACACTCACGAAGAACTGGAAGCCCGGCACGAAATCGAACTGGAAAAATATATCAAGAAAGTACAGATCGAAAGCCGCATCATGGGAGAAATGGCGACCAGTCATATCCTGCCCCCTGCTATTCGATACCAGAATTTGCTGGCTAATAATATCCGTGGACTAAAAGAGATCGGTCTGCCTGAATCGGCCTACAGCAATCAAAAGCAGATACTCGATAAAATTTCGGAACATGTAAACTCTATTAGCGACCTGGTTGAAAAGATGATTGAAGCAAGAAAGATCAGCAATAACATGGACAACACACGCACAAAAGCTATTGCCTATCAAAGCCAGGTCAAGGACCCGTTCTTCGATGACATCCGCTATCATGCCGATAAGCTCGAGCTGCTGGTAGATGACAGGGAATGGTACTTGCCGAAGTTTAGGGAGATGTTGTTTTTGAGATGACCTTATCAAACCTATGAGGTTTGATAACCTCATAGGTTTGATAACCTCATAGGTTTGATATTTTTTTTCTTATATTCAAGTAACGAACTTGCCAATATGAACCGGCGAACCGCTGTCCGCAATATTATTATCATCTCCGCAGGCGCTTCCTTGTTGCCCGGTTGTGTTTCTTCAACCGAAGAAACCCCACTTTACCTGAAGCATGTGCAGCTTACTGCTTCGCAGCAGAAAATGCTGGCCGAACTCACAGAAACGATCATCCCGAAAACAAACAATTTCACTGGAGCAAAGGATCTGAAAACCGAGGAGTTTGTCCTTGTGATGGTGGATGACTGTGCTTCTCCGGAAGATCAAAACGCTTTTACAACCGGAATGAAGGCATTTGAGGACGCCTGTAAAAAGAAATTCAACAGCGGCTTTGCAAAATGCACGGCGCAACAAAGAGTTGAACTATTGAAAGAATTGGAAACAAAGGATGAAAAAGACGAGGCAGCTCGGTTCTATCATGCGGTAAAAGGGCTTACCATACAGAATTTTACATCGAGTAAAGAATACCTGCTGGACGTAGTGAAATGGAAACTGGTACCAGGAAGCAATTTCAAGGGTTGCGTTCCGGTATAATTTTCTTTGAGCAATAATTATGGGAAATAACAACAACACGTTTGAAGCTATTGTGATCGGAAGCGGAATGAGTGGCGGCTGGTCAGCAAAAGAATTGTGTGAAAGAGGATTGAAGACCCTGCTACTCGAAAGGGGTCGCGATGTAAAGCACCTGAAAGATTATCCTACCATGAATATGAATCCCTGGGAATTCCAACACCGGGGACAGGTTCCCTACGAGATCGCCAAAGAAAATCCTGTTATCAGCCGATGCTATGCTTTCCGGGAAGATGCCATGCATTTTTTTGTAAAGGACAAGGAACATCCATATGTGCAGGACAAACCATTTGACTGGATACGTGGTTACCAGGTTGGCGGAAAGAGTATAATGTGGGCAAGGTTTACACAGCGCTGGAGTGAATTTGATTTCGAAGGTCCCGCCCGCGATGGTTTTGCGGTTGACTGGCCCATTCGGTATAAAGACATTGCGCCCTGGTATAGCTACGTAGAAAAATTCGCCGGCATTAGCGGAAACAAAGATGGCCTGGATATATTACCGGATGGAGAATTTTTACCTGCCTGGGAACTCACCTGTGTCGAAAATCATTTCAAGGATATCGTAGCCCAAAACTACAAGGAACGACACGTGATCTATTCACGTTGCGCTCATCTCACAAAACCTGAACCAATACATGTGGAGCAGGGCCGTGTCCAATGTCAGGCAAGAAACCTATGCCAGCGGGGTTGTCCATTTGGCGGTTACTTTAATGCCAACTCTACTACTATTCCCTGGGCGCAAAAAACGGGGAAACTGACCTTACGTCCGCATTCGGTTGTTCATTCAATAATTTATGATGAAACAAAAGGCAAAGCAACCGGCGTACGGGTTATTGATGCGGTTACAAAAGAATCAACCGAGTATTTTGCTGATGTAATATTTCTAAATGCCGGGGCAGTCAATAGCAATTTGATCTTGCTGAATTCCACTTCGCGGCGCTTTCCAAATGGCCTGGGTAATGATAATGGTTTGCTGGGAAAATATTTTGCATTCCATAACTATCGTGGCCGGATCTCAGCCCGTTATGACGGTCTCATGAATTTCAAGACTGAACAGGCCCGTGCCACCGGTGGTGCATATATTCCGCGTTTCAGGAATGTAAGGAAACAGGATACCGGTTTTCTCCGCGGCTATGCAAGTACTTTCAATGCCATGAGATACCGGGGTGGCGTTAATACAGACGGATTGTTTGGTGAAGAACTAAAAAATAAACTGATGGATACATCGGCGCCACTCAGTCCCTGGTATATCGGCTCACAGTGCATGGGCGAAACCATCCCCAAGGAAACTAACTTCCTGTCATTGGATAAGGATAAAAAAGATGAATGGGGCATCCCCTTAATGAAATTCAAAGTAGATTATGACGACAACGATGAAAAGATGATCAAAGATTTTACGGAACAATTTACCGAGATGTTTGAAAAAGCTGGTTTTACCGAGATACATGCCACGGACAGCAAGCAGGCCCCGGGTCTCGATATCCACGAAATGGGCGGAATACGAATGGGAAAAGACCCAAAGACATCATTGCTGAATGCATGGAACCAACTGCATGCCTGCCCGAATGTAATTGTTTCCGATGGTGCCTGCATGACTTCCACCTCCACACAAAATCCATCATTGACCTATATGGCCCTTGCGGCAAGGGCAGCCAATAATGCCGTTGATTTGATAAAAAAGGGAGATTTGCGCTAACTTCAATGACGGTTTAGATATAAAGCCTGTATCTGGACAATTGCTGAAATGTTTTAAAGGATGTGTGGGACAATTTTGTGTTGGGAAGTTGACCAATACAACGAATTATTGTCCCTCTCCTCGTCATTGCGCTCCCGCTGACAGCGGGAGAAGCAAGGAGAGAGAAAGAGGGTGAGGCCGATTAACAAGTAATAACAGGCTTTAAATATTTCAATCAAACCTCCAATGAAATCTTTTTTATTAATTGCTGCTATGTTTGCAGCTACCACCGTTATGGCACAGTCAAGCGTAGGAATTTTCAACAATCATACAGATATTGGTAAACCAAAAATTGCCGGCAGCGCTGTATTCAATGTGCCCGATCAGAGCTATACATTGAAAGCAGGCGGCTATAATATCTGGTTTGGCCGCGATGAATTTCATTATGCCTATAATAAAATAAAAGGCGATTTTATTTTAACGGCCAATTTTAAATTGATCGGTAAAGGCACTGATCCTCATCGGAAGATCGGATGGATGATACGTGCCAGTGATCAAGATGACGCCGCCCATATGACGGCAGTAGTTCATGGGGACGGCCTGACTAGTTTACAATGGCGGCGTTTGCGTGGCGCCTACATGCGTGACCCGCAGGATCAGCTCGTTTCTCCCAAGAAAAATGCCGGGATCATACAACTCGAACGTACAGGCAGGACGTTCATTATGCGTATCGCTAACATTGGTGAACCACTGCAGGAGATCGGGAGAACTGATGCCGTCGAGATGCCCGACGAGGTATTGGCCGGCATCTTCATGTGCAGCCACAACCCGGATGTGATGGAAGAGGGATTGGCCTGGAATGTCCGTATTGAACAAACAGTTCCCGATTCACACAATGGCTATCGCGATGGCATCCTGGGTAGCAAACTGGAGATACTGAATGTATTTGATGGTAAACGAGTGGTTATACACGAAGACAAAGGAAGATTTGAAGCACCCAACTGGATGCCTGACGGAAAAAGATTATTATTCAACCAGGGTGGAAATATCTATACGATCCCCGTTGAAGGAGGAACTCCGCAACAACTGAATACCGGGGATGTGAAAAGAAATAATAATGATCATGTGATCTCTTTTGACGGGAAAATGCTGGGCATTAGTTCGCATCGGGACGGCATGCCGGGTGGAGGAAGTACCGTTTATTATTTGCCGATCACTGGTGGTAACCCGGTAATGGTCACAGATAGTACTCCTTCCTATTTGCATAGCTGGAGTCCCAATGGAAAAGAGCTTGTTTATACAGCTCAGCGCCTGAGCCGGAACCCGGCCTACAATATTTATAAAAAACCTGTCAACGGCGGCCCGGAAGTGCAATTGACTTTCAACGATACCGGACTGGCCGATGGCCCAGAATATTCACCGGATGGCAAATGGATCTATTACAATGCCAACCAGACCGGCACCATGCAACTGTGGCGCATGAAACCGGATGGCACCGGCAATGAGCAACTGACCTTTGATGAATATAATAACTGGTTTGCTCATATTTCTCCCGATAATAAATGGATAGCATTTATTTCATTCCCGACAATCATTGACCCCGGAGATCATCCATTTTATAAAAGAGTGATGTTGCGACTGATGCCTGTTAATGGCGGAGCGCCGAAAGTAATTGCTTATTTGTTTGGCGGGCAGGGAACGATAAACACTCCTTCCTGGAGCCCGGATAGCAAACGACTTGCATTTGTGAGCAACACAGGACCGATTAATAAGTAAAAGCTATAGGCCAGCTTGTTTTTTTGATTTTTGTTTTTACTTCTCCTTAGTCAGCTTTATAATCCTGTAAAGCTGCCCTTTAACGATGGCTGTTCCATCCATGGTTTTACCTTTTATGCTAAACTTCCATTCAGCATTGTGTGTTTCATCTTTATAGCTAAGCGTACCTGCAACGGCATCGTAGGTGAAATCAAGAACGCCCATATCTTCCTCGACGCCATTCACCATTTTATTCATGATCAAGCGGTAAATTCCTTCTTTATCCGTTTTTGAAATATGACAAACAGATATTTCATCATGACAGGGAGAACTTTTGATTTGACAAATTGATGTGCCTTTCCATGTACCGGTAAGCAAGGTATCGGTGAATGATGCAATGGCCTGGAAACTGAAACCGGAGATAAAGATTGCAAGGAATAGCTTTTTCATGCGAATAAGTTTGAAGTGTTCTGGCAATTTACCTTATTTCAAAAGTGCAATGCTGAATACTTAGTAAGCGGTTACAGCAGCATGGTTGTCTTGCAGGGCTAAAGCACCTGTAAAGATAGCTATTATGATGACCTATAATTTTGCCAGACCAGGCAGACATTGTTGAATAATGCGCTTACGGTGTGTTCACTCACCTGGGGCTGATGATCCTGATATCCATCAGCCACTCTTTTAATCGCAGATACCATCCTGCTACTGCGCCTTTGGTAGTTGATCTCATACCAAAGCCATGCCCTGCATTTGAATATATATGTAGTTCTGCCGGTATGCCGGCCTGTTTATACTTAAGGTACAGGTCCGCCATTCCTTTTGCGATATCATCACGATCCTGGTAACCGCAAGCGATAAACAATGGCGGTGAATCTTTCGCAACAGTATATCGCGAAGAATTACCGGGATAGATCAATGCCTGGAATGCCGGGCGTGATGATTGCTTTTCTACATCGTTTGAACCGGCAGCATTTGCATAGCTAAACCTCATAGCTGATAATGCAGCCACTTCACCACCTGCGGAAAAGCCCATTACTCCTACTTTAGCCGTATCTATTTTCCATTCCGCAGCTTTGCTTTTCACCAGTTGTATGGCACGCTGCATATCGGCCAGTTCATCCCCGTCGATTGTATAAGTTGAACTATCTTGTTTTGACAATCGGTATTTCAATACAAAAGCTGCCACTCCCTGTTCGCTGAACCATTTAGCCACGTTATATCCTTCATGATCGATCCATAACTCCCGATGACCACCGCCTGGCGCAATGATAATAGCGGCTCCTGTATTGTTCTCCTTTTTAGGAAGATAAGGCGTAATAGATGGGAAATGAATATTGGTCACAACATGATCACCCGTTTCAGCAACTCTTACTTTTTCTTCTCCTGTTTTATGTGCCTGGCCCGGCACCCCTTCCGGCCATAAAAGGATCTCTTTACTGGTTTGTGCAAGTAAAAAATTTGACATCAATACAAATATTGATACGCTGGTAACGGTTTTCCGTCTGATCATAATTATTGTTATTAATGATGCCGTTAAGATAAATCAGACTACTTGTATGCCGGGTTCACCCATTTTTCCGCAGGCAGGTATTTACTGCCACTGGCCCACCTGATCCCCCGCTTGAGCATTTCAATAGCATCGGGCACAGAAGTTATATGATCGACATTATGGCCAACTGAAGTATAAAATATGCGTCCTTTGCCATACATTTTTTTCCAGGTGACGGGTATCACGCAGCCATCGATCCAGGAATCGACTTTCCCGTTGAATGTCGTTGTTGCAAGAACCTTCGTGTTGGGATCGATATGCATGTAGTATTGCTCACTGTGCATGGCAAAGTCCTTGAGCCCTTTCGTAACCTCATCGCTATGATTGGTGATCTTCACAGTATAATCGATCACACCGCCCGGGTGAGCCACCCATTGTCCACCAGTCATAAACTGGTATTCGGTGTTGTTGCGAAAAGCGTCACACATGCCTCCATGCCAGCCGGCCATACCTGTTCCGTTGTTCCTGATGGCATCCAGCAATCCCTTTTCCTGTTCAGTGGTGATTTGCGACATCGTGAATATCTGCATCACGAGGTCAATATTGTCCATGGTTGTCTTATCGGTATAGACATCTAATTTATCATGCACTGATACATCGGCACCTTCCTGCTTCAGCCAGGCGGTCATGTAGTCCCTGTATTTTTCTGGCTCATGTCCGGGCCACCCGCCATAAGTAAACAATACTTTTTTCCCTTTCAGCGAAGGCAATTCATATGTTTCTTTTTCTTCCTGCTGTTCCCGGCTATTGACGGTAAAAGGCAAAAAAGCAGCAGAGCCCAGTGCCAGCGCCCTGGATAAAAATGACCGACGATCGTTTTTGTACATAGTGACGATGTTAATGAACTAAGATAGGTTAAAAGTTTAGAGTTAAGAGTTTAGAGTTGTTAGAAACGTCCATAGGATTGCGCGCCATACTCTAAACTAAGAATTTTGAGAGTTAAAAGCTAAAAGTTATTGGAAGAAGTCTTCAGATTTGCACGCAGAACTCTAAACTCATCACTCTACACTCTAAACTAACAACAGAAGTTATATCTTTAAGGACACCATCGGCGAAACTGTTATGGCTTCTTCAATGACAACTCCCGAACTGACACCTGTTCCGTATCGTATTACTTCAATTGATCTTTTGCGGGGTATCGTCATGATCATTATGGCGCTGGACCATACAAGGGATTTTTTTCATATCGCCGCCATGAACTCTGTTCCGCTTGACCCTGTCAACACCAAGTTATCATGGTTTTTCACACGGTGGATCACACACTATTGTGCTCCTACGTTTGTATTTCTTTCGGGTATGTCAGCTTACCTCTCATCACAAAAGAAGAAACCGGGCGAAGCCAGTCTTTTCTTATTCAAACGCGGTCTCTGGTTGATATTCGTTGAAATGGTGATCGTTTCCTTCGGTCTTACATTCGACCCAAAATTTGGTTTCCTTATCTGGCAGGTGATCTGGGCTATCGGCTGCAGTATGATCATTCTCGCAGCGGTAAGACGGCTACCGAACATGTGGATACTGGCCATCGGTGCAATTCTTTTCTTCGGGCATGACCTTGTCAGTCGTTATCATCCCCCGACTCCCGGAACAAGGTCTGATATTATCGACGTATTTTTTACGGCTTTTAACAATATCATCCCTATCGGTAAAACACGTATCATCGGTGATTTTTATGCCATACTGCCCTGGACGGGAGTGATGTTGCTCGGCTATGGTATCGGGTATTGGTTTACTAAAGAATACCCTGCTGCAAAGAGGAAACGGAATTTATTGATCAGCGGTTTTTCTTTAATCGTTCTATTCATCATGCTGCGGTTTATCAATGACTATGGAGATCCTTCCCCAAGAATTGAATTGAATAACTGGCGCAGTATCTTATCATTTTTGAACACAAGTAAGTATCCCCCTTCGCTTATGTTCTGTTGTATGACATTGGGACCTTCTATCCTGTTCCTCGCTATATCGGAAAACATAAAAGCCGGCTGGAGCAGGATCGCTTCTGTCTATGGCAGGGTTCCATTTTTTTATTATATTCTTCATTTTTATATCCTGCATGTACTAGTGGTCATCACCTTCTTTTTAACTCATCATCCCAGCAGCGAGATCCGTCAGACAATATTCCTATTCAGGCCAGTCAATTTCGGTTTCAACATCATAGGCACTTATGTTGTATGGATCGTTGTGGTAGCATCGCTGTATTTTCCATGCCGGTGGTTTTATAAGTACAAGATGAGTCATTCGCAATGGTGGTTGAAATACTTGTGAGAGCCTGCCTGCCGGCTTTGCTACGCGAAGGCACAGTAGGCAGGCGTAGAGTTCAGAATTTAAATATTAGAATTTTAATACTAAAAGAGAAACTCCTACAGCAACGTCGCAAATCTTAACTCTCGATTCTAAACTCTAAACTTTTATCCTACATTTAGCAATCAGTTCAATTCAAACTAATGCGTTCAAGATTATCGTTATTTGCAAGCGTTTCCGTATTACTGTTATTTTATTCGTGTTCATCTTCCAAAAAAGCGGTAAAGACAGAAGTAAGTTCGTCAACACCACATACCGAACGTGAATTCCGTGCAGCCTGGGTGGCTACAGTAGCCAATATCAACTGGCCAAGTAAACCGGGACTGAGTTCAAAAGAACAACAAGATGAAGCCATCGCCCTGCTTGATTTTTTGCAAAAAAATAATTTCAACGCCGTAATCCTGCAGGTAAGGCCTCAATGTGATGCTCTATATAAAAGCGATCTTGAGCCCTGGTCCTATTATCTCACTGGACAACAGGGCAAAGCTCCCGATCCTTATTATGACCCATTGGAATTTTGGGTAGAGGAAGCACATAACCGCGGACTGGAACTGCACGTGTGGCTGAATCCTTACCGCGCACATCACAAGGATGGTAAAGAGATCAGTGATCAATCTGTTGTCAAAAAACACCCCGAACTCGTGGTATACCTGAAAGAAGGATATTGGTGGCTTGACCCGGCGCAGAAAGCGACACAGGACCTTACCAATTCGGTAGTCATGGATCTCGTAAAGCGATACGATATCGATGGAGTTCATTTCGATGATTATTTTTATCCCTATCCCTCTTATAATAACAATATCGATTTTCCCGATTCTGTCAGCTGGACTGCTTATCAAAAAAGTGGAGGCAAACTATCAAGAGGCGACTGGCGCCGTGAAGCCGTGAATAAATTGATCGAACGGTTATACAAAAACATCAAAGCTGAAAAACCCTGGGTAAAATTTGGATTGAGTCCTTTTGGTATCTGGAGGCCGGGATATCCTGAAAGTATTTCAGGATTTGACCAGTATGATCAATTATATGCCGATGCAAAACTGTGGTTGAATAAAGGCTGGGTTGATTATTTCACGCCACAACTGTATTGGCCCATCAACAGGATATCGCAGAGTTTCCCCGTGTTATTAGGTTGGTGGTCGGGTGAAAACAAGAAACATCGCCATCTCTGGCCGGGTATCAGTATTGGCCGTGATACCAGCATCCGCAACATCAACGAAGTAGATGGCCAGATCATGATCACAAGAGGAATGTTGCCGGAGAGCAGCGGCATAGTTCATTGGAGTATTTCATCGTTGACGCGAAACCCGGTTCTCACTGATGCAATCGTAAAAGGGCCATATGCTAAACAGGCGCTCGTTCCCACAAGCAGTTGGCTGGATAAAACAGCTCCCGCGGCTCCCGAAGTGACTACCACCCAAAATTTAGATACCCTGGTGGTCAACTGGACACACCCGGATGAAAAAGATGTGTTTCACTGGAT
>Ga0066652_100001807_pt1 | contig 11317 bp, 10 predicted proteins | sample GraSoiAngelo_101_FD_71413 | JGI IMG/M metagenome (GOLD analysis project Ga0066652, IMG submission 71413) | Grasslands soil microbial communities from the Angelo Coastal Reserve, California, USA - 14_0903_02_30cm | ecosystem: Environmental > Terrestrial > Soil > Grasslands | place: USA...
CTGCCGCCGCGCGCCGATTCGATTCCCCGTGGCGACACGACACGCGCCGTGAAGGCGAAGGCTTCCACCGATACGATAAAGCCTCCGCTCACGCGCGCGCCGCTGGCGCCGATCATCGAGATCGGTCCCGCGCGCATCTACGATCGAGCCGCCCTGTTCGCGACAGGCGCGCTCACGATCAGTGACTTGCTCGGGCGGGTGCCTGGGCTCACCGAGTTCACCGCGGGATGGGTCGGCGCGCCCGCAGCAGTCGCCGTGCTCGGCAGCGTTCGACGATTCCGGCTGTTTCTCGATGGCGTGGAGCTCGATCCGCTCGATCCGCGACAGCGCGGCGCCCCGTCGCCGAATGATCTTCCGCTGCTGTCACTCGAGGAGCTGCGCATCGAGCGTGCGGCAGACGAAGTACGGGTGTACGCGCGAACGTGGCGGGTCGATCGCACGACGCCGTACACGCGCGCCGACGTCGCCACGGGCGATCAGAACACGAATCTCTATCGCGCATTCTTCGGACGACGGTTCGCTCATGGCGAAGTGTTTCAGCTCGCGGCCGAGCAGTTCAGCACGCAGCCGATTCGCGCGCTTCCGTCGTCGGACGTGTTGAATCTCATGCTGCGGGCCGGAACGACACATGGACCGTGGAGCGTCGATCTGTTCGCCCAACGCAGCGGCCGCAATCGCGCACCATGGGTCGGCTTCGGAAACAGGGACCAGACGGTCGATACCATTGCCGATCTGGAAGCGCAGCGGACCACGGCGTACGCGCGGGTGGGTAACGGCGATCCCGAACGTGGTCGCTGGGTACAGCTCATGGCGACGTCGAACAGCTTCCGGTTGTCGCCCCGCGAGTCCAACGACTTCGCCTCGACGCTCGGCGCTGCCGATACGACGTCGGTGCCCGACTCCACCACATACGTCGGGCAATACATCGCCGCGGCCGGTGTGACGCGCGGCCCCTTCCGCGTGAGCGCCGCGGAACGACTTCGCGTCCAGCGTGGGAGGGCGTCGTCGAGCCCCTTCGCTCGTGCGTCTGCCGAACTGCCGCTGGTCGCCGTATCACTGTTCGGGGAAGCGAGCAGTCCACTCAGTCCATCACGCTTCGAGGCCACTGCGCGCTTCACGCCGCTGTCGCGCATCGCGTTGCTCGCGAGCACGTCGCGCACCGGCAGCGGAACCTTCGAACGTGTGCTCGGGGACACGATCGGTGGCCGCACGATCGACGAGTCGGGCGCGTACCTGCCAGGTCCCGTCTACTTCTACAAGGGCTTCGACAGCCTCGAAGTCGCTCGCTACGCCCTCGCCGCGAGCTCGAACCTCCGCGCCGAGGCGGGGATCCGACTGGGAGATGTCTGGATCAGCGGTGGCGTGATTCGCCGCGGCGCGACGACACTCATTCCGCCGGGAGAGATCATCCGGGATACCCTCGTCGGCACGTCGGTGCGGATCGAGGACGAAGCCACGGCGCGAACCGTCGCCGTGCGCGGAAGGCTCTGGAAAGCGCTCTACGCCGACGCCTGGGGGATCGACTGGGGTGACACCACGGGCTTCTACCGCCCCAGGTACCAATCGCGCGCCGAGCTGTTCATCCAGACGAACCTGCTCGATCGCTTCCCGAGGGGTAACTTCGGCCTGTTGACGTCGCTCGCTCACGAATACCGCTCGAGCGTGCGATTCCCCCTGGGCGAAGACTCCGTGCGCACGACGGGCGACATCCGAACGGTCGCCTTCAAGCTCGAGATCCGCATCCAGACCGCGGTCATCTCGTATCAGTTCCGGAACCTCCTTCAACAGCGCTACGAGCTGGTGCCGGGCTTCCAGATGCCGCGCCAGACCCAGTTCTACGGCGTGCGATGGGAATTCTGGAATTGACAATCTCGTTGTCACGCCGTAACTTACGCGGCTCGATATGATACGGAGCATGACGGGGTTCGGCGCAGCCGACGGCGTGGTCGGCGGAGGACGCGTGAGCGTCGAGATCCGCTCGGTGAACCATCGCTTCTTCAGCCCGTCCATCAAGCTGCCCAACGTGCTCTCACGATGGGAATCGGACGTGCGAGAGGCGCTGAGACGCAAGGTCAGCCGAGGACACGTCACCGTCGGCGCACGCTTCGATCGGGAAGGGGAAGACCAGGCGAGCCCGATCGACGAGGCACGCTTCGCCGCCTACGTGACCCAGCTTCGAGCGCTTCAGGAGCGCTACGATCTGGATCGCACGCTCGACGTCGGCACGGTGCTCCGGCTGCACGACGTATTCTCGGGCACCGCCCGCGAGGAGCTCCCGGCGGAGGCCGGACCCGCACTGCTGGGGATCGTCGACCGCGCCGTCGATGCGCTTCTCCAGATGCGTGGCGAGGAAGGATTGCGACTCGCCACCTATCTCGACGAGCGACTCCACATCATCGAGGAGGCGCTGGATCGCATCGCTGCACGCGCGCCGCAGCGCGTGGTCGAGCAGCGCGAACGGCTGCGGCTGGCCGTGCGCGACCTCGCTGCCGGCGTCGACGTGGACGAGCATCGGCTGGCCCAGGAGATCGCCCTGCTCGCCGACCGGCTCGACGTGGCCGAGGAGCTGTCACGCTTCCGCGGGCACATCACGGCATTCCGCGGCGCGCTCGGCGCCCCTCAGCCTGACGGTGTCGGCAAGCGACTCGGGTTTCTCCTCCAGGAGATGCTGCGCGAGGCGAATACGACGGGAAGCAAGGGGAACGACGGGGCGATCGTCGCCGACGTGCTGCTGATCAAGGAGGAGCTCGAGCGAATCCGCGAGCAGGTGGAAAACCTCGAGTGAGTCCGTTTCCGGTGATCCTCAGTGCACCCAGCGGCGGTGGCAAGACGACCATCGCCCGCATGCTGCTCGCGCGGAGGCCGGACCTCGGCTATTCCGTGTCGTGCACGACGCGGGCGCCCCGACCGGGCGAAGTGGCGGGGCGTGATTACTATTTCATCAGCCGCGCCGAGTTCATCGCCAAGCGGGAGCAGGGGGCGTTCGCGGAATCCGCCGAGGTGCACGGGAACCTCTACGGGACGCTGCGGGACGAGGTAGAGCAGGTGATGCGCGAAGGGCGCCATGTCGTGATGGACATCGACGTGCAGGGCGCGGTGCAGTTCATTCGTGCCTTTCCCCTCTCCGTGACCATCTTCATCCTTCCACCGTCGGCGGAGGTGCTGCTGGAGCGGTTGCGGGGGCGCATGACGGAGAGTCCGGCGCAGCTCGCGGCACGGCTCCAATCGGCACTGCAGGAACTTCAGCAGGTGGACGAGTACGAGTACGTGGTCATGAACGACGAGCTCGAACGCGCCGTGTCGAGCGTCGAGTCGATCATCGACGCCGAAGTCGTGAGTCGAGAGCGACTGAAGAATCTCCGACAGCAGGTCGGGCTGCTCATCGAGCGGCTCGAGCAAGAGATCGAGAACTCCTCACCCTGATCAACGAGTCATGCGAGTCTTCACACCGGTCGAGATCGCCGAGCATTCGGCAAACAAGTACCTTGGCGTCCTCGTGGCCGCGAAGTATGCACGTGCCCTGAACGAATTCCCTGGCGGCTCGGCGTCGCGCGACAAGAAGCTGACGACGCGTTCGCTCGAGGAGCTCGCCAAGGGCGACATCGACTATCGCGTCGTTCCGCGTCGTCGCACCTCAGAGTGACGTCGCGAGCCGCACCGCATCGGTGCGGCTCGTCGCCTCCACGCGCGTGACCGAGCCTCCGCTCCGCCCGTTCGCCACTCGGCGCGTGCTGCTCGGCGTCGCGGGAGGGATCGCGAGCTACAAGACCGCGTGGCTCGCACGGCTCTTGTCGAAAGCAGGAGCCGAAGTGGACGTCGTGATGACGCGGGCCGCGACCGAGTTCGTCGGCGCGGTGACCTTCGAGGCTCTCACGGGGCGGCCCGTTCACACCGGACTGTTCGATCCGGGCCGCGCGCTCGACCACATCCAACTCGCGCGCGCCGCGCACGCCGTCGTGGTCGCGCCGGCGACGGCGGACTTCATGGCCCGCGCGGCTGCGGGACAGGCGGACGACCTGCTCACGGCGTGCCTGCTCGCGACCCAGGCGCCCGTGCTGCTCGTCCCCGCGATGAACGACCGCATGTGGGCGCACAAGCAGACGCAGGCGAACGCGGTGCACCTGCGTCAGCTCGGGTATCGCCTGCTCGATCCCGACGAGGGAATGCTCGCCGCGGGCGAAGGCAGTGGCCCGGGCCGCATGCCGGAGCCGGAGACCATCCTCGCACACGTCGGACGTCTGCTGGAGGATCGCGGCTCCGCGCTCGCGGGCCGTCATGTGCTCGTGACGGCGGGGCCGACGCGCGAGGCGATCGACCCGGTGCGCTTCCTCTCCAACCACAGCTCCGGACGGATGGGCACCGCGATCGCCGCGGCGGCGTGGCGACGCGGCGCCGAGGTCACGCTCGTCGCTGGCCCGCTCGCCGTGGCCATCCCCGTCGGTGTGCGTCACCTGCCCGTCGAATCCACGTCGGAGATGCAGGCCGCGATCGAACGTGAGCTCCCGGCGTCGGACGCGCTCGTCATGGCCGCCGCGCCCGCCGACTATCGCCCAGCCGACGTCTCCGCCAGCAAGTTGAAGAAGACCGGTGCGGCGCGCTCGATCGCGCTGACGGAGAACCCCGACATCCTCGCGAGCACGCGATCTGCGCGGCGAAATGGCGCGGTGGTCGTCGGCTTCGCGCTCGAGACGGACGACGTCGTGGCCAATGCGCGTCGCAAGCTCGATGCGAAGGCGCTCGACCTCATCGTGCTGAACGATGCGAACGAAGCCGGCGCTGGCTTCGCCGTCGACACGAATCGCGTCACGATCTTCACGCGCGGCACCGACGAGCCGGAGCGGCTGCCGCTGCTCACCAAGCACGAGGTCGCAGACGCGATCCTGGATCGAGTGGAGGCAGTGCTTCGTGGACGCTAGGGAGTTGTTGCGTCGCTACCTCGAACAGCGACGCGACCTGGGTGAGACGGAGCTGGTGCTCGACTCGATGAGCGTCGACGACGCACTCGCCCTGCTCGGCGCGAAGGCGGGATCACCCGAGTCGCCCGTGAGCTCGCGGCCAGATCGGCCGGAGCGGCCAGCAAGCCCACGCGCCGAGCCGCCGGTCACCGCCGACTGGCGGGAGGCGATTCGGGCCGCGGGGGGCGCGCCGGAAAGCACGCCGCGACCGAAGGCCGCAGAGCGAGAGGAGCCAATGCCACGACGAGTCGACAAGCCGCCGACGGCGCCCGTGACGCCGTCCGAGGCCGTGCACGTCCCGACAACCCAGGCCGGCGCCGGCGCCGAATCGCCGCTCGGGGATGTTCCCGCCGGACTCGTCGTCGGCGGGGCCAGCCGCGCGTTGTTCGACGATCCGGCGGCGAAGCTGAACACGCTCGAGGAGATCGCCAACGTCGTCGCCTCATGCCGCCGATGCCCGCTGTACGCCACCGCGCTGAACCCGGTCCCTGGGGTCGGAGACCCGAACGCCGACTTCATGTGCGTCGGCGAGGCGCCCGGCGCGAACGAGGATGCGCAGGGAGAGCCATTCGTCGGTCAGGCCGGCCAGTTGCTCAACAAGATTCTCGCGGCCATCGACCTGAAGCGTGAGGACGTCTTCATTGCGAATGTCCTCAAGCATCGTCCTCCCGGTAACCGGAATCCGATGCCGGACGAGGTCATCGCGTGCTCGCCCTATCTGGTTCGCCAGATCGAGCTCGTCCGACCGAAGGTGATACTGGCGCTCGGCACCTTCGCGGCCCAAACTCTCCTCGAGACCAAGCTCACGATCGGCAAGCTGCGAGGCCAGGTGCACCGCTACTACGGCGTGCCGCTGATCGTGACGTACCATCCCGCCGCGCTCCTGCGTAATCCCTCCTGGAAGCGTCCTACCTGGGAAGATGTCCAGCTTGCCCGTCGAATACTCGATCGCGCCCGCCCCGCTGGGGCGTGACCCCTACGGCGATCGGCGTCCCCCCTGGTCGGAGGACGCCGAGCAGGCCGTGCTCGCCGCCATGCTCATCGACCAGGACGCGGTCATGCGCGCCATGGAGGTCGTCGACGACTCGATGTTCTACGCCGAGCGTCATCGGCGGCTGTTCCGCAGTATGCTCTCGATCACGGAGCGCGGCAGCGTCGTCGATCCGCTCACCCTGGCCGACGAGCTGCAGCGGCGCGGCGATCTGGAAGGGGCGGGCGGCAAGGATTACATCGGCTTCCTCGTCGACGCGGTGCCGACGTCGGCGAACGTCGAGTACCACGCTCGCATCGTCAAGGAGAAGGCGCTTCTCCGACGGCTGATCGAGGTCTCGACCGAGATCGTCGCCGAGGCGTTCCGTGGCAGCCAGACGGCCGACGAGCTGCTGGACGTCGCCGAGGCGAAGATCTTCCAGGTCGCGCAGCAGCGCACGAGCGAGGGCTTCTCGCGCATCAAGGAGCTCCTCTGGCCGACGATGGAGCGCATCGAGGCGATCCACGCGGGGGGTGAGGCGATCACCGGCATCGCGAGCGGGTTCACGGACCTCGACGATCTCACCTCGGGCTTTCAGCCGTCCGATCTCATCATCGTGGCCGCGCGTCCGTCGATGGGAAAGACGGCGTTCACGCTGAACATCGCGCAGCACGCGGCGATCGAGCGGGAGCGCAAGGTCGCGTTCTTCTCGCTCGAAATGAGCAAGGAATCGCTCGTTCAGCGCATGCTCACCGCCGAGGCGCGCATCGACGCGCAGAAGCTTCGGAAGGGCATGCTCCGCGACGACGACTTCCCGCGTCTCGCGCGCGCCGCCGGCATCCTCACGCATGCGCCGATCTGGATCGACGACACGGCCGGGATCACGCTGCTCGAGATGCGCTCCAAGGCGCGGCGCCTCAAAGCCGATCAGGGGCTCGACATGATCATCGTCGACTACCTGCAACTCATGCAGGGCCCGCCGAACAGCGAGAGCCGGCAGCAGGAGGTGTCGAACATCTCGCGCGGGCTCAAGGCGCTGGCGAAGGAGCTGACCGTGCCCGTCATCGCGCTGTCGCAGCTGTCGCGCGCCCCCGAGCAGCGGGCCGGCGACAGCAAACGCCCGCAATTGTCCGACCTGCGTGAATCCGGTGCCATCGAGCAGGACGCAGACCTCATCATGTTCATCTACCGCCCCGAGGTGTACGAAGGGCCGGTGGACAAGGACGGCAACTCGCTCGAGGGCCGCGCCGAGATCATCGTCGGCAAGCAACGCAATGGACCGATCGGCTTCGTCAATCTGTTTTTCCACAAGAACTACACGCGCTTCGAGAACTTCTCGCAGCGCGCGCCCGGGCCGTCTGGCGGCGGCACCGAGGCTGGCCGTATCGGAGGAGACGTTCGGAAGGCGGGATAGGGCGAGCCGGTCCGTTCGCTATTTTTCGCTCATGCCGCGCCAGAGCGCATGAGTCCCAAGGCCAAGACCGTGTACCGCTGCACCGAATGCGGCGCCGACCACCCGAAGTGGGCGGGGCGCTGCGACGTGTGCGGTGCGTGGAACTCCCTCGTCGAGGAGGTGGCGGTGCGCGCCGCCCCCTCGGGGGGCGCGAGCCGGCGCGCCGGGGGCACGCGCACGCTCGCCGAGGGCGGCAGCGTCGCCGTCACGCCACGGCTCCGCGACGTGAGTGGCAGCGAGGCGCGACGGTGGAAGACCGGCATCGACGAATTCGACTTCGTGCTCGGCGGCGGCATCGTCCCCGGATCGATGATCCTCATCGGCGGCGAGCCCGGGATCGGCAAATCGACGCTGCTGCTCCAGGTCGCGGCACGGCTGCAGGGCGTCGGACACACCACCCTCTACGCCTCGGGCGAGGAGAGCGCGCTGCAGATCAAGCTCCGCGCCGACCGCCTGGGCGAGGATGCGGGCGACGTCACGCTGCTCAGCGAGACCAATCTCGAGACCGTGCTCGCCACGGCGGCCGCGGTCGCGCCCGCGGTGCTCGTCGTCGACTCGATCCAGACCGTGTTCACGGCCGATCTCGAAGGCGCGCCCGGCAACGTCGGTCAGGTCCGCGAGTGCGCCGCGCGACTCATGCGCTTCGCCAAGGAGAGCGGCACGGCGGTGTTCGTCGTCGGCCACGTCACGAAGGGCGGCGGCATCGCGGGTCCGAAGACGCTCGAGCACATCGTCGACACCGTGCTCTACTTCGAGGGGGAGAACTCGCTCGACCACCGCGTGCTGCGCGCGACGAAGAACCGCTTCGGCAGCGTCGACGAGATCGGCGTGTTCCGCATGGCGGAGGACGGTCTCGCGCCCGTCGCGAATCCATCCGAGTTGTTCCTCGGCGACCGCGCCATGCATGCGTCGGGCAGCGCGGTGACGGCGCTCCTCGAAGGCTCGCGTCCCATCCTGATCGAGATCCAGGCGCTCGCGGCCAAGGCAGGCTTCGGCACGCCGCAGCGCGTCGCGACGGGGTACGACGCGCGCCGACTCGCGCTGCTGCTCGCCGTCCTCGACAAGCGAGCCGGCCTCTCCTTCGCCCAGCTCGACGTCTTCCTCAACGTCGTCGGCGGCATGCGGATGCAGGAGCCCGCGGGCGATCTCGCGGTCGCCGTGGCGCTCGCGTCGAGCGTGTACGACCGTGCGCTGCCACACGAGGCCGTGTTCGTCGGCGAGGTCGGACTCGGCGGCGAGATACGCCCCGTCTCGCAGGCCGAGCGTCGGCTTGCCGAGGCAGCCAACATGGGGATGACCACGGCGTATCTCGCCGAGCGTGCCGTGCCCAGGCGCATCCCGAAGGAGCTGCGCCCCATCGGCGTGCGCACCATCGCCGACCTCTTCGAGCGGATCTTTCAGTGACGGAGGTCCCGGCCGTGCGCGACGTAGGCGTCATCATCGTCGCCGGCGGGAGCAGCACGCGCGCCGGCGGCGAGGAGCTCAAGCAATTCCGCTGGGTGGCGGGAAAGCCGATGCTGCTGCACAGCGTGCAGACGTTCATGGCGCATCCGAACGTCGGGATGGTGGTGTGCGTGCTTCCGCAGCGCTACGCCGGCGACCCGCCGCCCTGGCTGTTCCAGTGCGACGTGGATCGTCTGCTCGTGTCCATCGGCGGACGCACACGGAGTGAGAGCGTGGCAAACGGCCTCGATGACCTGCCCGACGAGTCGCAGATCGTTCTCGTGCACGACGCCGCGCGCCCGCTCGTCGGCACCGCGACGATCGACCGCGTCATCGCCGCGGTGCGCGAGGGCACGCCGGCGATCGCTGCGCTGCCGGTCGTCGACACGCTGAAGGAGACCGACGCGGACGGTGCGATCGTGCGGACCGTCGACCGCAGCGCATTGTGGCGCGCACAGACCCCGCAGGGATTCCCGCGCGCGGTGATCGTGGACGCGCACCGACGCGCTCGCGCGGAGCGCGTGACGGCAACGGACGACGCCGCGCTGTGCGAGCGGCTCGGGCAGGTCGTGCGAGTCGTGCGAGGAAGCGAGCGCGCGCTCAAGGTGACCGAAGCGGCCGATTTCGCGCGCGTGGAGGCGCTGTACGCGGTGGACGAATGACGAGCACGACGGTCGAGATTCCTTTCTGGTCGGATGCGGAAGTGGCGGCCGCGCTCCGCCCCGCGCTCGCGCACCTCGAGCAGCGACGCGTATTGGCCTATCCCACGGAGACGGTGTACGGCTTCGGCGGTGCGATCGACCGCGACTCGGTCGACGCGCTCATCCGGCTCAAGGGTCGCCCCAAGGGGAAGCCATTCCTGCTGCTGATCGCAGGGAGCGAGATGCTCGAGAAGCTCGACCTGCGACTGCCGAGCTACGCCACGAATCTCGCGGCGCGCCACTGGCCCGGGCCGCTCACGCTCGTTCTGCCCGGCGGCGAGCGGCGCGTGCCGCCGGCGCTGCGCGGTCCGGAAGGAGGAATCGCCGTCCGCTGGACGTCGCATCGCTCACTGCAGCGCCTCATCCTGGCGCATGGCGACGCGATTACCTCCACGAGCGCGAACCGCCCCGGGGTTCCGCCGGCGATGTCGGCACGCGAGATTCGAGAGCAGTGGAGCGCGGCGATCGCGCGAGGCGCGCTGCGGGTGCTCGATGGCGGCACGCTCGCACCGTCGGAGCCGTCGACGGTGGTGGACTGCACCGGCCGCTCGCCCCGCGTGGTACGGCCCGGCGCGATCACAGCCGCGGTCCTGCGCGAGACCGCACCACGCCTCATCGGAGACGCGTGAGCACATGAAGCTGCTATTCGTCTGTACCGGCAATACCTGTCGCAGTCCACTCGCCGAAGCGATCGCTCGCAAGGTGGCGATCGAACGCGGACTGCTCGACATCGAGGTCGCGAGCGCCGGCACAAGCGCCTGGGACGGCGCGCCCGCGTCCGACGGCGCGCTGCTCGTCGGCATGGAGCGACGCCTCGATCTGAGCGGACATCGCTCGCGTCAGCTCACGCGCACGATCGTCGCGGAGAGTGATCTGATCTTCACCATGGGGCCGCACCACCTCGAGCGTGTCGAGGCCCTCGGTGCGCGCGGCAAGGCGTTCCTGCTCACGGCGTATCCCGATGCGGGACCCGTCGGCCGCGCCATCAGCGATCCCATGGGTGGAGAGCTCGACGTCTACCGCACCACCGCCGACGAGCTCGAGACCGAGGTCCGTCGCGTGTTCGATCGACTCGCGGCGGAGCGCGTTCCCGGCGCCTCGTGAGTGACCTGCCCGGACGCCTGGTCCTGCTCGGGCATCCGGTTTCGCATTCGCTCTCACCGCGCTTCCAGAACGCCGCCCTGCGCGCGGCCGGCATCCCCCTCGTGTACGAGGCGCTCGACGTTGCCCCCGAAGCGCTCGCCGCGACGCTCGCCGACCTGGCGCGCCAGGACGCGTCGGGCAATGTGACGATCCCGCACAAGGAAGCGGTGGCCGAGCTCTGCACCCGGCGGAGTGCCTTGGCCGATCGATGTGGCGCGGTCAACACCTTCTGGCACGAGGACGGCGCCCTCGTCGGCGACAACACCGACGTCGGTGGCGTCGACGCCATCGCGCACGCTCTGCTCGGCGACGCGCGCACGACGGCCCGCGTCGCGCTGCTTGGCGCCGGCGGAAGCGCTGCGGCGGTGCTCGCCGCGGCGGAACGATGGGGCGCGGCGCGCGTTCGGCTGTACAATCGCAACATGGAGCGGGCCCGTGCGCTCGCGTCGCGCTTCGACGCCTCGGTGGACGTCGCGCCCTCGGTGGAGGCGGCGCTCGACGGCGCGACGCTGGTCGTCAACGCCACGCCCGTGGGCCTGCGCGACGACGCGCATCCGGTGGCGGTGGATCTGCTGCCGACCGGCGCCGCCGTGTTCGATCTCGTGTATCGCAGCGGAGAGACCGCGTGGGTGCGCGCCGCGCGCAACGCGGG
>Ga0066652_100001810_pt1 | contig 11311 bp, 9 predicted proteins | sample GraSoiAngelo_101_FD_71413 | JGI IMG/M metagenome (GOLD analysis project Ga0066652, IMG submission 71413) | Grasslands soil microbial communities from the Angelo Coastal Reserve, California, USA - 14_0903_02_30cm | ecosystem: Environmental > Terrestrial > Soil > Grasslands | place: USA...
CCACGACCTGCGTCTTGTCGGTCAGCGTGCGCAGCTTACCCATTTCTTCCTGCGTTCCAAGGCTCGCGGGCTTGCCGCCGAAGCCGTTGGGGATGAACGTGTAGCCTTCGAACGCGGCGAGCATCAGTACCTCGCTCACCGAACGGACACCGTCCATCGGCCGCCACGTGTACTTGTCCTGCGGGAACGCCTGCGCGAGGCCGACGAACTTCTGCTGAAGCGTCTCGAGGTCGGTGCTGAATGACGCCTTGACGGCCGCCGCCGTCTCCTTCGTGACCGTCGCCTGCGCGCGCGCCGGCGCCGCGCCTGCCATCACGACGACCGAAGCGAGCGCGAGCGTGGCGGCGAACCGCCCTGTCCGGATGTGGGAATGCAGCATCTGAATCTCCTTGGACGAAGAAGTGTTCAACGTTACACCGCTAAGACGTATGAAGCCAGCGGAGAGATGCAGAAACCGTGAAAGCGGATCGCCGCGACGAGCGATCGAGCTGGTGCGTGTCTCGTCGTGGTCAGCTCCGACCGCATCCGTAAGGTGATCGATGCTGCTCGCGAACGCCCGCGTGCCTCGGCTGACCGGTTCTGGGACGCGCGCGACTCGCGTCCGCTGAACAGCCCCTGCACTGTCGAAGGATCCTCGTGGGTTGAGCCTTGAAAGTTGAGAGTTGATATATTTCACGCGTGGCCACGATCGACGACGTCCGCGCGTACTGGGACCATCACATCCACGACCTCGAGATTACGCGGCACCCGGTCGGATCTCGCGGATTCTTCGACGACCTCGATCAGTATCATTTCGAAAAGCTTCATCACCTGCTCCGGCTCGTCCCGTTCGGCGCGAGCCGCGACAAATCGGTCCTCGAGGTCGGCTGCGGCGCCGGTGTCGACCTCGCGCGCTTCGCGAAAGCCGGCGCGACGGTAACCGGCGTCGACCTCGCGCCGTCTGCGATTGCGCTCGCCCGCGCGAACTTCGAGCAGCAGGGTCTTCGCGGGAGGTTCGAAGTCGCCGACGGCGAGCACCTGCCGTTTCCCGATCGCACGTTCGATCTGGTGTTCGCCCACGGCGTCGTGCAGTACACCGCCGATCCGCGGCAACTCGTCGAGGAATGCCGGCGGGTCCTCAAACCGGGCGGCGACGCGATCTTCCAGGTCTACAACCGCATCTCGTGGTTGAATGCGCTGTCGAAGCTGATGAAGGTCGGTCTCGAGCACGACGATGCGCCGGTGCTCGGCACGTTCAGTATCGGGGAATTCCGCGGCATGCTCGGCGGATTCAAAGATGTTCGGATAGTGCCTGAGCGGTTTCCCGTGAAGTCGCGCCTGCACGGCGGCTGGAAGGGCGCGGTCTACAACGGACTCTTTGTCGGCACGTTCAACACGCTGCCGCGCGCGATGGTCCGCCGGTTCGGCTGGCATCTGCTCGCGTTCTGCACAAAGTAACGAATATCAAGAGACGATGCGATTCTCGAAGGTGCACGCGTACGGCAACGATTTCCTGTACGTCCGGGAATCGGAAGCGGCGGGGCGCGCGCACGATGCACTCGCGCGCGAGATGTGCGACCGCCACACGGGCGCCGGGGCGGACGGATTGATTCTCTACGACACCGCGCAGCAGGGCGCGCCGTCGATGCGGCTGTTCAACGCCGACGGCGGCCGCGCGGAGGTCTCCGGCAACGGACTGCGCGGTCTCGCCGCACTCGTGCTGCGCGACGACGCCGGCGAGCGGCCAACGATCACCGTTCAGACCGACGCCGGCCCGAAGCACCTGACGCGCATCGAATCGTCCGGCACGCGCCACACGTTCCGCGCGGCGATGGGACCGCCGCGCAATCTCGCCCAGTCGCACGCGGCAGTCGGCAGCGAGTCGGTGCCCGTTGTCGTCATGGACATGGGGAACCCGCAGTGCGTGGTGCTCGGCCCGCTTCCCGCCGACGAGCGCTTCCGCATGCTGGGCCCGGCGCTCGAGCGCCATCCGATGTTCCCGTCAGGAACGAATGTGGAGTTCGCGCGCGTCGGTCCGGCCGATGTGGTCACGATCCGCATCTGGGAGCGCGGCGTCGGGCCGACGATGTCTTCCGGCACCGGATCGTGCGCATCGCTCGTGGCGGCGGCCGCCTACGGCGGCGCCGCCCGGACGGCGACGGTCATCGCGCCGGGCGGCTCGCAGCGCGTCGAATGGCTCGACGATGCCGTGTATCTGACCGGCTGGGCCGAGATAGTGTTCGATGCCGAGTGGCTGCTGTCCGCCAGGCAGAATCCTCCTACCCGTCCGTAGCCGCTGCCGGCAATCTTTTCCAGGTAACTACTGGCGTCGCCTCGCCGGCGCGCTCTGCGCGACCTCGAGATCGTGCGTCGCGGCGCGCAATTGGGCGGCCGTTTCCGCGATCAGCGCTGTCGCGGAGGTGTAGTCGCCGGCCTCGATCGCTGTGCGCGCCTTTTGCACGGCGGTCTCCGCGCCGGCGATCGCGCGGCGGCTTTCGCCGACGATCCGCGGCGCCACATGCGCGCTTTCAGCCGACTTCAGCCGGGCCCGCGCTTCGGACAGCGCGGCGGTCAGATCGCGGACCGCGCGATCCGCGTCGGCACGGGCGATGACCTTGCCGTCGACCGCCTGCCTGGCCGCGGCCTCGGCGCGCTCGCGGGCGTCGAGCGCGTGATTGAGCGCAAGCCGGTAATCGCGATCGGCGACGGCGTCCACGGATCGCTTGAGCGCGTCCTGCGCGGCCGCGTATTCGGTCTTTGCGTACTGATCGGCGCCGGCGCCGCGCGCGGCCTCGATCGCGGCCTGGGCCTGTGTGATTTCCTTGTCCGGGGGATTGCCGCCGCAGGCGATCGCTGTCAACGCGATCGCGAAGGCCGCGGCGAGGCGGGACGGCATGCCTACACAGCTTACCGCTTTGCGATCGATGTAAGATGAAGGACTTGCCGTCCGCGGATCGGCCGCGAGAGAAGATGCTGCGTCACGGCGCGGCTGCGCTCGGCGACAACGAGCTCCTGGCGCTCGTCATCGGCAGCGGAACGCGTCACCGTGGCGCCCTCGACGTGGCCAACGCGGCGCTGTCGGCGCAGGGCGGGCTCCGCGGTCTCGGGCGCGCGCACTGCGATGAGTTGACGAGCGTTTGCGGCGTCGGCCCCGCGCGCGCGGCGCGGATTGTCGCAGCGCTGGAGCTGGGACGCCGCGCGCTCACCGAACGAGCCGACGATCGGTGGCGCGTCAGTCACCCGCGAGCGGCGGCGCAGTACCTGCTGCCGCGGTACGGCGCGGCGGCCGTCGAGCAGCTGGGCATCATGCTGCTCGATACGCGGCATCGTGTGTTCCGCACGTGCGTGCTTGCGGTCGGGACGCTCAATACGACCGCGATCGAGCCGCGCGACGTGTTTCGAGAAGCGGCACGCGCCGGCGCGGCAGCAATTGTCGTGTTTCACAACCATCCGTCGGGCGATCCGGAGCCCAGCGTCGACGATGTGGAGCTCACGCGGCGGCTGGCGGCGGCGGGGGTGCTGATGGGCATCGACGTCCTGGATCACATCGTCCTGGGCGAGGGGCGGTACTACAGCTTCAAGGAGACGCGGAATCTGTGAGCCGGGTCCTGTACTTCGACTGCTTCTCGGGCATCTCGGGCGACATGACGCTCGGCGCGCTCCTCGACGCCGGCCTGCCGCTCGCGGATCTGCAGAAAGCGCTCGGCACTCTCGCCCTCGGCGACGCGCACGTCCACGCCGAGCGCGTGCTCCGGACCGGTGTATCCGCGACGAAATTCAGCGTCCACGAGCACAAACACGAGCACGGGCACGAACATCATCACCCCGAGCATCCGCACGACCATCCGCATGGTCATGGGCATCCGCATCGGAATCTTGCCGAGATCTTCGGGCTGATCGACACGTCCGCGCTGTCGAAGGACGGCCGCGACCGTGCGAAGGCGATGTTCCAGCGTCTCGGCGAGGCGGAAGCCGCGATCCATGGGATGTCGATCGACAAGGTGCATCTGCACGAAGTCGGCGCGCTGGACTCAATCATCGATATCGTGGGAACCGTGTTCGCGATGGAGTGGGCGGGTGCCGATCGTGTGGTCGCGTCGCCCCTCAACGTCGGCGGCGGCATGGTGAAGTCCGCGCACGGCACGTTTCCGGTGCCGGCGCCCGCGACCGTGAAGCTGCTCGGCGGCGCGCCGGTCTACAGCGGTGAGGTGCAGAAGGAGCTCGTGACGCCGACCGGCGCGCTGATCGTGACGACGTACGCGACGTCGTTTGGACCGATTCCGTCGATGACGATGGATCGGGTCGGGTACGGGGCCGGCGAGCGCGACGACGCGACCACGCCGAACGTGCTGCGCGTGCTGATGGGGGAAGAAGCGGCGGAACGGTCCGGCGATCGCGTGACCGTCATCGAGTGCGAGATCGACGACATGAACCCGCAGATCTTCGGTGTGGCGATGGAGAAGCTGTACGCCGCGGGCGCCTTCGAGGTGTTCTACGTGCCAGTGCAGATGAAGAAGAACCGTCCGGGAACGCTGCTGACCGTCATCGGGCCGCCGGGCAAGCGCCCGGCGATCGCCGACGTCATCTTCCGCGAGACGACGACCATCGGGCTCCGCCACTACGAGGTCGCACGCGAGTGTCTGAAGCGCGAAATCGTCAGCGTCCAGACGCCGCTCGGCGCCGTGCGGTTCAAGATCGCGTGGCGCGACGGCAGGATCGTCAACGCGACGCCGGAGTTCGACGACGTCGCAAAGGTCGCCGCGATCCACAACCTGCCGGTGAAAGACGTGCAGGCGATCGCTATTCGCGCGTACGCCGAGCACACTCATGTAGGCCGGGGCCTGTAGGCCCGGCACGCCGACGATGTCTCGTTTCTATCTCACGACCGCCATCGATTACGTCAACAGCAAGCCGCACCTCGGGACGGCGTACGAAAAGGTGTGCGCAGACGTCATCGCGCGCTACAAGCGCCTTGCCGGCTTCGAAACGCGTTTCCTGATGGGAAACGACGAGCACTCGCAGAACGTGTACAAACAGGCGGTCGAGCAGAAGCTCGATCCACTCGCGTACTGCGACCTGATGGAGCAGGAGTTCCGCAAGGCGTGGGCGCGGCTCGACGTGTCGTTCGATGATTTCATCCGCACGACCCAGCCGCGACACAAGGTCGGCACGACGGAAATCGCGAAGCGGATCCACGAGGCCGGCGACATCTACGAAGGGATCTACGAAGGGTGGTACTGCGTCAGTTGCGAGGAGTTCAAGCAGGAAAAGGATCTCGTCAACGGCAACTGCCCGCTGCATCCGACGCTGAAGCCGGAATGGATCAAGGAGAAGAACTACTTCTTCCGCCTGTCGAAATACCAGCAGCCGCTGCTCGATCACTTCGCCGCGCACCCGGAGTTCATGCAGCCGGAGATCCGCCGCAACGAGATTCTCCGGCTGATCGAAGGCGGGCTGCTCGACGTGTCGGTCAGCCGCGCGGGTCAGTCGTGGGGCATTCCGCTGCCGTGGGACCGGCGCAGCGTCGTCTACGTCTGGTTCGACGCGCTGGTCAACTACGCGTCCGCGGTCGGACTCGGCCGGGATGACGCGATGTTCGCGAAGTGGTGGCCGGCCGACCTGCACGTCATCGGCAAGGACATCACACGCTTCCATGCCGTCATCTGGCCGGCGATGCTGATGGCGGCCGGGATGCCGCTGCCGCGATCGATCTTCGGGCACGGCTTCATGACACTGAACGGTCAGCGCATGAGCAAGACGCTCGGCACGATCGTCGATCCGATCGCACTCGCGGACCGCTTCGGCCCCGCGGGACACGATCCGCTGCGCCTCTATCTCGCCAAGGAGATCGTTTTCGGCGCAGACGGGGATTTCTCGTTCGAGCGGTACGACGAGCGCTACAACGCCGACCTCGCGAACAATCTGGGGAATCTCGTCAGCCGCGTGTCGGCGATGGCGGGACGCTACCGGAAGGGCGTCGTGCGTCCGACGGGCGCCGGCGCGGATCAGCTCGTACGTCTCGCCGAAGCCGTCGTCGGCGACTACCGGAAGGCGATGGACGCGCTCGCGATCAACGAAGCGGCGGCTGCGGCATTCAGGCTCATCGACGCGACCAACGAGTACATCGCGGCGACCGCGCCGTGGAACCTCGCGAAGGAACCGGCGTCTGAAGATCGGCTGACCCAGGTGCTGTTCGATGCCGCCGAATCGATCCGGCTCGCGGCGGTGCTGCTCGAGCCGATCATGCCGACGTCGTGCAGGGAGATTCTGCGGCGGGTCGGCGCGCCGACGCAGGGATTGAATCTGGATCGCGACGGCCGATGGAGAGCCGACGGCGAGCGCGCGCTCGCGCAGGAAGGCCCCCTCTGGCCTCGCAAGGAGACGACCACAGTGAGTGACAACCCATTACCGCCGGACGGTCCGGCGCCGGCGGCCAAAGCGCCGGCCGGTCCGCCGGCAGCAACGCCCGCCGCCGCTCCCGCTGCCGCGCCCGCGCCCGACGATCGGATTTCGATCGACGACTTCATGAAGGTGGAACTGCGCGTCGCGAAGGTGCTCGCGGCGGAGCGCGTCCCGAAGTCGAACAGACTCCTGAAACTGCACGTCGACGTGGGAACCGAGCATCGCACCATCGTCGCGGGGATCGCGGAGGCGTATGAACCCGAAGCACTCGTCGGAAAAACCGTCGTCATCGTTTTCAATCTGAAACCCGCGAAGCTGATGGGCGTCGAATCGAACGGCATGGTGCTCGCCGCGAGCCCCGACGGCGGCAAGCCCATCGTCGTCACGTTCGAGAATCCGCCCGCGCCGGGCACGCGTGTCCGGTGATGAAACGACGTTTTCGCTTCTTGTGATCGATTCCCACTGTCATCTCGCCGACGAGAAATTCGCCGGCGATCTCGACGCCGTCGTCGCCCGCGCGAAAGGCGCGGGCGTCGAGCGCGTCCTCGTTGTTCTGGAAGGTGGCAGCGCAGCGGAAGGCACGCAGGCAGAACGCCTGGCCGCGCTGTGGCCGGAGACCCGCGTGTCGATCGGCGTCCATCCCCATCAGGCGCACGAGTTCGCGGACGACCCGACGCGGGCGGTGGCCGTCGTCCGCGCGCAGATCGCGAAGACTCCCGCGGCGCGCGCGGTGGGCGAGATCGGACTCGACTATCACTACGACTTCTCGCCGCGCGACGTGCAGCAGGAAGTCTTCCGCGGCCAGGTGCGCCTGGCGCGCGAGCTCGATGTCCCGGTCGTCATTCACACGCGCGAAGCCGACGAGAACACGATCCGGATTCTGAAAGAGGAGGGCGGCGGCCGCGTCCGCGGCGTCCTGCACTGCTTCACGGGTGGGCCGTCGCTGGCTGACGACGGCCTCGCGCTCGGCTTCTACATTTCTTTCGCGGGCATCATTACGTTTCCGAAGGCCGCCGAGCTGCGCGAAACCGTGAAGCGCGTCCCGCTCGATCGCCTTCTGACCGAGACCGACAGTCCGTTCCTCGCGCCGGTACCCCACCGTGGGCAGCGCAACGAGCCGGCGCTCGTCGCGCAGGTGCTGGGGACCCTCGCCGAGCTGCACGGCGTCGAACGTACAGAGATGGATCGACGCACGACGGCGAACTTTCACACCCTGTTCAGGCCGTGATAAAGTTCCTCGGCTGAACCGTGCCCAGAACGACGCCGGCGCTCTCACAGATCTTCGAGCCGATTCGCGCGGACCTGGAAAAGGTCGATCGCGAGTTCGCGCGCCACGTGCAGTCGCAGGTCGAGCTGATCCCGCGGATCGGCGAGTACATCCAGACGAGCGGCGGTAAGCGCATCCGGCCGGCCGTGCTGCTGATGGCGTCGCGTCTCAGCGGTTACACGGGCGACCGCGCGATCCTCTACGCCGCGGTCGTCGAATTCATCCATACCGCCACCCTCGTCCACGACGACATCATCGACGATGCGGAGCTGCGGCGCGGACGGCTGGCGGTTCACTCGCGATGGGGCAACGACATCACGGTGCTGCTCGGCGACTACCTGTACATCAAGTCGATGGCGCTCGCGCTGACGCACGACGCGCTCGAGATCATCCGGCTGCTGTGCGACGTGACGCTCCGCATGATCGAAGGCGAGCTGTATCAGCTCACCAAGAACGGTGACGCGGACATCACCGAAGACGAGCATTTCGAGATCATGCGCCGCAAGACCGCGTATCTGTTCGGCGGCTGCGCACAGATCGGCGGCATGCTCGGCACCGTGTCCAGCGAGCAGGAGCAGGCACTGCGCGAGTACGGGTTCAACATCGGCATCGCGTTCCAGCTCGTCGACGACCTGCTCGATTTCACAGGCAGCGAAGAAACCGTCGGCAAGCCGCTGGCCAGCGACCTGCGCGAAGGAAAAGTCACGCTGCCTCTGATCCATCTGCTGCGGCAGACGAACGACGGCGCCGGATCGCGAATCGTACGCGACATCATCGCATCGCGGTCCGCGACGCAGGAGCAGTGGGACGAGCTGCTGCACTGCCTCAAGCAGCACGCGTCGATCGACTACGCGTACCGCAAGGCGACCGAGCACGCCGAGCGCGCGAAGAAGCCGCTCTACGTCTTCCCGCCGAGCGCCGAGCGCGACGCGCTGCTCGCGCTGCCTGACTACGTCCTCTCGCGCGATCGGTAACGACATTGCGGATTGCGGATTTCGGATTGCGGATTGTCGCCGGGGTCGTCCTTGCGACAACCGCGGCGTCGGCCATTTCTGAGCAACCGCGAACGGGTCCCAGGTTCGAAGTCGCTTCGGTGAAGAGGACCAAGGCGGGCCGCCCGCCGTCGATTCTCGCCGGTGGACAGCCCGGCGGTGTCACGTTCAAGAACATCGTGTTGCGGGACCTGATTCGGCGCGCCTATCGGCTTCAGGAGTCCCAGGTGCTCGGCGGACCAGGCTGGATCAATTCGGAAAGCTTCGACGTGCTCGCCAGGACCAACGGAATCGCGTCGATCGACGACAAATGGTCGATGACGCGTGCGCTGCTCGCCGAACGATTCAGTCTGAAGGCGCACACGGAAACGCGGACCGCTCTTGTCTACCGATTGCTCAAGGATCGGAAAGACGGGAAACTCGGTTCGCAGATCCGGCGGTCTCAAACGCCATGCGTGCTCGGGCAGATGCCGTGCGCCGTCCTGGGCATCTCCCGTTCAGGCGAACTTTCGGCCCGCACCGATCCGATCGATGACTTCGTCCACCGGGGTTTGATGTTCCTGCTGGGTGTTCCCGTCATCGATGAGACGCATCTCGACGGGCAGTTCGACATCGATCTGAAATGGAACCCTGACGACAGATCGAGCGACGATCGTCCATCGATCTTCACCGCGCTTCGAGAACAGCTCGGACTCACACTGGAACCGAGCAAAGGGCCGGTCGAGTTCCTCATCATCGATCGCGTGGAACGCCCGTCGGAGAATTAGCGATCGCGGGTCGAATCCGCATTCCGCGATCCGCAATCCGCAATGACGCCGCCTCCTGAACAGCGGATCAAAGAGCTGCGGGACCAGATCCGTCATCACGAAGAGCGGTACTACATCCACAGCGCGCCTGAAGTCTCCGATGAGGAATTCGATCGGCTGCTGCACGAGCTCGAGGGCCTCGAGGCCGATCATCCGGATCTCGTCACGCCGGACTCGCCGACGCAGCGCGTCGCCGGCCGTCCGACCGAAGGGTTTCCGACCGTCGAACACCTGGTCCCGATGCTCAGCCTCGACAACGCGTACAACGAAGAGGAACTGCGCGCGTTCGACGATCGCGTCCGACGGGCCCTGGGCGCCGAAGCCCTGGCGAAGACGGCAGGACTGGAGCAGCCGGTCGCCTACGTCGCGGAGCTGAAGATCGACGGTCTGAGCATCGCGCTGACGTACGAGGAGGGACGGCTGGTGCGCGGCGCGACGCGGGGTGACGGATCGCGCGGCGAAGACGTCACCGCCAACGTGCGCACGATCCGCGCGATTCCGCTGTCGCTCAAGAATGGACCGTCGGGAAGGATCGAAGTGCGCGGCGAAGTGTACCTGACCCGCGCGGCGTTCGAGCGCGCCAACCGGGAGCGCGAAGAGCAGGGCGAGCCGCTGTTTCAGAATCCCCGCAATTCGGCGGCCGGCACGATGCGCAATCTCGACCCGGCCCTGGTCGCGCGCCGCAGCCTGTCGGCGTTCGTGTACCAGCTCGTCCGCGATCCAACCACGAATCCCGAATCCCGAATCCCGTCGCATGCGGAAACGCTGCGAGCGCTCGCGGCTGCGGGTCTTCCGGTGGAGCCGCACTGGATGCAGTGTGCGAGCATCGATGACGTGATCGCGTTCTGCGCGAAGTGGAAGCAAGAACGCCGAACGCTCCAGTTCGACACCGATGGCGTCGTCATCAAAGTGGACGACCTCGCGCTGCGCGAGAAGCTCGGCGCGACAGCGAAGTTCCCGCGCTGGGCGACGGCGTTCAAGTTCCCCGCGGAGCAGGCGCCCACGAGGCTGCGGAGGATCAGCGTCAACGTCGGACGCACAGGCGCGGTGACGCCGTTCGCCGAGCTCGATCCGGTGTTTCTTGCCGGCTCCACGATCTCGATGGCGACGCTGCACAACGCCGAGGATCTCGCGCGCAAGGACATCCGCGAGGGTGACACCGTCGTCATCGAGAAGGCCGGAGATGTGATCCCGAGAGTCGTGGCGCCGATCCTGAGTCTCCGTCCGCCGGACGCCGTTCCGTGGACGATGCCGACCACGTGTCCGGAATGCGGGACGACGCTGCATCGCGACGAGGAAGAGGTGGTGTGGCGGTGCGACAACCCGTCATGTCCCGCGCGCATCCGCCGCAGCCTCGAACATTTCGCGTCCCGCTCGGCGATGAACATCGAAGGTCTCGGCTCTTCGCTCGTCGATCAGCTGATCGAGCAGAAGCTGGTCGCCGACTTCGCGGACCTGTATCGCTTGACCGTGGAACAGCTCGAGAACCTCGTGGTTGCGCCGAAGGAACCGCGGTCCGAACGAGCGGTGCCGCGCAAACTGGGCAAGGTCGGCAGAAACGTCGTCGATCAGATCGAGAACAGCAAGAGAAACGATCTCTCGCGGTTGCTCTATGCGCTCGGCATCCGGCACGTCGGCGAAAAGGCGGGTACGACGCTCGCGCGGCAGTTCAGGACGATCGATCGGCTGCTCGACGAGTCCGTCGAAGGACTCCAGGCCGCGCCGGAAATCGGACCCGTGGTCGCGGACTCGGTGGCCGCGTTCATGCGCGAGCCGCGGAACCGGGAGCTGATCGCGCGGTTGAAGAACGCCGGCGTCAACACGACGACGAGTCTGCCGGAGCCCGCGGTCGTCGAAGAAGGACC
>Ga0066652_100001811_pt1 | contig 11310 bp, 9 predicted proteins | sample GraSoiAngelo_101_FD_71413 | JGI IMG/M metagenome (GOLD analysis project Ga0066652, IMG submission 71413) | Grasslands soil microbial communities from the Angelo Coastal Reserve, California, USA - 14_0903_02_30cm | ecosystem: Environmental > Terrestrial > Soil > Grasslands | place: USA...
TGGTAATCTCTTTTCAGCATGGATGGTGCTGCAGTGAGATTCGGCGCGATTTCTCTAGGGCTGGGACTTTTCGCCTTTGTGGTTATGGTGGCTGTGTGGGGAGGTGTAGGCCCTTGCACGGACATAAGTCAGTTGGTGTTACTCATTTTGGCTTTAGCAGGAATCCTAATCGGTGGCGGAGTCCTCCTCATTTCACTCCCTGTGATGGTTGTTCGGAGATACAAAGAAGATAAAGCAGTCGACGCCGGCACGTTGTTTCCCAAATCCGATAAGAAGTCAGACAGTGTCTAGCTTCCTCCTCCCGCACGGCTAATAAAACAGCTCCGTTTATCTCTTTGTTTTCCATTAACCTTTCGCAACCCAATCATCGACAAAGCGTGGTTGTGCTCAAAGTCCTGATTTGTCGCCAAACCGGACAAGTCTCATACCAGGACTTCACGCCAACGCCGCTGGGTTCTTACATGCCGTGGTAGCATGCAAGCCACAAGCCGTGACCAAACTGAAAAAGAAATATTTGTGGTCGTGGGCCATCCTCTTTACCTACTGCTTTATTGGCGGCAAGAGATAGCGAGGGTAATTCAATTGTAAGTGCTTCATGCTTCTTCCTTGCTGATCCAACACTTCTAAAGTCAATTGGCGTGGATTCTGAATGGGCTCCGATACATCTAGATCTACGCGATAATAAGTTCGGGCAAAGGCATAGGCGGCTTGGGCCGTAGACGCTAGTGTCTCCGGGTCCACGCGTGCGCCACTCATGGGTTGAACCTGGCTCAGGGGGTTTATGACGTTGAATTCTATGCCGCCGGTCTCTTTTACAAATCTTGAAGCGTTGCTTACGTCGGTGGTCGCGCCGGGACCCATGATTGGGGGAACTCGTACCAAGCAAATGCGTATCCCAACACGCGTGAAATCATCACGAAGTTGGGCAAAATTCGTCTTGTCAGCGTCACTGCGTTCCCCGTCGGAAACAAGAATAATTGCATCGCCGAATCTGAGTCCATCTTCTCTGCGGGCCGAAATCTCACTTAGTGCTAGTCCCAGCATTGTTCTGCCACTACCTGAACTGGTGAGCGCTTTGATCTGCCTGACCACCAATTGGGAATCCATCGTAAAGGGAACCAATATCTGGTCCTTCTCAGCAAAGGAATCCAGCGCGATTAGATCGTCTCCTTTGCGCTGGAGAGTGAACTGGATCGCGAACTGGGCTATGTTTGACCAGGAGAGAGATTTGTGATCTCCCATGCTCCCGCTAGTATCAAGAAGCAGCAGAATTCGGCGCGGTGCATTGTCGAGTTCAAGGCGCTGGACGTTCGCAGCTTGTCCCTTGACCATGATTTGATTTGGCTGAATTTCCTTAACAAACTGGCCTCGTCGGTCCCGTACGGCTAGTGTAAGAACCTGCGTGGAATGGCTGTTGGTCTGAGCATGGAGTGTCAAACCAAACAGAGAGAGAAATAGGTTAGCAAGCAGCAAGCACGCACAGCAAAGACGCCTCAAGGGAATGTCCTCCGCACTCAATCCCAAACGATGATCCATCCTAGGCCAAGTCGGATTGTACCGCCTTGTGCGCCCTGAATAGAGCTGTAAACACAGGCAGCCGAATTGTGTCTTCCCAAGGTCCCGATAAGCCTTACCGGAAGAATGGAATGACCAATTCCTTGAAACAAACCCAAACTGCGAACGCAACGAAAAATCCAAACGCGCAGAAAAGTATAATTGTCGAGGCTTTGTATGGTCTCTCGGGAAACGGTTGTAGAAGGGGCTTCGATGCCTCCTCTCGTGCTAACTCCAATTCAATCTGGTCAAGGTCTGCCTGATTGCGTCTATAACGCTCGACTAGTTTTTGCCAGAACGTTTTCACTGTGGAAGCACCACACCTTAATTCTAGTCCCTCGGTCAACTCCCGATTAGTCGTGCGGAGAAGTTCCTGCTACTACTCCGAAGAGTATAGAATTTGTTGGTGGCCAGCACGCTAGCAGCCGAATCCTCTGAGACCTGGACTGTACGTCGCATATCGCTTGTCGCACGCATTGTCGTGGTTCTCAACTGGATTACGATTTTGGCCATCCTCGCTACCCACGGAGTTCCGAGGAACATAGCGCTCGGTGCTTTTACAATCTTTAGAATTACCGCTGTTCTCGCAGTGCTCTGGCTGATTGCTGAAACAGCAGAGGGACTGGCAGGCCGAATAAGTTTCGTCCGCGTTTTAATCGATGGCCTTCTAACACTACCGATGTTTGCCTTTTGGTTTTTGGTTGCTGCAAGTACCCTCTGAGATTTTGGCTTAGTTCTACACGCAAAACCTGCGTAGGTCCTGGTTTGTCGCCAAACCGGACAAGTCCGCGCGGTCCGCCTTCACGCTGGATTCCACTTCTACGGTAACCGCGTTTACCAGGACTTACCGGGATGCGGCGAGGAAAACCATCGTATATTGTGTGATGTTGCGGCGTATCATATACTCCACCGGTCATGCTCAGACGTCCCATCTTATCGTCCGCGATTCTCTGCCTTTTCCTGTCGCTGCCGTGCGTCGCGCAGGATTTGGTCCCGTTCATTCGACTATCTGCTGATGAGGCAGCAAAGGCAAAACAGCTTGCGCAAACTCTCAAGGATGCAACGGAGCGGAGCACCAAAGCCAAAGTAGCCTGGGAGCAATTCCATCAATCCTACCAAAGCGCCCATCCGGACCTGCGTGGCCTGAAGTTCTCAGATGATTTCCGGCTTGCGATCGCCCAAGTGGACGCATATACCCCTGCGGTATATCAGGCAGCCACGATTGAGCTTACGGCTGAGGAGCGCAAGAAACTAGAGAGTCTCCATCGGGAGATGACAGAAAGCGAACAACCACTGAAACAGGCTGAAATTGCCTGGAAGGATTTCAATTATCAACTTGTGGTCGATCACGTGGGGAATTTACCCACGGGGGGCTATAGTAACGTAACACTCTCCTCTGGCAAGCAAGTTCGAATTCCTGCGCCTTGGGGTGTGCTTGTCTTCACATCTGACTTCAAGTTGGCGTTCCCTATAGGATTTTGATAAAGCTTGTTTTCCCGAAAACCCTTGCACGAGTTTAAGTGGACGGTTAGTCGCCTAATCGGACACTTGAAATCCACATGGACGGTAACCGCGTTTGGACTTAGCAAAAGGGAGAGATTCAATTCGCTCTTACGGTGAACTCATGTCCTCCCGTGCAGTCCGGGGACACGGGAGAGATGTCGATGGTTTCCGATTCTTTCGGGTTTGGCGGTCCCTTCACTTCGACTTCAAACCAGTCTCAAAGTGAACCTTTTTCGTCGTTGAACGCTTGCACGTAGAAATGTAAGCTCTGGTCATAGTCGTATTTTCAGATCGGTAGTGTCCGTGGGCGTCGATTTTCAACAAACTGCGTTGATGGCTTTTCTCCGAGAGCGAAAGCCTCCCCTTTATAGCAAAATCATTGAGTTGCGAACAGCTGTTGAAGCTTGGCTATCCCTCATTCCGAATACGTTCCCTCATTACACAAGCCACACAGTTCATCACAGCGATGAAATCGTCTTGCAAATGTCAAAGCTACTTTTCCGAGATGATGATCCCAAACGGCCCGTCGTGCAGTTTTCCCCAACGGAAGTTTATATTTTGGCCGCTGCTGCGTACCTGCACGATGCCGGGATGGTAGTCTCAGACAAGGAAAAGGGAGAAATACTCGGCTCGCCAGATTGGAAAGAATGGACGGAATCAGGAGGAGGCGCGCTGAGATGGCGAGAAATTCAAGACTTTCGTCGTGGCGACAGCCCGTCTGACGAAGGTATCCGGAATTTCCTAGCGGACATTCAGACGCGCTATCTCATCGCCGAGTTCGTTCGGCGGACACATCACCTGCGAGCAGTTGATCTAATCGTTCGGCACCAATCTGAATTTGCGACGTTCGCGCTCGGCGACCCCATTCTCTTGAAAACTGTGTCTGACGTTTGTGCGGCTCACGGTTTGCGTCAGCACGAACTCGAAGACAAAGATCGCTACCCTGAGCGAAGGGATATCCAGGGCGATACCGTGAATGTGCGCTTCTTAGCGATCCTGTTGCGGCTTGGTGACCTCCTCGACATGTCCTACGACCGCGCCTGTCCGCTATTGCTAAACGCCGTGTGCCCCCTACCTTCCGATAGCTTGGCTCATTGGACGAAATATCAACGCCTAACACATTCTCTAACGAGCCCCGACAAGCTTGAGCGCACGGCTGAATGTGAGACGCAAGAGGAGCACCGGTTCCTGCGAGATTGGTGTAAATGGATCGAAGATGAGGTGGCCAACGCTAGGGTCCTAATGTCACGAGCAGAACGACATCGAGACTGGCAACCTCCCGAGGTTAAGATAGACCCGGAAGTGGGCACAATAAAGATTCGGCCCTCCAGCCATGCCATATATATTCCATCCGATTGGAACTTTAAGCTGGATCAGGACGAGATTTTTCAGCGCCTTGTCAAGGATGTTTACGACCACCCTCAATCATATCTTCGAGAACTTATTCAAAACTCGCTGGACGCGACCCGTTGTCAGCTATTCCTCGACCTTAAAAAGGACGGGTTGGACATCCCTGATTATCCAACCCAGGTAGAGGAAAAATATCGCTCACGGTATGAGTTGCGGATCAGTATCGGCTGGACGGAAGTGTTGAACGAATTGTCCGGGGAGATGGAACAACATCAACTCCTGACAGTCGAGGACTGTGGGATTGGCATGGACAGACAGATCATCAAGGACTACTTCCTGCAGGTTGGCCGCTCATTTTACAAAACAGAAGAATTCAGAAGAACTTTTCGGTTCGTGCCGACGAGTCGATTCGGACTGGGTTTCCTCTCGGTCTTCGCAGTCAGCAATCTCGTCACTGTCGAGACCTACAAACCGAGTTCCCAGTCTGGAGATGGCCCAATACGTCTTACACTTACAGGGCCAAGGAACTATCTGCTTATGCAAAAGTGTGGGCGCCGATCAGGAGGAACTAAAGTTGAAGTAGTTGTGCAGGAATCCTTGGAACCCGGTGACATTACGAAGTTGACCGCCCACTGGTGCCCCCGAGTTGAATTCCCTATTCGTATAACTGACTTTGGAACAGAGACCACTCTAACGAGGGAGTCTGCTAAGCAATTTGCCTATGAGACTCCCGACGTTTCGGAAGAAGGAGCCAAATTCGTTGTCCGCTATTTCGATATCAATCGCCCTGGAATAGAAGGAGAGCTCTATGTATTCGCCCTCCTGACCGCTCGCGGAGAATCTTGGGGATCATGGCGCTGGTCTCAAGAGACCTATCCGAGCATACATCCAATGGCGCGCAAACCATTGTTCCCATCGAATCTTACTTGTTTCCAGGGCGTCAGAGTGGGATCGTTAGATGCATATCCGCACATGCACGGTGCGGGGCCGATAGCATCGCGATTGGATTACAGGTCCGACAAATACCGTCCGCGCCTTTCGAGAGAGCGTCTCTCTCCGCACGGCCCCAGATCTGGGGAGGCCGAAGATCCCGCCGTGGCAAGCAGATGGGAGGAGCTGCTCGTAGAACACCTGTCAAAAACGGATTGCGCAAAAGGGGAAAATGGATGGAAGTATAAACAATGGCTGGTAGGTTATTTCCCCGTCCCCGCCTTCTGGGCGCGGCAGCCGGAAACTGTCCGTATATCAATTGGCGGTTGCAGTCGCCTGCTGTCCCTGCAGGAAGTACTGCGCTTTCCCGTGGTCACCACAGTTATCCACCCGAAATCGCCCTTTTATGGTTACGGGGAAAAGCCGCAAGTAAATCCGTTCGTGCCAGCATGGGACCCGAGCGACGTTGGTATTTCAGACGATGATCTGTGTAGGCTCTCGAGCGAACATACGAGAGACATTTTCGCAGAAAGGCACGTTACAGGGGTTCGATGGCTTTCTAGTGGTCACTTCGCAGTGGATTGGAAGCTGGGCGATTACAAGCCTCCGCTGGTAGGCGAGGCAGCAATTGGATCGATTATATTTGAGGATCAGGACGTGATCTGCTTCCGGTTGCATCCAGCGAATAACAGTGATAAGTACGTCGTACTTAATGCCAAAAACGAATTTGCACGTTGGGTTTTACGAATTAATGACGCCTGCCAACAGGGCTTCGCTTTGCCTGGGGTCGACCAAATAAAGCTCCTGAATGATCTCCTCAAGTGGTGTGCGTGGTTTCCTGGCACCGAGAAGTTCGCCACGCTGCGCGAATTCGTAAGCCGGTGGCGGGAGATACCTGGCCTTCCACCGGAACTTGTCCCGCCCCCCACTCAGCTTAGCTATAGGATGTTTATGCTGCCAGGCGAGGCGTAGGCGTAGAGTACTTGGAAAACGAAGAACTGAAAGAAGCGCGGTTCCCCAGGAGCTAAAGCCCAATACCTGCCGCAACTGACGATCAGTGAGTGGCACGCATTATCGGACATCAAGCGGAGGCTAGTACCCCGCTTGGCCTGGCCGAGAGTCTTCTATAGGAAACCGAGTTTTTCTAAGATGTCTCCGAGCCGATTCCACGGACCAAACAAACCATCGCAGAATTTCAGACGGGTCTCTGTTGGGGCGCCTTCCCGAACATATAACGCGTCTCTTTGCGTCTCAGCTTGCAACTAAAATGGGTCTGCCCTTCCTTAGTCTAGCCACTTAGCGACTCCGCCGTGGTGGGAACATGTCCCCCGGTGATTTCGGCTGAAGCTGTATGTTCCATCTCGGCATTGCGCCGTTGCCCCCACTGGAATCGTATCTGAGTAGGTTGGAGATTGAACGCGCTCCCCGTCCTTGTTCGTATAGTAGCGGGGAGTTGTACTTTGACCAGTGCTGGGTTGGGGCTGTGGCTTGGTCGGGCTGGCGTTCCTACTTTGAGCAATAGACTCTTTTTCTGAATCAGTTAACAGAGACGGGTTACATCCATAATATGCATGCAGACAGTTGTTGTAATTTCGCTGGTGCGCAGCCTGTTGTACTTCCGCTCTTTCAGTTTCAGTCAGCTGGGATGAATCGCAACCGGCGTATCCATGCAGACAGTTGTTGTAGTTTCGCTGGCGCGCGGCCTGCTGCACCTGCGTTCGCTCTGCATCGGTCAAGCTAAATGAATCGCACCCGGAGTATCCGTGCAGGCAGTAGTTGTAATTCTTTTGGTGATCCAGCTGCTGGCCTGGCTGGGCACTCAGTCGGAATGGAGCCAGGAAATTGACGGATAAGAATAAGAGACTGAAGATGTACTTTTTCATGAGCGCCTCATCAGGAGTAGTCCGGAAGACTTACACTCGTAAATTCATGTAACGTCATAATATCATGATCATCCAACTAGATATCCTTCGTCAGATTGCGGTTGAGTCAAACTGATAGGCCAATGCAAGCTTGGCGAACACGATCTGCCTGTTTTCACTACTTGATGCGCTTCACGAGGACAGTTTCGGTTTCATCTTCAACCTTCATCCGACAACCTGCGCTTGTTTGGTAGATTGTGACTTCCGGTCCATATGCATAAAAGTAGGTGTAGTCGTATGCTGCCTGCTGCCAGATTTGACCGTTATTTAACTTGAATATCGTGTCTCCGTCCCACCCTTCGATATCGCCCGAAACCCTGCTCTCTATTGCCGGTGAACAGGAGGACCGCACAGGTGGAATTTCCGAAGTCGCACGTTCTTGCTTAGTGGCTGCTAGCAATACCTTAAGCGTATAACGGTTTAGCCAGTCATTGAGCGCTTGTCTCTGGGCCGCAGTAAGTGTTGTTACGCCAGTGTCTCGCATCTCCTGGAGCGTCATGACCTGTTCAATCTTCATTTGTTGCGCAGGACCGCTTGCCAAAACATGGATGGCAAGCAAGCCCATAAAAACCGATAACATTAGGTTTCTCATCGAAGCTCCTACCGAGACTCTCGCCAGAGGCACTACATGTTCCTTAAAGACTCAGCCGGTGTCGCTGATGAGGTCGCCTTCGACCAGCGCGGATAGAGTCACTTTTCCAAGTTAGCGGTAAGCTGCACTTCTGAGCCTGACGCAATGGTGATATCCCTCGACCAGTCCTTATACCCGGACATTTTCACTGTCACTGTGTGTTTTCCCGCCGAAATCTTGAGCGCAGCAGGACAGTTTCCAACAAAGTTTCCGTCCAACGACACGTCTGCTCCGGACGGATTCGATGAAACATTTACAGTTCCGTTTCCTGTTTCAGAAGGAGCGCTGCTTGCTTTCGTCTCCGCAGGATTGGCTAGTTGTCCGTGTGTTTGTTCGCTACCTTTCGCCACATCTGTCTTAACTCCGACCGGAACAAACTCGCGGTCCTTCTCACCCACAACGACGGGAACCCCTGTAACACCCTGGAGCGCAACTAAGATTGCTCGATAGTTGTCCTTGTCGCCTTGCAGCAGAATACCCGCTGTCTTGCTGTCTGGGGTTGAATATTGAACCCCGATGTAGTGCAGCCGTGTCTTATGGAAAAGACCAAACAAAGCGACGGGGGCCACGAGTATGGCTAGAGCCACCATCGTTCCGACGCGCCGGTGTGCCTCTTGGCCATAGCTAAGTGAAGTTACCGACTTTGCAGGGATTTCAACTTTTTTGCCATCTTTTAGCGCCAATGTGATCACGTCCGACGTAACGGTCAGATGGTTGTTCCAATCCTTCGGATCTACCTTTGAATCTACCGAACCGCCGTTGTATCGAACCTTGTCAAACTCATTTCCTTGGCCATACGAAACAAGTGCTACGCAAAGGAAGGTCACGGCAAAACGTGCGAAGAATCTCACGATTTCCTCCGAACATCTGGAATAGCTATAGGCCTAAAAGAGGGATACTAGGCTAAGTTATAGCGGAGAAGTGCTGGCCATTGCCAGTTATGTATGGGAATTATGACGATCTTGATACCCCTTCTGGGTGAAAGCATGCCCCTTACCGCGTGCTTCTCACGAGTGCGGCAAAGCCCCAACTAGCCGCGCAAGGCTCAGCCAATGTCGCGGATGGGGTCGCCTTCGACCAGCGCGGATGTCCGAGGCGTATGGAAGCGAAACACCAAGGGTCAATGCAATGGTTGAGATTGTTACATCGGCCAGATGCGGATGGATTTTTTGGGTATAGGCCTTATCATCGAGCCAATCCGGTTGACCGGCGGGATTCCAGTCGCGCTCGGCAAGTCGGTGACTTCTTTGCTTTTCACCGAGACGAGCCAAGACCTGTGGGGTTTGGGCAGCGATCCGGCCCTTACGGGCAGCCACAATAAGCGCTTCTTTTGAATTGGTAGGAGCACATTCTGAACAGAACTTGTGGCGTCCCATAATATGCGTTCCGCATAGTTTACATAGTCTGAGCGATTCCGAAGCTTTCACACCTGACGGAAGCGGTTCTTTTCCCTTGGCCATCCTCCGATAGCTCTGGGTCAACCGCGTTGCAGGCGAGAGGTGAGCCGATTTGCTCTTTGCGCTCGCCCAGAATATGTGTGCCGCTCGTTCTGCGTATGGCGCAACCTCTCGTCTCCAGTTAAGTGCGGTTTCCGCGATCAATTGTGCGAACGGACCCATCAGCCGACAATTGCCGTCTCTCTCTTCGAAAAACCATTCTCTTTTTAACGGCCCCTTTGATAGCCAATCTAATAAAAAAGCATCCACCATCGGACACACCGGTTCCATGAGATCGCATGCTAAACTGTCGCGGGTTCGGCTGTCTAAGTGAAGAACTCCAAGGCCGGGATCTAAGCCAAGCGCGGCAGCGGCCAGTCGCGCTTCCGTCTCAAGAATTGCGTACAGATAATTCAAAATGGCATTGGCTGGATTAACTGCCAAGCGCGGCGAGTTTGTGAGTGGGGATTCGCGAGTGCCGAAGACTTGCCAATGACTGGGTATGCGTCGAAGATCATTCCTCGGAAAGGCAACGGGAACCATCCGCCATGCTGACCAATAAGCTTTAGCACCGAGCGATTCACATTGGCGGATTGTTGAGGTTCCCTTGTCAGCGTCAACTTGGGATCGAAAGGATGAAATGCAGCTTGCAATGTCCAAACGTTTCAACTTATCTCGCGCAACTTTCTCTTGCCCCGATAACTTCTGCGCAATCAATTCTCGCGTGAGTTGAAGCGCCGCGCCCGTAGATTCGGCCAATGCCTGAGATCGACGCAATCTCGCGTCAGATGGCCGCACCGGTCCCGTGGTGAGAAGGACCTTGCCATCCCTGTCGAGCATGACAAACGCAGCACCTTGGTCGGCCAACCATCTAAGTGCGGTCAAGGAAACGAGACCATCCGATCCGATTACGACAAGCCGTTTCAGTCCATGCCCAACGCGAGGAAAGCGAGCGTAACGTCTCTGCTTGCCGATTCCGTCTTCAATCGTCAGGTGTCCACGTTCCACACAAATACTCGTTCCATAGCCGAAGAGTGTCACAACACCATGCCGAGGTAAGATCGGATCAAAATTGCAGCGCTGAAGATGTTGAGGTACGGTCTGAATAGCTGCCATTGGAGACTAACCTCCCTTGGTGGTCAGGGCTTGTCGTCTGTGCTAACAGGCGGCAGGCCCGTTTTGACGTTTCTCTTTTTGATAAAGACCAACTTACAGAGTAATTTTACGTCCTTGAATCGACAGTTTCTAGTTGGGTTTGCGTTTCGATCTCTGAAATGAACACGAAGAATATCGATAACAGATTCACGCTGGCTCTAGAAGCCATCGGGAATCTGCTGCTGCCAGAATTGGATGAGATTCTCCGAGACGGATGGAGTGCAGCTCTGGCCGCGAACTCGGAAATAAAGATCAGACCAATTAGCCAGCGGACCGGTTCCTTTTATAGACATCTTGTACCGTTGCTGAAAGACTTGGCGTCACTACTCGCAAGTACGTACAGACGCTATTTCAAACTCGCCCTAGCTCACCCTCAACAAAGCGGGCCCGATCCGCACGAATGGGCTTTGCACCAGCTTGGCGCTCCTGTTGGTGTGACGCTTGAATGGATTCGCAACTGGTACATCTTGGCGTGCGATGGCTCAAATCAGTACATGCAACTGGTTACGAGTGTTCCGTTTGAACCGGGGCAGACAGTTTCAATGTCCATTTCCCTCAAGCCGCCTGAAATCGCTTCACCGGAATCTTGGCGTGCACCAGCTTGGCTTTTTGAGGTCGATCCGATTGTAGGTATCGGACCCTTGAAAACGGAGCACGTTCCCGCAACCGACACTGAAGAAAAATTAGGCGCTGCACACACTCGCTTATTGCTTAAGGGAGCTCGCAGGGTTTTCTTGTGGAAGCTGGGAGCGGAAATCAAAACGGTGTGCAATGAAGAGATAGCCGCTGCCGGTGCCATTCCGGCTGAGCCGGCAAATCGCCACACGCA
>Ga0066652_100001813_pt1 | contig 11309 bp, 6 predicted proteins | sample GraSoiAngelo_101_FD_71413 | JGI IMG/M metagenome (GOLD analysis project Ga0066652, IMG submission 71413) | Grasslands soil microbial communities from the Angelo Coastal Reserve, California, USA - 14_0903_02_30cm | ecosystem: Environmental > Terrestrial > Soil > Grasslands | place: USA...
TCCACGCCGGGCTTCATCTTCCTCAGGGCCAGGGCCTGGCCTCGGCGCACCGTTTCCCAAAGCTGGCGCTGCTCTTCGCTGGCCCGCCCCCGCACCACGGTGCGCGTCATGTCGCCGAAATAGCCGCTCACCGCGTCGCGCGGGAAGACGTCGAGGATAATCAGGGAATTGGCTTTGAGCGGACCGAAGCCACGTTCGTGCGGATCGCACGCCTGGTCGCCGCCGGCGACAATGGTGTTCGCCGGTAATCCTCCCGCCCGCAGGATCGCCGAGTCGATCTCGGCCCGCAGGATTTCCGAGGTCAACGTCCGACCCGACCAGACAAGCTTCTTCCCCGGACCGGGCTTCGCCGCCGCCAGCACTTCCATCGCCCGGGCCAATCCCTTCTCCGTCATGGCCAGCGCCCGTCGCATCTGCCGCAATTCGTCGGCCGATTTGGTTTCGCGTTCCGGCCAGAAAAGCCCGTTGGTGGCGCGCACCCGGATTTGCCGGGTCGCCAGCTCCTCCGCGTAACCGAGGGAAAAGTTTGCCGGGACAACCGCGGACCGCACGCCGCGTTTTCGCAGAAAGTGAGACATAACCTTTTCAAAGGGCGGCGCCTTCTTCCCGGTTCCCTGCACTTCACGTTCGATCTGGCTGAAGGAGACGATCTCATCCGCCTCCGCCTGCTTGCGCGCGCGATCGATCTCAAGATCGCTCAGAACGATGGTGCGCTTTCCGCCGTGCTCGAGAAAAATGAATGGGTCCGGGACGAAAAACCGGGTGGCGTAAAGCATGTCCGGATCGTGATCACTGGCCGCCACGATCAGCCGAGTTTCGTTTTTCGTTTTGTTGCGCTTCCTCATCCGACATTCCTAAGCGCTATCAGCGTGATTGTCGCGGCGATTCCACCTGTCATCCTGAGCGAAGCGAAGCGGAGTCGAAGAACCCCGGCTTGCCCCTGTACGCCTCGTCGACGGGATCCCTGGACGGCGCTGGGAATGACAAAGCTAAAGTTACGAAGGTCGGCGAATGAGACCGCTTCGGCGCACTTCGAGTTGCCGTCGCAGAATCCAATGGAGCAGCCCAAGGAGCACGAGAGTAGATCCAATCAACACGATCGTGTTGAAGACGAAAACATTCACCTTCATCCCCAAATACGTTTTCCCTTCGCCGAAGAAAACATTCAGCTTCCCGCCCCGCCGGTAATCGCTCTGCTCCATTTCGGCGTTTGAAATAAGATCGGAAATCTTCTGGTTCACGTAAAGCTGCTCAGCTGTAACCGGACCGGACGCATCCTTAAACAGCTCGCGATCGAATGGCCGTTTCCGGTCCAAAATCTGGTCAATGACTTTCAGATACCCATCCAATTCATCGGGGGTTTTCGCCTCCAACCCGGAAAGGACTGCGAGCGTCTCCTTCAATTCGTTCAGCCTCCGCGTCGCCTCGGCATTATCCTCCCGTTTGGCCACCAGCACGTCGATTTTCTCCTGGGTCCGCTCTTGTCGCTCCGTCAAAGGGTTGAGCTTCGCCTGCGCGACAACCATTTCTTCGTACGACCAGCGCATCGCGATAAATTGGCAGACGAACGGCACCTGCAACCTGCTGTTCATCTTTTTCCCCTGCTCGGTGTCCGGGTGTTCGGTGAACCAGCGGCTGAAGGTGTAAACCAGCGCCAGGTTGCGATTCATGTCCTCATACTTAATGAGCGCTCCGCCCATGATGATCTGCGGAATCAGGACGAGCGGGACGATATTCGCCGCGGTCTTTGGATCAGCTACAAGCGACGAGACGACCAACCCCAGCGCCACGCCACCCATCGCCGTCATCAGCATAATGCCCAGGTCGATCCAGAACATTCCCCGGATCGCCAGGATGTAATTGCCGATCAGGACGAAAAGGACGCATTGGAAGAGGGCGAAAAAACCGAGCGAGACGAACTTCGCGAAAACGTAATAAGGCAGCCGCACGTTCAGGTTGCGCTCGCGCTGAAGCACGGCGCGGTCGCGAATGATATCATCGGCGCTATTCGTCAGGCCGAGGAACATCGCCACGATCAGGCTGAGGAAGAGGAAGGTCGGAATGTGATACGCGGAGGCAAAGTCGTAACGACCGCTGTCGGAATAACGCAAGAGCGTCGAAATGAGCAGGGCCAGCACGGGCGCGACGCCGATCGTGATGACAAGATTCGCCCGATTCCGCAGCTTGCTCATGAAGGAACGCCTGAGCAGAGTGCGCATCTGGGTCCATTCATCCCGCCAACGAACGAAAAATCGCTTCTTATCGGTAGGTGCCGCCGGCAGTGCCGGCAAAGGACCTCGACGCAACGACACTTGCTTTACGTCCTGGATCAGGCGGAACGCTTCATATTTGTCCCGCCAGAATTCCGGTGAATAGCGGCGGGCCGGAATCAGCTGCCCGCGGCTGTTCTCCTCGTAAATAATGTCGCCGCTAATGTCGCGAAGCGGCGTCTCCAGGACATCAAAGATAAATTCCGGCCGCGTCGTCCCGCACGAGGGGCAGGCGCCAAGCTCGGCCTCGAATTGATGCTGGTGCTCGGCTTCCGCGAAATAGCGCAGCATGTCGGTGGGCGTCCCGAAGAAGACGAGCCGCCCGCCTTTGTCGAACAGGATCGCCTTGTGAAACATCTGGAAGAGCTTCGAGCTCGGCTGGTGAATCGTAACGATGATGATCTTGTTGTGGGCGAGTGCGCGGATGATCTCGATCACGTGTTCGGAATCCTTCGACGAAAGGCCCGAGGTCGGCTCGTCGAACAGGTAGACGTCGGCGGACCCAATCATGTCCAGCCCGATGTTGAGCCTTTTCCGCTCGCCGCCGCTCAGCGTTTTTTTGACCGGACTCCCCACGATGCTGTCGCGGCGCTCGTTCAAGCCTAGCTCGATGAGCTTGCCCTCCAGTCGGCGGGTCAGATCGCGGCCGGAAAGATGCGGCGCGCGGATGGCGGCGGCAAACTGCAGGTTCTCACCGATCGTGAGATGCTCGTCGAAGGCATCTTCCTGCGGGATGTAACTGATGTAGCCCTTGAGCTGGTCGAGGTTGTCGTAGAGCGGGCGGTCATTCAGGAGGACCTGGCCCTGGGTGGGCTGAAGCTGGCCGCCCAGCACCTTCATCAGCGTGCTCTTGCCCGAGCCGCTGGCGCCCATCACGCAGACCAGCTCGCCTCGATTGATCGTGAATGAAATCCCCTCGAGCGCGACTTGGGAGTTGGTAAAGCGATGATTTATATCCACCACCTCCAGCGTCCGAATGATATTGCGCTCTTCCTCGATGATGCGTTCGGAAAAATTGCAGCGCAGGAACTGCCCCACATCGATGCGGATGGTGTCGCCGTCCTGAAGCAGCGCCGTGCCCCGGACCGGCGTCTCCCCGACCATGATCGGGCGGTCGGCGTCGATTACTTCCAGAGTGCCGACCCGTTTGTCGTAGTCGCACAGGATTTTCAGCAACACATCTCCGCTCGTTCCGGGCGAGAGGAGGATATCGTCTTCTTCAAGCAGACTGGGGTTGTTCGAGACAAGGTATTCCGATTTGGAAGCCTTCAGCTGAAAGCGGCCACCCATCGCGCGAGCGCGGCGGCGGAGATCGAGCAGGTCCATCTCGCTGTCGTTGTGAAAAATGATCTTGTCCTCGAGGGTCGCTTCCACCTGGGTCCCGGACTTGAGCTTGACGTCGTTCAGGACGGCATTGACGTCCCGCAATGCTTTGACGCGAACTTTCAGCCCGAATGTCACTTCCAAGGCGCTCTCCCGGGAACGGGAGCGCTCGAGTTGCACTTCATCAGCATCCTTGTGCACCCGCACGAAAATCTGGGGTAGCGAGACGTTCTTCTTGGCGTTGAAATACGCCGCCAGCTCCTGGTAGGTGAGAAATTGGTCACCGACCAGAATCCGCTGCCCGGGATAAATGCGGCAGAAACCGCCCCGCAAAAGGGGCCGGCCCCGGACCGAAACGGTCTGGCCCGTGTAATTCTTGAGCAGGATCAAATCGTGATAACGGAAAGCGAGCAACCGATCGGTTCCGCTCAGGCTTTTCAGGGTCACATCCGCGGAACTATTTGTTCCAAAGGAAAGCGCTTCGAGCGGAGAGGCCCCGCGCTGGTAGATGGAGGCGTCAGCATCCTCCGAGGCGTTCAACTGGTAAACAATGTCGATCGCCTGTGCCGCCATGCCCAACTGCGACATAAACGAGTAAAACGCGACAACCTGTTCCTGTTTCAGGCCGGCTTGTGAAATCAGATCATAAAGCTGCACCCCGAGCATGATCTTGCGATCCGCGCCCAGCTGCGTCGAAAGCTTCTGCGCCATTACGGAAAGATCCTGCTGCTCGTAAAGCGCCTGCCGGAAAAGCTGCCGCAGCTCCGAGTAGACCGCTTCCGGATAATCATAGCGAAGGAACCCGAGGCTCGAGTCGATCTCCTCTTCGAGCAGGACGCCATCTGCTTTCGAAAAGCTCGCCAGCACCTGGATGAGCAGAGGCAACAGATTCGGCCCCTCCGAAACACTCCGCGGTTTGCGCAGGGCTCGGCGCATCCAGCGCCGGCTCCGCCGGTGGATCCGGTAGGCCAACGGGGTCACGCGCTGCACGGCGCGGTCGATCTTGTCTGCTACCAGGTTGAGTGCGGTCATTTCGGGAACTTGCGGGTCAAAATTACCGCACGCCTGCCGCAACGCAATGAGGGTCGGCATTGAACGCAGGGTCCCAGTCGGGAGTCTCTTTTGCCAGGTATGTCATTCCATCCCGGCCCACCTCGTGCTCTTTGCATTGCCAAACCCTTCATGTTAGCGTTTTCACGCCCGCCTAAAGCGCGCTCCACGCCTTATGTCTCAACCTGATCGTAACTCTCAAAAGGAGAACAAACCTCGCGGCGGCGAGCCCGGTTTTAACTGGCGCGGAATCGTCCTGATTGCCATCGCCTTCGCCCTCATTGGCCTCGCCGTCCTCTTCCGCGGGGGCGCTTACGCGAATGTCGAAGAAGTCCCCTATAATCGTTTCCTCGAACTGCTCGAGAACAAGCAGATCGCGACCGACAAGAATTTCCCGCTCCAGCTGGTGGTGGAAGAAGGCCGGCCGACCCAGACCTTGCGCGGCTACTACATCAAGCAGGCTGTCGGCGCGGCTGGGGCCCAGCAGGTCCCATTTCGCACCACCGTCTTTTTGAATTACAACACCGACCTCCAGGACCGTCTCGCTAAAGCCGGAATCCAGCCGGCGATCAAAATGGAGTCGAACCTGATGGCGCAAACGCTCGTCAGCTTTCTCCCCATCGCTCTTTTCCTCCTCGTCCTCTATTTTCTTTTCCGCCAGCAGATCCGCATGGCCGGTAAAGGCGCGCTCAACTTTGGCAAATCGAAGGCGCGCATGCTCGCCCGCGACAAGAACAAGATCACGTTCAAGGACGTCGCCGGGGTCGAAGAGGCCAAGGATGAGGTCCAGGAGCTCGTCGAATTTTTGCGTGACCCGAAAAAATTTCAGAAACTCGGAGGCCGAATTCCGAAGGGCGTCCTGCTGGTAGGGCCCCCGGGCACGGGCAAGACGCTGCTTGCGCGCGCCATCGCGGGTGAAGCGGACGTTCCGTTCTTTTCCATCAGCGGCTCGGACTTCGTGGAAATGTTCGTCGGGGTCGGCGCCTCCCGCGTCCGCGACATGTTCGAGCAGGGCAAGAAATCCGCCCCCTGCATTATCTTTATCGATGAAATTGATGCGGTCGGCCGGCACCGTGGTCATGGCGTCGGCGGCGGACACGACGAGCGCGAACAAACCCTGAACGCGCTGCTCGTCGAGATGGACGGATTCGATACCCAGGAAGGGGTCATCATTATCGCGGCCACGAACCGGCCGGATGTGCTCGATCCGGCGTTGCTTCGTCCCGGCCGTTTCGATCGCCAAATCACGGTGAACTTGCCCGACGTGAAGGGGCGCGAGGAAATTTTGCGGGTGCATTCGAAGAAGGTGAAGCTGGCTGAAGGCGTCGATCTCCAAGTCGTGGCGCGCGGCACCCCGGGTTACTCCGGCGCGGAGCTGGCCAATGTTATTAATGAGGCGGCGCTCCTCGCGGCCCGCCGGGGCCTAAAAGGAATCACCCTGTACGAGCTCGAAGAAGCGCGGGACAAAGTCCGCTGGGGCAAAGAACGCCGCAGCATGGCGCTGAGCGAAAAGGAAAAGACCAACACGGCCTATCACGAAGCCGGCCATGCCTTGCTCCTCGAGTTGCTTCCGCACACCGAACCGCTCCACAAGGTCACCATCATTCCGCGCGGGCCGTCCCTCGGTTCAACCATGTGGTTGCCGGAGGAAGACAAGTACACCAATCGGAAGAACGAATTGATCGCCGGTCTGGTCGTCGGCATGGGCGGACGAGTCGCCGAGGAAATCGTTTTTGGGGACGTGACCAATGGCGCCCGGGGCGACATCAAGATGGCCACCGCCGTCGCGCGCCGGATGGTTTGCGAGTGGGGCATGAGCGAAAAAATGGGCATGGTCGAATACGGCGAACACGAGGATTACGTTTTCCTCGGCCGCGATATTTCCCGAGCCCGCGACTACAGCGAAGCCACCGCCGAGCAAATTGACGGCGAAGTTCGCAAGCTGATCGACGACGCCTATAAGACGGCGATGGACACGCTCACGGCCCATCGGCAGACCCTGGAAGTGATAGCGAAAGCGTTGCTGGAATTCGAAACGCTCGACGGCGCGCAGATCAAGGAAATCATGGAACACGGCCGGCTGATCAATCCGCCTTCCAACCCCCCGCCGCCAGTCTCCGGCCAGAAGATGGCCGACAAACCACCCAAACAGGTGGTCGTGGCTCCCGACGTTCCGCCGCTTCCCGGCGACTTGAGCGGCGCCCCCGCGTAAGGGGAGCGCAGGCGAGAAGCGAAAGCCGTCGCGGTAGGCCGCGAGACGCAGGCGTTACTTCGGCGAACGGGTATCGGCGTGGGTTTTGACTTCGTGCCGCTGCTTGTCCACGAGACGCCGCAATTCGCGCTCCATCGTTTTGAAAGCGTCGTGGATCACTTTGGTCAGCGCGGCGTGCGCGCCGGTGTCCATCTGCTTTTCGTCGGCCACCAGCTCGTGTCCCGGCGGCACAGTAACGTCGATGCGCACACGAAACTGATTCCCTTTTTGATGGTTGTGATTGGGCTGCTCGATGGCGACATCACACCGGTTGATGTGGTCGCAAAACTTTTCGAGCCGCGCTGCTTTTTCCAGGACGAATTGGTCGATCGCTTCCGACTTATCGACCCCACGATAGGTAATATTTACTGGCCGTTGCATAACTGTTTAAAACCTTAAACGATTCTGGTTCCCGAATCGACTGTTTGTCGCAAAACCTTTTCGCGTCCCCCACCAAAACGTAAATCTTCGATTTCTACACCGGCCGCAGTGAACGAAAATGGCCCGGTAATTTCGCCGGTTCGATCTTTACCAGGTCGGATTTCACGAACTCCACGATCTTGTCGCGCAATGCCGGAGGGAGCAGGTCCACGACCGCGGAATGAATGGACGCGGGCGCAGCGAACGACCAGCCATCTTTGCCCTCACGCTCGACGATCTCCGTGATGCTGTCGGCGAGCTGTTTGTGAATGCGCCTGTCGTTCTCGCTTTCAATGCCGGTGCGCTCGCCTGCGGAATTCGTTTGCCCGGATGCTGCGCCACTGGGGAAAGCGCCAGCCTGATCGGTGAGCTTGTCCTGGTAACGGCCATGAGCGTCCGTGGTGTCGAACGCCTGCACCAGTTCCAAATGGGGGCCGCGGGTAGGTGTCTCGGTCACTTTGTAGGCTTTGAGGCTGCCACGATCGGTCACAATGATAAGAGAAGTTGGTGTCATGATGCTAACAGTTCTTCGCGGAGCGTGGGGAGGTTGGTTCGCTTGAACACCATTTCCCGCAATCCGAAGACACGCAACAAACATGTCATCCTGAGCTGCGCAGACGGCGAAGGACCTCCCAGTCGCACGTTGCATCACACATGAAAGCATCCGGCCTCGTCCGACGAAAACGCGTGCCTTATCGCGGGAGCGCTCAAGCGCTGTGAGGTCCCTCGGCGCGCTTCGCCAGCCTCGGGATGACAAGCAAAGCTCGATGCGCATCGAATCCGGCACGAGGGCGCGCCGGCTCCATTATCCAGCCAGGGGTAATTGATTATATCGATCGAACATATCGGCGGGATCACGAAAAATCGCTATAGCCCCGGCATCGCGCAACTCTTCCTGTGGGAAACCTCCGCTGAGAAGCGCAATCGTCGACAGATCTATTTTTTTGGCCGCCTCGATATCATAGGGCGTATCGCCGATCGCAATCGCCTCATCGGGCGATAAATGGTCAAGCAGGCGCAAAACCGAGATAAATACGTCAGCCTTCGGTTTGGAATGCGCCACGTCATCCGCCGTGGTCCGGCCATCGACCAGTTTCTCGATCCCAAGCAGTTTCTCGTAATGTTCGACCTCATCCGCCTTGCCTGAGGAAGCCAGGGCAATCTTCTTCCCGTCACCGCGAATCCGTTCGAATAATTCGCGGACCCGCGGGAAAGGGCGAACGTTTGGGAGATATTTTTGCTTGAATATCTTGCCGCGAAATTCTTCCAGCTCCTTTCCGAATTCGCGCAGCTCGAGCTCGGTCAGAAAAACAGGCAGATATTGATCCCCACCCTTTCCGATCTGTTCCCGAAGCCGCTCCATCGGGATTTCTTTCCCAAATTCCCGAAAGCTCTCCTGCCACGCCAGAACATGCAGCTCGTTTGAATCGACGAGCGTGCCATCCAGATCGAAAATCGCTGCCTTAATCACGTGATTGTTTCTGATGCTCCGTGCCGCGAGATTCAGCCACTCGAGCTCGAAAATCGCGGAGCGGATTACTTTTCTTCGGACGGCTTCTCCGCATCGTCCTCTGCATCATTCTCCGCCGCGACCTTTGCCGGCACCGGGGCTGGTTTCATCTCCTGCGGCAATTGCACCTGTCGCTTCTTCCAGGACTCATGGCGCGCCTGCGCCTGAGCGCCCGACGCCAGCCTGAGCAATTTCACTCCACGCCCGATCACCTCCATGTCGTCGCCGGACGCAAACTTCGTCGGCTCCGGGAGGAAGCCCTGCTCCTCCGCCGTGTCGAGGAGAAGCATCCATTCCAGGTGCTCCTCTCCCGGGAGCACAAAAGGAATCGGCTCAAAATGCGCGTTGATGAGCAAAAGGAAGGTTTCGTCGCGGATCGGTTCGCCCTCGAAAGTGAGAACGTCGATCGTGTCTCCGCTCAACAACACTCCGAGGCAGCGGACGAAAGGCGACGCCCACTCCTCGTCGCTCATTTCATTGCCGCCCGGATTGAACCACATCACGTCCTTGATCTCCGAGCCGCGGATTCGCCTGCCCTGGAAGAATTTCGGGCGCCGGAACACCGGGTGGTCGCGCCGGAGCTGGATCAGTTTCCTGGTAAACTCCAGGAGCTTTTTCTGGTCATCGTCGTATTCCCAGGAGAGCCAGTTCAATTCGTTGTCCTGGCAATAGGCGTTGTTGTTTCCGTTTTGGGTCCGCGCCCATTCGTCCCCCGCGTAGAGCATCGGCACCCCCTGCGAGAGAAAAAGCGTAGCCAGGAAATTTCGCCGCTGCCGCCCGCGCAATGCCTTTACCTCGGGATCCTCCGTCGGCCCCTCTTCGCCGCAATTCCAAGAGTTGTTGTGGTTGTCGCCGTCGTTGTTGCCCTCCCCGTTGGCCTCGTTGTGCTTTTCGTTGTAGCTGACCAGATCGTTCAGGGTGAATCCGTCGTGCGAGGTGACAAAATTAATGCTCGCGTAGGGCCGGCGTCCGCTGTGCTGATAAAGATCGGGGCTGCCGGTCAGGCGGTAGGCCATTTCGCCCACCCGGCCTTCGTCGCCTTTCCAAAAACGCCGGACTTCATCGCGATACTTCCCGTTCCATTCCGCCCATAACACCGGAAAATTTCCGACCTGATACCCGCCTTCGCCGATGTCCCACGGTTCCGCGATCAGCTTCACCTGCGAGAGAACCGGATCCTGGTGAATGATCTCGAAGAAGGCGTGCAGTTTGTTCACGCCCTTGTCGTCCCGCGCCAGGGTCGACGCGAGATCGAAACGAAACCCATCCACATGCATGTCGTTCACCCAATATCGGAGGCTGTCCATGACCAGCTGCAGGGTCCGCGGGTGGAGCAAATTGAAGGTGTTTCCGGTCCCGGTGAAATCCACGTAATGCCGCGGATTTTCCGGCGACAAACGATAATAGGCCGCGTTATCCACTCCGCGGAAACCAAGCGTCGGCCCGAGCTGATTTCCTTCGGCGGTGTGATTGTAAACAACGTCGAGGATCACTTCGAGGCCGGCCGCGTGGAGATTGCGGACCATGCCTTTAAACTCCGACACCTGCTGTCCCATCGCTCCGCTGCTGGAATATTGCGCCTCCGGAGCAAAGAAGCCGATCGTGTTGTAGCCCCAGTAATTGCGCAGCCCACGATCGATTAAAACTTTATCGTCGATCTTCGCGTGAACCGGCAAAAGTTCGACCGCGGTGACTCCCAATTCCTTTAAATACTTGATCGCCCCGGCGCTTCCCAAGCCCGCATAGGTCCCGCGTAATTCAGCCGGCACCTCCGGACAAAGCTTCGTGAAACCCTTCACGTGCATCTCGTAGACCACCGACCGGTGCAGCGGTGTGCCGGGCCGCTGGTCGTTACCCCAATCGAACGCGTGATCGATTACGACCGCTTTCGGCATCCCCCACGCGTCGTCCCGAAAATCACGGGCCAGATCATCCTGGGGGCCGCCGACAACGTAGCCGAACATTTCATCGGCCCAATTCACCTCCCCCGCGATCGCCTTGGCGTAAGGATCGATCAGGAGCTTAGAGCTATTGAAGCGCATCCCGCGTTCCGGATCGTACGGTCCATAAACGCGGAAACCGTAGAGTTGGCCCGGGCGCACATCCGGCAGAAACACGTGCCAGACCTGGTCCGTCTGCTCCGTCATCGGGATGCGAATATTTTCCTGCGGCGCCTCGATCTGATCGAAGAGGCAGAGGTCGACCGACGTTGCGCTCTCGGAAAAGAGCGCAAAATTCACTCCGTTGCCCAGCCACGTCGCGCCAAGCGGATAAGGATATCCCAACCAAATTTTTACCGGCGTCATAAAATCGAGTGGTTCTTATCCTATACGGCCCTGCGCTTGGCAACGGCTTAAGAAATTTCGCGCGATAGCGCGCTCTTCCTCTTCCTCCCTCCCCATGTTTGGCTGTCAGAAGACGACAAAAGGAAAAAGCGTTGTCATCCCGAGCCGCGCAGACGGCGAGGGACCCCGCAATGACAGTG
>Ga0066652_100001816_pt1 | contig 11307 bp, 9 predicted proteins | sample GraSoiAngelo_101_FD_71413 | JGI IMG/M metagenome (GOLD analysis project Ga0066652, IMG submission 71413) | Grasslands soil microbial communities from the Angelo Coastal Reserve, California, USA - 14_0903_02_30cm | ecosystem: Environmental > Terrestrial > Soil > Grasslands | place: USA...
TGCCTCGGCAATGGGACCTGCGATGACGTTTTGCCAGAAATGGCGTGGCGACAGCACGCGCGGCGCAGCCGCGAATCGGCGGCGATGGCGACCGATCAATTCCGCAAGCGCGCCGATCCGCGCGGGCAATAAGGCTTCGATCGCCTCGCGCAGACGCCGCGCCAAGATTGGCGAGGCGCCGCCCGTGCCGATCGCGACCACCACCTCGCCGCGATCAACGATGGCGGGAAAAATGAAGGTCGAGAGCTCCGGCCGGTCGACCACGTTGATCGGAAGGCGGTGGCCGCGGGCGCGCGCGGCGATTTGCGCGTCGAGCGCATCGCCTGCGGCGGAAACAATGGCCACAACGTCGCGCAAATCGGCGTTGAGAGCATCACCAAAACTGATTTCGAGCCGGCCCTCTCCCGACAGCGTCAGCATCTCTTCCGCGATGTCGATGGCGCGCGAGAACCAGCGCACATGCGCCCCTGCGGCGCGCAGCAGCCGCAATTTTCCGAGCGCGGGCTCACCTGAGCCGACAAGAAGAACGACGCCAGCGGCGGTATCGAGAAAGAGCGGAAGAAAACGCATCGCGACTCATCTCCGCAAAACCATTAGTTAGTATTATTTTCTATATAACAGTTCGCTGCGGCGAAAAAATAGAAAAATATTTTAGATGGTTGCGCAAAACACATAGAAAATTCTGTCTCGGGAGGAGGCATCTAAAGAACGCGCGTGTCGCAACGACGGCGCGTGCGGCCTGACAGCTACCGCGCCCTGAAAAGGGAGACGACCATGTCGGCCGTTGAAACGGCATCGCCGCGGGCAGCCGGGCGCAGGCCCGCAAGCATCTCACTCCGCCTTTGCGCCGACCGCGCGCACGAGCTCGCCCATGCGCTGGGTCTCGGAGCTGATAAAGGCGGCGAATTGCCCCGGCGTGGTGGCGTGCACCTCGGCCCCCTGCTCGGCCATCTGCATCATGACCTGCGGATCTCGCACCGCCTGCACGAATGCAGCGTTGAGCTTGGCGATCACGCCGTCTGGCGTGCCCGCCGGCGCAACGAGGCCGAACCAGGCGTCGAGCGCTAGTCCGGCGAAGCCTGCCTCCGTCATCGTCGGAATATCCGGCAGCGCCGGCAGACGTTTCGGTGAAGTGACGGCGATGACGCGCACCTTGCCTCCCTGCACAAACGACAGCAGCGAAGAATAGGAAACGAAGAAGAAATCGACCCGGCCGGCGGCAAGATCGATCGCCGCGGGAGCAGCGCCGCGATAGGGAATGTGCACCATGTTCGCCGCGGTCCTGAGCTTGAACATTTCGCCAAGGAGATGTCCGCCGGAGCCGGTGCCCTGGGAGGCAAAGCTCAAGCCGCCCGGCTTCGATTTGGCGAGCGCGACGAGATCGGACACCGATTTCGCCGTGCTATCAGGCGGGACCGCGAGCAATTGCGGAAAGCTCCACAACAGCGTGATCGGCCGGAAATCCTTGATCGGGTTGTAGGGAAGTGTTGCGTAAAGCGAGGTATTGGACGCATGAGTTGCCGCGTTCGCCTGGAGGAGAGTGTGCCCGTCCGCCGTGGCCTGCTTGACTACCGCTGCGGCAATGACTCCGCTGCCGCCCGGGCGCGACTCCACTACGAGCGTTTGGCCGGTGTTCTCGCTGACCTTCTTGTCGACGATGCGCTGCAGCGTGTCGGAGCTTGCACCGGGCGTGAACGGAATGACGATGGTGATTGGACGCGAGGAGAGCAGCTCGGCGGCAGCCCCGCCTGCCCCGGCGCCCGTCACGGACAAGACCGCGGCCAGGGCAGCGAATGCTCGCAACATTTACCTCTCCCCAAAGCGGTGTTTGCCCCGCAAGGCCTCGCCAAACCAACTAAGTTTCGGGATCGTCAAAGCTGCGAGGTTTCCGCCGCGGCGCGCCGATACGCCTGAAAAGCGTCCAACTCGGCGGATCGCTTGCCGGAAAGCTTTCCTCAGAGCTTTCGTCGATTTTATTTTCCAAGTTCGTGGCGCTCGGCAGCTCGGGCTGGCGCTTGCGCCCCCCGCTAGCCGAGCGGTGCTTTACTCTGGATCGAGGTGTCACCGCAGCGCTCCCCCCCCTCTCAGGACCCTCTCAGGCCGAGCCCGTGAGCTAAGCGGTGCGCATGATACTACGTCTGCCCCGCGGCCCACAGGTCAAAGCCGCGAGCTGCACGTGCGAGTGGAATAAAATCGCTGACGCACGTTGCCGGCAAGGAACTTGGACGCCTCATTCGCGTTGATCGTTGCGGCTTGCCGCGCATGGGGCGGTGGACCAATGCGCACCGGTCTCGTCATCACTGCCGTCATCGCCATTGGCCTGATCGCGCCAGGCGGCGTTCGTGGCGACGCATTCCGTCCCGCGGATGGAGTAGCGGCCTCGGCGCGGACCGCGCAGCTCGCGCAAACGCCGGAATCCTCACCTCCGCCGACAGGGCAATCTGCGCCGGACAATCCCTCGCCGCCACCTGCACCACCGGCAGCCTCGCCTTCCAGCTCTCCTCCCGGTACCCCCGCGGTCGTGCTCGACGATCAAGAGGTCTCGACCATCCTCGGCAAGAGCGTGCGCAGCAACGCGGACGAGGATATGGGCCGCATTGTCGATATCATCGTCAGTCGCGACGGGCAGGTGCGCGCGGCCATCATCGACTTCGGCGGCTTTCTCGGCATCGGCACCCGCAAGATTGCCGTCGATTGGCGGGCCTTGAATTTCGCCCCTGCCGGCAAGCCCGGCACGATTACCGTGGACCTTACCCGCAACCAGGTGCGCCTGGCGCCGGAATACAAGCGCGGTGAGCCGGTGGTGGTCGTCAGCGCCGCCAGCAGCGAGCGGACCATGCCATCGAGCGAGGTTGCAGCACCGGAGAGGTAACCCTGCCCCGCGCACCGGCAACCCGCAATACCCGCCCATCCAAGCGGCGCGTTCAAAACGACGAAGCGCCGCCGTTTCCGCAGCGGCCTTTGCCGCCCGAGCCGCCGATCACCGCCTCGCCGCGCAGCCAGCATGGCCTCGATTGGTTCGCGTTCTGCGTTGCCGATGTGCAGACCGGATTTGGGCCGTTCATCTCGGTCTATCTCACGGCACAGGGATGGACGCAGGTCGATATCGGGCTTGTCCTGACCGCGCGCGGGCTGGTCGCGCTAGCGCTGCAAATGCCCGGGGGAGCGATCGTGGACGCCGCGCGCTCTGAGCGCGCGGTCGCGGCGCTTGCGATGATCCTTATCAGCGCGAGCGCGCTGATCATCGCACTATGGCCCATCTTTCCAGCCGTGCTCGGCGCGCAGTTTCTGCAGGCCGCCGGGAGCTCCGTCGTGAGCCCCGCGCTTGCCGCCATCAGCCTTGGGCTCGTCGGTCATACCGCCAGCGGCGAACGGTTCGGCCGCAACGCGCGCTTCGCTTCGATCGGCAATGGTTTGGCGGCAGCGGGAATGGGCGCGGTCGGCTATTTCTGGTCGAATCAGGCAGTATTTCTCGTCACCGCCGCGCTTATTGTTCCAACGCTGATCACGCTTAAGCACATCCCGCCGAACGAGATCGATCCTGTTCGCGCCCACGGCGGGCTGGACGAGGGCCGCAGCGCAACGGCGGGTGTTGCGAGCCTCTTGACCAATCGACCGCTGCTGACGTTCGCCGCGTGTGTCACCTTCTTCCAGCTCGCAAACACGGCCATGCTTCCGCTCATGGCGAGCATCGTCACCATGCGCTCGAGCGCATGGGCAACGACACTGGTGGCGGCCTGCATCGTGGTGCCACAACTCGTCGTCGCGGTGTTCTCGCCTTCGGTAGGGCGCTTGGCGCAGCGATGGGGACGCCGCCCCGTATTGCTGATCGGGTTCGCCGCCTTGCCGGTCCGGGCCGTCCTATTCATGGTTGTGGCGGACCCGCGCCTCCTGGTCGCGGTGCAGCTCCTCGACGGCGTCTGCGCGGCGGTGTTCGGCGTACTGGTCCCCCTTACCATTGCCGATATCACGCGCGGCACGGGCCGCTTCAACCTGGCCCAAGGCATTGTGGGCAGCGCAGTCGGAATCGGCGCTGCATTGAGCACGACGCTGGCGGGATGGATAAGCGACCGGCTGGGCAGCAGCATCGCGTTCTTCGGCTTGGCCTGCATCGGTAGCATAGGACTCGTGCTGACCTGGAGATTGATGCCCGAGACGCTGGAAAGAAAGAGCCGTCCCAAATTGCTCACCACACAGGCCCATTGAGGCGCGTCACGCAGGCCAGTCGGGCACAGAGGGCCGATTACGAGCTCTCCGTCACGCGTCGCCCGGCACGTGCTCGGGTTTGGGGCGCATCGCGAGCTGGTAGTCGAGCCGCTATGCGGCGCCAAGCGTACGCGCAGGCGGGCCCGTATAGGTCCAAGTGAGATGCCGCGGGATCGGGCCTTTGTTGCGTTCGCCCGATTGCATCTCTTCGAAAGCGTGGGCCAACGCGCCGACCGCGCGAGACAGGACGAACAGCCCGCGGCAGAGCGGCGGCGGGAAGCCGAGCTCCGTGAAGATCACGCCGGTGGCGCCGTCGATGTTCATCGGCACGGCTCGCCCTTTCTGCGCCGCAAGCTCCGCCTCCACCGCTCGGCCAATGGCGGCAAAGCGTCCGCTCACCGCGCCGGCGGCAGCAGCGACATCCACCAGCTCGAGCAGGCGCGGGGCACGCGGATCCCGAGGATGAAAGCGATGCCCAAAACCGGGGACATATCGGATACCGGCTTCGACCAGCAGCTTCATCTCGGCCCGCGCCGCTTCGGCGAGCCGCTCCTCGCTGATCACATCACTGCCCACACGCGCGGCGATGGCATTATAAAGAGTGACGCATTGCTCGCCGGCCCCGCCATGCACGTCGCCGAGCATGTTGATGGCCGACGCCATGGCATTGTTGATGCCGACCCCGCAGGTGATCGCCATTCTGGCTGCCGCGATCGACGGCGCCTGCGGGCCATGGTCCACCGCTGCCACGAGCGCAGCTTCCAGCAGCTTGGCGGCGGCAGGATGGGGAAGCTCGCCGCGGGTCAGGAGATAGACCATCTCGGTAAAACCGACGCGGCCGATCAGCTCCTCGATCGCGTAGCCGCGATAGCGGATCATGCCCGGCTTCATGTCGATGATCGATGTCGACCACCAATCTTGCGGCGTTTGGTTGGCCATGGGCCCGCTGCTCCTCATATCGCACCTTCACCCGCAAGCTCGTCGATCTCGCGCTTGGCAAATCCGAGTTCGCCCAGGAGCTCGCCTGTATCGGCACCAAGCGCAGGCGGAGGCGACGCCGGCTCAGGATCGCCGCTCGCCAGACGGAAACCGCATCGCACGACGCGGACCGGACGATCGACGCCGGGCACGCAGCCGAGGCTCTTGAGCAATCCCCGCTCGAGCACTTGCGGGTGCTCGAGCACGGCGGGTAGGTCGAGGACTTCCCCGGCCGGGACGCCGTTCTTGTTGAGGAGCGCGGACCACGCCTGCGCCGATCGCGCCGCAAGCGCGCGCTCGATCTCCCCCTTCAATTCGACACGGCGGCGCTTGCGATCCTCGCGTCCGATAAAACGTGGATCACGGATGAGCTCCTCGCAGTCGATCAACCTGCATAATGTCTCGAACTGTTCCTGCTTGTTCGCGGCGATGTTCAAGAGCCCTTCGCCGGTGCGGAACGTGCCCGACGGGCTCGCGGTCATGTTTTCGTTGCCCATGGGCTGCGGCTTCACCCCTGCGATGAGCCAGTTCGAAACCGCCCAGCCCATCGCCACCAGGGAGGCTTCCAGCATCGACACGTCGATGAATTCGCCCTCCCCTGTGCGCTCGCGCCGAACGAGGGCCGCGGCGATGGCGAAAGCCGCGGTCATTCCGCCCATCGTATCGGCGACCGGATAGCCGACCCGCAACGGTGCCGACTGGGCATCGCCGGTCACGCTCATCACTCCGCACAGCCCCTGGATGATCTGGTCGTAGGCGGGATTGAACTTGAGCGGTCCATCCTGGCCGAAGCCGGAGATCGCGCAGTAGATGATGTCGTTTTTGATAGCCTTGAGCGCGGCATGGCCGAGCCCAAGCCGCTCCATGACGCCGGGACGAAAATTCTCGACGACGACGTCGGCTGTGCCGACCAGCCGAGCAAAGGCGGCACGGCCCTTGGGTGCTTTCAAGTTGAGCGTGATCGAACGCTTGCCGGCGTTTTGCGCGAGGAAGGAGGCGCCCATGCCGCGGCGATTGAGCTCGGGATCGGCGCCGAGCTGGCGCGCCAGGTCGCCCGAGCCGGGCACCTCGACCTTGATCACCTCGGCGCCGAGCTGCGCCAGCTGATAGCAACAGAATGGGCCGGCGAGCACGTTGGTCAGATCGAGCACCCGCGTACCCGCGAGAAGACCGGCCATCAGGCACCCTTGTTCTGTGTGACAGAATGATATTCTGAATAGCGCAACGTTCTGTACAACACAATATCGTTCTAATATGCTTCGAAATCGCGACATTGCGGCGCGTGATCATGAGCAACGACAAGGTCGAGGCTGTCGAACGGGCGCTTGCCGTGCTGCAGGCGTTCCATACCGAGCGGCCAGTGCTGACACTGGGCGAGATCGCGGCCGCGACCGGGTTCTATAAGAGCACGATCCTGCGCCTTGCCGCCTCGCTCGAGCGGTTCGGCTATCTCGTCCGCGAAGCGAATGGCGTCTTCCGGCTCGGACCGGCGCTGTGGCGGTTGGGGTCGATCTATCGCGGCGGGTTCGATGTCGGCGAGGCGATCAGACCCGAGTTGCGCCGTCTGGTCGAGACGACGGGAGAGACGGCTTCGTTCTACATTCGTGAGGGCCACTCCCGCGTGTGCCTGTTTCGGCACAATTCGCCGCAATCGGCGAGGCACCATCTCGAGGAAGGAGCCGTGTTACCGCTCGGCGCTGGAGCGAGCGCGCATGTGCTCGCCGCCTTCTCCGATGGCAAGGGGCCCAAAGCGAAGGCGGTGCGACAACGCGGTTATTGCGTATCTCTCGGCGAGCGCGACCCGCAGCTCGCGGCGGTCGCAGTTCCTGTTTTCGATCTCGCCGGAAAATTCAGGGGCTCGCTTGCGGTCTCCGGGCTGATCGGGCGCTTCAACGAACGCTCGCGCCGCGCCGCGCTCGCGGAATTATCGGCCTCGGCCGATCGGCTGCGGCGCCTGCTTCCGGGCAACGACTGATTGCCACCAAACGCGCCAGCGCTGGTCGGCGATAATCGCGCGAGCGGCATTGTGGCCAGGGGCCCCGGTCACGCCGCCGCCGGGGTGAGCGCCCGATCCGCAATGGTAGAGTCCCTTCACCGCTCCCCGATATTCGGCATAGCCGAGAGCCGGTCGAGCCCAGAACAGCTGATCGAGCGTCATCGCGCCGTGAAAAATATCCCCGCCCGTGAGCCCAAAGACCTGCTCCAGATCGAAGGGGCTCAAAGCTTGGCGGGCCACGACGCTTGCCTTGAATCCCGGTGCATAGCGATCGACCGTTTCGATCATCAGATCGGCCACCTTCTCCCGATGCGCGCTCCACGATCGTCCATCCGGCAACTGCGGCGCCACGTGCTGGCAGAACAGGCTTGCGACGTGCGCGCCTGGGGGCGCCAGCGTGTCGTCCAAGGTCGAGGGGATGACCAACTCGATGATCGGCTCGCGACTCCATCCCGAAGTCCGCGCGTCGCAATAGGCGCGATCCATATAGTCGAGACTCGGCCCGAGGATGATTCCCGCCGTGTGATGATCGGCGCAATCGCGCCCCGGCAGCGCAGTGAAACTCGGCAGCTCCGAAAGCGCCAGGTTAATACGAAACGTTCCTGACCCGCAGCGCCATGCGCGCATGCGGCGCAGAAAGTCGGGATCGAGCACGGTCTGCGGGATCATTCCGGTGTAGAGCAGCTTGGGATCGACGTTGGCGGCAACCGCCTTGCCGCGAACGACCCGGCCGTCCTCGAGCGCGACTCCGGCGGCCCTGCCCTTCTCGATCAGCACCTCGCGAACGGGCGCCTCGGTCTCGATCTCAACCCCGTGCGCTGCGGCCGCCCGCGCCATGGCCTGCGTGATCGCACCCATTCCGCCGATGGCGTGCCCCCAAACGCGTTTCTTTCCGTTCACCTCGCCGAATGCATGATGCAGGAGAACGTAGGCGCTGCCAGCCGTGTACGGGCTTGCGTAATTTCCGACGATGGCGTCGAAGCCGAGCCATGCCTTGACGAGCTCGCCCTCGAACCAGCCGTCGAGGTAATCCGCGGCGGATTTGGTCAAGAGCTCCAACAGCGTCCGCAGATTTTCCGTGGAGAGCCGGCGCACCCGGTTGCCCAAGCGTCCGGCTTTGACCAGCTCGCGCAGGCTCCCAAGTTTTGCTCCGCGCGTGAGGTTTGGCGGTGCCTGCAGCACCAGCTCACGCAGCAGATCGGCACTCGCGTCGAGCTCGCGTGCGAAGGCGGCGAATCGCCCGGCATCGCTACGGCTGAATTTCGCGATATTGCTTTCGGTGCGGCCCTCGGCGGCGAGGAGATAGCGGCCGTCCAGCGTTGGAAGGAAGTTCTGTGCGCGGCGCTCGACAATTTTCAGCCCTCGGTCGAAGAGGCGAAGGTCGGCAATGACCTTCGGGTTGAGCAAGCTCACGGCGTAAGCCGCGACCGAGTTTCGGAAACCTGGATGAAATTCTTCCGTGACCGCCGCACCGCCTACAATCGATCGGCGCTCGAGGACCTTGACTTTCAGGCCGGCCATGCCGAGGTAGGCGGCGCAAGTCAGCCCATTGTGACCTGCACCGATGATGACGACATCGTAGGCCTGCATCGGGGGAGCGTCAGCCGTGCGCGCGCATCGGGGGGATCATATTTATGCCAGCGAGACTGTCACCCTCGCGTCATCTTCGCATCGGTCGCTCCAAAGCTGGGCTTGGTCTCTTCGCCCGCGTTCCCATCAAGAAAGGGCAATTCATCGTCCGCTACAGTGGCCGAAAACTGCGTGCCGAAGTCGCCGATGAGCTCGATAACCGCTACATGTTCGAGGTCAACAACCGCTGGACGATCGACGGTTCGGGCCGCAGGAACCGGGCGCGCTACATCAATCATTCGTGCCGGCCGAATGCGGAAGTCTATTTCGTCAAGCACGTGATCAAGATCCGCGCAATCAAGAACATCAAGCCGGATGACGAGATCACGTACCACTATGGCCGGGATTATTTCGATACTTTCATCAAGGCAATCGGCTGCAAGTGCATGGCTTGCAGGAAGAAACGCGCCGAAATCCGCTCCGCCAGATCAAGGCGTCGAAGGAAGCGCGGCCGGGCGTGAGCCGAGCCCTAGGGTTTGGTCTTGATGCGTCAGACGCGGCGCGCGCGACGGAGCCGTCCGCGCCCGCGCGGCTTTTATTGTATTGTGCGACGAGGATTTGATAGCTGCGTCAGTCCTCTGCCCCCACGACTTCCCCTCGCGCGCCGTAACCAGTAGAAATGACGGCGTGAACTCGCGTTCACGAATGTGTGAGCGGACCGCCGCCACCGCTTTCGCCTCGGCTTGGTAGGCTGGCCACGCGGCGCCAAATCGCTTCTTTTATCCACCCAGCAACCGAGCACCGCTCGGCGTATCGCGAGGCATGGGAGTGGTCATGCGCAGCGCCGTCCTTGGCAGCGACAATCCCTCGGTTTCAGCCTGCGGCATCGCCGTGATGGCCAAAGCTTCGGTCCCAGGGCGCACCAAGACCCGCTTGGTTCCTCCGCTGACATTCGACCAAGCCGCTCAATGCAATACGGCATTTTTGCGCGATATCGCCGACAATATTCTTGCCGCTTCTACCGAGGCCTCGATCGCCGGCTATATCGCGTATGGTCCCCCTGACGCGCGGAGTTTCTTTGAGGAGCATGTGCCGCGCGAAATCGCTCTGATCGAGGCTTCTTATCCCTCGCTCGGCGACTGCCTCGATCAGGCGATCGCGCAACTCCTCGCGCGCGGCCATGGTGCGGCGGTGGTTGTCAATTGCGACAGTCCCACGCTGCCGAGGTCGCTTCTGATCCAGACCACCGAGCTGCTTGGACGGCCAGGCGAGCGCGTCGTGCTCGGGCCCGCCCTTGACGGCGGCTATTATCTGCTCGGCGTGAAGGCGAGGCATCCCCGCCTGCTTGAGAACATTGCCTGGAGCACGGAGCGCGTGGCCCAACAAACGCTGGAGCGCGCCGCCGAGTTGCGTCTGCCCGTACATATGCTGCCGACGTGGTACGACGTGGATGATCTCGCAACGCTCAAAATGCTGCTCTGCGAACTGTTCGAGGGCCAACCCTTCGCGCCGCGTCTTTCGCCTGCTCGCGCCCATTACACGCGCGCGTTTATGCGATCGCTGCTCGCGATCCCGGATCTCAAGGAGCGTCTCGTCCTTCATACGGTTCGGAGGGCTGCGGGGTGAGGCGGATCACGGGGCTCGATTGGCCGCTTCTGACGCTTGCCGCGTGCCTGCTGGCGCTTTCGGCGGCGGGCGCACTGGTCGTGAATGGTTTCGATGATCCCAAAGTCGGGGCGGTCATGCTGCTCCAATGCATCCCTTATGCGCTCGCAACGTGGCTGGTCGTTCGCGGCCGGGCGGAGCGCGCTGTGAGCGGCCGAGCGCTGGCCAGCATTCTCCTCGTTGGTGTCGCCATGCGCTGTCTGCTCTTGCCGGGAACGCCGGTTTCGAATGACCTCTTCCGCTACATCTGGGACGGCCGCGTGCAGGCGGCCGGGATCAATCCATATCTTTATGTGCCCAGCGACGCGACGCTGTCGGCGCTGCGCGACGCCGCGATCTATCCGTTCATCAATCGTGCCGATTATGCGCCGACGATCTATCCCCCGACCTCGCAGATCGTCTTCTATCTCGTCACGCGAATATCGGAGGCGCCGATCGCAATGAAGGCCGCCATGGTAGCCTTCGAGGGGCTGGCGGTCTGGGCGATGCTGCAATTGCTGGCGCTGCGCGGTCTGCCGCGGTCACGCATCCTGCTCTACGCGTGGCACCCGTTGCCGCTATGGGAGTTCGCACGCAGCGGCCACGTCGATATCGTCGCCATCGCGTTTCTGCTGCTGGCCTTTCTGGCCAGCGAACGCGGCTCTGCGCTCCTTGCCGGCGTCGCGTTCGGCGCCGGCGTTGTGGCAAAATTCTTTCCTGTCGTCACCGGTCCCGCCCTTTACAAGCGCTGGGACTGGCGCTTGCCCATCGCCTTTGCCGTTACGATCGTCGCGCTATACCTGCCTTATATCGCTATCGGCCCGAAGGTCCTCGGCTTCCTCGGCGGTTACATCAGCGAAGAGGGCTTGGACCGGGGCAGTGGAATTTTCCTCTGGCAGCTCCTTGGGGCGATC
>Ga0066652_100001818_pt1 | contig 11298 bp, 10 predicted proteins | sample GraSoiAngelo_101_FD_71413 | JGI IMG/M metagenome (GOLD analysis project Ga0066652, IMG submission 71413) | Grasslands soil microbial communities from the Angelo Coastal Reserve, California, USA - 14_0903_02_30cm | ecosystem: Environmental > Terrestrial > Soil > Grasslands | place: USA...
ACGGGGCCGATGAACCCGGGCGGCCCGATCTCGACCTCGATCTCCTCCGCCCGCGCCGGGCGTAGGTCGGCCCCGAGCGAGTTGCGAAGCTTGGTCTCATTCAGGCGATGATCGCCGCGGAGGAGGGTCATCACCATGCCGCGGCCTTCGACCACGACGGGGATCGCCTTCAGCGCCGCGCCGGGCGGGACCCCAAGGGCGATCGAGACCTCCTCGACCGTCGTCAGCCCGGGCGTCGGCACCTCTCGCGGCTCGTCGAGGGCCGGCGGGAGGTCGACGCGTTGCGCCTCGGCACTCGCAATCTCGACGTTTGCCGCGTAGCCGGGCGCGAGCGCGACCTCGTTCTCCCCCGCGCCGCACGGCGCCATGTACTCGTGCGCTCCGCTCCCGCCCATCACCCCTACATCCGACGCAACGCGGTACCAACGCAGCCCGCAGCGATCGAAGATCCGGTCGTAGGCGCGGATGTGGCGCTCGTAGCTTCGCGCGAGCCCTTCTTCGTCACGGTCGAAGCTGTAGGAGTCCTTCATCGTGAACTCGCGTGTGCGAAGCACGCCCGCCCGCGGCCTCGGCTCGTCGCGCTCTTTCGTCTGGATGTGGAAGAGGATCTTCGGGAGCTCCCGGTAGGAGCGAACCTCGGGAGCGATGTGGAAGGTGATCGCCTCCTCGTGGCTGAGCGCGAGCACGAGTTCAGCGTCTCGCCGGTCCCGGAGCTTGAAGAGCTCGTCGATCTCGTAGCGGCCGCTACGCTGCCAAAGCCCGGCCGGCTGGAGCACCGGCATCAGCATCTCCTGGCCGCCGATCGCCTCTATCTCCTCGCGCACGATCGCCTCGACCTTGCGGATCACGCGGAACCCGGCCGGCAGATAGGTCCAAAGGCCGGCGCCCAACTGGCGGATGAGGCCGGCACGGACCATCAGGCGGTGGGAGAGCGCGTCGGCGTCGGCGGGGTGCTCGCGAAGCGTCGGCAGGAAGAGCTCGGAGAGGCGAGCCATCGCGCCGCACCCTACCGGCGACAGGTGGCCCTGGTCAGCCGGAGGCGCCGCCTCCCAGGGCCTCGGCGAGGAGGCCGCTGTAGCCATCCCAGAGGAGGCGGACGGCGAGATCGGTCACTCGCGCCCGCGGCACCTCCCGGTGCTCGAACCACCACTCGGCAAGCCGGTTGGTCGCCCCCTGGCTTGCCTTGGCGAGCATCCACGCCGCGGTCGCCCGATCGACTCCCTCGATCCACGCCGCGCCCGGCGCGCCGGTCTCGATCAGCGTCGCGATGCCGGCCGTCGCCCGGTCGTGGATCGAGCGCCAGGCAGCGGCGATCTCGGCGTCCGCGGGCGGATCGCGAAAGATGAAGCGCCACGCGAACGGATCCTGCTCGATGAGGCGGTAGAGGGCATCCACGCTCGCCCTCAGCATCTGCCTCGGCTCGCCGACCTCGATCGCGGTGATCGAGTTGGAGACGAGCCAGCTTCCATGCAGCTCGAGCAGCTGGATGTGTAGGTCTCGCTTCGAGCGGAAGTGGTCGTAGATGACGGACGCGACGACGCCGGCGCGAGCCGAGATCTCACCCACGGAGGCCTCGCGGTAGCCGCGCTCGGCGAACACCTCGGTGGCCGCGGCGAGGATGCGCTCGCGGCGCTGGAGGGCGCTGAGGCGCCTTCGAGGGTCGGCCGCCGGCCGGATCGAGACGGCCGATCGCATAACCGAATACTAATTCGGTACACTGCCCGGCACTGCAACCGAACGGTCATTCGGTAGATCGGAGGCAGGCGATGGAGGCAGCGATGAACCTCGAGGGACCCCGCTCAGACCGCCGCACGAGCGTTTTGCTTCGCGCCGGGCTCGTGCTCCTGGGGCTTCCGCAGCTCGCGATCGGCGTCTGGGCGATCGCCTCGCCGCACGGCTGGTTCACCACCTTTCCGGGTGACGGGCAGCATTGGCTGCCCGCCTACGGAGCCTTCGACTCCCACCTCGCCTTCGACGTGGGCGCGGGCTTCCTCGCGATCGGCGCCTTCATGCTCCTCGCCGCGACATGGCTCGGGCGCCGGCTCGTCCAGGCGGCCCTGGTGGGGTACCTCGCCTACGCCGTGCCCCACTACGTCTTCCACCTCGCAAACGACCACGACCTCGCCGCCGGTGCCCATGCGGCCAACGATGTGGTTCTCGGTCTGTCGGTGGCTCTGGCGTGCGGGCTCCTCGCCCTGACCCTCCGCCGCCCAGCGGGGCGCGACCTCTCCCCCGCTCCCACGTCGGGTGCGGGAAGCCGCCTCGGACCGCCTTCGGGCGGCCCCCTCACCTGGATGGCTCGTGCGTACGGGCGCTGGCGCTACGGCGGCGACGTCCGGCCCGCAGACCTGTTCGCGCACCACCGCAAGCTGGCGCTCGGCTACGCGGCCCATGAGCTTGCGCTGGACCGCTCGCGCCGCGTGCCGGCCCGCCTGAAGGCCCTTGGGGCGCTTCGCGCGGCAGCCGTCGTCGGCTGCGAGTGGTGCATGGACTTCGGCTCGCACCTGGCGCGGGCCGAGGCGGGCCTCGGCGACGTCGAGCTGCGCGACCTCGCGCGCTACCGCGAGAGCGACGCGTTCTCCGAGCTCGACCGGCTGATCCTGGACTACGCGACCGCGATGAGCCGGACACCCGCGGTGGTCGACGACGAGCTGTTCCGGCGCCTTCGCGCGCACTTCGACGATGCGCAGATCGTCGAGCTGACGAGCGCGATCGCCATCGAGAACCTCCGTGCGCGCTTCAACCACGCGGTCGGGATCGAACCGCAGGGATTCTCCGAGGGCGCGGCTTGCGTGGTGCCCGCGCTCGAAGCGGTCGCCTGATCCCGGCGAATAGGCTCCTCGCCCGTGGGCCTTCTGGCGTGGATCCTCCTCGGGCTGTTCGCTGGCGCGATCGCTCGGGCGCTCGTTCCCGGACCGACCGAGCCGAGCGGCTGCATCGGCACGACCGCGGTCGGCATCCTCGGCGCCCTGATCGGGGGGTTCATCGCGACGGCGCTCGGCATCGGGCGTCTGGGCCACTTCTTCGACCTGGGGACGTGGCTGATCGCGATCGGCGGCTCGGTGCTCCTGCTCCTCGCGATCAACGCGATCGCGAACCGCCGGCGGATCTAGCCATCCCGCCGAGCGTCGAGTTAGTCGCGCTATCGGCGACTAAATTGACAGCCGGCGCGTTAGGCGCTGGTGAACCTGCGGCCGGGAACAACTGCCGGCCGCATGCTCCGCTTCGCGTCCGCTGCGGCCGGGTCGGCGGCAGGCTGACGCTTGACCTGCTTCAGGAACGGCTCTGGCTCCCGCCCGTCCTTCCTCGCCGCCTCGGCCTCCATGGCGGCGATGCGCTCCGGCGTCAGCTCGTCGGCGTTCTCGGCCTCGATCCGCGCCAGCCAGTCGGCGCCCTCGGCGGCCTTGCGGTCGTCGACCTCGACGCGGCCGCGGTCGAGCGAGCGGTCGATCTCGGCGAAGAGGACGTCGACGAGCTGCGCCTGCGGCACCTTCCGCAGCGGCTTGCCATGGGCGAAGATCAGCCCCTCGTTCTTCGCGCCGGTGATGCCGAAGTCGGCGTGCGAGGCCTCCCCGATCCCGTTCACGGCGCAGCCCAGGACGGCGACCTCGATCGGATCGCTGTAGCGCTCGAGCCGCTGCTCGATCTCGGCCACCACCGTGTCCATGTCGAACTGAAGGCGCCCGCAGGTCGGGCAGGCGATCAGCACCGGGCCGCGCTCGCGCAGGCCGAGCGCCTTCAGGATCTCCCAGGCGACCTTGACCTCCTCCTCGGCGTGGAAGGTGGAGAGCGAGATGCGGATCGTGTCGCCGATTCCGTCCGCGAGCAGCGTCCCGAGGCCGACCGCGGACTTCAGGGAGCCCGACCACTTCGTCCCTGCCTCGGTGATCCCGAGGTGGATCGGGTAGGGGATCCGCGTAGCGAGCTTGCGGTTCGCGGCGATCGTGTTCGGCACGTTCGTCGACTTGATCGAGACCTTGAAGTTCTCGAAGTCGAGCGACTCCATGAGCTCGCAGAACTCGACCGCGGCCCGCACCAGAGCCTCGACCGGGTCCGAGCGCTCGAGCTCGTGGAGATGCTTCGGGAGCGAGCCGGAGTTCACACCGATCCGCATCGGCACCCCGGCATCCGTCGCCCGCGCGGCGACCTCCGCCACCTTCTCGCGGCCGCCGATGTTGCCCGGGTTGAGGCGGATGCAGTGGGCGCCGGCGTCGATTGCCTTGAGCGCCAGGGTGTAGTTGAAGTGGATGTCGGCGATCACCGGGATCGGCGACTCGCGGACGATCGTGCGCAGCGCCTCGGCGTCTGCCTCCCGCGGCACGGCTACGCGCACGAGGTCGGCGCCCGCCTCGGCGACGGTGCGGATCTGCTCCATCGTCGCCTCGACGTTCGCCGTCTCGGTCTTCGTCATCGTCTGGACGGCGACGGGCGCGCCGCCGCCGATCGGCACGGTCTTGACCCAGATCTGCCGCTTAGACGCCATTGAGGTGAGGATAGAGCGCTTGACTGGTGACGCGGATCGCGGCCATCCGATGCCTCACAGCTCGGCGAGGACCTCGGCCGCGGCCCGCCCGCCGGAGCGCACGGCCCCGTCCATGTAGCCGTTCCAGTAGGTAGAGGTCTCCGTGCCCGCCCAGTGGATCCGGCCGACCGGCTTCCGGAGCGCCGGGCCGTAGGCGGTGAGCAGGCCGGGCGCGGCGATCCCCACCGGGCAGCCCCGGGTCCAGGCGCTTCGCGACCAATCGGTCTCGAAGTAGGCGGTTGGCTTCGCGGCCTTCGGTCCGAAGAACGAGACGTATTGGTCGAGTACGGCGCGCTGGCGCACCGCCGCGGAGAGCCGGCGGTGCCTGCGTGCGTTGTCGCCGCCGATGAAGCCGAAGACGATCCCCAGCCTGCCGCTCGGCGGGGAGTCGTCGAAGGTCGCGTTGACCGGGCCCCCGATCGCGATCGCGGTCCCGGTCAGGCCGTCGTCGCGCCAGAATGGGGTGTCGTAAACGGCGGCGGCCTTGATGAGCGTTCCCTGGTGAAGGAGGCGGTTGAGCCTCGCGCGCGCTCGCGGCAGACCGGGGTCGAACCGGATGTGCCCGGCGACCTCGGGCGGGACCGCGACGATCGCGCGCTTTGCGTGAACCTCGAGGCGATCGGATACCACCCGCACGCCTCGAGCGTCCCGTTCGATCCGCCGTACGGGCGAGCCAAGGGTCACTCTGCGGCCGAGCTGCTTGGCGATGAGCAGCGCGATCCGCTGCGAGCCTCCCACGAAGCGCCACATCTGCGCGCCGTTGCGGGTGTTGAAGTTGCGCTCGAAGGTCCCCGGGTTCCGCTCGTTGCCGGAGGCGGCGATGTAGAAGACCGTGAACAGGAGCGACAGCTCCCGCGCCTCCGCTCCGAAGATCGGGCGCGTCCCCACGGCGGCAAGGCCGCGGAAGCGCGGGTTGGCCGAATAGGTGCTGTTCGCCCGCAGCCAGTCCTCCAGCGTCTGCCGGTCCCAGTCGCGTGCGTTCGCCGCCTCCCAGGGCGCGTCTACCGGCACCGTAGTCGCCATCTGATCGAGCTCGGTCACCACGAGCGTAAGATCGGCGAGGACCGCGGGGTCCGGCGGGGCCGTGCCGGTCGCGCCGGAGTCGGAGTAGGTGAGGCGGTCGCCGCCGGCGACGTAGACGTTCTCGCCCGTATCGTAGGTGTCGAAGGTCTTGACGCCGAGCTTCCTCGCGAGCGCGAGCACGTGGCCCTGCGTGGGCCCGACGAACGTGGCGCCCCGCTCGGAGATGACGCCATGGCGGAGCTCGTGTCTGGCGACCCGGCCGCCGACCCGCTCCCGCGCCTCGAGCACGATCACCGAGCGGCCCCTTCGGGCGAGCGCCCGCGCCGCAGTCAGTCCGGCGAACCCGGCGCCGACGATCGCGACGTCCGCATGATGCGTGTGGCGGTCGGGATGGCGGTGGCCGCTGCGGCCCCGCCCGATGGCCGCGGGGACGCCACCGAGGGCCAGGCCGGCGCCCGCCGCGAGGCCGGAACCGACGAATGCTCGCCTCGTGATCCGCGGATCTGCGGGTTTGGCGCCCATCCGGCGCGCAGTATTGCCGCTCGGCGGGGCGTGTGAGCCACTACTAGGCTGCCCCCGATGCTCGACGCCGAGCGCGAGGCGGTGGCAGCGGCGGCGCGGCAACTCGCCGCCGCCGGGCTCGTGGTCGGCACGGCGGGCAACGCCAGCGCCCGCTCCGGCGAGCACGTCGCGATCACTCCGACGGGCGCCGTGCTCGCCGAGCTTGAGCCCGACCAGGTGAGCGTCGTCGACCTCGAGGGCGCGCTCGTATCAGGGGAGCTCGAGCCGACGTCGGAGATCGAGCTTCACCTGGGCGTCTACCGCCGCTACGAGGCCGGCGCCGTGGTTCACACGCACGCGCCGATCGCGACCGCGCTCTCGTGCGTGATCGACGAGCTTCCTTGCGTCCACTACGGTCTCCTCGCGCTTGGCGGGGCGATCCGCGTCGCGCCGTACGCGACGTTCGGGACGCCGGCGCTGGCTGACGCCGTGCTCGACGCGCTCGCGGACCGTCGGGCGGCGCTGATGGCCAACCACGGAGCCCTCGTCCACGCGACCGATCTGCCCGCGGCGGTCGAGGGATCGCTCCTCCTTGAGTGGGCGTGCGAGGTCTACTGGCGGGCGGCGGCGGTCGGCAGGCCCGGGACGCTTGACGACGACGCACAGGCTGCCGTTCGCGCAGCGCTCGAACGCGGCTACGGGACGACGAAGCGGGCCGCGGGCCGAGACCAGGCATGAGCGGCGCGGGCGGAGCGGAAGCTCCGCCTATCCGGCCCGCTAACGCAGGTGGAAGCCTGGACCGGTGAGGCGGGAGATGTCGTTCGAGAGCCCGATCGCGAACATGATCATCACCAAGATGAAGCCGATCGCGCTCGCCCGCTCGATGACGCTGAACGCCACGGGGCGGCCGCGAACCTTCTCGACGAGGCTCCAGAAGATGTGGCCGCCGTCGAGCGGCAGGAACGGGAAGAGGTTCACGATCGCGAGCGAGAGGCTGATGATCGCCAGCAGCGTCAGCGCTTCGCGCGCTCCGTAGCTGATCGCCTGCTGGGTGACGTCGCTGACGCCCACGATCCCGTGCAGCTTCGAGCGTTCCTGCGGCTCGAAGATGCGCACGATCGCGCTCACCGTGCCGCTCGTCACGCGCCACATGTCGCCGGCGGCGTTAGCAGCCGAAGTGGGCGCCGGCACCGAGCTCGAGCGCGTCGCGTAGTCGATGCCGAGGACGTTGCGGCGCAGCGAGGCGTCATAGGCGGGATGGATTCGCACGGTCAGGGGACGGCCGTCGCGCATCACCCTGACCCGCGCGGCGGTCTGCGCCCGGCAGCCGTCGTGCGGCTTTGCGGCGCAATGGTGGCTCGCGATCTGGTGGCGGATCTTCAAGAAGCCGCCGTGCACGCCATCGACGGCGACGATCCGGTCGCCAGGCCGGAGGGCTCCGGCGGCGGGCGATCCCGGCCGCACGGTTCCCACGTCGTGGGTCAGGTGGATCGCGGTGAGGCCGAGCGCGAACAGGAGGACGAAGGCGACGATCAGGTTCATCGCGGGGCCGGCGCCGATGACCACGATCCGCTTCCAGACCGGCTGCGCGTAGTAGGCGCGAGGACGAACCTCCGGCGGGAGGTCCTCCTCGGGGTTCATCCCCGTGATCTTCACGAAGCCGCCGAGCGGGATCGCGCCGACCCCGTACTCCGTCTCGCCACGCCGGACGCTCGCGAGCCTCGGCGGAAAGAAGAGGAAGAAGCGCTCGACGCGCATGCCCGTCGCCTTCGCCGCCATGAAGTGACCGAGCTCGTGCAGGATGATGAGCGCGCCGAAGCCGGCGATCGTGAGAAGCCAGCTCATGCGGTGCGGTGCCTCCTTCCGCGGCTGAGGCGTGCTGTCGTGGGAGAACTCACCGCACTACCGCGGCGCAGCGCTCGCGGGCGTGCTCGCGTGCCTCGGCATCCACCGCGAAGAGGTCCTCGAAGTGGCCGGGCTGCGCCGGCGGGATCGCGGCGAGCGTCTCGGCGACCACGTCGGCGATCGCGTTGAACGGGATCCGGCTATCGAGGAACGCCGCGACCGCCACCTCGTCCGCGGCGTTGAGGACGCAGGGGGCGGTGCCTCCCGCCCTTCCCGCCTCGCGCGCGAGCCGCAGGCATGGGAAGCGATCCGGATCCGGCGGCTCGAAGTCGAGGCTTCCGATCGTCGCCAGCTCGAGGCGAGCGACTGGGACGTCCACCCGCTCGGGCCAGTGAAGTGCGTAGGAGATCGGCACCCGCATGTCGGGGTGTCCGAGATGGGCGAGCGAGGCGCCGTCGCAGAGGTCGACGAGCGCGTGGACGATCGACTGCGGATGGACGACCACGTCGATCCGCTCGTAGGGAAGGCCGAAGAGGTGGTGGGCCTCGATCACCTCGAACCCCTTGTTCATGAGGGTGGCGGAGTCGATGGTGATCCTCCCGCCCATCGACCAGGTGGGATGCGCGAGCGCCTCTGCCGGCGTCACGTCGTCAAGGTCGCGGCGGGTGCGAAACGGGCCGCCGGAGGCCGTGAGCACGAGCCGGTCGATGGCGCCCGTCTCGGCAGCGGCAACCAGCTGGAAGAGCGCGGAGTGCTCGGAGTCGACCGGAAGGATGCGAGCGCCGCCGGCCTCGGCGAGCGCGGTGACGAGCTCGCCGCCGACGACGAGGCTCTCCTTGTTGGCGAGCGCCACGTCGATCCCCTCGCTCAGAGCGACGATCGTCGGCCCCAGGCCCGCCGTTCCGACGATCGCGTTCAGCACGAGGTCGGGCTCGCTCGCCACGACGAGCTCGCGAACTCCCTCCGCACCCGTGAGGACGGTGACGGCGCCGTCGAGGTCGGCCCGCGCCGCGCCGGCGGCCTCCGAGCCGCTGAGCGCGATCAAGGGAACGTCGTATGCGCGGGCCTGTTCGGCGAGCAGCTTCCAGCTCCCGGCCGCCGAAAGCCCGACCAGCTCGAGCTCGCCCGAGCCGGCGATCACGTCGATCGCCTGACGCCCGATCGAGCCCGTGGAGCCGAGGATCAGGACCCGCTTGGACACCACGATGAGGATACGGAGCGACCCATAACCTCTGATCAGCGATGAAGGCGGCCCCGCAGCTTCGGATCGGCGCCCACATCGACGCGCAGCGTCCGCTTGAGCTGGCCGCCCAGCTCGGCGCCGATTGCGTTCAGTTCTTCATCACCAAGCCGCAGGGCTGGGAGAAGCCGCAACCACGAGCGGACGCGGCCGAGCTGCGGACCTCCGACATCTGCGTCTACGTCCACGCGTCGTACCTGGTCAACGTCTGCTCGCCGCGCAGCAACGTCCGCTACGGGTCGCGCAAGATCCTCCAGCAGACGTGCGACGGCTGCGCGGAGATCGGGGCGGAGGCGCTGATCGTCCACGGCGGACATGCGGAGGACGGCATCGCGAACGGGGTCGGTCGCTGGCGGCGGACGCTGGAGATGCTCGAGACCGAGGTCCCGGTCCTGATCGAGAACACCGCCGGCGGCGAGAACGCCGTCGCTCGACGGTTCGATGCCCTCGCGCGGCTCTGGGAGGAAATCGACATCGACACCCTCGGCATCCCAGTCGGCTTCTGCTTCGACACCTGCCACGCGCACGCGGCGGGCGAGGACCTCGGCGCCGCGATCGAGCGCGTGCGCGCGATCACCGGCCGGATCGACCTGCTCCACGCGAACGACTCACGCGACCCGCCCGGCACCGGCGCCGACCGCCACGCGAACCTCGGCGCCGGTCAGATTCCGATCGCCGAGCTGGAGGCGATGATCCGCGAGGCGAACGCGCCGGTGGTCGTCGAGACCCCGCGCAAGCTCGACGCTCTGCGCGCCGACCTCGAGTTCGTGAGGCGGGCGCTCAATACACGAACGCGACCGCGAGGTAGTAGCCGACGACGATCGTGAAGAGGATCGCGTCGAGCCGATCGAGCAACCCGCCGTGGGGCCCGAAGATGCGCCCGCTGTCCTTGACCCGCAGATCGCGCTTCACCATCGACTCGAAGAGATCGCCGACGGGCGCGATCAGCGCGACGCAGAAGCCGATCGCCAGCGCGTCGATCCCGGTGAGCCAGTCCTGGTAGAGGCCCGCGAACCAGAACCCGAACGTCCCGCCGCAGATCCCCAGCACGAGCCCCTCGACGGTCTTGTTCGGCGACAGCTGCGGGGCGAGCGGGTGGCGGCCGAAGAGGCGGCCGCCGAAGTAGGCGCAGGTGTCGGTGAGGAACGTCCCGACGAGGACGTCGACGAGCAGCGCTCCGCCGTGCAGCGGGAGCTCGCGCAGGAGGACCGCATGCGCGAATGGGATCGCGATCCAGGCGATCCCGAAGACCGTGATCGCGAGGGAGATCACGACCCCGCCGCGGCCGGGGCGCGCGGCGGCGGACGCGAACAGGAGCGGGAACGCCGCCGCGCCTACGATCACGATCTGGAACTGGCTGCCGAAGTAGGCGGCCGCCACGAGCCCGATGCCGACGGCGAACCCCGCCGGGCGAAACGGGTGCGCATCGCTCGCCATGCGAAAGAACTCGCCCAGGCCCACGCAGGCGAACAGCGCCATCGTCGCGGCGAAGAGCACCCCGCCGACCGCGATGACCGCGAGCGCGAAGACGATCCACGGCAGGACCCAGAAGACGCGCGCGAGGGTCTCCGATCGCGGGCGGCCGCGCCTCCGCGGGCGGGGCGTGGCGGCCGGTCGGCGAGCGGCGCGGGACTCGCGCCGGGCCGCACGCGGCCGGGGGGCGGGCTCGTCGCGCTGAAGGGGAACGAAGTCGATCTCCAGATCGTCGCCTCCCCCTGCCCGCGAGCCGCCCCTCGGCGGGAACTCCATCCGCGGAACCTATCTAGTGGCGACCCACGCGAGCCGCCCCTACCTGCCGCCGAATCGGCGCTTGCGCTCCTCGTAGGCCGCAAGCGACTCCTCGAACGCCTGGCGGCTGAAGTCCGGCCAGAGCTCGTCGCGGAAGACGAGCTCCGAGTAGGCGCACTGCCAGAGCAGGAAGTTCGAGAGCCGAAGCTCGCCGCTCGTGCGGATCAAGAGGTCGGGGTCGTGCATCTCCGGCGCGTAGAGATGGCCGCGCAGCTCCTCCTCGCCGCCGCCGGCGAATGCCCGCGCCGCGTCGAGGAGCTCCGCGCGGCCGCCGTAGTTGAATGCAACGAACAGCGTGATCCGCCGGTTCGCGTCCGTGAGCCGCTCCGCCCACTCCATCTTCTCGATGAGCTCCCGGCTCACGCCGTCGCCCCTGCCG
>Ga0066652_100001819_pt1 | contig 11297 bp, 7 predicted proteins | sample GraSoiAngelo_101_FD_71413 | JGI IMG/M metagenome (GOLD analysis project Ga0066652, IMG submission 71413) | Grasslands soil microbial communities from the Angelo Coastal Reserve, California, USA - 14_0903_02_30cm | ecosystem: Environmental > Terrestrial > Soil > Grasslands | place: USA...
TTAGCCGCGCAAACTATCCGCGACGAGACTGCCGGACCCCGACACTGATCGTGACCGTCGAACCCTCGGCGGCCCGGCCTCCGGGCGGGTCCTCGGCCACGACGTCGCCCACACGGTCGTTCGAGACGACCGTCGGGGCCACCGCCACCGCGAAGCCGGCACTGTCGAGCTCGTCCATCGCGTCGTCGGCCGACCAGCCCACGATGTACGGCACCGACACGACGCGAGGCCCCGTCGAGATCGTGAGGGTGACCGTGGAACCGCGCACGACGATCCGGTCCGGTGACGGCGACACCGACATGACGATCCCGCTCGCGACGGTACGGCTCGTCACGCGTTTCACCGCGACGGTCAGCCCCAGGTCGCCGAGCTTCGACTTGGCAGTGGCCTCGTCGACGCCGACGACGCTCGGGATCGCCACGTGCGGGTCGCGCGCGACGACGACCACGACGCCATCCGCCTTGGACGCCTCGGCGAATGCCGGTGGCGTGGACCCCACCACCGTGCCGGGGTCGTAGTCGTCGCGGTAGTCGTCGTCGAGCGTTACGTTCACGAGGCCCTGCTTGCGCAGTTCGGCGAGCGCGTCGTCGACGGAAACGCCGACGACGTCGGGCACCGTCGCGGTCACGTCCGAGATCGTGATGGTGACGTGCGAACCCTCGTCGATGTGCGCTCCGGGGCGCGGCGATTGGTCGAACACGACGCCGGCGGGTCGAGGATCGTGCGCGACCACGGGGTCGACCTCGAATCCCGCCTCCTGCAAGGTGTGCGCGGCGGTGAAGACGTCGCGGTCGACGACGCCCGGCACCCGTACCGACGCGGGACGCGTCAGTTGCACGTACGCGAGCCCACCCGTCGCCGCGAGCACGAGCGGTGCCGCCGCGATCGCAGCGATGTGCTTCATCCGCCAACGGCGCTCGCTCTTCGCCCGGAGGTGGAGGGCGCGCCGTGCAGCGCGCATCGCCCGCCTGTGCTCGCGCTTCGTCCGCGGTGCCGCACGCGCGACCGGGCGCGGCGCGACGACCACGGGCGGCACCGCGGCCTCCGTCGGCGGATCGGTGGCCCGCGCGAGCGCGGGCACGACGACGTTCGCGGTGACCGGCGCGTCGAGGCTTCGGGCGACGTTTCGCAGCGCGTCGCCGAGATCGCCCGCGCGCTGGTACCGCTGCGCGGGATCGGGTTCCTTCGCACGGGAGATCACGGCGGCGAGCCCGTCGTGGTCGGCCGCCACGTCGAGGGTCACGTCGCGCGTGCCGGCGAGCAGTTCCCCGAGGACGACGCCGACGGCGAAAACGTCGGCGCGCGCGTCGCACGCGAGCCCCGCAGCCTGTTCCGGTGCGAGATAGCCCGGCGTGCCGAGCACGGTGCCGGGATCCGTGAGCGACTCCGACTCCACCGCCTGCGGCGACTGCGAGATCCCGAAATCCGTGACCTTCACCACACCCGACAGCGTGACGAGGACGTTGCTCGGCTTCACGTCGCGATGGACCACACCGTGCGCGTGCGCGGCGACGAGCGCGTCCACGATCTGCGTGCCGAGACCGACGACCTCCCGCGCGGGGAGCACGCGCTGCGACTGCAGCACGGCGCGCAGGCTCCTGCCCTCCACGAGCTCCATGACGATGTAGGGCGTTCCGCCGTCGGCCTCGCCCCAGTCGTAGATCGCGACCACGTTCGGGTGGTTGATCCGAGCCGCGGCCCGTGCTTCGCGCTGGAAGCGCGCGGCGGCTGTCGGCGTCGATGCCGAGGGAAGCTTCACCGCGACGCCGCGGTCGAGCAGGAGATCACGCGCCGCGAAGACCTCACCCATCCCGCCGGTACCGAGCAGACGCTCCAAGCGGTACCGCCCGCCGAGCACCTCTCCCACCGAGGCCATGATCCCGACCATACCCACGCCTGGCCCCGATGTCCCCGCGCGGCGTGGCCCACGCGGGAATCCGACTTGTGACCCCAATTCGTCGGTCGTAGCTTCGGCGGCACACCGAGTCCGACACGAGGGCCGAGTCCGAACGAGGAAGGACCGTGATGGCAGAGAGCTGGGGCTTCGAGACCAAGCAGATTCACGCCGGCGCCGAGCCCGACCCGACGACCGGGGCGCGTGCCGTACCGATCTACCAGACGACGAGCTTCGTTTTCCGCGACACCGCGCACGCGGCGGCACTGTTCGGTCTCGAAGAGCTCGGGATGATCTACACGCGCATCATGAACCCGACCCAAGCTGTGTTCGAGGAGCGCATGTCGGTACTCGAGGGCGGCGTGGGCGCCTTGGCCGTGTCGAGTGGCCAGGCCGCACAGTTCCAGGCGCTCCTGAACCTGGCGGAGAACGGCGGGCACGTCGTGTCGTCGGCGTCGCTGTACGGCGGGACGTACAACCAGTTGCACTACACGTTCCCGAAGCTCGGCGTGGAAGTGAGCTTCGTCGAAGACCCCGACGACCTCGACGCGTGGCGCGCCGCCATCCGCCCGAACACCAAGGCGCTGTACGGCGAGATGATCGGGAACCCGAAGGGCGACATCTTCGACCTCGAAGGTGTGTCCGGCATCGCGCACGAGCGCGGCGTCCCTCTGATGATCGACAACACGCTCGCCACGCCGTACCTGTGCCGTCCGCTCGAGCACGGTGCCGACATCGTCGTGCACTCGGCCACGAAGTTCATCGGCGGCCACGGCACGTCGATCGGTGGCGTCATCGTCGACGGCGGCACGTTCGACTACGTCGCGAGCGGCCGGTTCCCGAACTTCACCGAGCCCGACCCGAGCTATCACGGGCTCGTGTTCTCGCAGCTCCCCGAGGAACTCCGTCCGGCGCAGTACATCCTGAAGTGTCGCTTGCAGTACCAGCGCGACGTTGGGCCGGCGATGTCGCCGTTCAACGCGTTCCTGTTCCTCCAGGGACTCGAGACACTGAGCCTGCGCATGGAACGTCACTCGCAGAACGCGCTCGCGATCGCGCAGTGGCTCGAAGCTCGGGACGAAGTGGAGTGGGTGATCTACCCGGGACTCGCGTCGAGCCCGTGGAACGAGCGTCAGAAGAAGTACCTGCCGAACGGCGCCGGGGCGATCGTGTCGTTCGGGATCAAGGGAGGCCGCGAAGCAGGACAGAAGTTCGTCGACGCGCTCGAGCTGCACAGCCACCTCGCGAACGTCGGCGACGTGCGCAGCCTCGCGATCCATCCCGCCACCACGACGCACTCGCAGCTCGAGCCCGCGGAGCAGGTGAGCACCGGGGTCACCGAGGACCTCGTTCGGCTGTCGGTCGGGATCGAGAGCCTGCACGACATCCAGGCCGACTTGGAGGCCGGGTTCCGCGCCGCCAAGGCGTGAGCGAGGCCGTCCCCGCGTCGGCGGCGTGGCGCCCCGGCGACGACCCGGGCAACCGACAGTTCGTCACGCTGCCGGGCCCGGTTGCGCTCGAGGCCGGCGGCGAGCTGCCCTCGGTCACGGTCGCGTACGAAACGTGGGGCGACCTCGCGCCCGACGGCGGCAACGCCGTACTCGTGCTGCACGCGCTGACGGGAGACAGCCATGCCAGCGGGCCGGCGGGCGCGGGACATCACCAACCGGGATGGTGGGACGGGATGATCGCGCCCGGCGCGCCGCTCGACACCGAACGCTTCTTCGTGGTGTGCCCGAACGTGCTCGGCGGGTGCCAGGGCACGACCGGGCCGGCGTCGGCCGCGCCCGACGGCCGCGCGTTCGGCGCGCGGTTCCCGCGCATCACGATCCGCGACCAAGTCGCGGTCGAGATCGGGCTCGCCGACGCGATCGGTGTCCCGCGATGGCACTCGATCGTGGGCGGGTCGATGGGAGGCATGCGCGTGCTCGAGTGGACAGTGAGCGCGCCCGAACGCGTGGAACGCGCCATCGTGATCTCGGTCGGCGCGCACGCGACGGCCGAGCAGATCGGCCTGTGCAGTGTGCAGATCCGCGCGATCCGCGCCGACCCGAAGTGGCGAGGCGGTGACTACTACGACGCGCCGCCCGACGACGGCCCACACATCGGCATGGGGATCGCGCGCGCGATCGGACAGATCGGCTATCGATCGGAGCTCGAGCTGCACGAACGCTTCGGCCGCGCGCACCAGCACGGCGAGCAACCGTTCGCCGACGGACGGTACGCGGTGGAGTCGTACCTCGAGCACCACGGTGATCGGCTCGCGCGGCGCTTCGATGCCAACACCTACATCACGCTGTCGGACGCGATGAACCACCACGACGTCGGACGCGACCGCGGCGGCATCGCGAGCGCGCTCTCACGCGTCATCGCGGCGACCACTGTTGCCGGCATGTCGTCGGACCGGTTGTACCCGCTCCGTCTCCAACACGAGCTCGCCGCGCTCCTGCCCGGCGCTTCGCGCGTCGAGGTCGTCGACACGATCCGTGGACACGACGGCTTCCTCGTCGAGACCGACGCGGTCGGCGACATCATCCGGCGCGCCGTGGAGTAGTCGTCGTCTCACCGACCGGCGCGGGAGCGTGTGCGCCTCAGCGCACCGATCCGAGCGCGTGACGGAGATCGGTCAGGAGGTCGTCGACGGATTCGATGCCGACCGATAACCGCACGAGCGCGGGGTCGACCGCGAGTTCCGAACCCTCGACCGACGCGTGCGTCATGCGCGCGGGGTGCTCGACGAGCGACTCGACGCCACCGAGCGATTCGGCGAGCGTGAACACGCGCGTGCTCGCGACGAAACGGAGCGCGACCTCTTCACCGCCGGCGGCGAGGAACGACACCATCCCGCCGAAGTCGCGCATCTGCCGCGCCGCGATCTCGTGACCGGGGTGCGCGGCGAGCCCCGGGTAACGCACCTCCGACACCGCGGGGTGCGCCGCGAGCATCGCCGCGACCGCGCCCGCGTTGGCGCAGTGCCGGTCCATGCGCACGGCGAGCGTCTTGATCCCGCGGAGCACGAGGTAGCAGTCGAAGGGACTCGGGACCGCGCCGGCGGCGTTCTGCAAGAACGCGAGGCGTTCGGCGAGATCGGGATCGTCCGTCACCGCGCAGCCACCCACTACGTCGGAATGGCCACCGAGATACTTCGTGGCCGAGTGCACCACGATGTCGGCTCCGAGTTCCAGCGGACGCTGCAAGTACGGCGTGGCGAAGGTGTTGTCGACGACGACGAGCGCGTCGCGCGCGTGCGCGAGGTCGCACACCGCTGCGATGTCGACGATCGTGAGCGCGGGATTCGTCGGCGTCTCGATCCACACCATCGTGGTGCCGTCCTCCCAGTCGCGCGCGCACCGATCGACGTCGGTGAGATCGGCCACCGCGTGCTCGAGTCCCCCCGGCCCGAGCACACGCGAGACCAAGCGGAACGTACCGCCGTACGCGTCGTCGGGCAGGAGCACGCGCTCGCCGGGTGACAGCAGCCGCAGGACCGCGTCCTCGGCCGCCATCCCGCTCGCGAACGCGAACCCCCGCGATCCGCTCTCGAGCGAAGCGATGCATTCCTCGTACGCGAGGCGGGTCGGGTTCCCGCTCCGCGCGTACTCGAACCCCGCGTGTTCACCGACCGCGCGCTGCGCGAACGTCGACGACAGCGTGATGGGCGGCACGACCGCACCCGTCGTCGGGTCGGGTTCCTGCCCGGTGTGGATCGCGCGCGTCTCGAAACCCGTCATCGCGCGGAACGGGCCGTGAGGAAAGTGAGCACGTCCTGGCTCGTGAGGATGCCGACGGGATGGCCACCGTCGAGCACGAGCACCGCGCTGCACCGCTCGAGCCGGTCGACGACGTCGGACACCGTCTCGCCGACGCCGAGCATCGGTGGCGCGGGTTCCATGACTTCGCCCGCGGGCCGGTCGAGCACGCCCGGGTCGCTGAACGCCCTGTCCATCAGCGGCAGCTCGGAGAGCATGCCCGACACCTCCTTCGCGGCGAGCGGGAGGTCGGTCGTCGTCGCGACCACGAGCTGCGACACGCCGAGGTCGCGCATGCGCGCGAACGCGTCACGTGCCGCGACGTCGGGAGTGACGACGACCAGGTCGGGCATCGAATGTCCCTTCGCGGCGAGCACGTCGCCCGCCGTCGTGCCCTCCATGCGCAGGAACCCGAAACGCACCATCCAGTCGTCGTTGAAGATCTTCGAGAGGTAGTTCCGTCCCGAATCGGGCAGGAGTACCACCACCACGGCTTCGGGTCCGAAATCCTGTGCGGCCACGAGCGCGGCATGGACCGCGGTGCCACACGACCCGCCGATGAGGATGCCCTCCTCGCGCGTGACCCGCCGCGCGGCTGCGAACGACTCCGCGTCGCTCACCATGATCGTGCGGTCGACGAGGGACGGGTCGAAGGTGGTGGGCCAGAAGTCCTCGCCGACGCCTTCCACGAGGTACGGCCGGCCGGAGCCGCCGGAGAACACCGAGCCTTCGGGGTCGGCGCCGACGACCTGCACCGCCGGGTTCTGCGCCTTGAGGTACCGCGCGACGCCCGTGATCGTGCCGCCGGTCCCGATACCGGCGACGAAGTGCGTGACGCGACCGTCGGTCTGGCGCCAGATCTCGGGGCCGGTCGAGCGCTCGTGCTCGGCCGGATTGGCCGGGTTCGAATACTGGTCGGGCCGGAACGCGCCGGGCGTTTCGCGCGTGAGCCGATCGGCGACGGAGTAGTACGAGTCGGGGTGCTCGGGTGGCACCGCGGTGGGACACACCACCACGTCGGCGCCGTACGCGCGGAGCAGTGCGACCTTCTCCTCGCTCATCTTGTCGGACATCACGAAGATGCAGCGGTACCCGCGCTGCGCGGCCACGATCGCCAGACCGACGCCCGTGTTGCCCGAGGTCGGCTCGACGATGGTGCCGCCCGCTCGGAGCAGACCGTCGCGCTCGGCGGCGTCGATCATCGCGACCGCGGGCCGATCCTTGACGCTGCCGCCGGGGTTCAGCATCTCGAGCTTCGCGAGGAGGTCGCAGCGCAAGCCGGCGCCGACGCGACCGAGCCGCACGAGCGGTGTGTTCCCGACCAGGTCGACGAGCGACTCCGCCACCTCCACCGCTCCGACCCTACCGTTCGGGCGGCGCGGCGCGAACTCGAGTCAGTCGTTCAGCAGGGTGGCGATGACGTTGACCGTCGTCGCGAGGATGACCGCGCCGAAGAGGAACGACAGCAGCGCGTGCCGGAGGACGTTGCGACGCATGAGCTGGCTCCTCACGTCCGTGTCGGAGACCTGGTACGTCATTCCGATCGTGAACGCGGTGTAGGCGAAGTCGTGATAATCCGGTTCGTACTCATGCCCCGACTTGAAGTCGATCCCGCCCGTGGGTGGTCGGTAGTAGAGATCGGCATAGCGGAGCGTGTACACGGTGTGCACGACGAGCCACGAGATCACGATCGTCGCGACGCCCATCGCCTCGATCACGACCTCCATTGCGCCTCCCTGCTCGTGCGCCTCGACGAACGCGAATGCCACGCCCACGAGGCTCGCGGTGCCCGCGCCGAGCAGGAGCAGATCGGATCCTCCGCGCGTGTCGTCCTCGCTCATGGCGTACCGACGGGTCTCGGCGGCGTCGTACGACCAGATCCTCCTCCACACGGCCGCCAACACGACGATGCCCGCGACGTCCCACCCGACGAGCGCCGTGAGCTGCCACGGCACGAGCCATGCCACCGCGAGCGCCGCGAGCGCGCCGAATCCCAGTGCGACGACGAGCCGGTGACGCGCGGATTGGAGCGAGTTCAGGCCTTGCGATACTGCCGCACTGCGAGGAACGTGAACAACACCATGATCACGGCCCACGCGAAGAAGAACCGCAGCGCCGCGCTCGACAAGTGGACTTGGCTCACCTTGTAGAGCGCGTCGTCGCCGAGCACGAGCCCGCGCGCGGTGTCGATCGCCGAGGTCACCGGGTTGACGCGCGCGACGGGCTGCATCCATCCCGGGAGACGTGAGACCGGCGCGAACGCGGAGCTCGTGAAGATCAGCGGTAGGAGCGGGATGAACACTGCGGCCTGGACGGTTTCGGGGTCCTTGATCGCGAGTCCCATGTACTCGGAGAACGTCACGAGCGCGATCCCGAACATGATGGCCACCACGACCATGCCGATGGCTCCGTGGACGCCGTTGTGCGTGTGGAACCCGATCGCGAACGCGGTGATCGTGACGACCGTCGCCTGGAGGGTGAGCCGGATGCCGTCGCTCACCGTGCGGCCGAGCAGGAAGCCCGAGCGCGCGACGGGCAACGAGCGGAACCGGTCGATCATGCCGGTGTGCATGTCGTCGGCGATTCCGATGCCCGATTGGATGCCGGCGAACACCATCGTCTGGACGAGCACGGCCGGGACGACGAAGTCCTTGTAGGTCAACCCGGTACGCCCGAGCTGCGCGATCGCGCCGAACACGAACGCGAACAGGATCAGTTGCATGATCGGCTGCACGATCGAGAACACGATCAGCCGCGGACGACGCCAGATCTTCAGCAGGTTGCGCTCGGCGAGGAGCCATACATCGGTGATGAGGCGCTTCGGCGTGATCGCGGCGCGGCGGTGCGCCGTCGACGCCGAGAGCGGCGTGGAAACGGCGGTCATGTGTCTCGCCTCCTGCGGGTCAGCGGGCGCGGTTCGGGCTGCTCCTCGCGCAATTCGTCGTCCGCGAGGTGCCCGGTGAGGTTGAGGAACACGTCGTCGAGCGACGGGCGTCGCCACCGCACGTCGACGACGACAACACCCTCGGCGTCGAGCGCGCGCAGCGCGCGAGTGAGCGCCTGTGCGCCGTTGGCGATCGGGACGGTGATGCTCGCGAGTTCCACGTCGACGACGAGCTCGTGCTCGCTGAGCTCGAACGCTTGCGCCATGGCGGCCACCGCGCCACTGAGCTGCGCGCGGTGCTCGAGGTCGACCTCGATCACGTCCCCGCCCACCTTCGTCTTCAGCTGGTCGGCCGTCCCCTCGGCGATGATGCGGCCGGCGTCGATCACGCTGATGCGCTCGGCCAGTCGGTCGGCCTCCTCCATGTACTGCGTCGTGAGCACGATGGTCGTGCCCTCGTCCTTGAGTTCGCTGATGACGTCCCACAGACTCATCCGGCTGCGTGGATCGAGCCCGGTCGTCGGCTCGTCGAGGAAGAGCACCGACGGCGCCACCATCAGGCTCGCGGCGAGGTCGAGGCGCCGCCGCATGCCACCCGAGTACGTCTTCAGCGCGCGGTCGGCGGCGTGGTCGAGTTCGAACACCGTCAGCAGGCGCGCGGCGCGTTCCTTCGCCGGCCTGCGCGTCATGCGGCCGAGGCGCCCGACGAGCACGAGGTTCTCGCGACCAGTGAGGTCGTCGTCGACGGCGGCGTACTGGCCGGTGAGACCGATGACGGCGCGCACGAGTTGCGCCTGCTCCACGACGTCGAACCCACCCACCGTGGCGTGGCCTCCGTCGAGCGGGAGCAGCGTCGTGAGGATCCGGATCGTCGTCGTCTTGCCCGCGCCGTTCGGGCCGAGCAGGCCGGCGAGCATTCCTTCCTCCACGACGAAGTCGACACCCGCGAGCGCGGTGAAGTCGCCGAAGCGCTTGACGAGGCCGACCGCCTCGACGCCGGGCATGCGGGCGAAGTTACCCGTGGGGCAGAAGTCCTCACCATTTGGTGAATTGACCGCTGAGCGTCGCCGGAAACCGTCGTAGTGCCGTCGTACGATCCGCGCGTGCCCATTCCCGAAGTCGTCGTCGTGCCGTACGGGCCTGCCGCGTCGGCGGCGCTGCACGACGCGGTGGCCGAGCACAAGCAGGACGATCCGCTCGTTCCCGTCAGCGTCATCGTGCCCACGAACTACGTCGGCGTCGCCGCGCGACGGTTGCTCGGCTCCGGTGTGCTCGGCCCCCTCACCGGGCGCGGCGAGGGTGTCGCCGGTGTCACCTTCCTCACCGTGTACCGCTTGGCGGAGTTGCTCGGTGCGCCGCGCCTGGCGGAGGTCGGCCGGCGGCCGGTTTCCACGCCGGTGCTGGGCGCAGCCGTCCGCGCCGTCCTCGCGCGCGACGCGGGCGTGTTCCGCGCGGTCGCCGATCACCCGGCCACCGAACAGGCGCTCGTCGAGGCCTACCGCGAACTGTCGGCGTGCGACGACGACGCGCTCGATCGCCTCGCCGAAACGTCGCGACGGTCGGCCGACGTCGTGCGTGTCTACCGCGACGCTCGCGTCGCGCTGTCGCGCGAGTGGTACGACGAGCGCGACCTCATGGACGCGGCCGTCACGGCGGTCGAGGCGGGCTCGCCGGTACTCGGCGACGTCGGCGCGATCGTGCTCCATCTGCCGCAAGATGTTTCGTTGCCCGGAGCGCGGCTCCTGCGCGCGGTGGGCGACCGCGTGCCCGTCACCGTCGTCGCCGGCGTCGCCGGCATCGACCGCGCCGACGCACCCGTCGCCGCGGCGCTCGCGCGCATCGGGATCACGCTCGCCACGGGCGCGGTCCCGGCTCCGCCCCGCGGCGCCGAGGTCGTGTCCGCGTCCGACCCCGACGACGAGGTGCGCGCTGCGGTCCGCCTCGTCATGTCGGCGCTCGTCGACGGCGTGCCACTCGAGCGCATGGCGATCCTGTACGGCGCGGCCGAGCCCTACGCGCGGCTCGTGCACGAGCAGCTCGACGCCGCCGGGATCCCGCACAACGGCGCCGCCGTGCGCACCCTGGCGGAGAGCGTGCTCGGCCGTTCGCTGCTCGGCGTCCTGTCGCTCCCCGACCGCGACTTCCATCGCCACGACGTCATGACGCTGCTCGCCTCGGCGCCCGTGTGGTTTCGTGGAAGTGCTGTCCCCGCCGCTCGGTGGGAACGGATCAGCCGGCGTGCCGGAGTGGTGCGCGGGGCCGCGCAGTGGCACGAGCGACTCGAGCGTCACGCGCAGGCGCTCGACCGCGAGCTCGAAGAAGAGCTGGCGGTCCCCGACCGCGACCCTCGGCCCCACTGGTACGAGCACGAGCGTGACGCCACGCGCGAGCTCGACGCGTTCGTCGCCGCGTTGCGCGGTGCGCTCGCCGACGGCGCACGTCCCGGCGCAACGTGGCGCGACCTCGCCACATGGGCGCGCCGTCTCGTCGAGCAGTTCCTCGGCAGTGACGCGCGTCGCTCGGCGTGGCCCCCCGGCGAACAGCAGGCCGCCGACAAGGTCGACGCCGCGCTCGAACGGCTGGCCGGGCTCGACGCGGTCGAGCCCGCGCCCGGGCTCGATGTGTTCCGACGAACGCTCGAACTCGAGCTCGATGCCGACCTCGGGCGCGTCGGTCGGCTCGGCGACGGCATCCTGATGGGGCACGTCGCGCTCGGCCTCGGGCTCGACCTCGACCGCGTGTTCGTCTGCGGCCTCGCCGAGGGCACCTT
>Ga0066652_100001821_pt1 | contig 11292 bp, 11 predicted proteins | sample GraSoiAngelo_101_FD_71413 | JGI IMG/M metagenome (GOLD analysis project Ga0066652, IMG submission 71413) | Grasslands soil microbial communities from the Angelo Coastal Reserve, California, USA - 14_0903_02_30cm | ecosystem: Environmental > Terrestrial > Soil > Grasslands | place: USA...
GCGCATCGTCCGCGAGATGGCGACGCTGCGCGGGCTGATCGCGGCCGGCCAGCAGATCGCGCAGCTCGGCTGGGAACGTCCGGGCGAGACCACATTGCTCGTCGATCGCGCAGAGCAAGTCGTGTTCGAGCTCTCGCAGAGCCGCGTCACGACGGAGTTCAGCCACATCGAGGACCTGCTGAAGGAAAGCTTCGAGCGCATCACCGCGCTCTACGAAGCCGGCGCCGACGTCACGGGCGTCCCCTCGGGCTTCCGCGACCTCGACCGCCTCACGTCGGGCTTCCAGGCCGGCAACCTCGTCATCGTCGCCGCGCGGCCGTCGATGGGCAAGTCCGCGCTCGGGCTCTGCATCGCGGCGAATCTCGCGCTCCGCCACGAGACGCCGGTTGCGCTGTTCACGCTCGAGATGTCGAAGTCGGAGGTGACGCAGAGGCTTCTCTGCAGCGAGGCGAAGGTCGAGTCGCAGCGCCTGCGGACCGGAAAGCTCTCGCAGGACGATTGGCCTCGCCTCGTCGCCGCCGGCGACAAGTTGATGAAGGCGCCGATCTACGTCGACGACACGGGCTCGATCAACATGATGGAGATCCGCTCGAAGGCGCGCCGCCTCAAGACGCGCGAGCCCGCTCTCGGCCTGATCATCGTCGACTACCTGCAGCTGATGACGTCCGGGACGACGGCGGAGAACCGCGTGCAGGAGGTGTCGCAGATCTCCCGTCAGCTGAAGGTGCTCGCGCGCGACCTCGACGTTCCGATCCTGGCTATGTCGCAGCTGTCTCGCGCCGTGGAGCAGCGCCACGACAAGCGGCCGATCCTCTCCGACCTGCGCGAGTCCGGTTCGATCGAGCAGGACGCGGACCTCGTCATGTTCGTGTACCGCGACGAGTACTACAACGAGGAGACCGACCAGCAGGGCCTCGCCGAGGTCATTCTTTCGAAGCACCGCAACGGCCCGACGGGCGTCGAGAAGCTGTCGTTCCTCAAGCGCTACGCGAAGTTCGCGGACCTGGCGGCGTAGCGTGGCGTCCTGGGCCGTCCTCGAGGAGCAGGTTGTCTGGATCTCGCCGCGCGCGGTCTCGTTCACGGTCGTCTGCGATGCATGCGTCCAGCAGGTCGTTGCGGACGGATACGGAGCGGCCACGGTGCAGGGCGCGATGTCCCTCGACCGCCAGCGTGACTACATCGAGTGCCCGAAGGGCCATCGCCTGCGCATCGAGCGCGACGGCCGCTAGGCGACGCAGACAACGACGGCGAAGACCGCGTAGAGCGCGATCAGGAGCGCACCCTCGCGGCGCGTGAAGCCGCCGCCCGAATACGCGAGCCCGACCGCCGCGAGCGTCATGACGACCATCGCCGCCGCCGAGAAACGCTCGAGTCCCGACGGGATGCCGATCCCCAGGATCAGCGCGGGAATGCAAAGGCCGACGGCGATGTTCGCGTTGTTGGAGTTCAGCGACTCACTCACGCACGCTGCCCCACGGCCGTGGAGCGCGAGGCGGATCGCCGCGAGCACGTTCGGGATCCCCGTCAGGGCGGCGAGCACGATCGTCCCGACGATCACGTCAGACACGGACCAGCGGTCGCCGAGCGACTGGGCGGCATACACCATCGCGGTCGCGCCGCCGACCACCCCGGCGAGGGAGGGCACGAGCACCAGCGCGTCGTAGACGCCGCCCGGACCGGCGTAGTCGTCACGGCGCGCGTCGCGCTGCTCCTCCTGGACGGCCTCGCGGAGGAACGAGGGCAGACGCCGGAGCCTGCGGGCGTGGAGCGACGAGACGGCGACGTACGGGGCGAGCACCAGCAGGACGAGGACCAGCGCGGCCCAGGACGGCAGCCAGCGCAGGACGAGCAGCGCGCCGACGACGGCGACGAGCAAGGCGACGACGCCGTTCAGCAGCAGTCCGTGCCGGTGAATCCGCACGCTGCCGGCGATCACCGCCGAGAGCCCGAGCAGCGCGGCGATGTTGAACACGTTCGACCCGACCACGACGCCGACACCCGTGTCGTTGTGGCCGGAGACGACAGCAACGACCGCAGACGAGATCTCCGGCGCGTCGGCGCCGAGCGCCGTGACGATTCCGAGCAGCGCCTCGGAGAAGCCGAGCCGCTCTCCGACGCGGTCGAAGCCGCGCGCGAGGACCAGGCTCGACGCGATCGTGACGACAAGACCGCCGATGAAGAGCAGCACTGCGACCGGAGCGGACACGAGCGCCGGAGCCTAGCCGCACGCTCTGGCAGACTCACTCGACGTGCCGGGCACCGTGATCGTCGGAGCGCAGTGGGGAGACGAGGGGAAGGGCAAGATCGTCGACCTGCTGGCGCAGGAGTGCGACGTCGTCTGCCGCTACCAGGGCGGTCCTAACGCGGGCCATACGATCATCGTCGACGGCGAGACGTTCAAGATCCGCCAGGTCCCGAGCGGCATCATCTCCGGCAAGACGTGCGTGATCGGCGCGGGATGCGTCGTCGATCCCGAGGTACTGCTCGCGGAACTCGACGAGCTCGAGGAGCGGGGGCTCGATCCGTCCGTCGTCGTCGTGTCCGGAAACGCGCACCTGATCATGCCGTGGCACGTCGCGATCGATCAGGCGTCCGAACGCCGCCTCGGCAAGCTCCAGATCGGAACGACGCGCCGCGGGATCGGCCCGGCGTACGCGGACAAGGCGGCCCGGATCGGCATCCGCGTCCAGGACGTCCTCGACGCCAAGATCCTGCGCCAGAAGATCGACGTCGCGCTCGCCGAGAAGAACGTCTGGCTCGAGCGTGTCTACGAGGTCGAGCCGTTCGAGCTCGAGGACGTCGCCTCGAGCTACGAGACGTACGCACGCCGGCTCAGGCCTTACGTCGGCGACACGTCATTGCTCGTCGATCGTGCCCTCCGCGAGGGGAAGGACGTTCTCTTCGAGGGTGCGCAGGCGACGCTCCTGGACGTCGACCACGGGACGTATCCGTTCGTCACGTCGTCGTCGACGCTCGCCGCGAACGCCGCAACGGGTGTCGGAATCGGGCCGAATCGCATCGACCGCGTCGTCGGTGTCGCGAAGGCGTACGTGACGCGGGTCGGGGCCGGCCCGTTCCCGACGGAGATCGAGGGCGACGACCAGGAGCGGGTCCGCGAGCTCGGCGGCGAGTACGGCACCGTCACCGGGCGTCACCGCCGCTGCGGCTGGCTCGATCTCGTCGCGCTCCGCTACGCCGTGCGGCTGAACGGGATCACGTCGCTCGCCCTGACGAAGCTCGACGTTCTCTCGGCGTTCTCGAAGCTGCCCGTGTGCGTGCGGTACCGGCTCCCCGACGGGAGCGAGACCGAGGACTTTCCCGCGCATCAGAGCGACTTCCACGCGGCACGACCCGTGTACGAGCTGCTCGGCGGCTGGCAGGAGCCGCTCGACGGTGCGCTTCCCGAGAATGCGCACCGCTACGTTCAGTTCGTCGAAGACTCGCTCGAGGTCAAGGTCTCGCTCGTCGGTACCGGCGCCGAGCGCGAGCGCGTCGTCGCGCTCCGGTAGCTAGAGCTCGAGCTCGTACAGGAGGCGGTGCTGCCCCTGTCGCGACACATGGCCCGGCACACGGACGAAGCCGTGTGCCTCGTACAGCCGCCGGGCCGCCTGCATGTCCTGCGTGGTGTCGAGGGTGATCCGCTCGATCCCGTTCGTGCGCGCCCACGCCAGCGCCGCTTCGAGCAGGAGGCGCCCGAGACCGCGCCCGCGCATGCTCGGCCGCAGGTACATCCGCTTCAGCTCGACCTCGCGCCCGCCGGTCCGTCGCAACGCGATCGAGCCGACGACGTCATCCCGCTCCGTCGCCACCCACAGCGCCTCGTAGACCGCGGCCGGATCGGCGAGGTCGGGATCGAACGACGGATCCGGCTCGAAGCCGAACTCGCGCAACGTGTCCGAGACGAGCGCACGGAATCCGTCGGCGTGCTCCGGCCGGAACGCGGTGATCTCCGGGGCGTCCTCAACGCCCCGGCGAAGCCTGCGCAGGTGGAAACGAGCGGCCTCGTCCACCTCGGGCGCGCGTCCGTACGTTCGCCAGCACCAGACCGCAACCACGGCGCTCAGAAGGTCTCGGGCCACCGCGAGTGCCTCCGGGTTGGCCTCGGGGAACGCCTGCGCCGCGGACTCGGGCAGGTGTGCGAGATCCCACTCGAGCGGGCCCCGGCAGGCGGTGTCGAGATCGATCCAGCGCGGCCCGCGCGGAGTCCGCAGGAGGTTCGCGGAATGGGGACCGCCGTGGAGCGGCCGCTCGGCAAGGCCGAGCGCGCCGAATCTGCCACGCAAATCACGGAGGCGATCGGCTAGGAGGCGGCGGTCCTCGTCGGCGAGCGCGGGCAGTGCTACGGGCTCGTCCGCCAGAGCCTGCGCCCGATCGAGTTGCTCTCGAAGCGGCGGCAGGGCGCCGGGGAAGTCGGCGAGCGCGTCGTGGAGGGCGCGGAGAGCGCTTCCGGCTTCGCGTCCGTCGACCGGACCTGGAAGCTCCTCGGCGAGCTCCCAGAAGGCGAGCACGCTTCCATGCTCGCGATGAGGCCCCGGTGGCGGGACGCGCGTGGGCGCGACGACCGGCGCCCCCCGGCACACAACGTGCGCCGCGATCGCAAGTTCGCGCTCGAAGGTCTCCTCCGGACGATCGTCGAGCCAGCTCGTGCGAACGCGGGCGACGACGGGCGCGGGCGCAAGGTGGACGATCGTGTCGTTCCAGTCCTGCAGGATGCGCGGCGCCTCGACCGGAACCCGGTGGGCTCGCGCAACCGACAGCGCCGCCTGCAGCGCACGGTGGCGACGTTCGGCGGCGTCAAGATCTGCGCGTGTGTTCACGTTCGCGGTCAGAAACGGGTCGAGCGCGACCACGCGCGTGTCGAGCCGCCTCAGCGCGTCGCGCAGCGCGAGCGTGCCGGCGGCAAGCGCCTGCTCCAACCGCGGCAGCGCAGCCCGCGCGTACAGGCCGGGAAGCGGACCGGAAGGCGGGATGGCCACGTCCCCTCCGGCCTCCGCGAGCGCACGCACGTGCTCGGGCCGCAGCAACGGCGTGTCGACGGGAATCACGAGGCAACGGTCGTGCGCCGCCGCGCGCAGACCTGCGACCACGCCCGCGATCGGCGCCCGCACGTCGGACGAATCGTCGACGACGTCGAACGGCAACTCGAGCCGGTCCGTCGCCTTGCCGACGGCGATCCGCTCGTCGCAAACGTCCCCCAGCAGGCGCCATGCCCGTTCGGCCAACGTCTCGCCGTCGAGCACCGCGTGTGCCTTCGGCGACCCGAACCGGCGGCTCGAGCCGCCGACGAGCAGGATCCCGCTCAGCCCTCCAGACGCCACTGCTCGGTGTAGACGTTCACGCGTCCGCCGCGGACGAACCCGCACAGCGTGACCCCGCGATCGCGCGCGAGCGCGACCGCGAGGCTGGACGGCGCGCCGACGGCGACGAGGACCGGACAGCCCGCGACGGCGGCCTTCTGCACGAGCTCGAACGAAAGGCGCCCGCTCACGCAGAGGATGCGGTCGGCGAGCGGCAATTCGCGCGCGCCGTGCGCCCACCCGATCACCTTGTCCATCGCGTTGTGGCGGCCGACGTCCTCCCGGACGCAGAGAAGCGTTCCCGCGCGGTCGAAGAGACCGGTCGCGTGCAGCCCGCCGGTCGCGGCGAATGCCGGCTGCGCGTCGCGCAGCTGATCGGGGAGCGAGGCGACGAGACTGGAAACGACGCGCAGGTCGGAGACGACGCGCGGCGCCGTGACGGCCACCGCGTCGAGCGCGCCTTTGCCGCACACTCCGCACGAGGACGACGTGTAGAAGTTGCGCTGCACGCGCGCCAGATCGAAGCCGTCGGCGTCGACGTCGACCGTGTTGGCAGCGAGATCGGCGGGAAGCCGCGCGCCGCGGGCCGGAATTCCTTCCGAGAGACAGAAGCCGAGCGCCAGCTCCTCGTCGTGACCGGGCGTCCGCATCGTCACGGCGACGGCGGTGCCGGAGACGCGAATCTCGAGCGGCTCCTCGACCGCCAGGCGGTCGGTCTCCTCGCCGCCGGCCGGAAGCCGAAGAACCGCGGCCGACGCGACCGAGTACGGCGACGCCTCGACGCGGTCACCAACCGACATGACCAATCCAGCCTAGCCCTTTCCGGCGTACACCCCCACCCGGGTGGGGCTTGATCCCGCCACCCCTTCGGGATCGACGATACGCCGAAACGCTCGCCGCGTCTGCGCCGGATGCGAGCCGAAATCGCACAGCGGGCGCCGGAGCCTCAGGGCATGCGGCGCTCGACGAGCAGCGTCTCGTAGACCGAGCGGTACCCGTTGATCGCCGCGGCCACGTCGCCCGGGGACACCCTGTCCGGGTCGTCGTCGAGCAACCGTCTGATCTCGCGCGCGGCCAGGAAGTCCGCCACGACATCGCGGTCGTCGCCCTCGCGAACGACGGGATCCTCGAGGGCGAAGCCCCGCGCCTCGAGCATCCGAAAGACGAGATCGTCGAGCGCGGGCAGCGCGTCGACGGGATCGTCGGCCAGCCCCTCCTCGAGGGAGGCCCACTCGCTTTCCCATTCGTGCCGGTCGAGCCCTGGCTCGAGCATCGCTTGCATCCTGCGCCTCCTCCCGCGGTTTCAAACCCGCCGATCCCGCTGGTTACAGTGCTCGGGTGAAGGTGCTGCTGGTCGGCTCCGGTGGGCGCGAGCACGCGCTCGCCTGGAAGCTGCGCCAGGCGGACGCCCTGACGGAGCTCCACGCAGCCCCGGGGAATCCGGGAATCGCCGCGCTCGGTTCCTGCCACCCGGTTCGGGCCGAAGACGCGGAAGGGCTGCTCGGTCTGGCGCGCTCGCTCGACATCGATCTCGTCGTCGTCGGGCCGGAGGCGCCGCTCGTCGCGGGCGCAGCGGAGGAGCTCCGGCATGCGGGCCTCGCCGTGTTCGGCCCGAGCGCCGCGGCGGCAAGGATCGAGGGCTCGAAGCAGTTCGCGAAGGAGATCATGCGCACCGCCGGCGTTCCGACGGCGGAGTCGCTTGCGGTCGCACGCGCGCCGTGCGTCCTCAAGACGGACGGCCTTGCCGCGGGTAAAGGCGTGTTCGTGTGCACCACGCCGGAGGAGCTCGAGGCGGGCCTGCACGAGGTGTCCGCGTTCGGCGACGCGCTCGTGATCGAGGAGCTCCTCGAGGGCGAGGAGGCGTCCGTCTTCGCCCTGTGCGACGGGGAGCGGGCGATCGCGCTGCCTTCGTCGCAGGACTACAAGCGGATCGGCGATGGAGACACGGGGCCGAACACCGGCGGCATGGGCTCCTACTCGCCCTTCCCGCTCGACGTGGACGAGATCCTCGAGCTCGTCCACCGCCCGGTGCTGGCCAAGCTCGCGGCTCGGGACGCTCCGTTCATCGGGACGCTCTACGCGGGGATCATGCTGACCGAGCACGGGCCACGGGTGCTGGAGTTCAACTGCCGGTTCGGCGATCCCGAGACGCAGTCGGTCGTCGCGCGGGTCGATGCGGACGACTTTCTCGGAGCGCTCGTCGCGGCTGCCCAGGGCGGGCTCGCACACCACGAGATCGCGGTCTCCGACGACGCCGCAGTCACCGTGGTCGTCGCAGGCGCCGACTATCCCGCGCGCGGAGACATCGGCTCTCCGATCCGCGGGGTCGAGGAGGCCGAGGCGACCGGAGCGCTCGTCTTCCACGCGGGCACCGCGCTCCACGGCGACCGCCTCGTCACGAACGGCGGGCGCATCCTCAACGTGACAGCGATGGGCGAGACGGTGGCGGAGGCGCGCGAGCGCGCGTATCGGGCGTGCGAGCTGATCTCGTTCGAAGGAATGCGGTACCGGAGGGACATCGCGCTCGAACGCGGGGTTCGTGCTGTCCGCTGACGGGCCGCTCGTCGGCGTCGTCGTCGGCTCGGAGTCGGACCGCGAGCGCATGCAGCCGGCCCTCGACGAGCTGAAGGCGCGCGGCATCGCGCACGAGTTCGAAGTCCGTTCGGCCCACCGCCAGCCGGACGAGGTTGCGGAGTACGCGCGGAGCGCGCGTGCGCGCGGCTTGCGGGTGCTGATCGCCGGGGCCGGTCTCGCAGCGGCCCTTCCGGGCGTCGTCGCCGCGCACACCGACCTGCCTGTGATCGGCGTCCCGCTCCGCTCGTCGAAGAGCGTGCTCGACGGCCTCGACGCGCTGCTCTCGATCGTCCAGATGCCACCCGGCGTGCCCGTGGCGTGTGTCGGGGTCGACAACGCGAAGAACGCGGCCTTGCTCGCCGCGCGCATCCTGGGGGCCGGCCTGACCGCTCACTAGAATCGGACCGGTGATCCCCCGGTACTCCCGTCCGGCCATGACCCGGATCTGGTCGGAGGAGAACAAGCTCGCGCGCTGGCTCGACGTCGAGCTGGCCGCGGTCGATGCCTGGGCCGAGGTCGGGGTCGTCCCCGCGAGCACTGCGGCCGAGATCCGGGCACGCGCCACCGTGCCGACGCCGGAGCGGGTCGCGGAACTCGAGCGTGTGACCGACCACGACACGGCCGCGTTCGTCGACGCCGTTGCCGAGCAGGTCGGCGAAGAGGGCCGCTGGATCCACTTCGGGCTGACCTCCTCCGACGTCGTCGACACAGCGCTGTCGCTGCAGATCCAGGAAGCAGGCCGCCTGATCCTGGAGGGCGTCGAGCACGCGGTTGCCGCGGTCGTCGCGCGCGCCGAAGAGCACCGCGCGACCGTGTGCGTGGGCCGCTCGCATGGCGTCCATGCGGAGCCGACGACGTTCGGCTGGAAGCTCGCCGGCTGGGCATTCGAGCTCGACCGCTCGCGGGCGCGCCTGGTTCATGCGCTCGAGACGAACCGCGTCGGCCAGCTCTCAGGCACCGTCGGCACGTACGCACAGGTCGAGCCGGAGGTCGAACGGATCGCCTGCGAGCGCCTCGGGCTCGAGCCGGACCCGCTCTCGACGCAGGTGATTGCCCGCGACCGGCACGCGGAGCTCCTCGCCGCGCTGGCGCTCTGCGCGACGTCGCTCGAGCGGTTCGCGACCGAGATCCGCCACCTCGCGCGCACGGAGGTACGCGAGGTCGAGGAGCCGTTCGGCCGGGGGATGAAGGGCTCCTCGGCGATGCCGCACAAGCGCAACCCGAAGGTCGCCGAGCGAATCTGCGGCCTCGCGCGGGTCGTCCGCGCAGCCGCAATGGCCGGCTTCGAGAACGTGCCGCTCTGGCACGAGCGCGACATCTCGAACTCTTCGGCCGAGCGGGTGATCGTCCCGGATGCCTTCCTCGCGCTCGACTACATGCTCGACCGCTTTGCGTGGATCGTCGAGGGGCTCGTCGTCTATCCGGACCGGATGAGGCGGAACCTCGATTCGAGTCACGGACTCGTTTTCAGCCACCGCCTGCTGCTCGCGCTCGTCGAGGCCGGCGTTTCGCGGGACGAGGCATATCGGCTCGTCCAGCGACACGCCATGCAAGCCTGGGAGGAAGAGCGAGACTTCCGGACGCTCGTCAGTGCCGATCCCGAGATCGCGCGGCACGTCGATCTCGCCGCCGTGTTCGATCTGGATGCCACCGTCCGTCATGTCGACACCGTCTTCGAGCGGCTGTACGCGCTCGTGCGAAAGGAGGAGCCGGTTCATGCCTGAAGCCACCGCGGTCCACGTCGGGAGCGGGAAGGTGCGGGAGCTGTTCTCACTCGACGACGAGCGCCTGTTGCTCGTCGCCAGCGACCGCATCTCGACGTTCGACGTCGTCCTTCCCAGCGAGATTCCCGACAAGGGCCGCGTGCTCACCGGCCTCTCGGCCTTCTGGTTCGCCCGCACGCGCGACCTCTGCGCAAACCATCTGATTGCGCTACGCGACGACGGTCGCTCGACCGAGTGCCGTCGCCTCGAGATGCTGCCGATCGAATGCGTCGTGCGCGGGTACCTGTCGGGCTCGGGCTGGAAGGACTATGCCGCGACCGGCTCCGTGTGCGGTCACGCGCTGCCCGCCGGGCTCGAGGAGTCCGCCCGGCTCCCGGAGCCGATCTTCACGCCCGCGACGAAGGCGACGACGGGCCACGACGAGAACATCGACCGGGCGCGGGCGGTCGAGCTGATGCCAGAGGAGACCTTCGACCAGGCCGAGCGTGTGTCGCTCGAGCTCTACGAGTTCGCGTCCGAGTTCGCCCGGACCCGGGGCATCGTCATCGCCGACACGAAGTTCGAGTTCGGGCTCGACGAGTCCGGCCGGCTCGTGCTCGGCGACGAGGCGCTGACCCCGGACTCCTCGCGGTTCTGGCCGGCGGAGGAGTACCGGCCGGGCGGCACCCAGCCCTCATTCGACAAGCAGTTCGTGCGCGACTACTGCGAGTCGCTCGGGTGGGACAAGACAGCGCCGGGACCGGAGCTGCCGGCGGACGTCGTCGCCGGAACGCGCGCCCGCTACGTCGACGCCTTCGAGCGGCTGACCGGAATCGCGTTCGACGACTATCTCGGCGACCCCGACGTGGTGCTGCGATGAAGGCGACAGTGCTCGTCCGACCGAAGCAGGGGATCCTCGACCCGCAAGGGCAGGCCGTGGAGAGCTCGCTGCGGCAGCTCGGCTTCACCGTCGAGGACGCGCGCGTCGGCCGGGTCGTCGACCTCGAGGTCGAGGGGGACGATTCGGCATCGGTGCGCGACGAGGTCGAGCGCATGTGCGAGCAGCTGCTTGCGAATCCGCTGATCGAGAGCTACGAGGTCGTCCTGCGGGAGAACGGCGCGTGACCTCGCCGCAGCCGCGGATCGGCGTCCTGAGGTTTCCCGGCTCGAACGACGACGGGGATGCCCTCTGGGCTCTGTCGGCCCTCGACGCCGAGGCGATTCCGGTCTGGCATGCGGAGACCGAGCTTCCGGACCTCGACGCGGTCGTCCTGCCCGGCGGGTTCTCCTACGGCGACTACCTTCGCTGCGGCGCGATCGCCCGCTTCTCGCCGGCGATGGACGCCGTGCACGAGTTCGCGGAGAACGGGGGGCTCGTGCTCGGGATCTGCAACGGCTTCCAGATCCTCTGCGAGGCGGGTCTGCTCCCCGGCGCCCTGCGCGCGAACGACTCGCTGTCGTTCATCTGCCGCGACGTGCGCGTCCGCATCGAGCGCACCGACACGCCGTTCACCGGCAGGTGCGAGCACGACCAGGAGCTCGTCATTCCCGTCAAGCACGGGGAGGGATGCTGGTATGCCGACGATGGGCTCTACGAGGAGCTCGTCGCGCGCGGACAGATCGTCCTTCGCTACTGCGAGCCGGTGAACGGCTCCCTGCATGACGTCGCCGGCGTCGTCAACGAAACCGCGAACGTCATGGGCTTGATGCCGCATCCG
>Ga0066652_100001822_pt1 | contig 11283 bp, 5 predicted proteins | sample GraSoiAngelo_101_FD_71413 | JGI IMG/M metagenome (GOLD analysis project Ga0066652, IMG submission 71413) | Grasslands soil microbial communities from the Angelo Coastal Reserve, California, USA - 14_0903_02_30cm | ecosystem: Environmental > Terrestrial > Soil > Grasslands | place: USA...
TACATCACGCTGTTCAAATCAGCGCAGGCTCGAGCCGATTTCGGGCAGCGCTTCTCAGTCGAGATCATCGGCGTTGTGAGCGACGTGCGGCACACTGGCTTGGAGAACGAGCCCTCCCCCGAGGTCTACATCCCGTACACGCTGAATCCATGGGGATACATGAACGTGGTGGTCCGCACGGCGGGCGATCCGGACGCTCTGCTGCCTGTCCTGCCACGCGTGATCAGCGCCATCGACCCCGACATTCCGGTCACAGGTGCTCAACGACCTGGCACTCTCACTGACGTCGTGTCCGGACAGCTCGCGCGCGAACGCCTCACCGTCACCGTGCTCTCGGGATTTGCCAGCGGGGCATTGCTGCTGGCGGCGCTCGGCATCTTCGGTGTGATCGCGTACGTCGTGACACTGCGGACACGCGAGTTCGGAGTGCGTGTGGCTTTGGGTGCTACGCCACGCCAGATCGTGGGGCTCGTGATCCGTCAGACAGCGTCGATTGTGACCGCGGGGCTCGTGCTCGGCCTCACGGCCGCGCTCGCGTTGACTCGTCTCATGGCGGGACTCTTGTACAACGTTCCTCCGACGGACGCAGCGACCTTTGCCAGCCTCACCGTGTTCGTCGGAATTGTAGCGCTCCTGGCGTGCTACTTCCCGGCGCGCCGCGCAACCCGCATCGATCCGATGATCGCGTTGAGGAATGAATAATGAACACGCTACTTCAGGACGTCCGTTACGCGCTGCGCACGCTGCGGGCAGCCCCAGGGTTCACCGCGGCGGTGGTGCTTACGCTGGCGCTGGGGATCGGTGCCAACACAGCGATCTTCAGTGTCGTCAACGCGGTGTTACTGCGGCCGCTGCCCTACGACCAGCCGGATCGGCTCGTGCGCATTTTCGAGACGCCGCCGGGACGACCTGACGAACTGCGCAGCATCGCGCATCCCACGCTGGACGAATGGGACCTGGGCCTGCGCTCGTTCGAGGGTGTCGCGCTCTTCGGACCCACGACGCTGGCACTGGCTACGGACGAGCGTCCGGAGCAACTCAGCGGCGCCACGGTCTCGGCGGCCTTCTTTTCAATCCTGCGCGCGACACCCGCCCTCGGCCGGGTGTTCACGCCTGAGGAGTATCGGCCCGGTGGCCCTCGCGCGTTGGTGTTGAGTGACGGGCTGTGGCGGAGGCGGTTCGGTGCGGATCGGGACATACTCGGCAAGTCGCTCACGCTGGACGGCACGCCGTTCACAGTGGTTGGTGTGATGGCCCCGCGGCGAATGTATCCGCCCGACGCTGAATTCTGGACCACGACGGCGCTGGACCCCGAGTTCGATGCGCGGGGCGCCCGTCACCTGAGCGCCCTGGGCCGATTGAATCCTGGCACATCGCTCGCGGCGGCGACCGAAGAGCTGACGCTGGTTCAGCGCAGGCTTGCCGACCGGTTTCCCCGACAATACGCCGGCTACGGGATGCGGTTGATCGGATTGCGCGATCGCGTGATCGGTTCGGCGCAGCCTGCGCTGTTCGTGCTGCTGGCCGCTGTCGGCGCGGTGCTGTTGATCGCGTGCGCCAATGTGACGAACCTGGCGCTGGCTCGCGCCGCTGGACGGCGCCGCGAGTTCGCGATTCGCACCGCGCTGGGGGCGAGCGGCGGCCGCATCACCCGCCAACTGCTGGTTGAAAGTCTGCTGCTCGCTGTCGCCGGCGCGATCGTCGGGCTTCTCGGCGCGGCGTGGGCTCTCGAGGCGTTCCGCGTGCTGGCCGCCGACAGCATCCCGCGCGCCTCCGAGATCTCATTGGACGGAAGAGTCCTCGCCGTCACGGCGGCGATCGCCATCGCAACCGGACTCGCCGTAGGTCTGGTTCCGGTCTCTCGCGTGCTCGCTGCCGACCTGCACACGCAGCTCAAGGAAGGCGGACGCAGCCAAACCACTGCGCGCGGTCACACACGCCTGCGGACCAGTCTCGTGGTCGGGCAAACCGCGATGGCGGTGATGCTGCTGGCCGTGGCGGGCTTGTTGATCCGCAGCATCGACCGGTTGGCTGGCGTCGATGCGGGCGTCCGCACCGACGGTGTCCTTTCCTTTAATGTCGGGCTGCTACCCGCACAATCGGGGAATCCCGCGTACGTCGTGTCCTTCTTCCGCGAGCTGCGGGAACGGCTCGCGGCGGTCCCCGGCGTCTCGAGCGTGGGACTCGCATCGCGCCTCCCGCTCAGCGGCGCCGATCACAGCAACAGCTTCCGCCTCGTCGGCGAAGAACCCGAACCAGGCCGCGAACGCTCCGCGCAGGATCGCGCCGTCAGTCCCGGCTATTTCCACACGCTGGGCATCCCGGTGCGCGGCCGAGAATTCACCGATGCCGACGCACCGGGCGGGCTGCCGGTCGTCATCGTGAATCAGGAATTCGCGCGACGTTTTTTCCCCGGTACCGATCCCATCGGGTCACGATTCATCCCGGGGCGGGCCGGCGGTGTGCCACGTCTGATCGTCGGCGTTGCCGGCGATGCCAGACAGTTTGGTCTCGATGCACCAGTCGAGCCGGAGTTCTACATCCCGCATGCGCAGGATCCCTGGCCCTGGCTGTCCGTGGTCGTACGAGTGACCGCGGAGCCTCGTGCCCTGGTACCCGCGCTGGAGCGCGCCGTCTGGTCGTTGGACCGCAGCATGCCGGTGACGTCGATTCGCACGATGAACGAGCTGCGGGCGACGTCGATCGCGCCGCGCCGCCTCAACATGCTGCTGCTCGGCGTGTTCGCCGCGGTAGCCCTGGCGCTTGCCATCGTCGGGACCTACGCGGTGATGGCGTTCGTCGTCAGCGAACGCGCCCACGAAATGGGGATTCGCCTGGCGCTCGGCGCCCGGCCCGGGGAAGTGCTCTGGCTGGTCGTGGGGCGGGGTCTGCGCGTCGGAGGTCTCGGCGTCGCATTGGGGTTTGCCGGGGCGTTGGCCGCCGGCAAAGCCATTCGGCGTCTGCTGTTCGGCATCAGCCCCATGGATCCGCTCACACTCGTGGCCGTCGCCCTTGTGATCGGGATGGCAGTGCTGGTGGCCAGCTATCTCCCCGCACGCCGCGCGGCGCGTGTCGATCCGATGATTGCCTTGAGGGCTGAATGATCGACGCCCTCCTCGCCGACCTGCGCTACGCCCTGCGTCAGCTCGCACGGAGCCCCGGCTTCACGCTCGGCGTCGTCTGCACCCTGGCGCTCGGCATCGGCGCGAACGTCACCATGTTCTCGGTCCTGGACCGGATGATGTTTCGAGCTCCGCCGTTGCTGCGCGATCCCGGCGCTGTGCATCGGGTCTATCTGGCGCGCAGGTACCGCGGTGAGGAGTTTGCCAACGGGGCCATGCAGTACGCGCGCTACGACGACCTGACGAACTGGACCTCATCGTTCGCGCGCACCGCGGCCTTCACCGAAGAAGACATTGCGATCGGGATCGGTGCCGATGCGCGTGAGATGCGCGTCGGCATCGTGAGCGCGAGCTTCTTCGGCTTCTTCGACGCGCCGCCGGCGCTGGGCCGCTATTTCACGGCGGCGGAGGACACGCCCCCCAACGGGACGCCGGTCGCGGTGCTCGCGTACACCTTCTGGCAGACGCGCTACGCTGGCCGCAGCGACGTGCTCGGTTCCACCCTGCAGATCGGGCCCACGCTCTACACCATCATTGGCGTCGCCCCGGAGGGTTTCTTCGGCCTGTGGCCGACGCAGCGGCCTGTGGCATTCGTTCCCATCAGCTCCTATGCCAGCGCCTGGGCCGCCGCGCGGCTTCGCAACGAGAGCTGGTCGACCACATATCATTGGACGTGGATGTTCATGCTCGTTCAGCGCAAGCCAGGTGTGAGCCTTGCCGCTGCGACGGCTGATCTCACCACCGCCTACTTCAAGAGCTACATCGCCCAGCTGGCGACCAGCGCGGGCATGACTCCCGTCGCGCTCGCCCGGCCACGTGGCATCGTGGCCTCGGTCCTGAGCGAGCGCGGACCAAACGAGTCGAGCTTCGCCAAGGTCGCGACATGGATCAGTGGCGTCGCGTTGATCGTCCTGCTCATCGCGTGCGCGAACGTCGCGAATCTGCTGCTCGCCCGGGCGCTGCGGCGCCGGCGCGAGATCGCCGTGCGCCTCGCGCTGGGCGTGAGCCGGACGCGCCTGTTGTCGCAGCTCTTCACGGAGAGCCTGCTCCTCGCCTTGCTCGGCGGCCTGGCCGGGCTGCTCGTTGCCGAGTGGGGCGGCGCGGTGCTACGCGCGCAGTTCCTGGCGAAGTCGTCCGAGGTGAGCGTCATGGGCGACGCGCGCACGCTGCTGTTCGGCGGCATTGCGGCGCTGTGCGCCGGTCTCCTCACCGGCCTCGCGCCCGCGCTGCTGAGTACGCACACCGATGTCGCCGGGGATCTCAAGGCCGGTGCGCGAGGGGGCACCTTCCAGCGGTCGCGCCTCCGCAGCGCCTTGCTCGTGCTGCAAGGCGCCCTCTCGGTGGTGCTGCTCGTCGGCGCCGGCCTGTTCGTGCGCAGCCTGAGCCACGTGCGCGTGATCCCGCTCGGCTACGACGTCGACCCCGTGCTCCTCGTGGAGCTGAACATGCGGGGTGTACGGCTCGACAGCGCCCGCAACGTCCAGCTGCGTCAGGAGCTGCTCGAGACCGCGCAGGCAACGCCGGGAGTCGAACGCGCATCCCGGCAGGTCACGGTGCCCTTCTGGGGTTCCTGGAACGTGACCCTGTACGTCGCCGGCATCGACTCCGTCGACCGGCTGGGCGAGTTCTATCTCAATGCGGTGACGCCGGACTACTTCGCCACGCTCGGCACGCGCGTCCTCCGCGGCCGTGGCATCGCCGCCCAGGATGCGGAGCATGCGCCCCGTGTGATGGTTGTGAGCGATGCGATGGCCAAGACGCTCTGGCCGGGCCGGGATCCGATCGGGCAGTGCGTCAAGCTGGGGGCGGATACGGCCCCGTGCACCTACGTGGTGGGGGTTGCCGAGAACATCAGGTCGCAGAAGCTCGGTGACGACCCCGGCTTGTTCTACTATCTCCCGGCGGCGCAGTGGCATCCTCAAGACGGTGGTTTGTTCATCCGGACGCGCGGGAACGCGGCGCGTCAGGTCGAGGCGATCCGTCGCCGCTTGCAGCAGATCATGCCCGGTGCCTCGTACGTCACCGTCACACCGCTGCGCGACATCCTGGGCGAGCAGACGCGATCCTGGCAGCTGGGCGCGACCATGTTCGTCGCCTTCGGTACCCTTGCCCTCGCGCTGGCCGCGATCGGTCTGTACAGCGTGATCGCGTACAGTGTCGCACAACGCGTCCAGGAACTGGGCGTGCGGGCCGCGCTTGGCGCGCAGCAGCGGGACCTCGTCACGCTGATCGTCAAGGAAGGCCTGAGGGTCGGCCTAAGCGGAATCGCGATCGGGGTCTTGATCGCGCTCGCCGGGGGCCAATGGCTCGGGCCACTCTTGTTTCAGGAATCGCCTCACGATCCGCTCGTCTTTGGTTTCGTGACGCTGGTTCTGCTCGGCACGACCGTGTTGGCCAGCTTCGTGCCCTCTCGTCGGGCCGCGCGCGTCGATCCGATGGTTGCGCTGAGGGCTGAATAATGGATGCGCTGTTGCAGGATCTCCGCGTCGCGTTGCGTCGTATGCGACGGTCGCCCGTTCTCGCGGCCGCCATTGTTCTGACGATCGGCCTCGGGTTGGGCGCGGCCGCTGCGATCTTCGCGACGTCCAAGGCTGCTTTGGTTGAGCCGCTGCCGTACGCGGAGCCTCAACGTCTGGTGCATCTCTGGGAGTTGCGCGTGGGTACCGATGAGCGGAGCCCCACCTCGTATCCCACGCTCCGCGATTGGCGATCGCGCGCCAACAGTCTCAGTGGTCTCGAAGGCTACGACCCGACCAACGTCACCGTTGGACTGGGCGATGGGGCGCGAATGCTGCGCGGCGCGCAACTGACCGCGGGCTTCTTCCGGCTCCTTGGCGTCCGGATACCGGTCGGGCGCGATTTCCTTCCAGGCGAGGATGAGTCCGGAGCAGCAGTGACAATTGTGAGCGAACGGTTTGCCCACTCCGTTCCCGGCAGGAATGCGGTTGACCAAACCATCACGATCAACGGCACGCCGTACGTCATCGTGGGAGTTCTACCGCCCGAGTTTCACTTCGCGCTGCTTCAGAATGCCGACATTTTTGTGCCTCTCGTCGTCGATGGGCAACGGCTCACAAACCGGCTGCTGCGCTCTGTCAACGTGATTGGTCGACTTCAGGACCAGGTGCCACCGGCAGGGGCGCAAGCGCAGCTCGCAGCCATGATGTCCCGACTGGCAAGCGAAAATCCCAACGAGTTGGCTGGCCGTACTATCGTCGCGGTCCCGCTCCGCGACGCACTCCTCGGCAACATAAAGCCGATCCTGACCGGACTTCTCATCGCGATGTCCCTCCTTCTGGTGACCATGTGTGCGAACCTCGCTCTCCTCATGCTGACTCGATACGTCGAGCGCATGCCGGAGCTGACGGTGCGCTCCGCGCTTGGCGCCACGCGCGCGCGCGTTGTGCGCCAACTGCTCGTCGAAAGCCTTGTGCCCAGTCTCCTCGGCGCTGCCCTTGCCACTGCCATCGGTCAGATGACCACCAGCGCTGTGATCGCGGCGATTCCTGAAGGCGTCAGGATCGGCATGCCGTACCTCGCGAACACCGGACTCGATGCAGGGGTGATCGCGGTGATTGGAGGCGTGGCGACCATACTGGCGATCGGCTTCGGCCTCGGCCCCGCTCTACTCATCACCCGGGGCTGGAAAGGTGGAGGCGATGCGCGGACGACGCTCGGGCGCGGCGATCGCCGCCTCCGCCGCGGCCTCGTCGTCACACAACTGGCCTTCACGGTCGTGCTTCTCATCTCATCGGGCCTGCTCGTCGTGAGCTTCAGCAACCTGGTGCACCGCGACGTGGGATTCAGGGATCCGGAGGGATTGGTGACGGCTCGTGTGCCACTGTCCGGGCCACGCTACCAGACGCCAGTCGCGCAGCGGCAGTTCTACGAGGCATTGCTGGGTCGGATCGTGGCGCTGCCGGCCGTCCGTGGCGCCGCGCTGATCAATGAGGTACCGGGCGGTGGCGGCGGCATCACGACCTTCGATCCGGTCGAGCGCCCGCGCCCACCGTCCATGCAGCCTCGGAGTGTATTGCGGATCGTCGGCGGCGAGTACTTCGCGACGATGGGAATTCCCGTCGTCTCGGGACGCGCATTCGAGCCGCGCGACAGGGCCGACGGGCCTCCTGTCGCCGTCGTCAGCTCGAGCTTCGCGAAGCTGCTCGGAACGGGCCACGCAGTGGGCCAGAGACTGCGGCTGGCCGCAACCGGCGGGACCGTCTGGGAAGTAGTTGGCGTCGTCGGCGACGTCCAGGTCGCCGCTCTCGATGCGGATTCACCGCCGGTTATCTACTTGACGCATCTCCAGACGGCAGAGAACCGCATGAATCCGGTCCTCCGCACGGAGAGTGGGGTTGGGTCGGTCGCGAACGAACTCCGCGCGATTGTGAGGACCTTGGACGCCGGCGTGCCGGTGTACTCGGTCACGACACTCCATCAACAGCTGGGCGAGTCGAAGGCGGTGTTCAGTCGCCGCTTCCCGATGATTCTGCTCGGCGTGTTTGCTGCCGCGGCGTTGGCGCTCACGCTCGTGGCGCTCTACGCGATCTGCATGCACGAAGTGCTCACGCGGCGTCGTGAATTCGGGATTCGGCTCGCGGTGGGCGGATCCCCGGGTTCGATCAGGCGCTTGATCCTCAATGATTCCATGCTGCTGGGCGCGGCCGGGATCGCTATCGGAGGGATCGTCGCGATTGTGGTCTCGCGCTCGCTGCATGCGGTCCTGTTCGGCATTACCACGACCGACTGGCGAGTGTACGGCGGCGTAGCGGCGGCCGTTCTCATGTTCGCGTTTCTCGCCACGTTGGGGCCGGCGTTACGCGCCGGCTCGGTGGACCCCAGCATTGCCATGAGGGCCGAGTAATGGACACACTGCTCCAGGATCTCCGCTACGCCGCGCGCCAGCTGGTTCGGAACTGCGGCTTCACGATCGTCGCCGTTCTCACGCTCACGCTCGGCATCGGCGCTTGCACGGCGATCTTCAGCATCGTGGATGCGGTGCTGCTGCGTCCGCTGCCATACCCCGAAGCGGAGAAGATCGTCAGTCTTAGAGAAGTTGACGCCAAGAGTCGGCAGATCACTTTCGCTGAGCCCAATTTTTTGGACGTGCGGGCGCGCAATCACACGCTCGCGGCGGCGGCACAATACAACATGCAGTTGACGACTGTCCTTGGCGGCAGCGAACCGGTGCGCACACGTGTCGCTTATGTGTCGGGTGACTTTTTCCAGACGCTCGGTGTGCAACCTGCGATTGGGCGTAGCTTCTTGCCGGCAGAAGCTAAAGCCGGCGGCCAGCCGGTGGCGGTAGTGAGTCACGGTTATTGGCAAAGATTGCTCGGCAGCCGAAATGATTTGGCCGTGACGCCGCTCCGCCTCGGTGACAGGAGTTACACCGTCGTGGGCGTGATGCCTCAGAGTTTCAACTTTCCCCAAGACGCGGAAATCTGGCTGCCAATTGAAATATTTCCGCCATCGCAATCGCGTACGGCGCACGGACGGCGCGTCATCGCCCGCTTGCGTGATGGCGTGACACTTGCCAAAGCGCGCGCGGAGTTGAGCGCGCTTGGTAAACAACTCAAGCAGGAGCACGGCGCGACCGTAGACCTGGTTGACATAGCGACGCTGCCTTTGCAAGAAGCGCTGGTCGGCGAGGTCAGTCAGAGCTTGTGGGTGATTCTGGCGGCGGTGGGTTTGCTGCTGGTCGTGGCCTGCACCAACGTCGCCAATTTGTTGCTCGCGCAAGCGACGGCGCGGCAACGCGAGTTCGCCGTGCGCGCGGCTTTGGGCGCGACGCGCTGGCGGCTGGCGCGGCAATTCATCGCCGAAAATCTGTTGCTCGCGTTGTTGGCTGGCGGTGTCGGGGTGCTGCTTTCATTCGGGGGCGTGGCTACGCTCGTCGCTCTCAATCAAGGCAACCTGCCGCGCGCCGATGAAATCAGCGTCAATGCGCGCGCGTTGGCATTCACGTTGGCGCTCGTATCGCTGGTGGCGGTGGCGCTCGGCTTGGTGCCGCTGCTGCGTTTCGGCAAGCGCGATTCACAAGAGGGTCTGAAATCGGCCGGGCGCGGTCAATCGGCCGACACCGCGAGCCATCATTTGCGCGCGCTGCTCGTGGTGAATCAAGTCGCTTTGACGTTGGTGCTGTTGCTCGGCGCGGGGCTGCTCATCCAGAGCTTCATCAGGGTGCTGGAAGTCGATCCGGGCTTTCGCACTGAGAGCGCCGTGGCGATGGAGATTTCATTGAACGATGAGCCGCCGCAACGCCGGGCCAGCTTTTATCAACAGGTACTCGGACGCCTGGCTGCGTTGCCCGGCGTTACCGCGGTCGGCGCCGTCAACAGCTTGCCGATGGTCGGTGGTGGCGCCGACGGCCAGTTTCTGATTGACAATAATCCGGCGCTGAAAGGCTACGGCGAATTTCGCGTCGCGAGTCCCGGTTATTTCAACGCGATGGGCATACAGCTGCTGCGCGGACGCCTCTTCGATCAGAGCGACGGGCCTGGCACACCACAAGTCGCGCTCATCAGCCAAGCGCTTCAGCGCCAATATTGGCTGAACGAAGACCCGCTCGGCAAAGGCATCCAGTACGGCAATATGGATGGCGACACGCATCTTTTGCGCGTCGTGGGCGTCGTCGGCGACGTGCGCGAATTTGGGTTGGAGGCAAAAGCCGAGCCGACGGTTTACGTCCATTATTTACAAAGGCCACGGCAGGCATGGGGTTTTGCCATCGTCGCGCGCACCCAGGGAGACGTAAAGACATTGATTCCGGCAATGCGGAGCGCAGTGCAAGCGCTCAGTCGCGATGTGCCGACCAACTTCCGCACACTCGACCAAATCTTTTCCTCGTCGCTCGACAAGCGCCGCTTCAGTTTGGTGATCTTCAGCAGCTTTGCCGCCGTCGCACTGCTGCTGGCCGCGCTCGGCATTTATGGCGTGACTGCTTATGCCGTGACGCAGCGCACGCAGGAACTTGGCATCCGCCTCGCGCTCGGCGCGCAAGTCTCAGACGTGTTGCGGATAGTGATCGGGCAAGGGATGAAGGCAGTGCTGCTCGGCATCGTGATCGGGTTAGGCGGCGCTTTCGCGCTGACGCGGTTGATCGCTCATTTGCTCTTCGAGGTGAGCGCGACCGATCCGCTGACGTTCGCCGTCATCGCTTCATTGTTGACCTTTGTCGCTTTGCTGGCGTGTTACTTGCCCGCCCGCCGCGCGGCACGCGTCGATCCGATGGTGGCGCTGCGGAATGAATAGGGGTCTGGTGTCTGGTGTCCGGTGTCAGGCGCAACCGGTGACGGCCCCGTGGCTCTGTCGCTTGGATACCAGACACCTGACACCAGACACCAGACACCTATGATTGCACTCCGAGATCTCGAGAAATCGTTTCCCCAAGCCGACGGCCGGCTGTTCGTGCTCCGTCGGATCTCGCTCGACGTCGCGAAGGGCGATTTCGTGACGATCATGGGACCGTCGGGGGCGGGGAAGTCCACGTTGCTCGCGGTGCTGGGCATGCTCGACGGCGACTGGACGGGAGAGTATCGCCTGCTCGAGCACGACGTCCACAAACTGAAGCACAAGGATCGCATCGCGCTGGGCAAGCAATACGTGGGGTTCGTGTTCCAACAGTATCACCTGATCGACGACCTCACCGTCGCCGAGAATCTCGCGATGCCGCTGTCGTACCGCGACGTGAAGGCCGATGATCGCGAGGCCGCGGTGGCGGACACGCTCGATCGTTTCGGTATGGTGGCGAAGAAGAATCTCTATCCCCGTCAGCTGTCCGGCGGCCAGCAGCAGCTCGTGGCGGTCGCGCGCGCGGTGATTCACCGGCCGGCGCTGCTGCTCGCGGACGAGCCGACCGGCAATCTCCACTCGACCCAAGGCAAAGAAATCATGGAGCTGTTTCGTGAGCTCAACGCGGCGGGCACAACGATCGTACAAGTCACGCACTCCGAAGACAACGCGAAATATGGATCCAGGGTTGTTCAACTGCGGGATGGATGGATCGTGAGCTGACATGAACACGATTCTCCAGGACCTTCGCTACGCGCTCCGCACGCTCGCCAAGAGCCCCGGCTTCACCGTCGTGGCGGTGCTGACGCTCGCCCTCGGCATCGGCGCGAACGCGGGCGTCTTCTCCCTCATGTACCAGGTGCTGCTG
>Ga0066652_100001824_pt1 | contig 11279 bp, 8 predicted proteins | sample GraSoiAngelo_101_FD_71413 | JGI IMG/M metagenome (GOLD analysis project Ga0066652, IMG submission 71413) | Grasslands soil microbial communities from the Angelo Coastal Reserve, California, USA - 14_0903_02_30cm | ecosystem: Environmental > Terrestrial > Soil > Grasslands | place: USA...
GTCCCCACGGCATAGATTTCTTCCGGCTTGGGGTCATCGACCGATGCGTCGTGCTGCGTGGATAGAAAAATCTTCTTGTCACCGGCCAGCGCTTCTTCGAGCGCGCGGACGCTCGCCTCGCGCCCGACGATAAACGGGGTCATCTGCTGCGGAAAGATGACCATGTCACGCACCGGCATCATGGGCACGCGCTTCATTTCTTGTTTTTCGCGAGTAAACATTCAGTCCCCTGGGTTCTGCTGATGCGGCGCCGGGCAGGCCGCATCGTAAGATTCGAGCCTGAGCGGCTTATCCGGCCTTCTCGAGCAAACTCCAATTGATTTCGCGTGTGCGGACCATGTCCGCCGTAACCACAAAATCGCGCACCTTGCGCTGCATGGGCAAGTGATACATCAGTTCTAGCATGAGGTCTTCGAGAATCATACGCAAGCCGCGCGCGCCGACTTTGCGCTGAAGTGCTAACTCCGCCACGGTCTCAAGCGCATCGTCCGTAAACCGCAAACGCACGTTTTCGAATTCGAACAGGCGCTGGTACTGCTTCAGCAGCGCGTTTTTCGGCTCCGTCAAGATTTTCATCAGCGCGCCTTTGTCCAGATCGTTCATGACTCCGGCGACCGGCAGGCGGCCCACAAATTCGGGGATCAGTCCGTAGCGGATTAAATCGCCCGGCTGCACCTGCTCCAGCAATTCCGTGTTGCGGCGCTGCGGCGTGGTTGGCGCGGCGTCCGTGTGGAAACCTAGCGAACGCCGTCCGGCTCGCTTCTCGATAATTTTCTCGAGGCCCACGAAAGCTCCGCCGCAAATAAAAAGAATGTTCGTCGTATCCACCGGCGTGAATTCCTGGTGCGGATGCTTGCGACCGCCCTGCGGAGGCACATTGGCTACCGTGCCTTCGAGAATCTTCAGCAGCGCCTGCTGCACGCCTTCGCCGGAAACATCGCGCGTGATCGAAGGGTTTTCATCCTTCTTGGCGATCTTATCGATCTCATCGATATAGATGATGCCTTGCTGGGCCTTCTGCACGTCGCCGTCTGCCGCTTGCAGCAACTTCAAAATAATGTTCTCGACGTCTTCACCCACGTAGCCCGCTTCGGTCAGCGTTGTGGCATCAACAATCGCGAAGGGCACGTCCAGCATCCGAGAAAGCGTTTGAGCCAGCAAAGTCTTGCCCGTGCCGGTGGGCCCGATCAACAAAATATTCGACTTGCTAAGTTCAATATCGCCCGGCTGCTTGTTCAGGAAAATCCGTTTGTAATGGTTGTAAACCGCGACGGCCAGTTTCTTCTTCGTGCGGTCCTGCCCGATGACATAGCCATCCAGAAACTGCTTGATCTCTGGGGGACGTGGAAGGCGCTTCGTCGGCGCAGCGGCCTGTTCGCGCTTCTCGTCTTCCAGTATCGTCTGGCAAACACCCACGCACTCATTGCAGATATACGCTCGCGGATAGTCCGAAGGCGAACTGATCAGCTTTTCGACCTGCTCCTGTGTCTTGTGGCAAAAGGAGCAGCGCAGCGGCTCATCTGGGTTAAATTTTTTCACCGGTATGAAGGCCTCGTCTCCGCTGGGCTTTGACGGAGTCTCTAGTCACTATTCTAGGCCGATTATTCCCCGAACAAAAGAGAAAGTCGATGGGTTACTAACCTTTTGGAACCACCGTGAATTTCCCCGCTTCAAACCGCAAAGCACTCCGCCGCGCGAATTCTAGCGGTGCTTGAAGATAATCTCGTCGATCATCCCGTATTCCTTGGCTTGCTCGGGATTCATGATGTAATCGCGGTCGACGTCTTTCTCAATCCGGTCCACGGGCTGCCCGCTGTGCTTCGCCAGCAGCGTATTGATCGTCGTGCGCATGCGCAGAATCTCTTTTGCGTGCAAATCAATGTCCGTCGCCTGCCCGCCCAGCCCAGACATCCACGGCTGGTGAATCAGGATGCGCGCATTCGGCAGCGCAAACCGCTTTTTCGGCGCGCCACCGGCCAGCAGCACCGCCGCGATCGAAGCCGCCTGCCCAACGCAAGTCGTCACCACGTCTGGCTTCACGAATTGCATCGTATCGTAAATTGCGAATCCCGCCGTGATCGACCCGCCCGGCGAGTTGATGTAAAGCTGAATGTCTTTCTCCGGATCTTCCGCCTGGAGGAACAGCATCTGCGCCGTCGCCAGGTTCGCCACGTGATCGTCAATCGGCGTCCCGATAAAAATGATGTGCTCTTTCAGCAGCCGCGAATAAATGTCGTACGCGCGTTCGCCGCGGCTGGTCTGTTCCACCACCATCGGTACGAGCGTTGTACCGCGATATTCTGGTTCTTCGAAGCTTTTCATTGGGTAAATGTCGCTGGCACTGGGCCGGAGTGTTTCACTTTGCATCCGTTGCCGCATTCGCTGCCGCAACGGTTTTGATTTTGGCATTCTGCGCCAGCCAGTCGAGTGTCTTGTCGCTGCGCAGCTTGGCTTTCATCCTATCGAGCGTCCCTTGCTTTGTCAAACGCGCGCGAAGCGCTTCCGCCGATTCGCCACTATGCCCGGCCATGTGTTCGAGCTCGTGCGTGACCTCTTCGTCTGTCACGTCGATGTTTTCCACCGTCGCGATACGGTCAACAATCAATTCCGCTTTCACATCATCCTTGGCGCGTTCTTCCTGGCGCTTCCGCAGCGTCACCCAGTCCACGTTCACCGCCCGTGGATCCACTCCCTGCGCCGCCAGCGACCGCACCACGCGCTCCAGCCGCACGTCCATTTGATGCTCCACCAGCGCTTCCGGCACAGGGAAGTCGTGCTGCTTCACAATTTCCGCCAGAACTTTCTCGTGCAGCATTTCCTTGTGCTTGTGGTCGCGCTGATGCTCCAGCCCTTCGCGAACCTTCTTCTTCAGCTCGTCAAGCGAAGTCGCGTCGCTCACATCCTTTGCGAACTCATCATTTATTTCCGGCAGTTTCTTCGTTTTGATTCCCAGCACTTCTACCGCATAGTGATATTTCTTGCCCGCCAGCTTGGGGTCCGGATAATCCGCCGGATACTCCACGTCAAAATTTTTGTGATCGCCCGCGTTCGCGCCCTTCAGGTTGGTGTTGAACGGCTCCATGGTCTCTTCCGCCCCGATGTGGCAGAGCACGCTCTCCGCTTGCAGCGGGTCGCCTCCGCCTTCCGGCGTGCCCAGCAGCTTCACCTGGGCAAAGTCCCCGTCCTGAATCGCTCGTCCTTCGACCGGTGCAAACGCCGCTGCCCGCTCGCGCATCTCTTCGAGCGTCTTCATCACGTCTTCCTCTGTGATGTCCATCGTCGGCATTTCAAACGCCAGGTTCTTGTAATCGCCCAATTCGAATTCCGGCAGCACTTCAAACACCGCGCGAAACTTCAAAGGCTGCCCTTCGTTGAAGTCCAGCTTGTCCACTTGCGGCTGCGAGACTGGCGTCAATTTCTGCTCCGCCACCGCTTTTTCCACGCGCTCCGGCACCAGCGATTGCAGCACTTCTCCCTTGATATCCTCTGCGAACTTCCGCCGGATCAGCGAAACGGGCGCTTTGCCACGCCGGAATCCCGGCACGTTCGCAAGGCGGGCGAACTCCTTCGCCACGCTCTCAATCTTTTTTGTCACTTCTTCGGCGGGAATCTCCAATTCCAGCTCGCGGCGGCATGTCGCTTCAGCCATACATAATGTCCTCTACTTCCTTCTGAGTAAGTACCGGGGCATTCTTACCCTGCCGTCAGAACGGGAAGCCCCATCACAGCATCTTTGATAATTCGTCCCCTGTCCCTCTGGTTCGCTTCTTTTTCGGAATCAGTACGATGCGCTCACCCTCGACATTTTGCGTCCAAGTCGTCCCCGGCGCGCAGGTTCATTTTTCCGCGAATTGCTTGCGGCAGCACCAGCCGCCCTCTCGTCGAGACCTTTGTTGTCACGAGGAATCAATCTTACTAGGAATCTGCGGCCTTGGCCAATCGGCCGAAGGTGGGTCAAACGCGGGTATGGCTCGAGGAACTATCCATCACCTAGCTACGACTGGGTTTCTTAAGGCCTGGCGCGTCTTCGCAAGGTGGTTCTGCGAAAACAGTAAGCGTCATTTATACCGGCAATTACTCGTATCTCAGCGCAACCAACGGATCAACACGCGTTGCCCTGCGCGCGGGAATGTAACATGCGGCGAGCGCCACCAGCGTCAGCAGCACTGCCACGGCGATCATTGTCAGCGGATCGTTGGCATGGATATCGTAGAGCATCGAGGCCAGGTAGCGCATTACGCCCAGCGCTACGGTGATGCCCAGGACGGCTCCGACGACCGCCAGTACAATTCCCATCCGTAATACTAGTCGCAGCACGCTTCCCGGCTCCGCGCCAAGGGCCATGCGAATTCCAATTTCGCGCGTGCGCCGCGAAACTTCATACGAAAGCAGTCCGTACAATCCCACGCACGCCAGTACCAGCGCCAGCAAACCAAAGAAGCCGGATAGCCGCGCGACCAGCCGCTCCTGAAACAGCAACCGGTCGATTTGCTGCGATTCTGTGGTCACGTTGAAAAGCGGCAGATTCGTGTTTACTTGCGCCACGACTTCGCGAACCGCGGGAAGAAGGGCCTGGGGATCGGCCGCCGTGCGCAATTCAAAGGACGCTCCTCCGGCGCTTTGCGGGTGGTACATCATGGCGTGAATCTCTCGCCTTAGGCTGTTGTATTTTGCATCGCGCACGACGCCGATGATTTCGTAACCCGGACTCCTCGGGCGGTTCGTATCCGCCTCCGATTGGCCGAATTGTTTCCCGAGCGGATTTTCCTTGCCGAGGTATTTCTCAACGAAGGCCTGATTCACGATCACCGGAGTCGGCGCCAACGTTGGAGTTGCTCCCATGTTCGCAGCCGCCACCTTAAAATCCGAAGCCTGGAATCCCCGGCCAGCTAGAAATGGAATGTGCAGTGTTTCAAAGAAATTCGGCCCGACGCCGAGTGCGTCCGCCTCGGATTCTTGATCCTGCGGCGTGCCCGGCCAGTGGAAGCTAGTCACCATCAATCCATTACTCAACAGCGGCATCATCGAATAGCTCGCGGACTTTACTCCCGGCGTTTCCGATAGCCTGCCCTGCAAGTCGCGATAGAAGCTGTCCACCTGGGGTCCCTTGTAACCGATTAGCGTCGGGTCGATTCCGAAAATCAAGATGTTGTGCGAATCGAAACCGACATCAATGCTGCGCAGGTTCGCCAGTGTGCGCACTAAAAGTCCGGCGCCCACCAGCACAACAATCGCCAACGCGACTTGTGCCACCACCAGCGCGTTGCCGATGCTGAACCATTTTCCGCCCGCATGTCCCGAACTCGCCGAGCTTCCCTCACCCTCCTTGAGCGCCGGCGTCAAGTTCATACGCACACTGCGAAAAGCCGGTGCGATGCCGAAGAAAATTCCCGTGAGCAGCGAAACCGCAACCGTGAACCCGAGGACGCGCAGGTCGACACCCGTCGCAAATCCCAATGGACGGGTCTGATTGCTCGATACAAACGAAAGGATCGCGTGTGCTCCCCAATACGCGAACAGAACCCCTAACGTGCCGCCGAGTACCGAGAGCATTACGCTTTCTGTCAAAAGCTGCCGCGCCACGCGCGCACGCCCCGCCCCCAGCGCCAGTCGCACGGCCATCTCCTTTTGCCGGGCAGCGGCCCGCGCCAGCATCAGTCCGGCGACGTTCGCGCAAGCAATCAGCAAAATAATGCCGACGGCGAGCATAAGAACATACAAGGGATCGGAGTATTGGCTGCGCTGTCCAACCAAACCGCTTTGCGCCGGCACAAGCTTTATTTCCGGATTGTCGGCGGCCGTGGATAACGTCTTTGGTTCGCCGGCCATTTCCGACGAGCGCGGGCCCGGTGCCACTCCTCCCTGCGGCGCTTGCAAGATGGCCGGTTTATTCCCGGCGGATTGCGGCATGGGACCAAAAGGCGCATCGCGACGAGCTTCAGCCCGGCCCTGTCCGGTAACCGGTGGTGACGCCGCGGCGTTACCGCCTGCCGTTGCTGGTGCTCCATCGATGACCATTTGGCGCGGAACTCCCCCGCCTGTCGGTGCTCCTCGTCGTGGCCCAGGCGGTCCCGCCACTGTGCCGCTGTGGAATAGCGGAACGGCCCCGTGCAGCATTTCGTTGCGGAACAGACCGCTCACCGCTGCCTGCGCTTGAGCGAGCTGTGTTTCGGGTTGCAAGCGAGCGAGAATCGTAAGCCACCAGTAACTAACATCACTCTGGCGGTTTTCCCAGCGCATGGGATCGGTAATGCTTTGTGCGTCGGAGAGCGGCAGCCAAACGTCGTAATCGCTGCCCGGCGTGACTCCGGTGAATCGCTGCTCAGCGACTCCAATAATCGTGAACGGAACATTATTCAGTTCAATCGTGCGGCCGACGATGTCGCGCGAGCCGCCGAAGGCGCTCTGCCAGTAGCCGTAATTCAAAACGGCCACCGGCGCCGCGGACGGCGAATCGTCGCTGGACTCAAATACGCGGCCCACTGCCGCTTTCACGCCCATCGTACGGAAGAAGTCTCCCGAAACGAGCTGGCCGTTGAGAACCGTTGCAGGGCCGTTCCCTGACAAGTTCAGCCTGCCAGAGTTGGCGAACGCGGCCTTCCCTGAAAATAAATTTGTCTGCGCGATTTCCCGGAACATCGGTTCGGAGAACGAGCACCCTGACGGATTGCGAGCGGCGAAGCTTAAATCGGTTGGACAGTCGCCTGAAGACATGTACCCGTGAATGTTCGGCGCGTTGCGCGCACCCCATTTGAGCAGGACCAACTGCGAAGGATCCTCGACTGGGAGTGACCGCAGCATTACCGCGTCGATCAGGCTGAAAATAGCCGTGTTTGCGCCGATACCCAGTGCCAGCGTGAGAATGGCCACCGCCGCAAAGCCAGGAGATTTCGCGAGCATGCGAACTCCATACCGAATGTCCTGCCCGAGCTGCTCCATCCAAACGAAACTCCAAACCTCTCGCGTCTCCTCTTTGACGCGCGTCACGTTGCCGAACTTTCGCACCGCCGCATAGCGCGCTTCCTCCCACGACATGCCGCGCTCGATGTTGTCCTGCGTCTCCCTTTCAATGTGGTCGCGGATATCCTGGTCGAGTTCCTCCAACATGCGCTTGCGGCGGCTCATGATTTGCCTCCTTGCTTTGCCGGGCGGAGAATCCGCGCGATCGCCCCGGCCAATTTGTCCCATTTGCCGGTCTCCAGCGTCAGTTGGCGCCGGCCTTTGGCGGTCAGACGGTAGAACTTGGCCCGGCGATTGTTCTCCGAGGTGCCTTCTTCGAAAGAAATCCATTGGCGCTTGATCAGCCGGTGCAGCGCTGGATAAAGCGAACCCTGTTCGACTTGCAAGACGTCGTCGGAATTGAATTCGATGGCCTTGGCGATGGCGTGGCCGTGCGCAGGCCCCAGCAGCAGCGTGCGGAGAATCAACAGGTCCAGGGTTCCCTGCAGCAGTTCTATGCGCTCTTTTTCTTCTTTAGTAGTCATTCTAGGTGAGCGTAATTCGCTTCTAGTAGAATGTCAAGGGGAACAAGCCGCCTAGGCCGCCGAGCCTCAACCCTGCGTCGCTTTGCATCCAGGCCATCCTCCTGACTGTCCCCTAAAGCTCACTGAGTGCGGTCAATGGTCGCCACTGCGGCGTTATAAATTGATAGGCGCGTGCGTATGCAAAAGAGGAGGTGATGCAGGCGATGAATCCGAATCGCGGGCTGGTACGAATACTGTGGAGCGCCGTAATGTTTCTTGCAAGCATCGGGCTCGCGGTTGCTACGCGGCGGACGATTGTGCTGATGAAGCCCGGAACGATGAGCTCCGCGAAGAATCCAGCAGTACAGTTGGACGCGCATTTTGCGAACCATGCCACTCTGACGCTCGCGCACGTTCTGCCGGCCATGCTCTTCATGGTGCTGGGGCCGCTGCAATTCGTGCGCGGCTTGCGGGCAAAATATCCGCAGGTTCACCGCTGGTCGGGACGGATTTTTCTGACCGCCAGCACGGTCGTGGGCGTCACCGGGCTGACCATGGCGTTCGGAAAAACAATCGGCGGCGTGGATGAGAAAGCGGCGATCACCCTGTTTGGAACTTTTTTTCTGATCGCCCTCGCGAAAGCGCTGTGGCATGCGCTTCGGCGCGAGTTCGCCCAGCACCGCGAGTGGATGATTCGCGGCTATGCGATCGGACTTGCGGTGGCGACGATCCGGCCGATCATGGGAACATTTTTTGCGGCAGCGCTGTTGCGCGGGCATGCGCCGGAGCCGAAAGAATTTTTTGGCACGGCGTTCTGGATCGGTTTCACGCTGCAAACGATCGCCGCCGAAATTTGGATCAACTATACGCGGCCGACTGCCGCCGCTCAGCTGGCGATGCTTCCCGCGAAGTAGCCGGCGCTTGTTAAAAAAGCGATCTTTTCCGCCGCGGGCTAATCCGCGGCCGCTGGCTGGCTTAGCGCTTTTGTCAGATCGGCGTGCAGCAAGCGATGAAACAAATGCTCGCCGGCTTCGCGGCGCACGGAGAGTCGGCCGGCAACGTACGCGCGGGAAGCGAGGCCGCGCTGCACGGCGTCGCAGATGGCTTCGTCTTCGTCTTGCACTTTTTCGCTGACCTTGATGCTCGCCTGATTTTTTCGCTGAGCCTTTTTGCTGATGTCCGCGAAGTAGTAGTCAAATACCACCGCGCACTTGTCCACGCTCAGGGGCAGAACGAGATTGGTGTCCATCACGCCTTCATAGGCGTTGATCATGAAGTTCGGATAAATCCACAGATAAAATGCGCGACCCTGGCGCGTGGCAGCCACTCCCGACTCTGACTTGGAGTCCGAGGAAAGCGGGCTGGACTGCAAACAAGCGCGCTCGAAATTCTCAATAGTGTATTTCGTGTACTCGATCACGCTGCTCAAACCTTTGTGCGCGTGCGGAACGTGATAGCCGCCGTCGAGATAATTGTCCACGTAGACTTTCCAGTTGCAATGCAGCGTGTAGACGCGACGGTCAAAATATTTCAATTTTTTCTTCAACTGCAGCGGCGCGGCCAGCTCCGGAACTTTTCCGAGAAATTCCAGAAGCGGCGCGGCGCGTCCGTCGAGGTTAACGAAGACAAAATTCTCCCAGGTGTCCACCTTGACGGGGACGAGGCCGTTTTTCGCGCGATCGAAATTGCAAACACCCTCGAACTCCACCATGCCTTTGAGTGCGCCATCGTTGCCGTAGGTCCAGCCGTGGTATGGGCAGCGGAATTGCTTCGCGCAGCCCTCTGCTTCGGTGACCACGACGGCCGCGTGGTGCCGGCAGACGTTGTAGAAGGCGCGCAATTGGCCGTCATCACCGAGCGTGACGACGATGGGCTCTCCGGCGAGGTCCGCGGTGAGAAAACTTCCCTTGTCGCGCACCTGATCGGCGCGGCCGACAACTTGCCACGTTTTCGCAAACACGCTGTGCTGCTCCAGTTCGTGAATGCCGGGATCGAAGTACCACGGCGAAGGAATCGTCCAGGCATGATCCAGGGGATCATTTGGATTGTAGAGATTAAGCAGGTCTCGCACGTTTCGTTGCATGAAAAGCTCCCGGGTACGTCGATTGTACATGTCATACCCTGAAAACGCGGTTGGAGAGAAGGGCAAAAGATGAGGTTGACAGTCGACAGTCGAAGGTTGAAGGGGAATAACAGAAGGAAACGGCCAGGGCCTGGTTCGCAAGGTCCGGCCATTGAAAAGAAAGGAGATAGGGAACAGGGACATAAAGCAGGCAGAGCATATCCGCATACGCTCCGTTCCGAGGGAAAGACTGGGCAAGTGGTTGAATGAAAGGCAGATGCGTGATGACGGTTGTGTCGGTCGTGTACGTAAGAAGATGAAAATAAAGGGGATAATGGAGAGGGAAGGAGATCGGGTAAAAGGATCTGGTAAGAGGATCGATGATCCCCCTCCCCGCACTGTTCTTGGAACGATATGATTCCAAAAGGGTTAGAGGGTGGGTGGCTGCAAACGATATGATTCCATGGGAGTTTACTTGCACGCGTTTGCAACAAAAACTCAGGAAGGTCCTGTTAAAGTAATCCTTGACATACGTTACCAATGTGGTATAATGGTTTCGTTCATCCGGCACGATTCCTCTGTGCCTCGCGAACCATGCCCTCCCGTCAGGCGGTCCTTCTAGTCTCCTGTCCGGCCTAATTCTTTGCAATGGCTTCCTTGCAGCGGCGCACCTTGTCGAGGATGACGTCGGCGGTGGCTTTCCAGACGAAGGGTTGAGGTTCATTGTTCCAGTCCGACAGCCACTGATAAATCGCTCGCTCCAGTTCGCCCACACAAAGGAAAGTGCCGCGGCGGATCATTCTGTCGGTGATGAGAGCGAAAAAGCGCTCCACCTGATTGAGCCAGGAACTACTGGTCGGTGTGAAGTGAAAGTGGAAGCGCCGCCGCTTTTTCGGCTTGAGCCATCGCTGAACGACCTCGCTTTTATGGGTGGAATAGTTGTCCATGACCAGATGCACCTCCTGGTCCGGTGGCACCTCTTTTTCCAACTGGTGGAGAAATTTGACGAACTCCTTGGCGCGATGGCGCGGCTGGCAACTGCCAATCACCCTCCCATTCAGGATGTTGAAGGCCGCGAATAAGGTGGTTGTTCCGTGACGCTTGTAATCGTGGGTTTGCCGCTCCGGCAAACCGGGCCGCAACGGCAGGATCGGGGCAGTCCGGTCCAGGGCCTGAATTTGGCTCTTCTCATCCACACACAGCACCAAAGCCCGGTCCGGCGGGTTCAGATATAGGCCCACCACGTCCCGCACCTTCTCTTCGAACTGTGGATCGTTGGACAACTTGAACTTCTCTACGCGGTGCGGTTGCACTTCGTGACGCTGCCATACCCCGTGCACCAACGTGCGAGACACACCCAGATGCCGGGCCAGGGTCCGCACGCTCCAATGAGTCGCATCGGGTGGCCTGGTCTTCAAGGTCGTATCCAGAATCTTCTGTTCCAAGGCGGGCGTTAGGACCCGCCGCGAACGCTTTCGTTTTTGCTTCTGACGAATGGCCTCCACCCCACCGCGTGTAAAGGCTGCTCGCGTGGCAATCACGGTGGGACGGGACACCCCCATCTGCTGCGCGATGGCGTTGTTGGAAAGCCCCGCGGAAGCAAGCAGAACTACTTCGCATTTCCGCGCCACCCTTTGCGGGGTGCTCCCGGCTCGGAGCAGCGATTCCAACAGCTGCCTTTGCGCTTGGTCAAGGGAAAGAGCGGTCGCCGGGGCGAACATACCCCATTACAGCATCCTTTCGCCATATTGTCA
>Ga0066652_100001825_pt1 | contig 11278 bp, 12 predicted proteins | sample GraSoiAngelo_101_FD_71413 | JGI IMG/M metagenome (GOLD analysis project Ga0066652, IMG submission 71413) | Grasslands soil microbial communities from the Angelo Coastal Reserve, California, USA - 14_0903_02_30cm | ecosystem: Environmental > Terrestrial > Soil > Grasslands | place: USA...
GCCGACGAGTCTCCGCGAGGCCGCGCGCCCATCTCGAGGGGGACGACGCCACGCAGGTAGGCCTCGATATCGACGCGGTTGACCGCGAGCAACCCGGTGTCGCGAGCGACGAAGCCAAGCTCGCCGCGATAGCGTTTGCCGCCATGCGTGAGAAAACTCTCACCCGTCGCGCGAACGATCATCCCGGATTGCCAGCCGAGCGGCTCACCTCCGGGTCGCTTGGCGCGAACCCGCGTGCGCGCCGAATCCATTTCCACCGACCAGCGCTCCCCGCGCCGGGCGCGCGCCATGAGAGTCACGCCGTCGCCCGCGAACCAGCTGAAATCGCCGGTCGCGCTCACCTGCGCGCCGGCCGACGGGAGGGCGACGCGTACGATGCGATCCGAGGCGGGCGTCACTTCGACCCGCCGCGGCGTCGCTCGGGTCGAGCAACCGGCGAGCGCGACTAGCGTCAGCGGTGCGACGAGGCGATGCCGGCGCATCACCTGCCGTACGCGCCGATGCTCGCGAGGGGGAGCGCCAGGCGACGCGGCCGAGGCGCGGGCGACGCGCCGGACGACACGCGCCGCACGATCGTGGCGTCGAGATCGTAGTCGTCGGATACCCCGTCGATACGCACCTCGACCAGATCACCCGGCACGATCGACGCAGGCGCCGCGGCAACGGTGATGCCATCGATGTCGTGTGCCTGCCAGCGCGTGCGCAGCTCGGCCAGACCGGCGTCGTCCACACGATCGACGATCGCCTCGACGCTGCGACCGACGCGCTGCTCGAAGCGGTCCGCCGTGATCATGCGCTGCAGCTCCATGAGCCGCTCCAGGCGCTCGAGCTTGACGGATTCCGGTACGTCGTCGGCGAGGGCGAAGGCGGCGGTCCCTTCCTGCGCCGAATACGTGAACGCACCCACGCGGTCGAACTGCACGTCCTCGAGCAGCGCGAGCAACAGCTCGGAATCTTCGTCGGTTTCGCCCGGGAAGCCGACGATGCACGTGGTCCGGATGACGACGTCGGGAACGGCCTCGCGCATGCGCGCGACGGTCTCGCGGATGGTGCGATTCCGCTCCGGCCGCCGCATGCGCTTGAGCACCGCGTCGGACGCGTGCTGCATCGGCATGTCGAAGTACGGCACGATCCGCGGCTCGCGCGCGACCAGCTCGAGCAGCGACGGCGTGATGCCAGCCGAATACAGGTACAGCATGCGAATCCACGGGATGCTCGTTTCGCGCAGTAACGCGTCGAGCAGCACCGGTAATGATTCATCGCTGCCCGCGCGCCTGAAGTCGCGGCCGTAGTGCGCGAGATCCTGCGCGACGAGGTTCACCTCGCGCGCACCCTGCGCCTCGAGCAGCTGCGCCTCGCGCACGACGTCGTCGAGCGTGAACGAGCGGTGCTTGCCGCGCATGAGGGGGATGGCGCAGAAGGCGCAGCCGTGATCGCAGCCCTCGCTGACCTTGAGATAGCGCACGTGCGGCAGCGCGCCCGAGAAGAGACGCACGCCAGGATGTGCGACCGGCGCGTCGTCCAGGAGGCCGCGCTCGATCAGCTCCGGCACGAGACGATCCATCTGACTCGACCCGAGAAAGAGGTCGACCTCGGGTAGCGCCTGCTCGAGCTCCGCCTGATGGCGCTCGACCATGCAGCCCACCGCGACGACGGCGCGCGCGCCGCCACGCTGCTTGACCCGGCCGGCCTGCACGATCGCGTCGATGGATTCCTGTTTCGCGGCGTCGATGAAGCCGCACGTGTTCACCAGGATGACATCGGCGTCTTCGGGCGAGTCGACGGGCTCGGCGCCCCGGTCCGCGAGCTCGGCGAGATAGCGCTCGGAGTCGACGGTATTCTTGTCACAGCCGAGCGTGACCACAGCGACCTTCACGTGCGCGCTCCGGTGTGCGGCATGTCAGCGGTAGTTTCCGAACTTGAGCTCGACACCGAAGTCCTGGGTGCGGAGCAGCCCCATGGCGTCCTGCAGGTCGTCCTTGGACGGGGACGTGACGCGGACCTGATCCCCCTGGATGGACGCCTGCACCTTCTTGAGCTTGGCGTCCTTGATCGCGGCGGCGACTTTCTTCGCCGTGTCCGAGTCCAGCGCGGTCTTGAGCTTGACCTCGCGTCGCACCGTGTCGTTCGCCGCCGGCTGGATGTCGCCGATGTCGAGGTTCTTCACCGACACGCCGCGCTTGATCAGCCGGCCCTGAAGCACGTCGAACAGGGCCTTCATCTGGAACTCGCTGTCCGCCGCGAGCGCCAGCACCGCCTCAGTACGGTTGAACTCGATCGTGGCCTTCGATCCTTTGAAGTCGTAACGCTGCGCGATCTCCTTCTGCGCCTGATTGACGGCGTTGTCGACTTCCTGGAGATCCACGCCGGTGGTGACGTCGAAGGAGAAGGTTTGAGCCATGCGTGAAAGCTATTCGAAGCGCGCGCGTTCGGTGATGGAAAGCAACTACTCATCCGAATCTTCCGAATGTGCCGAACAAACTGGAATCGGCGGCTCCAAATCCGCACGGGCGTCGGCTGGTCGAGAAGGAATTGAGTTACCGGATCGTCGGCTGTTTCATGCGCGTGCACAATCAGCTTCGCTTCGGATTTGTGGAGTCCGTCTACGCGAAGGCGATGTGCGTGGCGCTTCATCGCGTCGGGCTGCGCGTGCAACGCGAAGTCCCAGTGGTGGTGAGGTTCGACGGAGTCGAAGTCGGTCATCACCGACTCGACATGCTCGTCGAGGGACGCATCATTCTGGAACTAAAGTCGACCGAAAAGATCTCGGAGGTGCCGAAGCGACAAATACGCAGCTACCTGGCAGCGGCGAATCTCGAACTAGGTCTTCTCCTGCATTTCGGACCTGAAGCGAAATGTTATCGCGTACTCCACCAAGCGAACAATGGATCCCCGAGATTCGATTCGGGTGATTCGGGTGATTCGGATGCGTAGTACCGGCTTCGGGCCGCCCTGATCCCGCCCACCACGCCGCGCAGGATCTGCCGGCCGAGCTGACTGCTGGCGGTTCGCGCTAGCCGAGGTACGACTCGAGCGCGCGCGCGCGCGAGACGTGCCGCAACCTCGACAGCGCCTTTTCCTTGATCTGCCGAACCCGCTCGCGCGTGATTCCGAGGAGCGCGCCGATCTGCTCCAGCGTCATCGGCTCCTCGTCGTCGAGCCCGAAGTAGAGGCGCAGGATCTTGGCCTCGCGCTCCTTCAGGTGCGACAGCGCTTCCTCGATCGACTCCGTGAGCGCCTTTTCGAAGGTCTGCTCGTCGGGCGTGGGATTGGCGAGATCGGGGAGATAATCGAGGAGCCGGTTGTCTTCGCCGGGCGTGAGCGGCGCATCGAGGGAGAGGTGCGTTTGCGAGATGGACATCGTCTTCGCCACTTCCTCTTCCGTGATCTCCATCCCCTCGGCGATCTCGGCGTGCGTCGCCTCGCGTCCGAGCTCCTGCAGCAGCGCGCTCGCGCGCTTGCCGATGCGATGCAGCGTACCGGCGCGATTCAACGGCACGCGCACGATGCGTGACTGCTCCGCGAGGGCCTGCAGGATGGCCTGACGGATCCACCACACCGCGTACGAGATGAACTTGATGCCTTTCGTCTCGTCGAACTTGTGCGCGGCGCGGATCAGTCCGAGGTTGCCCTCGTTGATGAGGTCCGCGAGCGACACGCCCTGGTTCTGGTACTTCTTCGCCACCGATACCACGAAGCGCAGGTTGGAGCGCACGAGCTTGTCGAGCGCCTCCTGATCGTTCACCCGGATACGCTGCGCGAGTCGCACCTCTTCCTCTCGATTGATCAGAGGATAGGCGCTGATGTCGCGCAGGTACTGATCGAGTGAGCCTTCCTCGTAGGAAGACTTCTTAATGCCAGGTGGCATGCTTGGACTACCGGTTGGTGCGTGCGGCGGGACGAAACGTGAGCGAGCGTGCCATGGCGTTCACTGCGCGCCGCTCGACAGCGGGGAAGCGATCTATCTCAACACGTCGGCGCGCGATAAAGGCGCCAGCGAGACATTCCTCTGATCCGATGCATCCGGGTTTCTGATGCATACGATCTTACTTGATGCGCTCGCCCAGACGATTCCAGCGAATGCGGGTGAGCCAGGCGAAGCTCCGGGACGAGTCGGGGGCGTAGCTGTAGTAGATGACGAACGGGCTCCCCTTCACCAGCGAATCGGCGACGAAGCCCCAATATCGGCTGTCGCTCGAGTTGTCCCGATTATCCCCGAGCACGAAGTAATTCTTCCCTGGGACGACCAACGGACCCCAGTTGTTTCGTGACGGATAGTATCCAACGGTTGCGTTCGCCGTGCGCACGACGTAGTCGCGCTGCCAGCGGAAACGCTCTTCGACGGGATCCACTTCCGGCGCGACGTGCCACACGTAAAGCTCGCTGAGATGCGAGCTGTTTCGAAACAGCTCGCCGTTGCGCATCTCGAGCGTGTCGCCGGGGATGCCGACGAGACGTTTGACGTACGTCTTCGTGGGATCCTCGGGTGATTCGAACACGATCACGTCGCCGCGCACCGGCTCGCGCAGCGCCGGCAGGCGCCGGTGCGTGAACGGGATCTCGGCGCCGTACGCCAGCTTGTTCACCAGCAGGAAGTCGCCGATCAACAGCGTCCGCTCCATGCTGCCGCTCGGAATCTTGAACGCTTCGACGATGAACGTGCGGAGCACGAGGAAGATCGCGACCGAGATCCAGAAAATCTTCGTCCACTCCCAGAGGAACCCGACTCCGAGACCGCGGCGTCGGTTCACGTACTGGAGGGCGTCCTGACGCTGCGCGGGCGTAATCATGTGCGCAGGCTTGTCGGAGCCCGCCACTGGTGCCATCGGCGGCACGGAGGGAGTGGTGCTGTCCGGCATCTGGATGTGAGTCTACCGCCGCGTTCGGTAGCTGCAAGTGGGCGCGCTGACGCCGCGCCCTGCGATACACGTCACCAAGACTGCGTGCGCCATCACTCGATTCACCACCTGCGTCATCGTGCTATAGACGGCTGTCGACCCCGAAAAGTATCAGTCGGGCGTGCCGAGATAGTTGTCGATCTGCGCCCGCTGCAGCTGGCCCGAGAAGTCCAGATAGCCGACCTTCGTCTCCGAATAAAAATCGTAGACCTCCCAGCCGCCCTCCCGGTGTCCATTCCCTGTCTGTTTGACACCGCCAAATGGGAGATGTGCCTCGGCGCCGATCGTCGGCGCGTTGACGTACGTGATCCCGGTGTCGAGCTCGGTCTGCGCGCGGAACGCCACGTTCACGTCGCGCGTGTACACCGATGACGACAGCCCGTACTTCACGCCGTTGTTGATCGCGAACGCCTCGTCCACCGTGCGGACGCGAACGACCGAGAGGACGGGGCCGAAGATCTCTTCCTGCTCGATTCGCATGCCGTGCGTCACTCGGGCGAAGATGGTGGGCTCGAAGTAGAAGCCGCGGTCCAGATCGCCGCCGGTCGCGCGCCGGCCACCGCACAGGATGTCGGCACCTTCGGACGCGCCAATGTCGACGTACCGCTCCACCTTCCGGAGCGCGGCCTCGTTCACGAGCGGGCCGACGTCCGTGCCCTGCTTGCGGCCGTCGCCGAGCTTCATCGCGCGCGCGCGATCCACGAGACGGCTCAGGAGCTCGTCGTGGATGCCATCCTGCAGCAGCAGCCGGCTGGTGGCCGTGCAGCGCTGCCCGGTGGTGCCGAACGCGCCCCACAGCACACCGTCGAGCGCGAGGTCCAGATCGGCGTCATCCAGCACCGTCATCGCATTCTTGCCACCCATCTCGAGCGAGAGCCGCTTGTGCATGCGTCCGCACGTTTCGCCGACGATGCGACCTGTCTCGGTGGATCCGGTGAACGAGATCACCGGGACGTCGGGATGCTCGACCAGCGCCTTCCCCGCGCTCTCCCCCAGCCCATGCACGAGCTGGATCACCTCGGGTGGAAGCCCGGCCTCCAGCAGGATCTCCACGAGGAGCGTCGCTGTGTGCGGGACGTCCTCAGCGGGCTTGATGACCACCGAGTTTCCGCACGTGAGGGCCGGGAACATCTTCCAGGTGGGGATCGCCATCGGAAAATTGAACGGCGTGATCAGCCCCGCCACCCCGATCGGCCGCCGAAAGCTCATCGCCCACTTGTTCCGCAGCTCGCTCGGCACGGTGTGGCCGAAGAGGCGGCGCCCTTCGCTCGCTGCGTAATACGCGGTGTCGATCCCCTCCTGCACGTCGCCGCGCGTCTCCTGCAGCGGCTTGCCCATCTCGCGGGTCATCGCGTCGGCGATCTCGTCCTTGCGCTTCGTCATGACGTCGCCGACCCGACGCAGCACGTCACCGCGCGCTGGTGCGGGCGTCCGTCGCCAGATCTCGAATCCACGCTTCGCGGACTGCACCGCGCAGTCGACGTCTTTCGAATCGGACAGCGGAAACTTTCCGATCACGTCGTCCCAGTTCGCGGGATTGCGATTCTCGAACGATTCGCCGCTCGCCGCATCCTGCCATTTGCCGCCGATGAAGTTCCTGAAGCTTTTCATATGTGCTACGGTTTCGTGGCCCCGGCTGTAGGAGTTTGCGTGGGACCGCTCGGCAGCCGCTGCGTGCAGGACCACGTGAGGATCTGCTTCGCGTAGCCGATCCGCGGGAGGACTTCGCCCGCGCCGAGTATCAGTCCCCACACGATCAATAGTACCGACAGCGCGTGCGCGCGGCCGGTGCGATGCCGCCAGGTCCATACCGCGCTCCACACGCCGCTGATCGCGACCGCGCTGACGGCAATCAGGTAGCCGGTGAGTCCGAAACCGCAGCGGTTGGCGTACGGCCAGAACAGGATTCCGATGCCGAGCGCGACGGACAGCACGAGTCGCAGAATCGCGGGCCACGACGAGGTGGCTTCCCGGTCGGCCACGACCTGGGCCTTCTTGGACGGGCTCGCCGTGCTCTTGTTGTCGAGCGGGAAGAGCTGACTATCCGACACCGACTCGAGCTGTCGGTTGATCTTCGCCATCTCGCGGTCCCAGTCCTTGTCCGTCACGCGCTCTCCCGGTTGAGCGCATAGCGCTCGATTTTCTTGTACAGGTTCGATCGCGGCATGTCGAGCGTCCGCGCGGTCTCGCTCACGTTCCAGTCGTGCTCGCGCAGTTTGGCGAGCAGGAACGCGCGCTCCGCGGCCTGCTTGAACTCCTCGAAGGTCCTGCACTCGAGGAGCGCGCCGATCCCGGCCTGGTCTGGATCGCGTCCGGACACGAGTCGATCCACTTCTTCCTGGCCGATCCGCGGACCGGTCGAGAGAATCAGCAGACGCTCGACGGTGTTTCTCAGCTCGCGCACGTTGCCGGGCCAGTCGAGCTGTCCAAGGCGCGCCACGGCTTCGGTGGTCACGACCCGTGGCGGCATCCCTTCGCCCCGCGTCAGTTGCTCCACGAAGTGACCCGCGAGCTGCGGAATGTCCTCACGACGCTCGCGAAGGGGAGGCACGTGGACGGGCACCACGTTCAGCCGATAAAAGAGATCTTCGCGAAAGCGGCCCTGTGCGATCTCGTCCTCGAGCTTCTTGTTGGTGGCCGCGACCACGCGCACGTCCACCTGCGTCGCCTTCGATCCACCGATGCGCGTGACGACGCCGTCCTGCAGCACGCGCAGCACCTTGGCCTGCGCCGCCAGCGACATGTCACCGATCTCGTCGAGGAACAGGGTGCCCGTATCCGCCTGCTCGAACTTCCCTGCGCGATCCGACACGGCGCCCGTGAACGAGCCCTTCATGTGGCCAAACAGCTCGCTCTCGATGAGCTCGGACGGGATCGCGGCGCAGTTGACCTCCACGAAGGGCCGGTCGGCGCGCTGTGACTGCTTGTGAATCGCACGCGCCACGAGCTCCTTGCCGGTGCCGTTCTCGCCGGTGATGAGGACGCGGGCGGGCGTCTTCGCCACCTTCTCGATCTTGTCGGTGACGGCACGGATGGCGTAGGAGCGGCCCACGATCTCGAACCGCGATTCGATCCGCTCGCGCAGCCGCGCGTTTTCCTCATGCAGGTCGAGATGCGAGAGCGCGTTGCGGAGCGTCACGAGGATGCGATCGGTATCGAGCGGCTTCTCGAGGATGTCGTACGCGCCGCGCTGCGTCGCTTCCACCGCGGTCTGGATCGTCGCGTGACCGCTGATCATCACGACCACGGCCGCGGGATCGAGCTCGCGAAGACGCTTCAGCGCCTCGAGTCCGTCGATCCCCGCCATCTTGACGTCCATGAACACGAGGTGGGGCCGGAAGCTCTGGTACTGGGTGATCCCGTCCGTCGCGTTGTCGGCGGACTTCACCTCGTAACCTTCGAACTCGAGCAGCTGCCCGAGCGCCTGCCGGATACCCGGCTCGTCGTCGACGATGAGTACTTTGCGCGCCATCAGCGTTTGGTGGCCGGTGCTACCGCGGACGTCTTGTAGAGCGTGACCTTGCCGTCACTCACGCGCACGTCGCCAATGTATGGAGGAGTCCGGAGCAGCAGCCCGTTCGGCGACAACCCCGGGGGTCGTTCGCCCCGTGAAATCTGCTGAATGAGACGCGGAATCAGTGGCTGTGGAATCGCGAGCTCCTTGACGCGGAGCTCCTTCACCTGCAGCTCCGCCTGACCGGGTTGAATGATGCGCAATGTGCCGCCGATCCGGATGCGCTCGCGATCACCGAGCAGCGCCGCGAGCGGACCCATGGTCCTGGAGCCGCCGAGGTCCTTGATGGGCACGACGGCCCGCACGTACAGCCGATCGCCGATGGCCGCCGCCTCCACACTGTCCGCCGCGGCCGGGAGCACGCGCGACAGCTCCTGCAGGATGTAGGCGGCGAGGTCGCCCGGGGCCACGCTCGCATACGCCGGCCCGGCGGGTGAGCTCAGTCGTCGCAGGGCGGCACTCGCGCGCGCGGCGCCCTCGGGCGTGAGCGGTTGCCAGGTGCTTGCCACCGACGATGTTCCCGATCGTGCGCCGCGAAGACGAGTGAGCCACATGTCGCGCGTCAGCCACGCGACGACACACAGGAGCAGGAGCACGACAAGGCAGCCGATGCGTCGCATGCAACCCATCCGCTAGTGCCCGCGAAGCGTAGCCGCATGCAGCCGCTCGTAACGCGAGCCGCCCGTGGCCGCCGTACTCTTCATGACGTCGATCGATTGCACGTCGCTCTCGCCCTCGAAGTCCACGCGCTTGCTCGCCCGCCACAGCGTCCGCATCTCGTCGACGTCCGCGCGATCGTTGACTCGCGCCAGCGTAAGGTGCGGCCGGAAGGCGCGTCCTTCCACCTCGAAGCCGTGCGCCTCGCACGCCACCTCGACGTCGTGGTGCAGCAGCTCGAGCCGCGGATCGCGTTCCACACCGATCCATACGACGCGGGCGCGGCGAAAGTTCGGGAACGCGCCGACCCCGCCGACCCCGCCGAGCCCGCCCGACCCGCCGACGCGCATGACGAAGCCGCGATGGCGTCGCGCCACGTCCGTCATCGTCTGGCAGAGCGAAGGCAGCACCGATTCGTCCTGCTCGCCCAGGAACTTGAGGGTGAGATGCAGCCGGCTGTCGTCCGTCCAGCGCAGTGACGGCGCGGCAGCGCGCAGTGGAGCGGTCGCGTCCACGATCGCGCGACGAACGGCTGGTTCGATGTTAATGGCCAGAAACAGTCGCACCGCGCTCGTTGTGCTCGTGGCCGGCCACGTGGGCAAGCACATTCAGGCCGCCGGAGCGGAATCCGCGCGGATCGATCTCCACGCGAGAGAACCCGGCGCTGCTCACGGCCGCGACGATCGCCGCGAGGGAAGTGCCACTGATCCACTGCGGCAACAGCTCGCGATCGATCTCCACGCGCGCCAGCTCGCCATGATGACGTACCCGGAGGTTCCCGGTGACGCCAAGCGCGCGCAGCGCAGACTCGGCATGATCCACCTGGCGCAGACGCTCAGGGGTTACGGACATACCATATGGTAGGCGCGACGCCAGGCAGGGGGACGACGGGCGGTTCCACCAGCCCCACCCGCGCTCGCGGGACCGGTCCCTTATCTCCGCCTTCGTCAGACCGACGAGCGCCAGCGGAGACGCGACGCCATGCTCCTGCGCCGCCAGGCCGCCGGGGCGGTAGTCGTGCAGGTCATCCGCATTCGTGCCGTCGACGAGCGTCTCGAACCCGCGCGCACGCGCCAGCGGAAGCAGCGTGTGCCAAAGTACTGTCTTGCAGAAGTAGCAGCGGTTCGTGGGATTCGCGGCATATCGCGGGTCCGCCAGCTCGCCGGTGCTTACCTCGAATACGGGAACGCCGAGCTCGTGCGCGACCGCGACGGCGTGATCTTCCTCACTTCCGGCGAGCGATTCGCTGCGTCCGATGATGGCAAGTGTGTTGGCAGCGCCAACCGATTCGACCGCGACGGCCGCGAGATACGACGAATCGACGCCACCGCTGAATCCGATTGCGACGCGCTGCCGCTCGCGAATCCAGTCGATGAGGACAATTTCCTTTGCGGCGCTCATGCGTGAAACGTAGTGAGGAAGCAAGAGGAAGGTTGTTGCTCCTTCACGTGCCTCGGTACAGCTCCTGCACGCAGCGGGTCGCATGCGAACTCGGCCTCTGAACAACGTGCTGCTGGCGGTCGTGATGAGCGCCTGTGCCGGCATGACGCTCCCGACGCCGGGAAGTCCGGGCGGCGGCGGGAGTACATCCTCGGGTGGCGTCACGACGGCGTCGAGCAGTGTCGCCGCTGCCGTGATCGCGGCCACGAACCAGCAACGCGCGCGCAACGGTCTTCCCGCGCTGGCGACGAGCGCGAAGCTCATGGACGCGGCGCTGCTGCAGGCGAAGCAGATGGCGCAGTATCAGAAGCTGTCGCACGAGATCACGGGCGCCCCGTATCCGAATCTTGCGGCGCGGCTGCAGGCCGTGGGGTACGTATATCGGGACGCGGCTGAGAACATCGCATGGAACCAGCCGGACGCTGAGGCCGTTCTGGCCAGCTGGATGTCGTCGTCGGGACATCGCGCGAACATCCTGGATCCCAGCCTGACGCAGATCGGCGCCGCCATGGCGCGCAGCAGCAAGGGGGAACCGTACTGGATCCAGGTGTTCGGCACACCGCGCTGACCGGCGATGTGCGGTACCGGCGCGCGCTGTTTCGGCATCGCGCCGGCGAGGATGTGCAGTACCGTCGGCCTATGCTCGCTGCCGTGCGATCCGCCGCCGTCCTCGGCGTCGACGCATTCGACGTGACCGTCGAGGTGGACTGCACGCGCGGCCTGCCGCAATGGATGATCGTGGGTCTTCCCGCGAGCTCCGTGAAGGAAA
>Ga0066652_100001826_pt1 | contig 11275 bp, 6 predicted proteins | sample GraSoiAngelo_101_FD_71413 | JGI IMG/M metagenome (GOLD analysis project Ga0066652, IMG submission 71413) | Grasslands soil microbial communities from the Angelo Coastal Reserve, California, USA - 14_0903_02_30cm | ecosystem: Environmental > Terrestrial > Soil > Grasslands | place: USA...
CCTCGTGGTGCTCCGTGCGGAACAGCGGCATGTACGCGAACATGAGCAGCCCATAGATGGACGGCGGCGCCGCTTCATTGGTGAGCACGTGCTGGTTCCCGACGCGAATCCACGGTTTCTGGGCGAGGGGCGAGCGGAGAAAACCGGTCACGCGCTCGAGCACGCGACGCGCCGCGCCGCGCAGACGTGGATCGTCCTCGTAGCCAGCCTGTGCGAGCGTCGCTCCCGCGGCTTCGCGCAGGATCGCACGGCCGCGACGAACGAGGTCTTCGTCGTTCGCCTTCGCGCCCAGCTCGTACAGGAACTCCGGGTCCGTGTCCTCGGCGAGCAGACGGAAGAGTGCGCGTCGCGAGTGATAGATCGGAGGCGAATCCTTGTCCCACCCGTATTCGAGGAGGCGCCGCACCGCGTTTATGGTACCGATGCCCTCGAACACGTCGGACTTGGCCGAGGGGAGCGCGAGCATGCTTTCGTTCAACGTACCGTCCACGCGCTGCTGGAGTGCGAGCGCGAGCGCCGGCGGATAGGAATACGTGATCGCCGCTACGCGCGGACCGACCTGCTCGGCCAGACGCGCTATCTCTGTGATGGCGCGATACTGTAGCGGAGCTGCCGCGTGCTGGATGATCCAGCCAAGAGGAAAGCGAACCGGCGATTGAGGCGGAGCGGGCGCGGGATGCGCGGGTGTCGCCGAGAGTGTTGGCGGCAGTGTCACAGGGCTAACGGTTCGGTCTCCCTACGGGAGATCAGCCGGTTACTCCGGCAGTCCCGGCGGTGTCGCGGCGTAAGCATAAGGACTTTTGAGAATTGCGCTAGAGGGCGGTTAACGCAATTTGGCTGCTGCACTTAGCTTCCCATCGATGCGCGGCGAATTCCTCGACATCGAAGGCGCACGGATCTACTACTACGCGGCTGGCTCAAGAGGCGCAGGTGAGCCTGTCGTCCTCGTTCACGGCTTTCCCACCTCAGGACACCTCTGGACCGGAGTGGTTCCCCTCGTTCCGGATGGCCATCGCGTGGTCGTCGTGGACCTGCTCGGTTACGGCCGGAGCGATCCACCCGGCGCGCATCCTGTCGACGTACGCGGCCACGCCGACCGATTGGTGAAGGTGCTCGATCAGCTGGGGATCAACTTCGCGTGTCTGGTCGGACACGACGTCGGTGGCGGCATCGTCCAGTGCGTTGCCGTGCGCACTCCGCATCGCGTGTCGCGCATGTGTCTCATCAACAGCGTCGGCTTCGACGCGTGGCCCGCGCGCGAGGTCAAGCTCGCCCGCGCCATGCTCCCGCTCACGCGACATCTGCCGCCGAGCTGGATCCTTTCCGTCGTGCGAGCGGACCTGCTGCGAGGTTATCAGGACACCGATCGGGGCGAGCACGCAGTCGATCTCTATCTCAAGGCCTTCGCCGGACCCGGAGGGCGCGACACACTGGTCACACATCTCACCGCGCTGGAAAGCACGGAAACGGAGGCGCTCGGCCTTCGGCTCAAGGACATCGTCTGTCCCGTGTCGGTGGTGTGGGGCGAGCCGGACCCGTTTCTGCCCGTCACGCTCGGCCGCCGGCTTTCCGGCGCCATTCCGGGCGCCACATTCGAGACGATTCCCGGTGCCGGCCACTTCGTGCCCGAGGAATCTCCGTCACAGATCGCCGCAGCGATCGCGAGGCTGCTGGCTCGCTAGCGGTCTTCCCTCAGGGCGCTGAGTCCTTCGCCGCCGCAACCAGCGTATCGCGGGAGGTGTCTGCGCGGAGTGAATCGCGCGCCACGAGTGGATCGGGGAGCAGCGCGTCAACGGTGTAGCGGCTCCCCGGATTCCAGAGAATCCAGCTCGCATAGCCGCTCGCGTATCCTGACTTGATCTGCGCTCGCACCTCTTCCGCCCGATACCGCGGAGGTCCAAGTGTGAAGTCCTGGTACCAGGGAACGATCTTCGCCGCATTCGCAACGGGCTGCGTGCGGCGCGTGACGTCCTCGAGCGCGCGGCCGATGGTCTCGTACGGCTTCGCGTTGGGGTTGGCGAGACCGTACGTGCCGGGCGCAAAGTGCGACGGATAGACCATCGGCAGAACCACATCCGCGCGATCGATGAACATCTCCCAGCGTTGCCCGATCCCCATGTCCGTGCTGTCGGTGGCGGTGAGCCCGAAGACGTCGATGGTCGTGCGCACGCGAAGCGGCTTCACGAGCTGCCGGAGGTACGTGAGCTGATCGCGAATGACCTCTGCGCGGACGCGCCCCTCCATGTGAGCATACCGCCCTTCGTCGATCACGCGGTCCTCGTCCGGGAACCGCACGTAGTCGAACTGCAGCTCGCTGAACCCGAGCCGCACCGCTTCGGCGGAGATGTCCGCGGCGTACTTCCACACTTCGGGATGCGTGGGATCGAGCCAGGGTCGGCCGTGCTTGTCCAGCCACACCTGCGTGGAGTCGTCCTTGCGCCGGATGGCCCATTCACGTCTCCGATCGGCGAGCAGGGGATCCTTTGCCACGACGATGCGCGCGATGGGATAGATGCGATGCGCGCGCAGCGAGTCGAGGACCGCTCGCAACCGGCTCTCGGCCATCGGATATGTCGTGTCCGCGCCGATCTCCTGCGCGAGCGGCACGCCGGTGCGGTACAGCATGAGACCGCGATCGTCCTTGACGTCGATGACGAGCGCATTCACCTCGGTCCTCTTCGCGACATCGACCAGCCGCCACATCGACGTGCCGATGGCCGCCCAGCGGTTCACATAGAGTCCGCGCACCGTATCCGGGGTCGGGACGAGCGGGGCCGCCGCGACGACGGAGTCGTTCCGTGCAGGGCGCGTCCGGGTGGACTGACCCGCCTTTGCCGACGCGCGGGCCGACTCGGGCGCCGCGCGCGTGCCGTCGCCATCGCACGACCCGACGGCGGCGCCTCCCAGGACCGCGAGGGCGAAGCAGCGTGCCGCGGCAGCGCGTCGTGACGACAAGCGCTAGAGCTTGTTGACCTCGTCCGCGGCGTCAAGCATGTGCCCGATGTCGCGCGACACGGCGCGCGCCTCGCGCGTGGCGCTCGTGACGTCCTCGAGCGCGCTGGAGACGCCCGCGGAGCGGAAGCGCACCAGGTCCAGCTTGAGGTTCTCGAGCGCGAGGCTCGCGCTCTCGAGTTGCGCGAGGAGCGCAGATCGGCGCTCCAGCAGGTCGCGCAGCGTCGTGCGCTGCCGTTCCAGCAGCGCGAGGCGCCGTTCGCCTTCCGAGGAGAGCGACTGCTCCCGCTTGAGCGTCGCGATGCGATCGTCGAGCGAGCCCAACGTCGCGCCGTTCGCCTCGGAGTCCAGCCGATGCAGCGTCGTCGCGACCGACGCCACGCGCTGCACGAGCGCCTTGACCGTTTCCTCGACCTCCGCGGGGAGCATCTCGCGCTCCTTCGCGGTCATTCGCCTGAGCAGATCGAAGACGACGTCGCGACTCGAGGCGGCCTTCCTGACCGTGTTTCCATGCGCTCCGGCCAGGATTTCCTGAGACACGAGCGTTGTCGGATCGGTCTGGACGCGCGCCTGTACGGGCGCGGGCAGCACCGCGGGCGACGGCAGGCCGGACGCCGGGCGTGTGGAGCCGAAGAGAATCTGCTTCAGTGGCACGCCGTCGCCCCACAGGGAACCGAGTTGGGACAGGAGACTCACGAGGAACGCCATCACGGGAAACAGCGCCCACGGGAACATGGGCGACGTCACGCCATTGACGACTGCGAGCATGATCGACAGGCCGAAGTAGCGGCCGAGACTGCGCCGGAACTTCGCGATTCTCCGCTCGACCGGCTGATCCGGAACCTCGAACCCCGCGCGCACGGCCTCACGCATCTGGCGCTTCTGGTCGCGATACCAGTCGCGCCGCTCGCGGCGGGACAGGTCCGGCGGCGGCAGTCGCAGCCATGGAAGGGCGACGTTCACCGAACCAGGACCCATGAGCGGCTCCTGCTGCCGCCGCGACGCGTCGTCGATGCGCTCGCGTGGTCCGCGAATATCGATGGACAACAACGGCCTCGAGGCCGGCTGCTCCTGCGGCGCCGGAGTGGCGAGCGGCGGTGGCGGTGCGGGATACACGCGCGGCATGGTGCGGTCGAGCACCGCGTCGCGGAATTCCGCGGCGGAGGAGTACCGATCCTCCGGCTTCTTCGCCAGCGCGCGTTCCACGGCCGCGGCCAGCATCGGCGGAATGTCCGCGCGACGACTGCGCAGCGGGGGAGGCGGCTCGGCGACGTGCTTCATCAGCATCGCCGGTGTGTTGGTGGCTTTGAACGGCGGCTCACCGGCGAGCATCTGATAGGCGACGATGCCGAGCGAGTAGATGTCGCTGCGACCATCCACCTCGCGTTCGCCCATCGCCTGCTCGGGACTCATGTACGCGGGCGTGCCCATCGCCATACCGGTGACTGTCAGCCGCGACTCCTCTGCCGCCGCGCGCGCGATGCCGAAGTCCGTGACGATCGAGCGCCCGCTGCCGCGGTCGATGAGGATGTTATCGGGCTTGATGTCGCGGTGGACGACGCCCTGACGGTGCGCGGTATCGAGGGCGTCCGCGACTTCACCGATGACGGTGCGCACGCGATCGATTGGCATCGCGCCCTGCCGTGCGAGCTGCCGCCCGAGACTCTCGCCCTCGATCAGCGCCATCACGAAGAACACGACCCCCTCGCGCTCGTCCACACTGTAGATCGGTACGATGTTCGGGTGCATCAGCTGCGCCGCCATCTGCGCTTCGCGAAGGAAACGCGAGCGGACGCTCACGTTGTACGCGAGGTCGGGTGGCAGAAGCTTGATCGCGACACGGCGATTGAGACGCACGTCCAGGGCGCGGAACACGGCGGCCATGCCGCCGCGTCCCAGCTCCTCCTCGATCAGATAGTGATCGCCGACTGCCGCGACCAGGCGGTCGCGGAGATAGTCGTCGCTCACCCGGGTCTCACCGACGGGCGTTCCGTTCGTCCGCTGGGTCGTGCCGTGACGCGCGCGAGCTCGTCGGCGACGTAGAGCGCGCTGTCGACATCCTCGGCGAGGGCCATCGCCTCGAGTGCGAGGGAGGTGACGTGCTGGTGCGTCTGTGCGCCGGCGCGAAGCCGCAGCACGTCGAGCTTGAGCTGCCGGAGGGCCAGCGAGCACGTCTCGAGCTTCGAGGCGACGGAGTCGCGCCGCTCCGCGATATCCCTCACGGCGCGCCGCTGGCGCTTCAGGTAGGCGAGCCGGCGCACACGATCCTCGCTCCCGGCCTCGAGCGGGTTCGCCTGGTCCTCCAGTCGCGCGATCTCCGCCTCGAGCGCGGCGGCGCCGCCCGTAACCGTGTTCCGCTCCAGGTCCGCCAGGCCGATCGCGAGCGACTGGATCCGCTCGAAGAGCGCGTTCGCGGAGCGGGACACCTCGCCGACGCGATCGCGATCGCGCTCCGGCAGCGTGTTGATGAGACGGAGGATCTCGTCGCGGTCCGTCGTGGCGTGGCGGACGCGGTCCGCGTGCGTGCCGGCCGCATCGAACACCGATTCCGGCGAAGATGCCGTCGACAACGAAAGACCCAGCGCCGCGCTGGACGCGCCCGAGGACCGGCGTGCGCGCACGCGCGCCCGGTTCTTTTCTTTCAGCTCCCGCCGTTTCTCGCGATTGAACATCGCCTTGACGTATTCGAGGAAATCGTCGGCAACGTCGATGAGCTCACGATCCCGTGGCTGCTTGAACACGTCGCGCCAGTCGTAGCCGTCGCTCCAGAGCCGCGCGTACTTGTAGGCGATGTAGATGCTCCACATCACCGTCAGCGGGAAGAAATTGTTGTTGCCGAAGATCGTCGCGAGCACGATGACGCTGTTGACGAACAGATACGGCGCGAGCTTGCGCCGGAATCCCACGACATCCGGGTGCTCGAAGCGCCGCTCCTCCTCCCGCGTCGGGAACCGGCCGCCGTCAGCGTAGTCGTACGTCGCCGGTGCGCCGGCCGGCGTCGCCGGCATCGGGATGATGGAGCCTTCGGGCACCGGGGCCGAAGCACGCATCTCGGGCACGTGACCCGAGTCCAGCGCGGCCACGAGCGCGCCCGCGCTCGGGAAGCGCATCGCCGGGTCCTTCTCCAGACACATCATCACGGCGCGCGCCAGGTCGTTCGGGATGTCGCTGCGTCGTTGCGTGACCGGCGTGGGACGCTCGGAGATGTGCTTCACGAGCATTGCGGGCGTGCTGTTCGCGACGAACGGCGGCTCGCCGACGAGCATCTGATACGCGACGACGCCAAGAGAATAGAGATCGCTGCGCCCGTCGATCTGACGATCTCCGGCAGCCTGTTCCGGCGACATGTAGGCGGGCGTGCCGATGGCCATGCCGGTCGCGGTGAGCCGCCCGGAGTCGATGTCGCTCACCGCGCGCGCGATGCCGAAGTCGGTGACCATCGCGCGATTGCTGTTCGCGTCGAGCAGGATGTTGTCCGGCTTGATGTCGCGGTGGACGACGCCGCGCTCATGGGCGTAGGCGAGCGCATCAGCGACCTCGCGCGTGATGCGCCGCACGTCGTCGACGGCGAGAACGCCCTTGTCATGCAGCCGCTTCGCGAGATTGTCGCCACTGATGTACGCCATCACGAAGAACACGAGCCCCTCGGCGTCATCGACCGTATAGATCGGGACGATATTCGGATGGCTCAGCTGCGCGGCTGTCTCTGCCTCGCGAAGGAAGCGGGTGCGGATCGCGCTCTGAAACGCGAGCTCGGGCGGCAGGACCTTGATCGCGACGTGACGCTTGAGGCGCTTGTCGCGCGCGCGATACACCACGCCCATCCCACCACGGCCGATCTCACTGTCCAGCTCGTAGTGAGCGCTGAGCCCGCGCTCGACGTGCGCCCTGAGCTCAGAGCTCGATGTTTGGGCGGACGAGTCGGTCGATTGCCCTGAAGGGGACTGGGGGGGCTGTGAGGACAAGCGGCGGAGTCGAGGTTGCGAGCTGCGTCGTTGCTCGGCTCGAAGGATAGTACCACGCATGCAAGTCTATGGAAAGGACGGAGCTACGCGACGCGCACGAGCGCACGCCGTTGAGGCATGCTCACTACGTCAGATGAGCCGCTTCTGGTTGCAATTCCTGCCAACGTGTCGTAAGACATGAGCACGCAAAACGCAGATAGCGACGTCCAGCGCACCATGGCAATGGGCTAAAGTGCGATGCGCCACCAGTTAGGCGCCCAGCCCATAGCTGGAATGGAAGGTGCGTTTTCGCAGCCAAGCGCGTCGCGTCTCGTGACGATGCGCTATTAGCGGTTTTCTCCTCTCGAAAGGACATCAATGGCTCAACGCCAGACTCTGCCTGTCCTGCCGTTGCGCGGAACCGTGATCTTTCCCGGACTCACGGCGCCGATTGCCGCGGGCCGGCCCGGCACGCTGCGCGCGATCGAAGCAGCGCTGCGCGGCGAACGGCTCGTGTTCGCGGTAGCACAGCGAGACAATACAGACGAACCCACGCCCGACATCCTGTACCAGATGGGCGTCATCGCGCGGATCGGTCAGATCCAGCGCGGACTTGGCGGCGTACAGCTGCTGCTGCAGGGTGAGATGCGCGCCACCGCGCTGCAGTACACGACCACCGAAGGCTATCTCAGCGCGATCGTGATGCCGGTGGACGAGATGAAACCGGTGAAGGACGACGACCCGGCGTTCATCGCGCTGCACAAGGAGATCCGCGAGCGCGCGGCGGAGCTGGGCGAGCGTCGCGGATTGCCGGAGGAAGTGGTGCATCAGGTGCTCGACGCCGTCACCGATCCGGGTCGATTCGCGGATCTCGTGGCCGGCTACATCGAGCTGCCCGTCGCCGAGAAGCAGGGATTGCTCGAGACGCTTTCCGTCGAAGAGCGCCTGCGCCGCGTCCTGGTCCACGTCCAGCGTCAGATCACCATGATCGAGACGCAGGAGGAGATCAAATCGCAGGTGCAGGAAGAGCTCGGGGAGCGCCAGCGCGAGATGTACCTGCGCGAGCAGATGAAGGCGATCCAGAAGGAGCTCGGTGAGGACGATCAGTCGAAGGAGATCACCGAGCTGCGCGAGAAGCTCTCCAAGCTGGAGCTGCCAGATGAAGCCCGCCGTGAGGTCGATCGCGAGCTGGGGCGCCTCGAACGCTCGGGCCGCGAGTCGATGGAAGCGCAGGTCATCCGCACGTACCTGGAGTGGGTGAGCGAGCTGCCGTGGAACGAGCGCTCGGACGACAGCCTCGACCTGATGAACGCGGAGAAGGTCCTCGACGAAGACCACTATGGCCTGCCGGACGTCAAGGATCGCGTGCTCGAGTTCCTGGCCGTTCGCCAGTTGCGCGCGCAGGAGATGGAGGATGAGCTCAAGAAGACCGGCGAGCTGTCCATCGAGAAGTTGCGCGCACAGCGTGATGACGCGACGCCGACGCTGCATCTCGACCGCGACGTGAGGAAGCCGATCAAGGACTCGAAGGAGGCAAAGGCCCGCGCGATGGCGAAGGGGCCCATCCTGCTCTTCATCGGTCCCCCGGGCGTCGGCAAGACGTCCATCGCGAAATCGATCGCGCGCTCACTCGGACGCAAATACGTACGCGCCGCTCTCGGTGGCGTGCGCGACGAAGCCGACATCAGAGGACATCGACGTACGTATGTCGGTGCGATGCCCGGCCGGATTGTTCAGGGGATGAAACAAGCCGGAACAAAGAATCCCGTGTTCCTGCTCGACGAGGTCGACAAGCTCGGCGTGTCATTCCAGGGCGATCCCGCGAGCGCGCTGCTCGAGGTGCTCGATCCCGCGCAGAATGACACCTTCACCGATCACTACCTCGGCGTTCCGTTCGATCTCAGTGAGGTCCTGTTCATCTGCACCGGCAACTTCGTGCAGAACATTCCCGGACCGCTGCTCGACCGCATGGAGGTCGTGGAGTTCGCCGGGTACACGGAGCAGGAGAAGCGCGAGATCGCGAAGCGCTATCTCATTCCGCGTCAGCTCGAGGAGGCGGGACTCAAGGGCAAGAACGTCGAGTTCACCGACAAGGCCGTCGAACGCGTGGTGTCCGAATACACGCGCGAGAGCGGCGTGCGTCAGCTCGAGCGGCAGATCGGCGCCGTGGCGCGAAAGGTCGCGCGTCGCGTCGCGGCCGGTGACGCGAAGGTCATCGAGGACGGCATGATCGACGACGCCGAGATCCGGGAGCTCCTGGGTCGCCCGAAGGTGCATCCGGAGCGCGCCGCCGAAGAGAGCGAAGTCGGCGTGTCCACGGGGATGTACTACACCCCGGCCGGCGGCGACATCATGTTCGTCGAGGCCGCGATCCGCCGGATGTACGGATACGGGCAGCGTCTCGCGGACAACGAGGCGAAGACACAGGTGAGTGGCTGGGGGAATGTCTCCCTCATCCTCACCGGCCAGCTTGGCGACGTGATGAAGGAATCAGCACGCGCGGCGCTGACGTATGCCGCGACGCATGCGTCGTCGCTCAAGATTCCCGAGGATCGTCTCGGTTCCATCGAAGTGCACGTGCACGTGCCGGCGGGCGCCATACCCAAGGACGGTCCATCGGCCGGCGTGACGATGTCGACCGCGCTCGTGAGCGCCATGTCGGGACGCCCGGTTCGCAAGGATGTGGCGATGACGGGCGAGATCACACTGCGCGGCCGCGTCATGCCGATCGGGGGCCTGAAGGAGAAGGTGCTCGGCGCGCATCGGGCGGGCATCAAGCACATCGTCCTGCCGAAGGACAACGAGGGAGATCTCGAAGACATTCCCGAAGAGGTGCGCAAGCAGCTCAGCTTCCACGCGGTGGCGACGCTCGACGAAGTGTTCGAGCTTGCCCTGCTGCCCGCGCCGGAGCAGAACGACGTATCGTCGGGTCAGACGATGATGGAAGTGTCCGAGAAGCGCGTCGCCGCAGCGGGCGCCTGACGCGATCCGACGAAAGAAAAGAGCCGGCGCACACGCGCCGGCTCTTTGTCGTTGTGGCTAGTTGGTCGTGAGCACGTGCACCGGATTGTATCGCAACGCGATCACGAAACGGTACGAGGTCAGCATGTAGTGCGAGCGCACGAACGCGTTCTGGAGGCCGTAGGCCTGCATCGAACTACGGAGCACCGATGCGCCCGACACCAGCGAAAAGCTGCGCGTCAGCGCGTATTCGGCGCCTGCGCCACCGACCGCCCCGAACCCGTCGGAGTACCGGGCGTTGTAGTAGTAGCCCGAGTAGCCGTACGGATCGACGTACGTCGGAGCATCTCCCCGTACGGCACGCAGGTACGCCGCACGGACATCGAGGAACGGGTATACACGCCGCTCATTCCGCATGGGACTGACGCGCGTGCCCAGCTCCGCGGTGTATGTGTAGCCAGGTCCGCCGAGGAACGACGAGGTGACGTCGAAGGTCGCCGACAGATTGCGGCGAACACGGTATTCCGTCCGAGTCCCCACGCCGAGCGTCGTCCAGTGCGACATCGCGCCCGGACCGTAGCCCGGCGCGTTCACGTAGCTGAGGATCGGGTAGCTCTCGAACGACACGTGCGAGCGTTGGAAGGCGACCGCGCGCGCGACCGGTGCGATCTGCGGAGGCAAGTCCGTCGGTGTGGCCGGGCGCCGATCGCCCAGACGCGGCGGCGGGATGCGCTGCGCGGAAAGGGCCGCGGGAAGCGCGATGAGCGACACAACGACGGCGGTACGGATGCGCATGCGGAGCACCTCCACTGGGCACGACGATTGACCGTGCAAAGATAGCTTTCCCGCATGTCCGACCGCCACACCCAGGACCGGACCGCGTTCACGATCCTCGGCGCGATCAGCTTCTGCCACCTGCTCAACGACATGCTGCAGTCGTTGCTGCCGGCGATCTACCCGATCCTCAAGAGCCAGTACGCGCTGTCGTTCGTGCAAATCGGGCTCATCACGCTGACGTATCAGGCCGTGGCGTCGCTGCTGCAGCCCCTCATCGGTCACTACACAGACCGGCGTCCGCTGCCGTACTCGCTCGCGGCGGGTATGGGGTTCACGCTGCTCGGCATGCTTCTGCTCGGCGGCGCACATCGGTTCGGCCTCCTGCTGCTCGCGGGCGCGCTGGTGGGCATGGGCTCGGCCGTGTTCCATCCCGAATCCTCACGCGTGGCGCGCATGGCATCGGGTGGCCAGCATGGCCTCGCGCAATCTGTCTTTCAGGTCGGCGGCAACGTGGGCGGCTCGCTCGGACCGCTGCTCGCGGCATTCGTCGTCGTGCCGCACGGCCAATCGAGCATCCGCTGGTTCGGCGTCGTTTCCGTGCTTGCCATGATCGTACTGCTGCAGGTTGGCCGCTGGTACGA
>Ga0066652_100001828_pt1 | contig 11270 bp, 10 predicted proteins | sample GraSoiAngelo_101_FD_71413 | JGI IMG/M metagenome (GOLD analysis project Ga0066652, IMG submission 71413) | Grasslands soil microbial communities from the Angelo Coastal Reserve, California, USA - 14_0903_02_30cm | ecosystem: Environmental > Terrestrial > Soil > Grasslands | place: USA...
AATTGTGATTGCTTTTGTATAAATTGAAAAGTATATCCACTGGAAGCTTTTGTCTGCCCACCCGCCGTGCCAATATTATAACGATGACCACTTTCATAAAATGAAAATTTTCGGTTGGTCATTGGTATTACACCAAATTCCTTTTCTATTACCTGGTACTCTTTTAAATGAAGTATATTTTCTACATAACTTTTTAGTTCTGCCTCATAAACCGCATCCGTTAATATTTCCTTCGAAAACATGGTGTATTCAACCAGTGCTTTTGTTTTGGAAAGAGGCAGCATGTATGCAAAGGTTGTATCGTTCATTTGGCCAACACGAAAATCCATAAAGATGGCTTTAGTGGGATCAAAAGCTGCTTGTGATGTTTCAATTACCCACCCTTTAAAATGTTGTAATAAATTAATAATGCGGGGAGCATTGGTTTCTTTTGGCAATATTGAATTAAAAATAATAGCGCTGTCAGGATGCAGCATCTCTCCATTAACATGTATAGTAACCTCTTCTTTCTTTCCAAGCACCTGTGTTATCTCGCCATAAAGAATATCAATGTTCTTTTTTTGTTTTATCTCGCTGAAACAGTGTTGGTAAAGATCGATGCCCCGGATCATCTTGTAGTTGTACGGCATGATGTTCATATCTGAAGAAAAACTATCGCTTAAAAATGAGATCGTATCCCATTTTTTATGAACGATCGATTCAAAGAAGCCATTTTGCTTTTCCCAGAAACACCAGGTCCGGTCATTTTTTAATTTTGGTTCTTTATCGACGAGTAGTATCTTTTTCTCCGAAAATTTTCCACTCCTGATCATGCGCATGACAATGCTTAAGGTTGCACAGCCTGCTCCTAAAAAAATAAAATCATATGACCCCTGTCCCCTAAAGGGGAACTTAGATTCAGGCATTTTCTTATATTGAAAAATCCAATTTATGAAAACCTTTGACCGTATAAATGATGTAAACTCCTTTAAGAAACGGAAATATTTTCCGGCGCATATTCTACTTTTTTATTACCTGCCATTACCTTTCTGTCCCGTCTTATTTTATCCCAGTATTTTTTATGAACAAGTAACATTCCAAAACTTTCGCCCTGGTGCCGATCCAGGTGTTTGTGATGCATTTTATGTGCCCATCGAATTGCACGTACATAAGAGTTATTACTGCGGGTAAACCATTTGAATCGTTGATGAATGATAACATCATGCACTAAAAAATACCCCGCGCCATAAGCCATGATGCCAAACCCAATTGCCTGCATCCACCATACATTATTAAATGTGCCGGAATAGATCAATAAAATGCTTGGTACAGCAAAGATGATAAAGAATGCATCGTTCTTTTCAAAAAAACCAGGTTCTACCTGGTGGTGATCTTTATGTAAGTACCACAGAAATCCATGCATAAGATAGCGATGGGTAAGCCATGTAATACCTTCCATAATAATGAATGTTGCAATTAAAACAAGTATATAGTAAAACCAGGTCATAATTACTTTACTTCAATAGTTGAATCTGCGTACCGGTTCTTCCACCATTCTTCAATTTTGGGAAAGGCAAGATGAAACCATGCGGTATACTTCTGCGGATGAGTTTGCAGTGTCTCCTTTATTTCTGAAATTTCTTTATAACAAACCTCATTCACCTCGTCAGGATTAATGTTTAATTTACCTTCATACTCACCGGCAAAAACATGATCGAATTCATGCTCGGTCAAACCATTTTCAAAGGAAGCTTTATATACAAAGTCAAATATTTTTTCAACCGGAGTTTCAAATCCCAGCTCTTCCATCAATCTTCTCTGCGCTGCGTCTTTTGTTTTTTCGCCCGGCATGGGATGGCTGCAACATGCATTTGTCCATAGGCCACCGCTATGATACTTACTAAATGCTCTTTGTTGTAATAACATTTCGCCTTTCGTATTAAAAATAAAAATGCTGAATGCTCTATGCAATAAGCCTTGCTTATGTGCTTCCATTTTATCCATGATACCCACCATGTCATCATGCTCAGTCACTAATATTACTTTATCATTTTCCATTATCCTATCAATCCTAAGTGGTTTTTAACGCCTGCTTTTAAAATGATCATGGCTTTTTTATAATCAGGTATTCGTATCCGTGTTTCAAGCACTCTTGCGGGCTCTAAACTTTTTATTTTTTTAAAAAGTGACAAATAATACTTATAAGCAACATATACGCCAAACCTTGATTTCAATGGCAATTTTAAGATGCCGTTATACGCTGTTTTAAAATCCTTATGAATATCCGCTTCAATTTGTTTTTTTTCTTCCTCTCTAAAATTATTGAAATCGCAACCGGGAAAATACATACGGGACAAACCATTGTAATCGGCTTTCATGTCCCGTAAAAAATTTACTTTTTGAAAAGCAGACCCCAACGCCTGTGCTGAAAATTTAAGCTTTTCATATAACTCTTTTTTTCCTTCACAAAAAACATACAGGCACATAAGTCCTACTGACTCCGCCGATCCGTAAACATAATCATTAAAATTCCTTGTATCGTAATTTATTTGAGCCAAGTCCATCTCCATACTGTTAAAAAATGCGCCGATGAGATCATGATCAATGTTGTATGCATTTACTGTTTGCTGAAAACTATTTATTATAGGGTTTAAACTTATTCTCCTGTCAATGGCAACATAAGTTTCCTTTTTAAATTCTTTCAAGAGCGAAGTCTTATCATACTCATGGAAAGTATCCACGATCTCATCTGCAAACCGGACAAAGCCATAAATATTATAAATAGGCTGTCGCATGTCCTGGTGTAATAAACGAATAGCAGAAGAAAAGGATGTGCTATATTCCTTTGTAGTTATCTCGCTGCTTTTATTACTTACTGCATGAAATTTTGCAATCATTCCGTTTAGTTTATTCGTTAAATACTTTTTCCTTTGCCCTTTTAGAAGATCGATCATATTCTTTTATAACTTCTTTCGCAACAACTTCACCACTGATCAAACAAGGTGGTACGCCGGGCCCGGGTACCGTTAGTTGCCCTGTATAAAATAAATTTTTCACTTTTTTACTTTTACAGGATGGTTTGAAAATAGCGGTTTGCATTAATGTATTTGCCAGGCCGTATGCATTCCCGCGAAACGAATTATACTCAGTTACAAAATCAGAAACAGAAAAGGTCTTCTTATAGACAACCGCATCAAGAATAGATTGTCCTGTATGCTTTTCCATTCGCTTTATGATCTGCTGAAAATATTTTTCTCTTGTAGTTTCGTCATCATTCTGCAGACCTGATGAGATGGGAATCAATAAAACCATATTATCACAATCGGTGGGAGCCACTGTATCATCAGTAACCGAGTTTATACTTACGTAAAAAAGTGGGTTGGAAGGCCATTGAGGATCATCATAGATCTGTTTTGCGTGTTGTTCGAATGGAACATCGAAAAACAAAGAATGATGAATTACATTCTTTAATTTTTTATTTAATCCAACAAAATACAATAAACAACTTGGTGCCATCACTCTTTTCTCCCAATAAGTCTCACTATAACTACGATACTTCTCATCCAAAAGCTTTGCTTCTGTAAAATGGTAATCTGCAGCACTAATGATCACATCGGCCCCGTAAACATTTTTATTCGTAACTAAATTTTTCGCTTTACCATTTTGTATAAATATTTGTTCTGCTTCTTCATTAAAACAAAATTCTACTCCCAGCTCAACTGCCAATTCATACATTGCTTCAACAACGGAATACATTCCACCATTTGGATACCACGTACCGCCTTTTATATCCGCATAGTTCATCAAACTATAAAGTGCAGGAGTGTTTTCAGGTAAAGCACCAAGAAATAAAACCGGGAATTCCATCAGCTGGCGCAGCTTAGAATTCTTAAAATATTTATATATGTGGTTTTTAATTGAAGTAAAGACGTCCAGTCTAAATATCCCTTTGATAACCTTCTGATCAACAAATTCAGTAAGTGATCGTCCGGGCTTATGGACTAGTTTATTTATTCCCGTTTCATACTTGTAGGCGGCTTCGGTTAAATATTTTTCCAGCTGCTCACTGGCGCCTGGTTCCAATTCATCCACCATTCTTTTGAATGCATTATAATCGGCAGGAACGTCGGTAAAATCATTTTCCCAATATACCCGGTAAGAAGGATCAAGTCGTTTTAATGAATAATAATCAGAAACTTTCTTACCAAACTTTTTAAAATAACTCTCAAAAACATCGGGCATCCAATACCAACTTGGCCCCATATCAAAAGTGAAACCGTCTTTTTTTAATTGTCCCGCTCTTCCACCTGGCCCGCTGTTTTTTTCTACTACAGTTACTTTCCATCCTGCCTTCGCCATAAATGAAGCAGCAGACAACCCTGCAAAACCACTACCCACAATGATCACTGATGATGACATACAATAAATTTAATACCTGTTAAGCTGCTCTTTCAAAAGTTTACGGGCAAAATGGATCCTGCTTTTAATTGTTCCCAAAGGCTCATTTAATGACTCAGAAATTTCGTGGTATCGGTATCCTTCATAGTACAATAAAAAAGGGATTTTAAAAATCTGCGGCAATTGATATATCGCCCCCTGGATCTCTTTCAATTGCAAAGAATTTTCTCCTCCATTGCTTACAATTATTTTTCCCGAATTGATCAATCTTTCATTTGTGCCATTGTCAAAAATTGTTCTTTGCTTTGCCTTTCTTCTATACTCATTGATAAAAATGTTTCGCATTATTGTAAACAACCATGCTTTAATGTTTGTTCCCGTACTATACTTATCCTTATTCGCAAGCGCCTTATATAATGTCTCCTGGAAAAGATCTTTTGCGACTTCCTGGTCATGAGTAAGACTTACTGCAAAGGGTCTTAAAGGATCCGCATTCCCTAGTAATAATTCATTAAACTCTGCTGCTGACATAAAATTCTGTTTAACTTTTAATAGGATAAAATTAAACAGTCCGTAATTATTGTCTTCTCTTTGTTTAATGAACAAAAGGAAAATAAGCAAAACTGCTCAACAAAAAAGCATGAAAAAAAAGATAGGTAGCTATAGGGAAGAAATAAATTCTACCAGTTCTACAATGGAATGTTTGAATACAACATTTTTTGGAAGGGATCTTTTATAGCCATAAGTAGGAAACCCGGATATGATGATCTTTGGCCGCGATATCTTTTCGACAGTTTGATGGAGAAATTTTTCAAAATTAAATCCGGGAGAAGTAGATGTAAGATGTATGTAAACAAAATCGGGCTTTTTAATGTCAGAAACAAATTGAGCGTCTTTCAATGGAACATTGGCTCCTATATAAAAAACTTCCGCACCACGCTTCTTTAATAAATAGTAAACAAGCAATAATCCCAGCTCATGGTGTTCTCTTTCAGGTAAAAAAAGAAGGAAAGATCTTTTGATCTTTAAAACAGGCCGTGCCTGGTCAATACCAACGATCAGTTTTTGACGAATAATATTTGTTGTAAGATGTTCCTGTGCCGGATTGATGTGACCTGTTTGCCAAAGAATTCCGATTCTGTCGAAAAATGGAAAAATGATACGAATGATCACTTTTTCAATTCCATTCGCTGCAATTTGCTTGTCTAAAATTTTTTCAAATCCCTGCGTATCAAGATCCACCATCATTTGTATCAGTTCATTCACGATCCTTTCTTGCTGCGCTCCGGCCAAATTCAACTCTGCTACTCTTGCCTGCACATCGTGGACGGACATTTTATTTATATGCGAGATCTTGTATCCATATTTATTAAGGATTGAAATGTTCAGAATAGTTTTCAGATCATCATTGCTATAATAGCGGATGTTCGTATCGGTCCGGGAAGGCTTCAGAAAAGAATATCGTTGCTCCCAAATACGGATCGTATGTGCTTTAATTCCCGAAAGATTTTCAAGATCCTTTATAGTGAATTTGGTCATGTTTAATAATTACAAATGACCTGCAAAAAAGTTCAACTAGATTTACAATTGAGGGTTCATTAGTTTACCCGCATCAAGCATTTCCTTCAATCCATGAGCTATGGATGAGTTTTGCAGATGAGAAAAATGGTGAGTGTTATGCAGATCGGTACCCGCAATGTCATAGTATTCATGTTTTATAAAATACCGGGCAAGTTCATTTACGGTTTTCCCATAAACTCCCGCAAGTGACATAATGTTGAGTTGAAAAAGATAACCGGCGGATTTCAATTCTTCAAAAAAATCTTTATTCTTTTCCTGGTAAATATACCTTTCAGGATGAGCTATTACAGGTTGGTAGCTCTGCATCTGCATTTCAAAAAGTAATTCTTTAAAATTGTATTGCTCGCTGGCCATTGAAAATTCTACCAATACAAGGTTATCGCCAAATGTTAATAACGGTTCTTTATCTGCAAGCAATTTTTTTAAATTATCATCAAGAAAATATTCCGCAGCAACTCCAAGCTCCACATCTATCCTTTCCGTTTCCAAATGTTTTTTTAAGATCTCGTAACGCCTTAATATATCATCTCTTTTATTTGGATACATGTCCTGCATTACATGTGGTGTCGTGATCAGTTTTTTAAATCCAAGATGGATCAACCCATTTATCATTTCTACTGAAGTAGCCAGGTCAGGCGATCCATCATCAATACCAGGCAATAAATGAGAATGCATGTCCGTTTTAAGAAGCCCGTAATCAAATGCGTCAGAATCTTTTTTTCCCCACAACTTCATATAAATATTTATTTCTTATGATGATTTTTTCTCTCAAGCAGATCATTATATAAGCCGCTCATATCATTTACCAGCCGATGATAACTGAACTTACTTACTACATGATCTTTACCGGCAGTACTGAATTTTTTTCGTAATGCCGGATCATTAACAAGCTGAAGCAGGTTATCCGAAAAGGTTTTTTCGTCAGTGATCTCAGAAAGTAATGCTGTTTTATTTTCCAAAACAACATCTGCAATCCCTCCTACTCTTGTAGATACAATTGGCTTGCCAGCAGCCTGAGCTTCGATTAAGCTTACAGGTGTTCCTTCATTAAGCGATGTCAATGCAATAATGTCGAGCCCGGCGAATATAGTATCGATATCTGTTCTCCAAGACGTAAAGATCAATGGATGTGGATGTGCTGCATCTGTTTGTTTTGAATATTTTATTCCAATATCGTTTGCCATTTGTTCAATTGACCCACGGCTTTCTCCATCGCCGATTATAAAAGCTTTGATCTTTACACTTGTATTACCAAGAATATATTTCAATCCTTTAATAAAAAGAGAATGATTTTTTATCGGTACTAATCTTCCGATTATTCCGATAGCAACAATATCATCATCAAGTCCAAACTCTTTTCTGAATGTATTCCTCTTTTCTTCCTGGTCAATTATAAAATTATCAAGGTCAAGTCCGAGTGGAATGACCCGGAATTTATCCGCTACAGCAATTTTAAAGTCCCCGGATAATTCTTTTTTTTGTACATCACTGATGGCTACTATCGCATCACTCAAACCGGCAAGATATCTTTCGGTCCTGATAAAGAAATTTGTCTTTACTGAATTAAAATAAGAATGGAAAATATGACCATGAAAGGTGTGCACGATCACAGGTACATTAGAATGTTTTGCAGCCAATCTCCCCAATGCCCCGGATTTTGCTGCATGCGTATGAACGATATCGGGTTTAAACTCCTTAATTAATTTTTTTAATTTATTATACGCAGCCCAATCATTATAAGGAGAAATTGATCTTTTCATTTCCGGAATGCAGGTAGGATCAATATTATTTGCAGCAGCTAAAAAATCTGCATCCTGTTCATGATCTTCTTTGCCACCAATAACTAATAACGTATCAAAGTCTGGCTGCATGTATCGTGATAGATATACTGCGTTTTTCGAGGGGCCGCCAATGATAAGGCGATTAAGTATTCGTAAAACTCTTGGCATTTACTCCACAAATTAGTTTAGAATAGTTGGATAAAGGATGATACCAATAAAAAAATAAAAGTTCTTTTAAGATTTCCCAGCCATTGAAAGATAGTGGGATGAAACCATAGAGCAGATTCATTTGCCACTGATGGTTTTGTGGGAGGAATATGTCCATCAATAAAAGATTGCACTACCTGCTTTAGTACAGGAAGTACCGCGGCATATTGAACATATGGATATGTATAAAAATTGTTTTCCTTTCCAGGCTCTGCAAAAACCTGTTCAATAATTCCGCCAGTATCAACTCCCGGATCCACATAATGTATGGTTGTACCAAAATAATCTTTTTGACCTTTAGCCACAGCCCAATATCCGCCATGTACACCACGATACGCAGGCGTTATGCCTGTATGAATATTTACAAATGGAGCCGAAACAGATTCCAACGTTTTTGTAGAAAGTATTCTTGTTCCGTTGACGATTAAAAGATCAGGTTTTAGTTCTTGCAAAAACTCTCTCCCTTTAGTTGAGCTAAGTTTATCAATCCGCTTAATTTTCTCCGCGGGTATTGTTGTAAGATCAAGCTTATATTGTGCCAGAATTTTTTTTCTTTTTCCTTGAGAAATTAATTTCAAAAAAGGGAAAGCAGATAACATAAAAATAACCTGGCCCACTGCACCCCAAAAGCCAATAAACTTAACTCTTCGCCTGAACTGTTCTGTTTTCGAAATTGTTTTTTCAAAAACAACGGTATCGATGGGGAAGTATTGGTTGAGATAATTATAAAGGATCGTCGTCGAATCACAGTCTCTTGTCAATAAAACAATTTTCTTCTTCATAGTTTATTTGATATTGGAATATATCTCAAACATGTTTTGAGATTCAATTTTTCCTTCACGATTTAGGTGGCGATAATATTCTAAAATCTGTTCAAGAAATTTAAAATTCTCCTCCATGTGTTTACCGAAATTGTGCGGGTGCCACCATAAATGATAAATTAAACCGTGCCTGGCTGCAAATCCAATTCCTTGCTTTATGCGTCTGAGTTTTAATACATCAAACATTCTAAATTTCGGATTATAAGGCCTGAGAAACCGGCTTGCCGGCACATTAATAATTTCACCGGAAGCAGGAATAGCATGACAATGATGCCCTGTCATATTAATATAAGTATCTGCAAAACGTGTTCCTTTTCTGAAAATGTTTTCGTTTTCCCTCGATATTGGTTTGTATACCCCTGAAAGCTCATTACCGCGGTAAATTTTTATTCCTTCTTCCAGACAAGCTTTAATGTGTTTATCAGAATATTGATTCCGCGGAAAAACTATGCTTTTTATTTCAATGCCTTTTTCTTTCGCAATGGCAATCGCAGCACGCAGATCACTTTGAAATTGACCAATTGTAGTATCCTTTTCGAGAGTATAGAAATGAGAAAATGTATGTGTCCCAATTTCCTGTCCGGGGGTTCTTTTTATTTGTTCAATGAGTGCAGGGGCAAAATGATAAATTTTTTCCAATTCATTTTTTTCCACATAAGGATATGGATCATATTCTTTCTTCGTATAAGTAGGTCGTTCAGTTGGTAAGCAAGCAGTCATTTCTTTTTTCTCATTAAAAAAAAGAAAGCCAACTGTTGCCCAGGTACAATGCACATTGTATTTGGAGAACAATTCAAGTATGCGGGGAACAACATGGTGAACGTTGCGAATATTCTCCCCATAGCTTTCCAGTGTACGATGATCCCGTACACCCCAGAAAAGTTCAAAGTCCAGTGATATGGTAAAGATCCCTTTACTCACAAATTAGGTTTTACATAAAATATTTCTTGTACCAATGTTGAAAAACGATCAATACCCAAAGCTGCTCAACAATATTGCCCGGAGCAGCAGAATAAAGCTGTTTCTTCATAGTATTGATAAACTCAATATCAAAGATGCCTTGTTCTTTTACAAATTTTTCGTTTAGCAGGTCTTCAAATATATAGGTATGTAGTTCTTCACGGAACCATTTCAGCATCGGTATCTCAAATCCTCTTTTTCCGCGGTTATAAATTTCCGGTGGTAAAATATTGCGAAAAGCATCTTTTATAATTTTCTTTCTCCCGGCCTTATTTATTTTGTATTCCGATGGTAATGTAAAAGCAAATTCTACGACGTGATGATCAAGGAATGGTGAACGCACTTCCACACTGTTCGCCATACTCATCAGGTCAACTTTCACTAACATGTCACTTATGAGAACGAGATCAAGATCTGTTTTTAAGACAGAATTAAAATCATCATTGATATTAGAAAGATATTTTTCTTTTACTGAATCGATGATTGCATTATTGATCCTTGCGGCAGTCTGTTTTGCAATTAATTTATCTACATCAGCTGCTGAAAAAGTGGAAGCCCAGTGCCAGTATCGTTCCTTTGAAGTAAGTTCTGCTCCTTCAGCGTATCTATCCAATTGGCGGAAAAGATCAGAGAAACGGTTGTTTCTGCTCTTCGGCAAAACTTTCCAAAGAGGAGCACCCATTTTTACAAGACTTCCTGCTAATGATCTTCTTCTTGCCTGCCATTCTGCGTAGTGTTTATTATAACCTGCAAATACCTCATCACCCCCATCACCTGAAATGGCAACTGTCGCATGTTTTCTTACTTCCATGCAAAGTATGAATTGAGGCAGTGATGCTGAATCAGCAAATGGTTCATCCAAATAATTCAGCACATCATATATGTGGGACAAGTAATCTTCAAACCCCAAACGAAACGTAGCATGATTAGTTTTAAATTTTGTCGCCACCAATTCCGCAAACTGAGTCTCATCAAAATATTGTTCATCTTTAAAGCCAATTGAAAAAGTATTCAACGATTTTTGATGACGACTGGCCAATGCTACAATTACAGAAGAATCAATACCACCACTTAAAAAAGCGCCAAGAGGTACATCGCTTATCAATCTTTTTACAACTGCATCTTCTAACAAGTGGACTAATTCTTTTTGGGCCTGCTCATAAGACGGAGCATTTTTATATTCGTATTTTGGGGTAAGCTCATACCATTTTTTTTCTTCAATATTTTTTTCGTGAAGTATCAACCTTGCACCAGGTTCTACTTTTCTTACATGCTTCAGCATGCTCATGGGCTGTGGGATGTAAGATAGTTGCAGGTACAGCTGCAACGCTTCATAGTTTAATTCCTTTGGAATACCAAAATCATAAAGTGCTTTTAGTTCTGACGCAAAAATGAACCGGTCATCATCAATAAAATAATTCAATGGCTTTTTTCCGAACCGGTCTCTTGCAATAAACAATTCTTTTGTTTGCGTATCGTAAACCGCAAAAGCAAAAAAACCTTCCAGTAACGGAAGGCATCTCTCACCTTGCTTTATAAAAAG
>Ga0066652_100001829_pt1 | contig 11270 bp, 9 predicted proteins | sample GraSoiAngelo_101_FD_71413 | JGI IMG/M metagenome (GOLD analysis project Ga0066652, IMG submission 71413) | Grasslands soil microbial communities from the Angelo Coastal Reserve, California, USA - 14_0903_02_30cm | ecosystem: Environmental > Terrestrial > Soil > Grasslands | place: USA...
CGTTCGGATTGCGCTCGGCGCTTCGTCGGGGACGCTCGTCCGCTTCGTGGTGCGCGAAGCGACGATATCGCTCGCCGGCGGCGTCGCGCTCGGTGCCGGGGGAGCGTACGCGTCCGTGCGCATCATTCGCGGGATGCTGTTTCAGACCGACTTCGCCGATCCCGCAACGTTCGCCTCCGTCCTGGTCGTGCTCGCGGGCGTCACGCTCGTGGCGAGCTACGCCCCGGCCGTGCGCGCCACGAATACGGATCCGATGCTGGCGATCCGGTCAGACTAGCTGGGGCGAACGAGCTACTGCGGTGTGTTCAGGGGGCGCTTGCTGCGCTCGTAGAACTCCGTCTGTAGCCGGAGGCTCTCCGAGTCCGCCTTGACGGCGCGGATGGTCTGCACGACGCCGCTGATCCAGGTCTTCACCTCGAAGTCGCCCAGCTCGCGCGACGCCACCGCGCCCTCGCCCGCGTAGTGGTTGGGGAAGCGCCCGTACCACCAGATCCCGGTGTAGACGCCGTCCGGCAACTTGATGCGCCCCTGATCGGCGCCTGATTCCTGCGTCGCGCGATCCAGGTGCACGAGGTCGGGCCGCGCGATCATGCTCATCGACGTCTCGCCTTCGCCCGCGTGCATGTCCGTTGCGGGATCCGACTTGTGTTTCGGCTCGCCCGGTCCGCTGCGGTTGTTGCCGTGGATGTAGACCACGTAGTCGTGTGGCGACTCGAGCTGACTCTGCGCGAAGAAGGGGAGCAGGCTGTTGTTGCCGCCGTGCCCGTTCACGATGATGACCTTCTTGCAGCCATTCCGCGCCATCTCGTCCGTGGTCTCCTGCAGCATCTGGAGCTGCAGCCCGCGACTGTACGCCACGGTGCCGGGTTCGTGCTTCGCCTCGAAGATCTGGCCGAAGTAGTACTCGGGAAATACCACCGCATATTCCTGTTGCGCGGCATTCAGGGCGACGTAGCGCACGTTGAGCAGGTCATTGCCGAGTGGCAAGTGCGGTCCGTGCTTCTCCATGATGCCGATGGGAAGCAGGCACGTGCCCTGCGCCCGACCTATCGCGTCGCGGAAATCCGCGGCAGTCAGCTCCTCCCAGTGCACCGAAAGCCGTCCTGGCGACGGTGTCTGCGCCAGCGCCGTGGACGCGAACAGGACACTGACCGACAGCAGCGATGATGTGCGCACGTGGTTCTCCGCTCGTGAGGTGCGGCTGATTGTAGCAGCTATTGGCTCCGCCGCCACCGCGCCACGTCAGTCGGCCATGCGCTCGATCGCCGACAGACCCGCCGCGATCGGCGCCGGCGCGACGCTGCCTACCGTGTGCCACCACGGCTCCACGGCATCGTACTGACTCGGCTCCGTCGGCGCGCCGATCCTGGGCATGATGAGGGGGACGCCGGTCGCGCCGCCGAGTCGATAGACCGTCTCCGCCGGCTCGCTCCAGGGATGGATCGCGAGATTGAACGTCGCCCAGTGAATCGGCAGGAACGCGCCCGTCCCCAGCAGCTCATACGCGCGGAGCGCATTCACGGGACCCATATGGATGTCCCCCCACGCCGGGTGAAACGCGCCGATCTCCAGCGCGACCATGTCGAACGGGCCGAGTCGCTGCGCGATGTCCGAGTATTCCGGCGTGAGCCCCGAGTCGGCGCCGAAGAGGAACGAGTGCTTCGGTCCGCGGAAATGGTATGAGGACCAGAGCGTGGTATTGCGGTCCCGGATACCGCGTCCGGAGAAGTGCTGCGCGGGACCGGCGGTGATGGCGACGCCCTTCACCTCGACGGTCTCCCACCAGTCCAGCTCCGTGATGCGTTTCGCCGGAATGCCCCAGCGTTCGAGGCGCTCGCCGACGCCGAGCGACGTGATGAATGGCGTCCCGCGCTGCAACCGCGCGAGCGCGCGAACGGTCCTGCGGTCGAGATGATCGTAGTGATCGTGTGACAGGATCACCGCGTCGAGCGGCGGCAGGGCCGAGAGCGCCGCGGGCGGCGGATGGAAACGCCTCGGACCGGCAAAGCGCAGCGGGGAAGCGCGCTCGCTCCACACCGGATCCATCAGGAAGCGCGCGCCGTCGATCTCGAGCAGGAGGGAAGAATGTCCCAGCCACGTCACGCGCAGCCCGGACGACGCACGCTTTCCCCACAGCCCGATTGGGTTCACGAGCGGAAGCGGCGTCGACGGAACGCGGTCCTCGCTGGGACGGACGAAATCACGGATGGTCGGACGCTCGACGCCGGGCTTGAGTCCCGCCGACACGGGATACGTGTTCCGGAACACTCGGCCGTCGAACCGCGGCGACGCGAGTATGCGCTCGCGACGACGTGCGTTCTTCGTGCTACGTCTCTTCACCCGATCAGAATAGGCGAGCCGGGCGCCGATTTGCAGGCTGGTTGTCGCGGTGGCGTGGTCTAGCGGCGAATGCGGGTAGCCGTAAAGGTGCCGTTCAGAGTCACCGTGTCGCCGTCCACGATTCTCAGCTCTGACTGCCCGCTCATGTTGTCGTCTGTGACCCTGGCCCGATGCTCGGCCTCGGGAAATCCCGAGTGGAATGCGATCGAATCCCTCCAGCGGCGGCCAATGATGAATGCATTGGCGAATGTGGAGTCGATCACGACAAGCCCGCCTGACACACATGTCAGCCGCGCAGTACTCCCGGTCGACTGTCCGCCGAGGAAGTCTTCCCCAAACAACGTGTAGTCGAAATCGAAGTTCGTAACGTCGCAGCGGTAGTCACCTTTCACCGCGGTGATGGACGAGTGCCAGAGCTCGGGGGCGGGATAGGTGATGTCGCAGGATGCGACGGCAAATAGCGCCGCGAGAACCGCGAGCGGCGCGCGCACTAGTTCCCCACCGCGGTGCCGAGCTTGACGATTTGCATCGCGCAGAGTGGCATCGTATCACACGATTGGCAAGCATCCGTTCTCCATACGCATACGCCTACGTACACGACGAGGATGACGTGCGCCGCGCCAACCTGTATCCTCCCGAATCACAAACGGAGCGCACGCGTGTACAGGAACCTGCCGCTGTTCGTGACGGTCATGACCCTTGTCGCAGCCTCCACGCTAAATGCGCAACAGCCACAGCTAGCGGCGCACGACTCCGCGATCGAGATCACAAACGGAACCCTCGATGGCGCTCGGGCCGCGCAACATGTCCCCGCGACCGGCTGGCTGACCGGTTCGTTCTTCGCTGGGGTGGCGACCGGATTCGTCGGACTCGCGGCGGTGACCTACGCGGCACAGCGCAGCCACGTTCGAATACCAGCTGAGAAGTGGAAGGACGTCGAGGCTGCGTCGCCACCCTACCGCGTCGCCTTCGAGACGTCGTTCGCGTACAACTTGCGATCCAGGCGGACCAAGCGCGCCATCCTCGGCGGGGCGATCGGCTGCGCGGTGACCGCGATCGCGGTCTATGCCATCCTCTCCGGCGGTGACGCTCCAGCGTACGCGTACTGAAACGCTCGCAGTCCCGAGCGCGCTCTCGTCGTGACGCGAACACGGTGTTGAGTGATCGTCGCGCGGACCCCTAGATTCGCGACATGAATCGTCGAGAATTCCTCACCACAGCCGCCGCACTCGCGCTTTCACCGCGTGGGGCGTGCGCGTGCCGGACTCGGCATCTGCGTAATGCGTAACGATCGCGAGAGGAGAGCGTGATGACACGAAGCCTGTTCACTACGGTGCTGCTGCTGTCAGCGGCATCTGCGTGTGGCGCACAGATCTATCCCGTGAGCCAGCGCGCGAGTGTCACGCAGGACGTTGCGTTCACGCGAATCACCGTCGACTATGGCCGCCCTGTCGCGCGCGGACGCATCTTGTTCGCCGCAGCCGGAGTGGTGAAGTGGGATCGCGTCTGGCATCCGGGCGCGGACTCCGCCACGCGTGTCACGCTCTCACGCGATATCACGTTCGAAGGCAGGCCGCTGGCCGCGGGGCAGTACACGCTGTGGCTCATCCCGCGTGAGCATGAGCCGTGGACGCTGATCGTGAGCCGCGCCGCGCACGTGTTCCACATTCCCTATCCGGGCGAGTCGCAGGACGTCATGCGCCTGCGCGTGACCCCTGAACGCGGATCGTGGATGGAGTCGCTCGCGATCTACTTCCCGATGGTCAGCGCCGATTCCGCGGTGATGCGCATCCACTGGGGGGAGACGATCCTGCCGGTGCGCATCAAAGCGCCGTATCGGCCGTAATACGACTCGTATCCACCCCGCGCACGAGCAGCCAGAACGTCAGCGGGATCCCGGCGAGGGCCATCGGCATCAGCAGGAATTGGGAGCTGTACTGCGGCGCGAGCAGATAGGTCGTGGAGCGAAGGAAGAATCCAGCGCCGCCGATGAGCAGCAGCAGTCCGATAAAGCGCGGGAGATAGCCGGAGCGATAGATGAGATAGCCGCGCAGCATCGAGGCGATGCCGTACAGGGAGAGGAACAGCCAGGCGATCGTCGCCGCGATCCGCATGGAAAGAAGCGCGAGCGCGTTACGCTGGTCGCCGGTGAACGCAGCCATGCCGCCGCTCTCGCGCAGCACGATGGACGCGCTGTAAAAGCTCGCCTCCGAGACGGCGTACGTGATCATCGACGCGAGGCCGAAGAAAGCGCTGAGCAGCGCCAGCCGGCGGTCCACAGGCTCGAGCAAGACATAGAACAACCCGCACAGCAGTACGTCGCAGATGCCTTCCACGAGGTACGCGGCGAATGTCAGGCGGAAGAGGAGGGGATTGCCCGTGATGTGCGCGGCCGTGGCGGCGGCGTCTCCCGCGACCATGATCTTGCCCGGGAGGTACGCCTCGCCCAGAAAGCCGAACACAATGGAGAGGAGCATCGCGACTCCGGCGAATCGGGCGTAGCGTTGCAGCGAGGCGACGTCGATGGGTCGCGCTGGGAGCGTGTACATGAGCGGCCGTAGGGGCGGGTGGGTCGAGCACTCCTATGGATTCCCCATACGAACCCACTCTGCTGGTGTTTCACGGCCGCCATGCCGCTCGCGCGGATCGTGGGTCGCGGGCCATCCTTCGACCCACGACCCACGACGTCGGGCTGGGACCAGACCCCTACTGCCAGATCAGATCAAAATCGTAGTACCCGTATCCACCCTGCTGGTCGAGCACGCGCACCACCGCCGTATAGTTGTTGTACGACGACGGCTGCTCGATCACCTGGACGGCGCCACGACCCATCCGCAGCTGCACCGCGAGCTGGCCGGCGCTCCGCGTCTGCGCATTGCCTACGTTCGCGCGCACGTTGGTCGGCTGCATCCCTGACGCCGTCTGGTACGAGAGCTGTCCCCGCCAGATGGAGATGCGCAGGTCGCCGTCGACGTTGCCACTCCAGCGCAGCGCCGTCGTGCCGGAGTAGACGTCGCCGCCGCTGTCCCCCCACACGCCGCCGTTGCGGTCGCCGCCGTTGCGGTCGCCGCTGTTGCGGTCCCCGCCGTTGCGGTTCCCGTTGCGGTCTCCGCGGTAGTTGGCCGACGGCTCGAAGAATGCCGCGACGCGATAGTTGTCCTTGCCGCTCCGCCAGTCGCGCACCTGCACGATCGCTGTGTAGTCGTTGGCGGCGCTCGGCTGCTGCACGACATCGACGCGTCCGCGGCCTTCGAGCAGCTGCACGCGCACGGTGCCGTCACGCCGAGGGAGGGCGCGGTCCAGGTCCACCCTCCCTAACGTACGCCCTCGATTGCGGCCGCGGCTGTCGTTCGCGTCGTCCACGCGCATCGCGCGTACCATGTCACCGCGAATGTAGATGCGGGCGCCCGCGTCCACGTTGCCGCGCCACGTGAACAGGCGCCGCTCGGCGATGGATCGCTGATCGCGCGAGTCATATGTCCGCGAGCTTCGATCCTGGTGAAAGTCGCTGTCGTCCCGAAGGCCTGACTGCGCGCCGAGTACGGGCGCCGCGAGCAGCGCGACCAATGCTGCCTGGCCGAAGATCCGGGTCCTGCCATGAGTGTTCTGCATAGTGCGCAGTACCCGCGTGCGCTTACGGAGTTGAGTGGCCCACGCGGCCCTCAACGGGTCTCGCGGCGCGCGATTCGTCGCATGCCGAGGACGACCCGCTGTCCTCTCGCTTGGTCAGCCCGGCAATGCGGACGACCTAGGCGACGCGCGGCAGCGACAACGTGAAGGTGGATCCCTGCCCGACGCGACTCTCCACAGTGACGTCGCCGCCCATGGCGCGCGCGAGCTGACGCGAGATCGAGAGTCCGAGGCCGACACCGGCGCCCTCGGACTGCGGCCGACGCGCCAATGTTGCGAAGGGCTCGAAGATCTCCTCGAGCTTGTCCGCGGGGATGCCGATGCCCGTGTCGGCCACCACGAACTGCACCAGGCCGTCGTGCACCTGCGTGGTGATCGTCACGCGGCCGAGACTCGGCGTCGCCTTGAGCGCGTTCGTCAGCAGGTTGATGCAGATCTGGATCGTGCGCTCGCGGTCGCCGGTGAACTCCGCCGGGTCGTCGCTGGCGGCCATGGAGTACTCCACCTGCTTCGCCTGGAACTGGGGACGCACCAGCGGCTCGAGCCCGGCCAGGACCCATGCCGCGTCCACTCGCTCCACATCCAGGTCCAGGACGCCAGCCTCGAGCTTCGCGAAGCTGAGAATGTCGTTCAGGAGCCGCAGCAGGTGCATCTGGTTGCGGCGGATGTTCTCGAGAAAGCGCCGCTGCTCGTTCTCGATGTCGCCGCGCAGGCCGAGCAGCAACAGGTCGACGTAGCCGAGCGACGCGTGCACCGGCTGCCGCGTCTCGTGTGACACGGTGCGGAGCAGGTGCAGCTTCGCCTCGTTCGCACTCTCTGCCGCGTCGCGCAATCGTTCCGCCTCGCGCCGCGCGAGCACGTGAGCGGTCACGTCGGTCGCGATGGCGATGAGGCCATACGTTCGGCCCGCGCCGTCCCGCAAGGGGTGATACACGAAATTGAAGAACGCTTCGCGCGGCTCTCCCTCGCCAAACTGGTCGAAGCGGACGGGGAACTCCGCGGCCGACTGCGCGCGTCCGGTGCTGATCACGCTGGACATGATACGGTGGATGTCCGAGTCCTTCAGCTCCGGCCACAGCTCGAGAAGCGTCTTTCCGACGGGATCCCGGTTGCCGATGAGCTGACGGTAGTGCGCGTTTGCCGTGGTGTAGCGCAGCTCGGCTCCCTCGATCACGCAGATGGGCATGGGCGCCTGCTCGAACACAGACGCCATCTGCTTCCTCGCGCTCTCCGCGTCGGCGCGTGCCACACGCTCCGCGGCGCGCGCCTTCGCGAGCCGCAGCTGCCCAGCCACGCGCGCGATCACCTCCTGCGAGACGAACGGCTTCACGAGGTAGTCGTCCGCGCCGGCCGCCATCCCTTCGACGCGCGACTCCTCGCCCGCACGCGCGGAGAGCACGATGAACGGCATCGTCCGGAGCGTCTCGTGGCTGCGCAGTGCCGCGAGCAACGCGAAGCCGTCCATCTCCGGCATCATCACATCCGAGAGCACTACGTCGACATGCTCGGCGGGGGAGTGCAGACGCACGAGCGCCTCGCGCCCGTTCCGGGCAAGCAGCACCTGCGCGCCGGCGGCCGTCAGCATCCGAGCGAGGTAGTCGCGCATGTCCGCGTTGTCGTCCACGACCAGGATGCGCGTATTCTCGAGGGCGGCGCCTTGCGCCACTGCCGTCGTTTCAGGCTCCGGTGTCGCGCCCGTCCAACGCTCCGCTTCCTTCACATAGGGCGACGCGATGGCTTCGTCCATCTGCTTCGCCTCGGACGCGTCCACGACCTGTCCCGCCGGGAGATGTCCGTGACCGAAGGCAAGCGTGACGGTGAACTCGGATCCGCTCGTCTTGCCGACGCTGCTCGTGACGGACACGTCACCGCCATGCAGACGCACGAGCTCCCGCACCAGCGACAGTCCGATGCCCGAGCCCTCGTGCGTGCGCGATCGCGCGGCCGGCACCTGATGAAACCGCTCGAATACGCGCGGCAGATGCTGAGCGGGGATGCCGATCCCCGTGTCCTTCACCTTCACGCGCGCCACATCGCCGTCCGCGCTCACGGTTACGGTGATTGTCCCGTCGAACGTGTGCTTGAACGCGTTGGACAGCAGGTTGAGCATGACTTTCTCCCACATGCCGCGGTCGACGTACACCGGTTGCGGCAGGGGGTCGCATTCGACGCGCAGCTTGAGCCCCGCGCGCTCGATCGTCGCGCGGAACGAGCTTGCCACGTCTGCCGTAGCGCGCGCGAGGTCGACCGGCGCGAAGTGCGGCTGCATGCGTCCGGCCTCGATGCGCGAGAAGTCGAGCAGCGTGTTCACCAGCTTGAGCAGCCGCTGCGAGTTCCGCTCGATCACCTCGACGTTACGCTTGTCGGCGTCCGAGGTGGACTGCGACGCGAGCAGCTCGTGCACGGGACCGAGCAGCAGCGTGAGCGGCGTCCGGAACTCGTGGCTCACATTCGAGAAGAACGCGGTCTTCGCGCGGTTCAGCTCCTCGAGCTGCTCTGCGCGCTCACGCTCCTCCTCGTGCGCCGCCGCCGTAGCCAGGCCGGCAACCACGTGCTCGGCGGCCAGCTCCATGAACTCGCGATATCGCTCGTCGAGCGCGCGGCGTGGGCTGACGCCGAGCACCAGCGCACCATAGGCGACGCTTGCACCGCTGCGGATGAGAGGGAGAACCACCGCGCTGTGCGAGGCCTCACCCTCCACACCACCAGGCAGCAGCCCGAATCGCGACGAGATGTTCTCCACGACGACCGTGTCGCGGTTCGCGATCGCGGTGTGGATTGGCCAGCCGTCGGGGCTGTCGGAGGCAAGATCGATCTCGTATGGCGTCGCGGACTCTCCTGCCTCGATGTGCGACGAGGCGACGAGGTGCGCGCGCTTTCCCTCGGCGTCCAGCAGATACGCGATCGAGAAGGGGACGTCGAGCGGATTGCCTTCGAAGGTGCGCGCGGCACGCCGACAGACGTCCTCACGCGTGCGCGCATCGCTGGTGCGAGCCAGCTCGCGCAGCGTCGCGAGTCGTCGCTCGCTCTGCACTCGGCCGGTGGTCTCAGCGACGACAGCGAGCACGCCGGCTACGCCGCTGGTCTCGTCGCGGATCGGGCTGTACGAAACGGTGAACCAGCAGTTCTCCAGGTATCCGTACCGATCGAGCGGGAGGAGCCAGTCGTCGATGGCGAACGCCTCGCCGCGCAGCACGCGATCGAACTCCGGACCCACCATGTCCCACACTTCCGGGAAGATCTCTGCGCCGGGAGTGCCGAGCGACGCGGGATGCTTGGTGCCGAGGACGGGGCGATAGCGATCGTTGTAGAAGAAGCGATGCTCGGGTCCCCATGCCACGACCATCGCGAACTTCGACTCGAGCATGATGCTGAGCGACGTGCGGAGACTCTGCGGCCAGTGCTGGGGCGGGCCCAGCGGGGTTGCGCTCCAGTCGCGAGCCCGGATGAGCGCGCCCATCTCACCCCCGCCGGGAAGCATGTCGGCGAGGGCAGTCAAGTCAGAGCTCCGGGGTTTGCTGGCCGCGACGCGCAATGACGCGTCGGTCGGCTCCCCGAATAGCGGCGATTGGGTCATCTGTCGACGCAGGCGAGCACAGCATCTTTCGCGCCGGTCCTGTGAGTTTCGGCGCTGTGCCATCGGACCTTTTTACCGCCGAGGCCGTAGGGTGCGCAGAGGACGAGCTGGACCTTTGTTCTCCCGCGTACGCTGCGGTGAGTCTTATCCATCGCGGTCAGGAGCTAGCTGGACTTGGTCGCGGTTACCGGAGCGGGTGCCGGGAGTGGCGGACCCTTGGTATGTAGCAACTGCAGCGCCGCGTACGCCGGCTTGGCGTCCGCCATGCGACTGAACGCGCCGTTACCGGACCGCGTTTGGTGCATGATCGCCGCAATGTCGACGGTTTCCTGCGCGCGACCCTCGGCCTTCGCACGATCCAGCTCCGATTCCAACGCTCCCTGTGCCGATCCCCATTGGATCGTCTCCGTGCCGTCCGAGTGCTCCACAAGCTGCGCGCCGCGCAGCTCTTCCGCGGCCCACGAACGACTGTCGTCGCCCTGCATGACCACGGCGCGCCTGTTCGTGAGCACGTAACTCGTGGAGCGGCGGCGACCGGTGGCGATCTGCGCCCGCATGATCCACGCGGCCAGGAACAGCACGAAGAACGGCATCGCGAACAGCACCCAGGTCCACAGGTGGAAATACCAGAGTACGATGATCGCCATCGGATACCAGCTGATCGCGAGCGCACGCTGATTGGGATCGGCGGGCAAGGGCAGGCCAAACAGCAGTCCCTGCTTCGGCATGCCCGACCACAATTGTCGCTCTCCTGGCTCCATCACCAGCTCCGCTGCCGGCGCTGTGCGTATTGAACGAAGCCGAAGCCCGAACAGCGTGATCAGCAGCGCCGAGAGCACGGCGGCGGCGAGCGTGACCTTCCACGCTACCGCCTCGTTGAGCCACGACTTGCGATACACCGCGTTCGTCGCCTCCTCACTTCGGCGCCGCATGTCATTCACGGAGTCTTCGCGCTGCTTGAAGACTTGAGCGATCTGCTCGCGTGACATCGGCTGGCCGGCTTCGGCGATGACCTGCGCGTCCGCCGAGCCCATGCCCGACGCTTCGCGGATGTCGCTCATCCCACCGACCGTGTCTGTCAACGCGATGCGCAGCATACCGCGGTCGAACAGGCTTGCCGGCGAATATGGATTGTGGAAGTCCACGCTCTTCGCCGAGTCGACGTCGATGCGCGCGCCTGCGCTGTCGCCGCGCTCGAGTTTTTCTCGCGCGCGCCGCATCAGGTGGATGCCGTCTGTGGGAAGGCGGATGCGCGAGGAATCGACGGCCACTGCACGCTGGGCCGCGCCCGCCGGTCCTTCGTCCATCTGTCGCAGGATGCCGATGGCACGGCTGCGCGGGCCAAGTGCAGGTGTGATCGCGATGGCTCGGGCGAGATCGCGGTCGGCGCCGGCAGCATCGCCGAGCTTACGGCGCGCGGCGCTGCGCATCAGATAGGGATGTCCGTAGCGGAAAACTTCGTCTGATTGGCCGCCGCGCGCTCTGACGATCGAGTCGATGGACACGAGCGTGTCGAAGATCGCGCGCGCCGCCCGGTAGTCCCTGCGGATGTGGTATGACTGGACGCCACGATCCCAGAGCGCGGCGATGCCGGGTGACTGCTGCGCCGGCAGCATCGCGACGTCAGCGAAGGTAAGGGCCGCGAGAATCGCCCGGCGCATCAGGCACTTTGGCGCCCCGTGAAGGGACCGTCAAGCACGGCCGCCGTGTGTGTGTGCTCCAA
>Ga0066652_100001830_pt1 | contig 11269 bp, 12 predicted proteins | sample GraSoiAngelo_101_FD_71413 | JGI IMG/M metagenome (GOLD analysis project Ga0066652, IMG submission 71413) | Grasslands soil microbial communities from the Angelo Coastal Reserve, California, USA - 14_0903_02_30cm | ecosystem: Environmental > Terrestrial > Soil > Grasslands | place: USA...
CAACCGACCTTAAACTCTCGTGGCAAGCAGCCCGAAGTGCGCGCCAAGGCGGCGATTATCGGGTAGGGTCAGAGCAAGTATCTGGAGTTGAGGGCCTCAGGCTCGCACGAATTCTCGCGCCCGCGGAGCCGCTGGAGATATTCCCATGGCGAACCCGTTTACCGATTTCTGGAGTTTCGTGATCGGAAACACCGAGGACCACAACGCTCTCGGTTCGTGGAAATATCTGTTCGTCGCGCTGTTCCTGGTTCTCATCGTCTCAAGCATCGCGATTGCGATCAAGAACTGGCAGGAAGACCCATCGCAGCGCACGGCCTCCCATTTTGGCACCTGGCTCGTTCGCGTGCTGGTGGGCGGAATGTGGTTCCAAGGAATGCTATGGAAGCTGCCGCTGCCGGTCTCGGGCGGGTTGCAATACTGGACCGAACAGATGGCGAGCCGCGCTGCGTTCGAATTTCATCGCGAGCTGGTGACATCGGTCTATCTTCCCTACCTATATATTTTGAATCCCATCATCTTTCTTGCCGAATTCACCTTCGCCGTATCGCTTATTCTTGGACTAGGGGTGCGCCTCATCGGCGTGCTCGGCATCATATTCGTGCTGCACCTCTGGCTCGGCATTTACCAGCCCGGCAGCCCCGCTGAATGGCCGTGGCAGTACATATTCCTCGCGATCGTCATGTTCTTCTTCGCCCTGCACGCCGCCGGCCGCAGCCTCGGTCTCGATGCGTGGCTGCGCCGCGATGTACCGGCGGTGCGCGATGGGAAGGGCTTTTTCGGCGCGCTGCTGCACATCGTAGGGTGAGCGCGCCGAGTGTGGGGCAGGTAGGTTTCCGCTATCTCCCCGCGCGCAGCCGCGCCAGCAGCTCCGCTGTCGGCCATCCGTCGGCAGGCAGACCGAACTTCAGTTGCGTGTCGCGGATGGCAACGCGGCTCTTGAGCCCGAGCACGCCATCGATGCGGCCGACATCATAGCCGCGCTTTTCCAAAAGCTGTTGCAATTCGCGAGTCTCTTCAAAGGTGATTTTCGGAATGTTCTGGCTGCCCCTATGCATTGGCGGCGCGCCGTCGAGGCGCGTGGCGTAGTAAGCCGCGGTCAGAGAATAGTTCAGCGACTGATTCCATCGCAGATAGGCTTGGAAGTTGTCGTACGCGAGGAACGTCGGTCCGAACCGTCCCAATGGCAGCACCACGGACGCCGGCATGGCGTCGTTCGGCAGCGGCTTGCCATCGGGGTAGGTGACGCCCCATGCCGCCCACTGCGAGCGCGGGTGCTGCACCGAAAGGTCCGCCTCCTTCCACGGCAGGTTTGCGGGCACGCGCACCTCCTGCAGCCACGGCTCGCCGCGCTTCCAGCCCAGATGCACGAGGTATTTCCCGGTCGAGCCGATCACGTCGGCGGCGCTGCGGATCAGGTTGCGCTTGCCATCGCCGTCATAGTCGACGGCGTGGGCCATGTATTCCGACGGCATCATCTGCGTCTGCCCGAGCTCGCCCGCCCAGGAACCGATCATTTCCTCCGCGCGCAGGTCGCCGCGCTCGATCAGGCGCAGCGCGTCGAACAGGTGCCCGCGGAACATGTCCGAGCGGCGGCAGTCATAGGCGAGAGTAACCAGCGATTTGATTGCTTGATCCTTGCCCTGGCCGGCGCCGAAGTCGCTTTCCAGTCCCCAGAATGCGGTGATCACCGAGGCCGGCACGCCGAAATCCTTGTCCTCGCGCGCGAATATCGCCTGGTGCTTTTTCATTTGCGCGGCTCCGTTCGGGAGACGCCCGCCCGCCAGCATCTTGTCGGAGATTTCGAGGAAGTTCTGGGCAAAGAAGCGCTGCCCGCGGTCGATATTGATGATGCGCTGATCGAGCACGAGATAGGGCGATGCCGCGGCGATGGTCGATTGCGAAATGCCCTTGGCGGCCGCCTCCTTCTTGAAATCGGCGAGCCATGGCTCGAACGCGCCGGTGTTGCGGCAATTCGCTTGACCGAATGCCGCCGTCGGCGCAGCCATCATCAGCAGCGCCAGTACTGCCCATGTTTGTCGTGTCGCTTGCATCGTCACTGTCCCGCCTTGGGCCGGCCGTTCTTGGCCGGGCTCGCTGGCCTTTGCGCGGCATTCGGCAACGGCGCTTCTTGCTCGTGCAACGGCAGCTCGCCTATGTTGATCGAGGGCTCGCCTGAAATTGGCCCCGGTTATGACCTACTGGCGCATGGTCCAAAGACGAGGAATTTTCGACAACATCATGACGCCGCGATGGTCCAACGGGAGCCAGGGCATGCGACTTGATGTCTTCGCCGCGCTGAGCATCGGCTCGACGCTGGCGCTCGCTGGCGCGGCGCTGGGGCAGCAACCGGCACCTTCCCCTGCTTCTCCTGCGCCACCGGCCGATTATGGGCCGCCGATTACCAATGAGCAGGCGAAGGCCGCCGCCGGTGCCGCGCTTGCCGAGGCCAGGAAAAACCATTCGCCCATGGCGGTCGCCATCGTCGGACCAGCCGGCGACCTCGTCTATTTCGAGAAAATGGACGGCACCCAGCTCGCGTCCATCGAGATTGCCCAGGGCAAGGCCCGCACCGCCGTGATGTTCCGGCGCCCGAGCAAAGCGTTTGCCGATCAGTATGCCGCGCGCAATCGAGCGTTTACGAGCTTCCCGGAACAGCCCGTGGCATCCGAAGGCGGTGTTCCCATCGTCGTCGACGGCAAGATCATCGGTGCGATCGGCGCAAGCGGTGGCAGCGACTAGCGAAGCCGGCGCCACAGCGCCGCGACAATCCAGCTGGAGACAGGACCATGCGACTTGACGTCTTAATCGCGCTCAGCATCGGCTCGACGCTGGCGCTCGCCGGGACCGTGCTGGGACAGCAAGCGGCCCCTTCCACCACTCCTCCCACGCCGCCGCCTGCCGATTACGGAGCGCCGATTACCAACGAGCAGGCGAAGGCTGTCGCCGGCGCCGCGTTTGCCGAGGCCAAGAAGAACAATTGGCGCATGGCGTTCGCTATCGTCGGCCCCGCGGGCGAGCTCGTCTATTTCGAAAAGATGGATGGCACGCAACTCGCCTCGGTCGAGATTTCCCAGGGCAAGGCGCGCACCGCCGTGCTGTTCCGACGCCCGAGCAGAGCGTTTGCCGATCAGTATGCCGCGGGCAACACGGCGTTCATGACCTTTCCGGAGAAACCGGTAGCATCCGAAGGCGGCGTTCCGATCACCGTGAACGGGAAGATCATCGGCGCGATCGGAGCAAGCGGCGGTACCGGCCAGCAAGACGGCCTGGCGGCGGCTGCGGGCGCAGGCGCGGCGAAGTAAGCGGGGCGCATCGTACGCTTACCTGAACGATCAGACCGCGAATCGTCAACGACAGTGCCCGGGACACGGGCGCGACACTCACTCGCCCGTTCGGCGCTGCGACGTTGGTCGCCCCGTCGGAGCCGCGCGGCAGCGGTGCAAGCGCCATGCTCGCTAGCGCGCGACTGGAGGACCTAAACACATAGAAACGCTGGCTTTTCAGCGTCGCTAGCGCAGCCCCTTCACGTTGCATAAATTATCCGCGAGCGGCAGCCGCACGCCGGTCGGTAACGTATAATGAAGGAACAATCGATACCAAAAACGGTTTCTCTCACCTACGCCTCTCGCTTTCTCCAACCCGGGAATGGGCATGCCGCCCGCGACCTCGTTATCTGTCCCTCGTCGCCGCCGTGACGAAGGTGATCCCGCAACGCTCTCCCACGCCGCGCCGAACGATTCTCGTCTCCTCTGGCTCGACGTCTTCCGCACCGTGCGGGCGGAGACCGAGCGCCGCGCCGCTCCGTTGAGCGCCGAGGACCAGATGGTGCAGTCGATGGCGGATGCGAGCCCGACCAAGTGGCACCGGGCGCACACGACCTGGTTCTTCGAGCAATTCCTCCTCGTGCCGCATCTTGCCGGCTACCGCGTCTTCGATGCGCAATTCGCCTATCTCTTCAATTCGTACTATGTGGCGGCTGGCCCGCGCCACGCGCGGCCAAGGCGCGGCCTCCTCACGCGGCCGGACTGCGAACGCGTGGCGGCGTTTCGCGCCCACGTCGATGCGGGAGTCGAGCGGCTGCTGCTGGCGAGCGTCGAGGGGCCGCAACTTGCCGAGGTGCTGCGCATCCTGGAGATCGGGCTGCATCACGAGCAGCAGCACCAAGAACTCCTTCTCACCGATGTCCTTCATGCCTTGGCGCAGAATCCGCTCGCGCCTGCCTACGCCGCCAATTGGCGGGTGCCGCGCAGGCCCTCTTCGTCGGACGGATCGGCCGCATTGCCGTCCGGTATCCAGCGCATCGGCTTCGAGGGCGATGGGTACAGTTTCGACAATGAGGGGCCGCCGCACCCGGTCCTGTTGCAGCCGGCCTGCATTGGGCGCGCTCTCGTGACCAACGCGCAGTGGTTGGATTTCATGGCCGACGGCGGCTATTCGACGCCTTCGTTATGGCTCTCGGACGGCTGGGCGATGGTCGAGGCGGAAAGCTGGAACGCGCCCGGCTATTGGCGGGAGGTGGATGGCGCATGGTACGCCTTCACGCTCGGAGGGCTGCGCCCGGTCGATCCAGACGCGGCGGTTGTGCACGTGAGCTATTACGAGGCGGATGCCTTCGCGCGTTGGGCCGGCAAGCATCTGCCGACCGAAGCGGAATGGGAGGTGGCGGCACGCGCCAACCAGCTCGATGACGCCTTCGGGATCGTGTGGCAGTGGACGCGCAGCGCGTACCTCCCTTATCCGGGCTACCGCGCGGCAGCGGGCGCGCTCGGCGAATACAACGGCAAGTTCATGGTCAACCAGATGGTCTTGCGGGGAAGCTCGCACGCCACACCCGCTGGCCATGCGCGCGCGAGCTACCGGAATTTCTTCTATCCGGCGGCGCGCTGGCAGTTCAGCGGCCTGAGACTTCTGGACTATGTCGCATGAATTGCGCGGGTGAACCGGAGTGAGTCATGGCTGCGCCTATCGAGGCCGCTGTTCGCTACGAAGACGCCGATACGGATACGTCGTTCGCGCGCGACGTGATCGCCGGCCTCAGCGCGCGGCCCAAGCGGCTCTCCCCGAAATACTTCTACGACGAGACCGGCGCGCAACTGTTCGACCAGATCACGGCGCTGCCGGAATATTATCTGACGCGTTGCGAGCTTGAGATTCTCCGCGAGCGGGCGCGAGACATAGCGCAGTTTTTTCCCGCGCCTTCGGCGCTGGTCGAATTCGGCAGCGGCTCGAGCAAGAAAATGCGAATCCTGCTGGCGGCGGCGCCGACCATCGCCGCCTACGTGCCGGTCGACATCTCCTCGCAAATGCTCGTTCAGGAGGCGCAAGAGCTTCGACGCGACCATCCTCGCCTCGCGGTGCTTCCGGTCGAAGCCGATTTCACCAAGCCGTTCACCTTGCCAGCCGCGGCGGCAGGCATGGCGCATACCGGGTTCTTTCCCGGATCGACCATCGGCAATTTCGAGCCGCACGAAGCCGGCGCATTCCTGCGCCACGCCGGGCGGATGCTGGGACGACACGCTACCTTGATCATTGGAGTCGATCTGGTGAAGGAGGTGAGCATCCTTCACGCCGCTTACAATGACCAGGCCGGCCTCACTGCAAAGTTCAATCTCAACCTGCTGGCGCGCATCAATCGCGAGCTCGACGGAGATTTCGATCTCGAGGCCTTCAACCATCGCGCCTTCTACAATTCCGAGCACCACCGGATCGAGATGCACCTCGTCAGCAAGGTGCGCCAGCACGTCCGAGCCGCCGGGCGCACATTCGATTTCGCCGCCGAAGAGTCCATCCATACCGAGAACAGCTATAAATACACGCTCGAGCACTTCATGACATTGGCGCGCGGCGCGGGCTGGACTCCCGTCGCTGTTTGGACCGACTCGGGTAAGAATTTTTCGGTCCATGCTCTGGCCTTCCAGGGTCGATGATGCTTGCGTCGTAAGGCAATCGAATTGAGCGCGCATGCCGATCTGCGAAGCCGATCCCTGGCGCCTGCAATATTTCGAGGGCGCGGCCTGTCCGCCCGATGTGAACATCCCGACCGAAGACAGCGACTCTTGGCTTTGGTATCCGCACCACCGCTGGGTCTATGACAAAGTCGCGATCGCGTTGAGCCAGGGTCTCGATGCCGGACCGCATGGCGTCCAGCCGCCGCGCTTTCCCGTATTTTCCAAACCGATCGTCAACCTCAAGGGCATGGGAATCGCGAGTCGCGTCCTCGCCTCAGAGAAGGAGTACGAGGCAAGCCTCACGCCGGGCCACATGTGGATGACGCTCTTGGGCGGGCGCCATGTCAGCTCGGATGTCGCGGTCGTCGACGGCGAGCCGCGCTGGTGGCGGCACGTCACCGGCGAACCGGGAAACGAAGGCACCTTCGACCATTGGACGGTGCACGCCGAGCGCGATGGCGGCATCGAGGAGTATTGCGGAACGTGGATTCGCCGGCATCTCAAGGGGTACACCGGTATCCTCAATGCAGAGTCGATCGGCGGACGCATCATCGAAGTGCATCTGCGCATGAGCGACCAATGGCCCGACCTCTATGGCGCGGGCTGGATCGAGGCGCTCGTGCGTCTCTATCACGAGCGGCGATGGGGCTTCCCCGACGCCGGGCGCCGCGACGGATACAGTGTGGTGCTGTTCGGCCCGCATGGGCGGCGCTATCGCCACCCGCCGCCTGCGCTCCTCGCCCAGGTGCGGCGCGTGCCGGGCGTCTCCAGCGTGCAAATCACGTTTCACGAGGACAAGGAACCCGAACGCCACGCCATGCCGCCTGGCGGCTTTCGTCTCGCTGTCGTGAACGCCTTCGACCTGGATGCCGGTCGCGTCGCACGCGAGATGCTGCGGGCCCATTTCCTCGCCCGCGCGGCCTGATCGTGTAGAGCGACGCCTTTGCCCGCGCGAGAGCTTGTTGCTACAAGACGGCGAGAGCAAGCCAGGGAGTATGCATGAAGATCGTCGGTTTCGCGGCCAATGGCGCATTGCGTCTCGGCGTGGTCGAGGGCGACCAAGTGATCGACCTGCAGGCGGTTGACAGCACCATTCCCGGCGATCTCGGCGAATGCCTGCGCCGCAACAAGGGCGACCTGTCGCCGCTCAAGGACGCGGCAAAGCGCGCTCCCGCGGCTGCGCGGCGTGCGCTGAAAGGCCTGACCTTCGGTTTGCCGGTGGCGGCGCCGGGCAAGGTGATCTGCCTCGGTCTCAACTACCTCGAACATGTCAAGGAAGGCTCCCAGCGCGACAACATTCCGAAATTCCCGACGATCTTCATGCGCGGGCGTAGTTCGCTCGTTCCGCACGGGCAGCCGATCCTGCGCCCAAAAGCGTCGGAGACGCTCGACTACGAAGCCGAGCTCATCTTCATCGTCGGCAAACGGGCAAAGCACCTCACGCCTGCCGACGCATATTCGTGCATCGCCGGCTATGCCTGCGGCAACGAAGGCTCGGTGCGCGAATTTCAGCGCAAGACCACGCAGTGGGACATGGGCAAGAATTTTGACCGCACCGGAGGTTTCGGCCCCTGGATGGTCACGGCCGACGAAGTGCCTCCCGGCGCCAAGGGATTGAAGATCGAGAGCCGGCTCAACGGCCAGGTCATGCAGTCCGACAACACCGATAACATGATGTTTCCGGTCGCCGAGACCATCGCCTATGTCACGCAGGGCATGACCCTCGAGCCGGGCGATATCGTGTTCACCGGCACGCCCTCGGGCGTCGGCCACGCGCGCAAGCCGAACCCGGTGTGGATGAAAGCAGGCGATACCTGCGAGATCGACATCGAGGGCGTCGGCGTGCTCGTCAATCCGATCGAGAACGAGAAATAACGCGGTGCTCCGCGCTTATGCCGAGGCCTCGTGGCGAGGAACGCATGCTCGCGCGTTCGCGCGCGTCTTCGCCAACGCGCCATGGCGGCGCGTCGCGAAGCATAGGCCTCTCCTTCGCGCCGCGGGCTGCGCCAATCAGCAATGAAAGGCTTCTCCGCATGAGGTCGGGACAGACGTGCCGCGATACCGCGGATCATATCCTCAAAAAATTTGGAGGCTGTCATGGCTAACTTGAACATCGTCTCGATCTGCGGTTCGTTGCGTAAAGGGTCCTTCAACGCGATGGTGCAGCGGATGCTGCCCTCGGTCGCCCCGGACGGCATGACGATCAAGCCGGCGCCTTCTTTCGTCGATTTCCCGCACTACAATGCCGATATCCAGAACTCGACCGGGTTTCCCGCGCCGGTCAACACGCTCGCCGATGCGATCCGCGCCGCCGACGGTGTGATCTTCTGCACGCCCGAATACAATTTCAGTATCCCGGGCGCACTGAAGAACGCGATCGACTGGGTGTCGCGGCTGCAGAACCAGCCCTTCGTCGGCAAGCCGGTGGCGCTGCAATCGGTTTCGCCCGGACCGGTCGGCGGCGCGCGTGTACAGTACGACCTGCGCAAATCGATGATGTTTCTCGACGCCTTTACGCTGAACAAGCCGGAGATATTCATCGGCAATTGTGCGTCTAAATTCGACGAGAAGACCGGCGAACTCAAAGACGAAGCCACGCGTGGCTTCATCAAACAGCAGTTGGCGGCGTTTGCTGCTTTCATCGCGCGAGTCGCTCCTAAGAGCTGATACCGCGCACTTTTCGGGGGAAGCCATAATGAGCGACCGGCAACTCGACGTGCTCGTGATCTGCGGCTCGTTGCGCAAGGGCTCCTACAACGCCGCGCTCGCGCGCACCTTGCCGGCGCTGGCGCCCGGCGGAATGAAGCTGCGCACCGCGCCCTCGTTCGAGCGTTTCCCGCTCTACAACTTCGACATCCAGGACGCGACCGGCTTCCCGCCCGAGGTCAATGCCTGGGCGGATGCCATCCGCAGGGCCGACGGGCTGGTCATCGTCTCGCCGGAGTACAACTGGTCGATCCCGGGCGGGCTGAAGAACGCCATCGACTGGGTCTCACGCATGAAAGAGCAGCCGTTCAAAGACAAGCCGGTGGCGCTGCAATCGGCCGCCGGCGGTATTCTCGGCGGCTCGCGGATGCAGTATCACCTGCGCCAGTCGCTGACTTCGATCGATGCGCTTCTGTTCGGCCGGCCCGAGGTGATCGTCACGTTTGCCGCGCTGAAATTCCACGAGAAGACGCTCGAGCTCAAGGATCAGACGGCGATCGACATGATCAAGCTTCAGCTTTCCGGCTTCGAACAATTCATCCGGCGCGTGAGCGCGAAGGAATAAAGTGATGGCAAGGCTCGCCGGCCGGACCGCGATCGTCACCGGCGGGGCGAAGGGCATCGGCCGGCATTATTCGCGGGCGCTCGCGGCGGAAGGCGCCCGCGTGATGATCGCCGACATCGTCGATGGCAACGAACTCGCCGAGGAGATCACCGCCGAGCACGGGGCGAATTCGGTCGCGAGCGCCGTCGCCGACGTCAGCGACGAGACGGCGGTGCGAGGCCTAGTGGCGGCGACCATGGAGCGTTTCGGCAAGATCGACGTGCTGGTCAACAACGCGGCGCTGTTTGCGCCGCTGCAGGAGACCAAGTGCACCGACATCGACGCCGCGCTCTGGGACGAGGTGATGGCGGTGAACCTGCGGGGACCGTTCCTGATGGCCAAGCACGTTGTCCCGCACATGATCGCGCAAGGCTACGGCAAGATCATCAACGTCGGCTCCGGCACCGCCTTCCGCGGTATTCCCTGGATGCTGCACTACGTCACCAGCAAGGGCGGCGTCATGGCGTTCACGCGCGCGCTTGCGCGCGAGCTCGGCGAGCATGGCATTCGCGTCAACACGCTGGCCCCGGGTTTCACCTTGAGCGACACGGTGTTGAGCGAGAACCCCGGTCACGTGAGAACCGCACGCGAGCGCGCCGTTCAGTCGCGCTCGCTGCGGCGCGATGAGCATCCCGAGGACCTGCTCGGCGCGCTCGTTTTCCTCGCCTCGGCGGAGAGCGATTTCGTCACCGGTCAGACGCTCGCGGTCGACGGCGGCAACGTGAATACCTGATCATCCGGCCTTTCAGCCGGGAGATAGTTTCATTATATACTAATTTGCCGGGTTGGATTATTCTCGATCCTGACCCGCCCATCCGAACAATGGAGAGCGCCATGGCAAGCGCGACCGCGAGCAAGCGAGCCGAGGGCAGGGCCCCGGGCCCCAAGCACAACATCGAGGCGATGCGGGAGGCCTATTACCAGCGCATCGCCAAGCACGATATGACGCCGTTGTGGAAGGTGATGAAGAACGTCGTCACCCAGGAGCCGGTGACACGCTGCCGGCCGGTGATCTGGCACTACGACGATATCAAGCGCCTGGTGATGGAATCGGGCCCGCTCATCACCGCCGAGGAGGCCGAGCGGCGCGTGCTGATCCTCGAGAATCCGGGAATGCGCGGCGAATCGAAGGTGACGAATACGCTGTTTGCCGGCGTGCAGATGATCCTCCCGGGCGAGGTTGCACCCGCCCACCGCCACGTGTCGTCCGCCATCCGCTTTGTGCTCGACGGCGAGGGTGCCTATACCGCGGTCGAGGGCGAGAAGGCGTATATGTCGCCCGGCGACTTCGTCATCACCGCCAACTGGGCGCCGCACGACCACGGCAACACCTCCGACAAGCCCATGCTTTGGCTCGACGTGCTCGACTTTCCACAGGTCAATTTCTTCGAGACCTCGTTTGCCGAGCAGTTCTCGAGTGCGACGCAGCCGACCAGCCGGGCGGATGGGGATTCGCTCAGCTTCTACGCCTCGGGCGTGCTGCCCGACGGCGCGCCGGCGGTGCTCAACCGCAGCCCCGTGATCAACTACACCTATGCGCGCACGCGGCCGATCATCGAGCGCATGCTCAAAGCCGGCGACGTCGACACGCGCCATGGCGCGCGCGTGCGCTACGCCAACCCGATCAACGGCGGTCCGGTGCTCCCGACCATGGGCGCGTATCTTGCCCTCTTACCCAAGGGCTTCAAAGGCGAGACATACCGCGCGACCGACTCGACCATCTTGGTCTGCGCCGAAGGGCAGGGCGCCACCACGGTCGAGGACGAGGTGCTGGAATGGGGGCCCAATGACGTCTTCGTGGTGCCGCCGTGGAGGCATTATTCGCACCGGGCGAGCAAGGAATCGGTACTGTTCTCGATCTCCGACCGGCCGGCGCAGGAGGCGCTCGGAATCTGGCGCGAGGATAGCGGGCCGCACTAGCGACGGTCCGGTCAGGTCGCAAGCTACTTGCCGTCGTTCCAGATGTCGGCTGCGAGCTTCCAGTCGCTTCCGACCTTCTCCCACACCACGA
>Ga0066652_100001832_pt1 | contig 11264 bp, 8 predicted proteins | sample GraSoiAngelo_101_FD_71413 | JGI IMG/M metagenome (GOLD analysis project Ga0066652, IMG submission 71413) | Grasslands soil microbial communities from the Angelo Coastal Reserve, California, USA - 14_0903_02_30cm | ecosystem: Environmental > Terrestrial > Soil > Grasslands | place: USA...
TGTCGCTCGGCACGCCGCAGTACATGTCCCCCGAGCAGGCCACCGGCGACCGCGCGATCGACGGTCGCACCGACATCTATTCTCTCGGAGCAGTGCTGTACGAGATGCTCACCGGCGACCCACCGCACACCGGGAGCACGGCGCAGGCGATCATAGCGAAAGTGATCACTGACAGACCACGTCCCGTGCGTCTCTCGCGCGACACCGTGCCGCCGCAGGTGGAAGCGGCGATCGATTGCGCGCTGGCAAAGCTGCCGGCGGACCGCTTCGCGACGGCGCAGGATTTTGTGGACACGTTGCGCGGCACGCGTCCGGTGGTGCTGCCGCGTGGCCTGTTGACACCGGCGTCCGCGACAACCGACCCCACGCTGCGCGCGTCGCGGCAAAAACGGCTGCTGCGCACCGCCGCACTTCTCACGGCGGGCGCTGTCCTCGGCTCCGGCGGCGTCGCGTTCTGGCCGCGTTCGGCCGCCGGGCCAAAGCCGGCGCGGTTTGTCCTCGCCGTCAACGACAGCGCGCGCTTCAGGAATCCGCCGGCGCTCACGACGGCGCTATCGCCCGACGGTTCGCGCATCGTGTACTCCGGAGGGCTGGAGAACAACGTCCGACTGTTTGTCAGGGAGCTCGACGAGCTGGAGGCGAAGCCCATCAGCGGCACCGAGAATGGCAATTTCCCGATTTTCTCGCCCGACGGCAGAAATGTCCTCTTCAACAAGAATGGGCAGATACTGCGCGTGGGAATCGAGGGCGGCTCGCCAGTGGCCGTGTCCGACAGCGGCTCGGGCTACTTCTGGGGTGATGGCGGCGTCGTGCTCATCTGGGTTACCGGCAGTTCGACGCTGTATCAAACCACGAGCACCGGAGGTCCATTTCGGCGCATCGCCGGGGCGGATCGGGCGCACGGCATCAGCGCCATGGGCTTTCCATTCGTGTTGCCTGGCGGGAAGGTGGCGCTCGTGACGTTGTACAAGGGCACCGTGAGCGGCCCCACCGCATACCTCGGCGCAGTGCGTTTGAGCACCGGTGAGGTGATCGATCTCGACCTGCCGGGCGCGAACCCGCGATATGTGGGCGGATATGTGTTCGTGTCTCGACCGAACGGATCGATCTACGCCGCTCCCTTCAACGCCCGTCGGCTGCGTATCACGGGGCCAGCCATTTCTGTGCTGGAGAACGTGACAGTGCGAGGCGGCGTAGCCGCGGAGTTCGGCGTCGCTCAGAACGGCACGATGGTGTATCGCACGGGTTTCATGGTGCGGCAGCTGGTCTCTGTGGACCTGCAGGGAAAGGAAACACCGGTGTTGCCGGAGCTACGCGAGTACAGCGCCCCGAGATTCTCTCCCGATGGAAAGCGCGTGTCCATTTCGATCTCCGGGACGTCCCCACGCCCCGACACCTGGATCTTCGACAGGCAGTCGGGCGCGCTCACGCGATTGACGCAGAACGGAAGCGATCGCGCTGAGTGGAGCCCGGACGGGCGAACGCTGTTCATGGTGACTCAGGACTTCGGTACGGAGCACATCGTCGGACAGCCGTGGGACGCCAGCGGCGCCGCAAAAACGTTCCTGGCTCAGCGGGACAGGCAGGTGATGGAGTTGGCGTTGCCGCGGCAGGGGCGCGGGTATCTTGCCGCGCGCGTCGGCGCACCGAGCCGGGACATCTGGATCGCGCCCGTCGATTCGCCGCAGACATTGCGTCCGTTCCTGGCAACGAACGCCGAGGAGATGATGCCGTCCGTGTCCCCCGAGGGGATGTGGCTTGCGTACGTGTCGAACGAATCGGGACGTCCGGAGGTGTACGTGCGACCGATGCCGGGTCCGGGCGGGCGCGTTCAGATTTCTACGGACGGCGGGCTCGAGCCGATGTGGTCACCGAAGCCCGGGGAGTTGTTCTATCGCGGCAGCGGCAAGGTGATTCTCGCGCGCGTCAACATTCATGAGGCCGCGCCATCCGTGACGCGGCAGGTGTTGTTCGACGACATCTACGTCCCATCTCCGGTGCACGCGATGTACGACGTGAGTCCCGACGGATCGCGACTCCTGTTCACGAAGTCGGCCGGGGGCGACTCGAAGACGATCGTCGTGCTGAACTGGCTCACCGAAGTGCGCGAGCGCTTTGCGCGCGCGCGGCCGTGAGGCTAGCGGTCGACGGATTGCGACAGCTGGGCGGCAGCGGGATCCCGGCTTGCGAACACCTTGGTCATGAAGCGCTGCGACTCGGAGATCCGTTCGACTTCCAGTGCGATGGTGTCGACCGACTGCTGCAGCTGGCGCATCTGATTGTTCATCTCGGGATCGGGGATCGCCCGGGCCGTAGACGCGCGTCTGACGAAGATCGCGCGCACCAACCCGATGAGCGAGAGCGTGATGGCCACACCGCCGATGATGCCCGCGATCGGAATGATGACCTCGGGGCCGCGCGAAAAATTTGGAAAAGCCGGGCCGGATCGCGTGGACGACGCGCCGACGAATGCGCTCGCAGGCGCGTTCGCGAGCGCTAGCGTGGCCTGCGTGATCTGGTTCTGCATCTCGTTGATGTTGGCGTCGAGATTCGCGAGCCTGCCCTGGTAACCGGGACGGGCGTCCATGTCGGCGCGGCGGAGCTGGCTGGCGACGCTGTTGCGACGCTCCGCGAAGTCCTGAAGCGACTCGCGCAGATCGTCGATCTTCATGCGGACGGCGTTCACCTCGGAGGCGGTCTGGGGGACGGCCGACGCCGGTACCGTGAACAGTGTCGGCTGCGGAGTCTGCTGAATCTGCTGGATCTGCTGGATCTGCTGGGTCTGGGGGGGCCGAGCTGGTGCCGGCGCGGGTGTCTGCATGAGTGATAATACGTTAGGGACGCGGTGGCGTTTCGCACCAGTTGCAACCGTGCCGGGTGCGTGGCTTTCGCCCCGGCGCGCCGCGCAGCATGTTGGGGCGGCGATCGACAGGTTGTGATGGTGGAGTGATGGTGAAGCGTCTTCCCGCGATCGGATTTGTCGGGCTGCATGCCTTGGGGCTCGTCTACACCGCGTTCACTCTGTACGCGGGGTGGCCGTGGCTCTGGCTCGTGCGCATGGTGGGCGATCACGTCGCTGCCCTCGTCGGGTTGCCTGCGACGTTCGGCGCGCTGCTCGTGCCGCTGGCGCTCGTGCCGTTCGTGATCGTCGTGGTACTCGGCGTGCGTGCCGGGCTGCGCGTCGTGACGCGAATGCGGCGTGGCGAACCGGAACCCGAGCCCGCCCTGCGCCTGCGCGCCGCGCTGTACGCGGTCCTCGCCGCCGTGCTGGTCGACGTCTTCTTCCTGTCGTCAGGGGACACACCGGCCGGGCCATTCCGCGTCAGGGTGCCGATCCTCGGCTCGCTCACGCTCGTGATTGCCTACGGCTGGTATGCGCGCTGGTCGCTGCGGCCCATGCCGCGTTTGCGCCGCGGTGTCGACCTCCTCGCGATGAACGGCGCGCTCGCCCTCGTGCTGCTGGAGCTCGTGCTGCGGGGGATGGCGCGCGTCAATCCGTCACCGCTCCTCGTCACGGCCGCGAGTACCGACGTGGTGCGTCGCGGCGCCACCCGCGAGCCAGCCGGAAAAATGCGATTCGATTTTCCGCTCAACAGCGGCGGGCACTACGACACCGAATTCCTGCCCGCGTCACGCCGCACCGGGCCGGTCGTCGTCGACATCGGAGATTCGTTCAGCTACGGCACGGTGCCGCATGCATTCCACTTCACCGCTGTGGCCGAGCAGTGGGGGCGCGCCGCGGGCGGCGGGAGCGCGGCGAGCGGGGGGAGCGGGGGGAGCGGGGGGAACGTCGAGATCTACAACATGGGCTATCCGGCGATCGGCCCCGCGGACTACCTGTACCTGCTCCAGCACGAGGCCCTGCCGCTCCAGCCCGAGCGTGTCGTCGTCAACCTGTTCATGGGGAACGATCTCACCGAGACGCCCAACGCGCGTGGACCGGCGCGCTGGTTCGATGCGGACAGCTATCTCTTCGCCGTCGTGTGGAACCGGGCGCGCCGGATGAATCGCGCGCAGATGGCCCGGCCGCCCGAGGTCGCGCAACAGGGTCACCTCAGTCGCGACGCACTGTTGACCAGGTATCCCTGGCTCGCGGATCCGCTCCTGGAGCAGCCGCAGTTCAGCCGCGACGTGTATCTGGAGCTCGAGTCGAGCGCGGCGGCGGTCATCGCGTCGCAGAAGGGACGTCCACAGGTCGACCGGACGATCCGTGCGCTCGATGACATCGAGTACGCCGCGGGCACGACGCCGCTCGCGTTCATGATCATCCCGGCGGCGTTCCAGGTGGATGACTCGCTCTGGGCTGACGTCCAGCGAGCGAGTCGCGATTCGCGGGATCGTGACCTCGCGCATCGCGAGATCGTGGCGTGGCTCCAGTGCCGCGGTATCCCGATGCTCGACCTCCTTCCGGTTCTGCGCGCCGTGCCTCCTCTCGCCGACGGCCGCCGGCATCTCTACCATCGGAACGACACCCATTTCAACGCGCGCGGCAACGACGTCGCGGGGCGCGCGCTCGGCCAGTTCATCGCGTCCTGGCGGTCGCAGCGCGCCGCAGCGCCAGCCGCGGCAGCAGCGACACATTCGCCCGCGTGCGACACAGTTCTCAAGCGCTCGACGGCGATTGCGGTCCCGCCGGTGTCGCTGCCCCTGCGCGTCGACATCGGCGAGGCAGACGCGCGACGCTGGATGCCCAGCGGATGGAGCAACGACGAGCGCGAGGACCGGGGATCCTTCACCTGGAGCAATGGCGGCCGATCGCTGCTCGCCATTCCGCTTCCGAAGACGCGCGACATCCGCATGCAGTTTTCGGCACATCCGTTCAGCTACCCTGGCAGCGCGCAGCAGCGCGTCACTGTCGTCGTCGATGGAACGTCCGTCGCCGAGCTGCCGCTCGATCCGCAGCTGCGCTCGTACGAGCTGATCATTCCCGTGGCGTCGCTGCGCGCCGCCGTCGATACGATCGAGCTCCGATATTCCAGCAACGTGGCGCCACGCGACGTCATGCAGTCGGCCGATCGACGCCCGATCGCGGTCGCGTGGTACTCCATCGACTTCAGCCCGTCGGAGGGCACCAGCCATGAATAGGCGCGTTCACGGTTCCTCGCTGATCCTGGTCCTGTGCGCCTGCGTGTCCAGCTGCGACGCACCGGACATCACGCCGACGGGTGTGGCGCCGATGCAGATCGGGCCCCCGATCGTTCACGCGAACGAGGTGAACGGCGACGTGCGCGTTCTCTCCGGCGGCACCGTGCAGCAGCGCGCCGATTGGATCAGCGTGTCGGGCACGCAGTTCGTGTGGACGGACATCACGCAGGACAAGTTCGGCAACCCGACGATCTATCGGTTATTCACCTACGACGTGGCGACCAACGCGATCGTACAGGTCGCGACCGGCTTCTACGTGGCGGACATCGACGCCGGCAGGGTCGGCTGGATCGATCCGAATACTGGTGGCCTGGTGCTGCGCGGGGGCGTCAGCGGCACGTACGTCGAGAGCGATGCCACGGGAATCCCGTCCATCCACGGCCGCTATGCCGCCTGGATCCGCGATCCTCAGGACCTGGTCACCGAGACCGGCGTCAGGCTGCTCGACCTCACGCTCGGAACCGCCACGACAATCGTCGACGACGACCGGATCCAGTCGAGGCCACGCGTCGGCGACGACTACGTCGTGTACGAAGACTATGACGCCGCCACGTTTCCGGAAAACGGCGACATCAAGGCGTATCGCATCTCGACCGGCGAGTCGATCACGGTTGCCGCCGGCGCGGCATCACAGACGCAGCCGGATATCGACGGTCACACGGTGGTCTACGTGCAATCGGCGGGCGGGACGGACCAGCTGTTCGCGTTCGATCTCGACACACACGTCACGCAGCAGCTCACGACGGTGCCGTCCACCAAGGCGCATCCGCGCATCTCCGGGTCTCGCGTCGTCTGGGCGGATGACCGCAACGGCGACTTCGACATCTACGGTCGCGATCTCGCCACGGGCCAGGAAGTGGCGCTCGTGCGCCTGCCCGACTTCCAGGGCCGCCCGGACATCGACGGCAATCGCGTGGTCTATACGGACAACCTGACGGGCTACTACCGGGTGGCGCTGTTCACCATCGGTGGCGACAGACCCGCGGCTCCGGTCGTGCAATCCGCGTCCACACTTCGGAGCAACCAGGCAATTGCGGTGAGCGCTCGCGTTCTGCCATCGGCGACCCTGGTGAACCTGGTCGCCGCCGTGGCTACAGTGAACGGCGTCGCGCGGCCTCCGTTCCAGCTCTTGCCGCGCGGCGATGACATGTACGAGGGCGCGATGACCGGATTCGGCGCGCACGACGTCATCACCCTCGACGTCTTCGCGTCGGGCACGGGGGGCGCCATCGGCCCGCCAACCCGGCTGATCGTGAGCAACAACGGCGGCGACCGTACGGTGCCGTGTCAAAGCGCGGCTGGAGCCGACGTCGCGATGGACGCCAGCGGATCTACCGGCGCGGCAGGCCTCAGCCTCACATATCAATGGCTGGCCTATCCGCCGCTTCGCGTAATCAGTGACCGCCCGTCACTCACGCCGCTGCTCCCCATCGGCACCACGCTCCTGATGCTGAACATCACGGATATCCGGCCTGGCTTCGTCGCCGGACAATCCGCGACGATCGTCGTCGACCGATCGTGCTTGTCCCCATAGGGCATGTCAGCACCATCGCAGAAGGCTCCTTTTTCAGGCAGAGATCAACGGGCTTGAACTGCGACGCAGCCGGAAAGGGCCAGACGCAACCGGAGCGAACCAACAATCAGTTGTCGGCGTCCGGAATCGTCCGGTAGTTTCCGGAATTGTCGCCGTTCCAACCGTTACCTTTGCGAATGGCGACGCCACTCCCCGCGGACTCGGCACGCCCCGCCGACGAGAGGGATCGTGCGTCGTTGCGTGACCTGGCCAGGTATTTCCTCTGGCTCGGGACCTTCGGTTTCGGCGGCCCAATCGCGCTCGTGGGTTACATGCAGCGCGACCTCGTCGATCAGCGCCATTGGTTCACCGATGAGGAGTACCGCGAAGGATTGGCGCTCGCCCAGCTCGCGCCCGGGCCTCTCGCCGCGCAACTCGCGTTCTACCTGGGCTGGGTTCGGTCCCGGGTCATCGGTGCGACAGTCGTCGGTGTCGCCTTCGTGCTGCCATCCCTGCTGATGGTGCTCGCCCTCTCGGTCGCTTACGTGCGCTTCGGTGAGCTGACATGGATGCGAGCAGCCTTCTATGGTATTGGCGCGGCGGTCATCGCGCTCATCGCCCGCAGCGTCTTCAAGCTGACGAAGCTGACGCTCAAGCACGATCGCCTGCTGTGGGCCGTCTGCATCGTGAATGCGCTCGTGGTCGCGTGGACGCAGACGGAGATTCTCTGGGTGTTTCTCGCGAGCGGCGTGCTCGTACTGGTCGTGCGCAACTGGCCCATGCGTCCGGCCGCCGATGGGGCGACCACCAGCGCGATGCTGCTCGCTGGCCTGCCGTCGTGGCTCACGAGCGGCATTCACGGCCCCGCATCCGCGAACGTGCTCTGGAAGATCCTTGGCTTTTTCGCGAAGGGCGGCGCGGTGGTGTTTGGAAGCGGCCTCGCGATCGTGCCCTTCCTCTATGGCGGGGTCGTCGACCAGTTCCACTGGCTGACCGAACGCCAGTTCATCGACGCCGTTGCCGTCTCGATGATCACGCCGGGACCGGTGGTGATAACCGTGGCGTTCATCGGCTACCTCACCGCCGGTGTTGCGGGCGCGCTGATAGCAGCGGCCGGCGTGTTCCTGCCGGTGTACGTCATCACGGTCGTAGCCGCCCCGCACTTCAAGCGACTCCAGTCGAACGCTCGAGTGCGCGCATTCGTGGCCGGAGTGACGGCGGCAGCCACGGGTGCGATCGCCGGCTCGGCGTTCGTGCTGGGACGTCGCGCGATCGTGGACGTGATCACGGCGCTGATCGCCGTCGTCACCCTGGCGCTGCTGGTACGACTGCGGAAGGTGCCCGAGCCGCTGCTGATCGCGGCGGCGGGCATCCTCGGCATCATCGTCCAGAGATAATCGTCGAAGGCAGCGATGCCGTCACCATATCGAGGTGGAAGGTCCTTCGAAGGCTGGCGTCCATCATGCGAGCCGGCACGAACCGCCTAAGCCATCGGAGACGGACCGCGCTACCGGCTGCATAACGGAGTCTGGGGCGATCCGCGCTGGCAGCTTTCACCACGGTGTCAGCCACGACATCCGGGCTGTCTCCATCCGCGAGCATTTCCGTCATCCTCGTCGCCATTGCCGTGCGTGCCTCGCGGTATTCATCGAGCTTTGAGTCCGCCTCCAGCAGGTTCGCGTCGAACCGCGTCTGCGTGTTCGCGGGCTCGACGACGGAGACGCGGATGCCCCTCGTGCGAAGCTCATGGTCGAGCGATTCCGAGTAGCCTTCGATGGCGTGCTTGGTGGCAGCGTAGAGCGCCATGTACGGCGCTGGCAGGAAACCAAAGACGGAGCTGATGTTGATGATGCGACCACGGCCCTGGCGTCGCATGTGGGGCAGCACGGCGCGCGTCATCCGGACGATTCCGAAGAAGTTCGTCTCGAAGAGCGATCGGGCCTGCGTCATCGAGATCTCTTCCGCCCCCGCGGGCGCGATGCTGAATCCGGCGTTGTTCACCAGGAGATCGATGCGGCCCTCGGACCGCAGCAGCGCGCTCACCGCCGTTGCGACTGAATCATCGCTGTTCACATCGAGTGAGAGCATCACGAACGGGCCGTCGGCCGAGGTCGCTCCGCGCCGGCTCGTGCCGTAGACCTTGTAGCCGGCGGTGGCCAGCCGCTCCGCTGTTGCTTTCCCGATGCCCGAGGAAGCGCCCGTCACGAGTGCGATCTGTCTCTTCGATGTCATGCAATCCCTCCGGAACGCGATAGGTTTATTTGCTGCGTCATATGATGACCATCATATTGTAGGACACGGCGCAAGGCGTCGACACGAGTGGTAGCCCATCACGCGCCGGTTGCGCCGAAGTGGTTCAACGACGCGTCGCGCACGGCCTCGGCAAGCTTGGGGTCGTCCACCGCGCGGATCAGCACCAATGCGCCGACAGCGGTGGCCACGGTCACGAGCGCGCGCTCATACGCACCCTGCTTCTTGTCGTCCGGAGAATACCGGGCGACGAGATCGATCATTTCCCCGATGCGACGCGTAGCGGCGCGGCGCACCTTCCGCGCCTGGCGCGGCATCTCGGAGCCGAGAGCGGCGACGGGACAACCAGTCTCGACCCCGTCGACGTGATCCTTCGCGAGGTACGCACGGATCATCGAACGAAGCGCCTCCCGCGGTGGTGCGTCGGCAGCGACGCGCGCGAGCGCGGCCACACTTTCCTCTCCCGCGCGATCTGCCGCTTCGGCAAGCATGGCGTCGCGTGAGGCGAAATGGGCGTAGAAGCCGCCATGCGTCAGGCCTACTTCTTTCATTATGTCGGCGACGCCCGTGCCGTCGTACCCGCTTCGTCGGGTGGCGCGCGCTGCGGCCGTCACGATTCGGTCGTGGGTGACTTCCTTGCGGCTCGGGGCCGAACGCCGTCGGGTGCCTGGGCTCATATGATGATCATCATATATCAATCGGGCTGGAACGCAAGCCGCCAAAGCAGTACTTTCTTCCCGCCCACCTCTCCGAAGTTCGACGCACCGCAGCCCACCACGATCATGCCATTGGCGTCTATCCGATCCTGGCTGCGATCGGTCTCCGACTCGAAAGCCAACTATTGGAGCACCTACGTGGTCGACGTCACGCTGCTGACGTTCTTTCTCGCATGGGACCGCGTGCGTCTCCACGTCGCGCCGATCGCGGCGCTCGCGCAATTCCTCCTCGGTCTCGGCATCTGGACGCTGTCGGAGTACGCGTTCCACCGATGGGGCTATCACATGGGCATCCCGATCGCGCGCGAGGGGCACGACCGGCACCACGAGGACCCGCTGGCCTACATCGCGATGCCGTGCGTCGTGACGCCGGTGCTGTTTTTACCGCCGCAGCTCCTGATCGCCGGATGGTTCGGCGTGCGCGGCATTTCGTCTCTGTTGGCGGGCTGGTTCGGCGGCTTCATCGCGTACAGCGTCATGCACCACTGCCTGCACCACTACAAGTGGCGCTTCGCGTGGTTCCGGCACCTGCAGTCACAGCACCGCATCCATCACGCGCTGCCCGAGACCAACTACGGCGTGACCATGCGGTTCTGGGACCGCGTGTTCCGGACGGAGTTCACGAAGGACACGCGACTATAGAACGGCCGCAGCGGAGTCGGAGTCGCTGACGGGCTAAGTCGCCGTAACTTGAAGCGGATGGGGAGAGATTCGAACTCTCGAGTGGGTTTAACCCCACCACACGCTTTCCAGGCGTGCGCCTTAAGCCACTCGGCCACCCATCCAGGAGGGCTGTAAGCTAGTGAACCGCAGCAGCTTTTTGCAGAAGTAGCGCAGCATCAACGATCTGCTCGGTGTTCAGATAAAAGCCGCTTGACGCAGTTCATTCAACCACACGGTTGACAGTTGCGACAGCGCGGTTATATTCAACTGCATGGTTGATAATTCATCACCACTGCAGCTCGACACGGTCTTCCGCGCTCTCGGTGACCATACCCGCCGAGCCATGCTCCAGCGCCTCGCGAAGAGCGAACAGACGGTGGGCGAGCTCGCGGCGCCGTTCCGCATGTCACTTGCCGCCGCATCCAAGCACATCCAGGCCCTCGAGCGCGCGGGACTGGTGAAGCGGACGGTCCGCGGACGCGTCCACTATTGCCGCATCGATCCGCGCCCCCTCGAGCGCGCCGACGACTGGCTGCGCGGTTACGAGCGGCTCTGGGACGTCCGCATCGAGCGCCTCGCCGAGCTATTGCGCCACCCCGACAACGATCCGTCACACTCCAAATGAGGAAGACATGATGAGCACCGCACCCGCACCAACGCGCGACCGCATCGAGAAGCAGGTCACCCTGGACGCGCCGCGCTCGCGTGTCTGGCGTGCGCTCACCGACGTCGCGCAGTTCAACAGCTGGTTCGGGGTCAACCTCACCAGCGCGTTCACGCCAGGAGCCGCGGTGGCCGGCAAGATGGCCAACAAGAAGTACGAGCACATGACGATGACCATCTGGATCGAGAAGATGGAGCCGGAACGCTTCTTCTCCTTCCGCTGGCACCCGTACGCGATCCAGCAGGGTGTCGACTACAGCCAGGAGCCGACGACGCTCATCACGTTCACTCTCGAGGACGCACCCGCCGGCGCC
>Ga0066652_100001835_pt1 | contig 11261 bp, 18 predicted proteins | sample GraSoiAngelo_101_FD_71413 | JGI IMG/M metagenome (GOLD analysis project Ga0066652, IMG submission 71413) | Grasslands soil microbial communities from the Angelo Coastal Reserve, California, USA - 14_0903_02_30cm | ecosystem: Environmental > Terrestrial > Soil > Grasslands | place: USA...
TATATCGACGGCGAAAAGCGTTACATCATCGCGCCGACGGGATTGGAAGTTGGCAAGACAATCGTGAGCGGCGCCGATGCTGACATCCTTCCAGGCAATACGTTGCCGCTAATCAATATCCCTCTAGGAACGCAGATTCACAATATTGAGCTGCGTCCGGGCAAAGGCGGACAGATGGCGCGTTCAGCCGGAACGTTCGCGCAGTTGGTTGCAAAGGAAGGCAGCTACGCACAGTTGCGTATGCCGTCAGGTGAGGTTCGACGAGTACCGCTAGTTTGCAAAGCGACCGTTGGCCAGGTCGGAAATATCGAGCACGAGAATGTATCGCTTGGTAAGGCGGGTCGTTCACGTTGGAAAGGTTTGCGACCCAAGGTCCGTGGTGTAGCGATGAACCCTGTCGATCACCCGCACGGTGGTGGTGAAGGTAAGACCTCCGGTGGACGCAATCCCGTTACACCCTGGGGTCAGCCAACCCGCGGATACAAGACGCGGAGTAACAAGCGAACTCAGAAGATGATTCTGAAGGATCGAAGAACGAAGTAAGGATATTGTCGATTGAAGATTTCAGATTGCAGATTGTTACGTGCAGTCGGAAGTCGTGGGAATCAAGCGGGTTTCGATTTGGTTGCCAAATCTGCAATCTGCAATTTGCAATCTGAAATTTAGGAGAGATATGGCTCGTTCAGTTAAAAAAGGACCGTTCATCGACAAAGGTGTAGTGAAGGCTGTTGAGAAGGCGCGCAACGCTGGTTCACGTCCTCCGGTCATCAAGACATGGTCGCGTCGTTCGACGATTACTCCCGATATGGTTGGCTTGACGTTTGGAGTTCACAACGGAAAACGCCATCTGCCTATCTACGTCACTGAGAACATGGTGGGCCATAAGTTGGGCGAGTTTGCGCCAACGAGAACGTTCAAAGGCCACTCGGGAACAAAGGTTGAGAAGACCAGTAAGGTAGGCGGACCGCCGAAATAACGTGAAGTTGTGAATCGTAAATCATGAATCGCCAGGTTTGTCAGGTTCATGATTCATCGCAAAAAAAACGATTCACGATTAGCGGTTCACGAATAACGAGACGTAACGAGGTTCAGGATGGAAGCAACAGCGAGTGCAAAGTACTTAAGAGGATCAGCGCAGAAGGCGCGCCTGGTCGTGGACATGATCCGCGGCAAGGATGTGAACCAGGCTTTGGCGATTCTGCGATTCTCAAAGAAGCGAGCGGCAACCCATGTTGAAAAATGCATGCGTTCGGCTATTGCGAATGCAAACGAGGCCGCCGAGAAAGCAAACATTTCGATCGATCCGGACGATCTCTGGGTGCGTACAGCATTCGTCGACCGTGGGCCTACGAAGAATCGACGTCGTGTTAGACCAGCGCCCCAGGGGCGGGCCTATCGTGAACAACGGCACTTTTGCCACGTAACGATTTCGCTCAGCAACGACGCTAAGCCTGAACCTAAAGTAAAAGGCGTGAAGGTTGTCGATGCAACGCCTGCGAAGCCGGCCAAGCTGGCTGAAAGCAAGGGGCGGAAGCGCGGTGGCGCGGCAGCAGCGCCGCGAACAAAGAAGGCAGCGCCCAAGGCAGAAGCCGCTGAAGAAGGTACGAAGTCTGCAGCGAAGAAGGCTTCGAAGAAAAAGAAGTCGGAAGAATAGAAGACCTGAGATTTCAGATCTCAGATCTCAAACGAAGAAGATCCTGAACGGAGAAGATTGTGGGTCAAAAAGTTCATCCATACGGTTTTCGACTTGGCTACAACAAAGACTGGCACTCGCACTGGTTTGCCAAAAAGCAGTTCGGCGAGTTCTTGTTGGAGGACCTCAAGCTCAAGCGAGATCTAAAGCAGCGATTTGCTGGTGCGGGAGTTTCGCACGTCGATATAGAGCGTGCAGCGAATCGTCTCAAGATCATCATCTACACCTCGCGCCCGGGCATCATCATCGGCCGCAAGGGTGCTGAGATCGACAAGCTCAAGAGTGATCTTTCTTCCAAGACCGGTCGCGAAGTTCTTGTTTCGATTCAAGAGATTCATAAGCCAGAGCTCAACGCCCAGCTGCAAGCTGAAAAGATTGCCGCCCAACTCGAGAAGCGCATCGCTTTTCGACGTGCGATGAGAAAGGCCGTCGAAGAGTCGCTACGATTTGGCGCCCAGGGAATCAAGGTGAAGGTTAGTGGTCGCTTGAATGGCGCTGAAATCGCTCGCAGCGAGTGGCATCTTCAGGGACAGCTACCACTTCACACGCTCCGCGCTGACATCGACTACGGTCTTGCTGAAGCGCGAACGACTTTTGGTCAGATTGGTGTGAAGGTTTGGATTTATCGTGGTGAGATTTTGGATCCCAAAGCTGCGATGGCTCGCGGTACCGGTTCAGATCCGATCAACGAAACGAGGGTTGGAGAACGCGAACGGCGACCACGCACCCGACGCGAACGTGAAGGCGGCGGCTCACCGGACGGCAGACGGCCTCGAGGAGACAACCAATAGGAGATTTCAGATCTCAGATTTCAGATTTTAGATTGGCGCTAGCGAGCGAATGGCTCATTCAATCTGCAATCTGCAATCGGCAATCTGAAATATGTGAACATCATGTTGATGCCGAAAAAAGTAAAGCACCGAAAGCAGATGCGAGGTCGCATGACCGGCGTCGCAACTCGTGGCAGCGAGATCAGCTTCGGTGAGTTTGGGTTGAAGTGCCTGGAACCCGCATGGATAACTGATCGTCAGATTGAAGCCGCTCGTATTGCGATGACTCGTCATATCAAGCGTGGTGGCAAGATCTGGATCCGGATGTTTCCGGATAAGCCGGTTACGAAGAAACCTGCCGAAACTCGTATGGGTAAAGGAAAAGGCGCTCCGGAGTACTGGGTGGCAGTGGTTAAGCAGGGTCGCATTCTGTACGAGATCGAAGGTGTCGATGAGAAGACGGCAAGAGACGCAATGCGTTTGGCTGCACAGAAACTTCCGATCAAGACGAAGTTTGTAACACGTGCTGATCAAGAAGGAGGCGCGATTTAGCAATGAAACGTCGCGAAGAGTTAGACAAGTATAAAGAGATGGGTGGAGAGGAATTGCGAGCTGAAGCCGTGCGTCTGCGTGAATCGCTGTTTCGTCTCAATTTCAAATTGGCCCTGGGTGAAGTCGACGCAGTGAAGCGCATTCGGCAGGAGAAGAAATCGTTAGCTCGCATCGAGACTTTATCGAAGCAGCGTTCATAGATCGAAAATAGGTTGGCTTCCCTCGAGTGGGCCAACGAAAGTGTGTGAAAGAATGGCAGAGAATCAAGAAAACATTACACCCGCAGCGAAAGAAGCAACCGCTTCAGAGTCGACGAGTCGGCCGCACCGTTCTCAGAAAGTCGGAACTGTCTCCTCCGACAAAATGCAGAAGACGGTCGTTGTTCGAGTGGATCGATTAGTTAAGCACACCAAGTATCGAAGGTATGTTCGTCGCACTTCCAAGTTTATGGCCCATGACGAGCTTGGCGCGACGGTCGGCGATAAGGTGAGAATTGTTGAGACGCGACCATTGTCGGCCCGCAAGCGTTGGCGCGTTGTTGAGATAGTGCAGAAAGCTGCGAAGTAAGAGATTTGGTTTTTGGGTTTTGGCCTTCGGTCTTTGGCTTTGCCATGACCCGGGACAAAAGACCAAAGGCCCAAACCGGAGGTAACGACAGTGATTCAGATGCAAACCTCTTTGGAGGTTGCCGACAATTCGGGAGCTCGACGGGTGGAAATGATCATGCCTATTGGCGGATCCACCGGAAAGATTGCAAGTCTGGGCGATCGTATCAAAGTAACGGTTAAGGAAGCTTCGCCTGACGGAACAATCAAAAAGGGCACCGTCCAGGACGCTGTCATCGTTCGTACGCGAAAAGAAGTCAGGCGAGCTGACGGCACTTATGTAAGGTTTGATCAAAATGCCGCAGTGCTCATCAAGGAAGATGGGACGCCAATTGGCACCCGCGTGTTTGGACCAGTGGCCCGTGAACTGCGCGATAAGAATTTTATGAAGATTGTTTCACTCGCGCCGGAGGTAATTTAAGAGTATGCCAGGCACAAAGCGCTCGAAAATCAGAAAGAACGATCAGGTTGCAATTATTGCTGGGCGCGATAAAGGAAAGCGTGGTCGTGTGCTCGAGGTAGCACCAGCGAGAGGCAAGATCAAAGTAGAAGGCGCAGGAATGATTAAGCGTCATCAGAAGGCGAACCCGCAGGCCAATCGCGGCGGCGGCATCGTTGATAAAGAAGCTTTCATTGATATATCCAATGTTCAATTGATCGACCCGCAATCTGGTAAACCAAGTCGCGTCAGATATGAAGGTGTGGGCGAGTCGAAGACGCGCGTGGCTACCAAGAGTGGTCATTCATTGGAAAAGTAAGAATTGCATACGAGGAACTGAAATGGCTGCAAGGTTAAAAGAGCGATATCAGAAAGACGTGGCGCCGCAGATCGCCAAGGAGTTTGGTATCCAGAATCCAATGGCGATTCCGCGCATTGAGAAGGTCGTCCTCAACATGGGGATGGGCGAGGCAATCGCGAACGCGAAAATACTCGACACTGCTGCGGATGAGTTGCGGGCTATTACCGGACAGAAGCCGGTGGTCACAAAGGCGAAAAAGTCGATCGCCTCTTTCAAGCTGCGACAGGGAATGCCCATCGGCGTTGTAGTGACACTGCGTGGCGACCGCATGTACGAGTTTCTCGATCGGCTGATGTCGGTTGCGCTTCCTCGCGTGCGAGACTTTCGCGGTGTATCGCCCAAGGCTTTTGATGGACGAGGAAACTACACGATCGGTATTCGCGAGCAGTTAATTTTTCCGGAAATTGATTTCAACAAGGTAGATAAGCTGCGAGGTATGAACGTTTCCATTATTACCACTGCGCGCAACGACGAACAGGCGCGGGCGCTACTCAAAGCGATGGGGATGCCGTTTAGAACTTAACGAACTTTGTACTTAGAGCTTTGTTCTTTGTGCTTGGCTCCTAGTACCTGGTTAGAACAAAGCACAAAGTACAAAGTACGAAGAACGAATCTTATGGCAAAGAAATCATTGATTGCGAAAGCGGCACGTAAACCGAAATTCTCGGTACGAGCCTACACGCGATGTAAACGATGCGGCAGACCGCGCGCTTATTTACGCAAGTTCAACTTGTGCCGCATCTGTTTTCGCGAACTGGCGTTGCAGGGCCAAATCCCTGGCGTCGTAAAGTCGAGCTGGTAAAAATATTGCAGATTGTTGGATTGCAGATGTCAGATTTTCAATCTGCAACCTGAAATCAGCAATCTGAAATTGGAGTGATACATGACTGATCCTATCGCCGATATGTTGACCCGAATCCGCAATGCAATTGCGGCTAAGCACTCGCGAGTTGATATTCCGGCTTCGAAGCTCAAACTGGAAATTGCCCGTATTCTGAAGGAAGAGGGCTACGTCAATAACTTCGTCATCAAGGGCGAGGGGTTGAAGCGTACGATTCGAATCTTCCTCCGTTACGACGCGCGTGGTACCTCGTCGATTACGTATCTAAAAAGAGTCTCTACTCCCGGGCGACGTGTCTACGTCGGTTCGAGTGAGATTCCAAAAGTGCTTGGTGGATACGGCATCAATATCGTGTCGACCTCCAAGGGATTGATGAGTGGCAAAACAGCCCGGCGAGAGAACATCGGCGGAGAGTTGTTGGCCCAAATCTACTAATTGCAGATTGAAGATTGCAGTTTTCAGATTGAGTCGCTGACAGCACCGGCTCAAGTGACTGAAAGAAAAATCTGCAATCTGAAATCATAAATCGGAAATAACATTATGTCGCGTATAGGAAAGAAACCGATTTCGTTGCCGAAGGGCGTGAGTGTCACGGTCGAGGAGCAGCAGCTCGAAGTCAAAGGTCCGAAGGGCACCTTGAAGACTCCAATTCCCGCCGGCATCAGCTTTAAAGTTGAAGGCGAAGAGTTGCGTGCAGAACGAGCTTCTGACGATGTTGCGGCGCTCCATGGTTTGGCGCGGGCGTTGGCAAACAACGCTATCCTCGGTGTCACCGAAGGTTTTAGCCGGCAGATGGATGTGGTTGGCGTAGGTTATAAGGCTGACGTCCAGGGGAAGAAGGTTCTTTTCTCACTTGGATATTCGCATCCGATTGAATTTCCGCTGCCACCCGAAGTTGATGCCAAGGCCGAGCGTCTGACGACCAAGGGAAGCATTCAGCAGTACCAGACAACGCTGACGTTGACGAGTATTGATAAGCAGAAGCTTGGTCAGGTTGCCGCCGAGATGCACAGACTGCGAAAGCCGGACGCATACAAGGGTAAAGGCGTTCGCTATGCAGATGTACCGATCAAGTTGAAGCCCGGTAAGACAGGGAAGTAGAGCATTGTCGATTTTTGATTGCCGATTGAAGGTGTCCGAAATGCTTTAGCTTGTCGTGACTTGCGAATGAGGATCCTTTAGTCAGTCACCGACAAGACAGACGCATATCGGGCATTCAAAATTGGAAATGAGGGAAGATGGCAAACACGAATAGAGCAGTTGTAAGAACAGCCATTCACCAGCGTATTCGACGTAAGGTGAAGGGAAGCACGGACAGGCCTCGGCTCGCGATCTATCGCAGTCTGAATCATATCTACGCTCAGGTGATTGACGACAAGCAAGGGCAGACACTTGTTTCGGCGTCAACTACCGAGAAGGATCTCCGCGGTAACTCCGGAGGGAATCTTGATGCCGCCCGTCGTGTCGGCCAGGCAATTGCCGAAAGAGCAATAGCGAAGGGCATCGAGCAGGTCGTCTTCGATCGTGGCGGTTATTTGTATCACGGTCGTATCAAGGCGTTGACCGATGCAGCGAGATCAGCAGGTCTTAACAAAAACGAAGCGAGTGCAGTTGAAGAAGAAACAGCTGAAGAGGCTGCACCGGAAGAAACTGTAGAAAAGAAGCCGCGTAAGAAAAGTAAAGAATAGCTATGAGACAACCCAAGCAACGCATTCCCGCGCAGGGACTCGACCTGAAGGATCAAGTGATATCCATCAATCGCGTCACGAAAGTAGTTAAGGGCGGAAAGAATCTTTCTTTTGCGGCGCTCGTCGTCGTTGGAGATGAGGGTGGACATGTCGGTTTTGGCACAGGCAAAGCTCGAGAGGTGCCTCTCGCGATCAAAAAGGCAATCGAAGCTGCGAAGAAGAGTTTGATTCGTGTTCCGTTGATCAATAACACCTTGCCTCATCAACTCATCGGCGAATACGGGGCGGGTCGGGTTTTAGTCAAACCGGCGTCCGAAGGTACGGGCGTGATCGCTGGCGGCGCGGTGCGAGCTGTAATGCAGGCGGTCGGTGTTCGCGACGTGCGAACAAAAGTTCTCGGTTCAACCAATCCGCACAACGTGGTGCGAGCGACGTTCGACGCTTTGTTGCGTATGAAGGATCCGATGGAACTTGCGCGCCTGCGTGGTAAACAAGTCGAAGAGATGTAATTCTAGCGAGGTATCATGGCTGAGAAGCGAAGCAAGAAAAGCGACCAGGCAAAAGCAGGCACGATAAGAATCCAGTATTACCGGAGTTTTATCGCGGCCCCCAAGAAACACAAAGCAGTTGTTAAAAGCCTGGGCATTACCAAACTCAATCAAGTGGTGGAACGACCGGACACTGACTCTATGCGCGGTGCCGTTGCGAAGATCCCACATTTATTGCGCATTGTTGAGTAGGAAAATAACGGAGTAGATATGGCTATCAGTCTTAACAGTCTTCGGCCGGCAAAGGGCTCGACACACAAGAAAAAGCGAGTAGGTCGAGGTCCTGGATCAGGTCTCGGAAAAACCGCAGGTCGGGGTGAGAAGGGTCAAAAGTCTCGCTCAGGATATTCTCGCAAGATCGGTTTTGAAGGTGGACAAATGCCCCTTCATCGTCGACTGCCGAAGCGCGGGTTCACCAACATTTTTAAGAAAAAGTGGCTTGAAGTGAGTTTGGCCGCGATCGACAAGAATTTCAACGCCGACGAGGAAATTACTCCAGAACTCTTACACAGCAAGGGCATCATCAAGAAGGCCAAGCACGACGTAGTGGTGCTGGGAAACGGTGAAATCTCGAAGCCTCTCCGCATTTCTGCACATCGGTTCACGAAGAGTGCGCGAGAGAAGATCGAAAAGGCCGGTGGCGCTGTTGTAGAGATCGCGGGCTAGTTCGGAAACGTCGACCAAAGGATTCAAATGGAAAAGTTTCTAGCTGCCGTTAAGAATATGTTCAATGTGCCGGATCTGCGCCGGCGCATTTTCTTTACGCTTGGTCTGCTTGCTGTATACCGGCTTGGTGCACACGTCGGTGCGCCCGGAATCAACAAAGCTCGACTCGATCAAGTTTGGAGTGAAGTTGCGGGAACACTACTTGGTGTGCTCGACCTTTTCTCCGGCGGAAACTTTCGCACGATTTCGATCTTCGCGCTCGGCGTCACGCCTTACATCACCGCCTCAATTATTTTGCAGCTGATGACCGTTGTGTCACCGCAGTTGAAAAAGTTGCAGGAAGAGGGGGAGATGGGCCGGCAGAAAATCAACCAGTGGACTCGATATCTCACGGTTGGTTTGGCAGGAATCCAAACTTCGTTTGTGGCCCATTGGCTTCAGGTCAACGGCGTCGGTGCTCCAACCTGGGGATTCTTGCTAACTACAGTTCTGAGGCTTACCATTGGAACAATGTTCGTAATGTGGGTGGGTGAACTGATCACCGAGCGCGGTGTCGGAAACGGCATTTCGCTTTTGATCTTTGCCGGTATCGTTATTGGCTTGCCTCGGGGAGTTACGCAGGTGTTCGAACGTGTTCGTGGGGGCGATACCATGGAAACGATTGGAGTAATTGCGCTGGCGGTTGCCTTAGTCGCAATTATTGCCTTCATCGTCTTCGTTGAGGCCGCCCGCCGGAAGATCCCCGTGAGTTATGCAAAGCGTCACGTGGGTCGACAGTTGGTAGGCGGTCAACAGACGACCATGCCGCTGAAAATAAACATGGGTGGTGTGATCCCGGTGATCTTTGCATCGTCGGTGTTGTCGATGCCGCAGAGTTTGTTTGCCGCGTTTCCACCGGATCCGGCTAAGGCCGACTCGCTGTGGGCCAAGGTTTACGGCTTCTTCCAAACGTTCCACGCAAGTGATCCGTATTACGAATTGATTTTCCTTTCGTTGATCATTTTCTTCACGTTCTTCTACGTCTCGATCGTTTTCAACGTTGAGGAAGTGTCAGACAACCTGCGTAAGCACGGCGGATTTATGCCGGGTATTCGTCCGGGTAGAGCTACTGCCGAATATCTCAACTCAATACTGACGAGACTGACAATGGTCGGCGCCATCTATCTGGCACTGGTCGCATTCGTTCCGCAGTTTATGTTGAGCGGCTTCAAGCTCGCGAGACTTCCATGGGTTGGTCCATATCTGGATAACTTCGTCAGCTCGACACCGGGTCTGGGATGGATTCCGACCGGAATGGGATATCAATTCTATTTCGGTGGTACGTCTCTGCTCATTCTCGTTGGCGTGGCAATGGATACCGTCTCTCAAATAGAGGCCCAGCTGGTAATGAGGAATTACGAAGGGTTTCTTGGTGGCGGAGGACGATTGCGAGGACGAAGAGCCTGACCTGATCCTGGGTTTACGATTTTGTGATGTTGCTTTAGCACCGCGTTAAATCAAAACCGCAAGTCATCTCTCGCGTATGTCGAAGATAATAGTCCTGATGGGTGCGCCTGGTGCTGGCAAAGGCACGCAGGCGCGCTTGCTTCAAGAGCGTTTGAAATTGCCGCAGATCTCCACCGGAGATATCTTTCGCGCACTCAAAGACTCCCAAACGCCGCTTGCGATGGAGGTGCGGGAGATCATGGCCCAGGGACGATTGGTTCCTGATGAATTGACAATTCGGTTGGTTAAGGAACGAACAAGCCAGGACGACTGTAGAAACGGCTACATCCTGGACGGGTTTCCTCGAACCCCCGCGCAGGCTGAGAGTCTGGAAAGTCTCGCGACTGAGCAGGGAAACGAGATTTTTCCGGTGCTGATTGACATCCCGACAGAGATTCTCGAGAAACGGATGACGGGTCGTAGGAATTGTCCGGTGTGTGGAGAGATTTACAACGTTTACTTCAAGCCACCTAAACACGACAATGTTTGCGACGTGCATACGGATACGCAGCTTGCCCATCGTGCTGATGACAATCCCGAAACTGTGAAGGCCAGGCTTATCACGTATGAGGAGCAAACGCGTCCCTTAATGAACTACTACCGTTCTCGAGGTTTATTACGAACGGTTGATGGCAATAGAGATCCGGAAGTGATTTACAAGGAAATCGAAGCAATAGTTACATGATCATCGGGAAGTCAAAAAAAGAGATTGAGAAGATGCGCGCTTCCGGGAAGCTCGTCGGCCAGGTGCTGTCGCATCTTCGCTCGTTGGTAGAGCCGGGAATATCGACTATCGAGATCGATAAAGTCGCTGAAAAGATGATTCGCGATGCCGGTGCGCTTCCGACCTTCAAGGGGTACAACGGATTTCCCTACTCCATTTGCGCCTCAGTTAATGAGCAAGTCGTCCACGGTTTTCCTTCAGGGTACAAACTGAAAGATGGCGACATTTTCTCAATAGATTGTGGCGCCACGCTTGAGGGGTTCGTCGGTGATACGGCCACAACAGTTCCGGTCGGCAAAGTCGATGAGGAAAGACTTAAGTTGATTCGCATCGCCGAAGAGTGTTTGGACCTGGCGATCGAGCAGTGCAGACCAGGGAATCATCTTGGCGACATCGGGTGGGCCGTTCAGCATCACGCCGAGACGAATGGATATTCCGTGGTTCGCGATTATGTAGGCCATGGAATCGGTCGACGGATGCACGAAGATCCGCAAATTCCCAACTACGGCAAGCCCGGGTTGGGCCCCAAGATCAAAGCCGGCTATGTTTTCGCGGTTGAGCCGATGGTCAATAAGGGCACGCACTTTACCAAGGTTCTATCGGACGGATGGACGGTCGTGACCATGGATGGGCAGCCGAGCGCCCATGTGGAGCACACAATAGCCATCACTGAGGAAGGCCCCGAAGTGCTTACGAGAGTCGCCTCTACGCAAGGTTCGACACCGTATTCAGTTGCTTGTAACTGATAGTCGGAGCTTGGCTTGGCAAAGGTGGATCAGCGTGTTATCATCCGCAGTTTGTCGGCCACGTCAAACTTTCACCCTAAGAGGTTATGGCGAAGCAAGAGGCGATAGAAGCTTTCGCCTTACGAGCTTAATCGGGGTCGAAT
>Ga0066652_100001837_pt1 | contig 11254 bp, 7 predicted proteins | sample GraSoiAngelo_101_FD_71413 | JGI IMG/M metagenome (GOLD analysis project Ga0066652, IMG submission 71413) | Grasslands soil microbial communities from the Angelo Coastal Reserve, California, USA - 14_0903_02_30cm | ecosystem: Environmental > Terrestrial > Soil > Grasslands | place: USA...
CTATCCGGACTAAATTGAATTGATGACTTAAAGCCGGCCGTCGACGTCAACTGCTTCGCTACAGCTGGTTCACGTGCAAGTTCGTCGATTGAATACAAGTACAGATTCGCCTGGTTCGCGGCCGACGCAACCATCGCCACCCACTTACCGTCGGGGCTGATGGTCTGATAGTTCACATCCACTCCAACAGGCAGAAGACTAAGTCGCCGGCGTATGTCTTCAAAGACGACTTGAACTGGTTTTGCACCCGGCTTGGCAGTCGCTGCCACAGGTGAAGCCGCAGGCGATGACTCAGGCGAAGCAGTCGGTGCCGGTCGAGGTGTTTCTGCCGGTGCTGGTCGGGTGTTTGTCAGGCTGCGCGGTGTTTCCTCTTTGAAAAGGTCGCGAAATTGATCCTCACGAAACTTAGGCGTCCGCGGAATAAGATCGACTCGGGCAAGCTGAACAGTTTCAGTGCGCTGACCCGTGTCGAAAAGTAGAAATGTTCCGTCGGGGCTCCACGACAACGTGTTGCTAAAAACATTCGCCAAAAAACTAGCCGGCCGGCTCTTTCCCGTCTCAACCTCCACCAGACTTACATTCTTAAACTGATTGTCGCCAACCGGAACGTAAGCAATCCATTTACTGTCAGGAGACCAGGTGTATGGTTTGTCAGCAATGATCGGAGGTCGTTCAAAGATTCCTGACGTCACTACCCGATCTCTCTTTTCAATAACATCCATAACTCGCAGTTCCTTTGCGCCGCGAATGAAGGCTATGAGTTTCCCATCGGGTGAAAAACCAGGGGTAGAATCGTCGGCGACATCTTTAGTCAACTGCGACTCGGTGTTGTTGTTGAAATCGTAGAGGAACAGGTGTGGAGTGCCGTCACGATCAGAAACGTAGGCCAAGCGCCGGCTGTCAGGCGACCATGTCAGTTGATATTCTTCAGCGACACTGGTCGAAACTCGGGCCGCGTCGCCTCCATCGGCAGCCGACGCAGCGAACACTTCACCGCGAATTACGAAAGCGACCTTCTTGCCGTCAGGCGAAAGCTGTAATTCGGAAATCTGATCTGACAAGCGGAGATGTTCTATAGCCGTTCCCGCCGAAACTCCGCGACGTTGAATATCGACCTCAGCAGTCTTTCCCGTTTCGGTATCAAGTTTCCAGATGCGGAAGTTTCGCTCAAAAACAATCTCGCGACCGTCATAGGAAATACTTGGCCACACAACACGCCCATCAGTGAAGTTTGAAACTTTACGAGCGCCATTTCGTCCGGGAGTGGCTGTCCAGATATTCTGTGCGCCTTTCTTGCCTGCTGCCTCACTGCGATCCGAAACATAAAACAAACTCCGACCGTCGCCACTCCACATGGGCCACATCTCTTTAGCGCCACCCGCTTCGGTCACTCGTTCATAAGTGCCCTGGCCATTTTCAAATGAACGAAGTAACCAAATTTCGGCTTCATCGAGGTGACTATGCCCTTTGCGCCACCATTGTCCCGAGGCTAAACCGCGCGCGCTAAACGCCAGGGCGGTACCATCGGGTGAGAGCGCCGAAAAGAATTCATTGGTGTAGCGGTCCGAGCCGACTTGCATTGGAGTCCCACCGGTAGTCCGAACGCGAAACAGATCGTTCAAATTTCCTACGTCTCGACTACCCGATGAGAAATAGATCCATTGACCATCGCGCGACCAGCCGTCCAATTGATCGAACGCATCATCAAAAGTAAGACGTTTGAGATCGCCGCTCAGCAAGGTCAACAAATAGATGTCGCCATTGCCCGTGCGCGTAGAGATGAAAGCGAGTTGTTTGCCATCGGGCGAGAACAATGGTCGGGCTTCATTCGCTGAGTGGGAAACGAGTAGCGAGGCGATACCACCAGCCGCCGGCACGGTCCAGATGTCGCCACCTGAGACAAATGCAATCTCTTTCCGATCCGGTGATAGCGAAGGTTCCGTGAAGTAAGCTTGCGGTATGACGGTCTGCCCGAAAACCTTGGCTCGCTTGGTACCAGCAAATGGAGAAATGAGATTAACGACTCCACACAATAATAAGGTCAGTACGAAAGACTTTCGTCGAAGCGACATGTCGCCCCTCCATTAACTAAGTTTGTTTGGAGCATTAGAGACCGCAGAAATGTTTACTGCACAATTCCAAACGCGCGTACTGGAAACGTTCCAAAGTTTCGAACCTTCACAGGTACGGCAAAAAATCTAAATCCGCTTTCTGGGAGTTTATCCAAATCGCAGAGGTGTTCGACAATAGGAATACTATTCGCCAACAGAATCGTGTGTGCAGGTCGACTTCCCGTGCTGGTATCGTCGATGTTATACGAGTCGATCCCTACCAGGGTTGCGCCAGCATCTACCAGAAACTTCGCTGCTTCTTCCGTTACAAATGGATGGTTACCACTCCAGTATTCATCTGTTCGCCAGTGCTTGTCCCAGCCCGTGTGGATCAAAACAGCCTTACCCTTGAGATCGAAATCGCCAAAAGCGCTTATCTCAATCGCCCGATTTTGCCCTGTGTGACGTATCACAAGTCCGGCTAAATTAGCGAGGGAACTCAGATCTAGACCAGCCAGGTCTGTACCATCCGGATAACGATGAAACGGACTGTCGAGATAGGTGCCGGTGTTGGCAACCATCTCAATCTTACCTATGTGGAACTCCGTGCCCGACTCGTAGAATGTTCTCGAGGCGTCGCGAGTGAGGTGATCGCTAATCGCAGGCGTGGGTAGACCTTTATAAGTAATCATCCCATGCTCGATCGAGTGGGAAACATCTATCAGTTTGAAGTCGGTCGTCATGAACGTTTTTGCACCAGCACTTGAAAACTGGAAGCCATACCTGAAGGCAAAATCATCTCACGTGCCGCAGTCGTGAGCCGCGATTTATCAGCTTCCTTACTCGTGGCTGTCATACGTTTCTCCAACTCATTAAGAATACCTACTCGCAAAAGAAACTTATCGAGTTGACCAAACTCTTCAACTGCGAATCCGCATCGCTTCCCTTCACTCTTAACGTACGTCCAATCTACGCTCGTCGTCAGGTCCGTATCGCCTGGCGACTTCAGAACATTGCCAACGAAACTGTGCCTTCGAAAACCTCGCAAGGTTCCATCATGTCGTTCTTGAGTTTGATAAAGCTCAGGTGACTCCGATCCGTAATCAACAGTGACGACGTAACCACGCTCTAGTTTTTTTTCGAGCAGTTGAAACCACTCGTGAACCTCAAGATTGATGTCGACAGTTTGTCCCTCGGTTAACAGTGGCAGCTGATTCCGGCAGAACTCCTTCAAGCGATCACACGATAACGCGCCTGAGCCCCACGTAAACTCGCCTTCGGCGTCCAAACCAACGTACAACTCCTGCAAATCACCATCGGCCATTGTTACGCGATGAACCGGAAACGCATCAAGGAGTTCGTTCGAAAAGACCACACCGGCGGCGAGGGGCGCGCGTTGTTCGAGGTTTTCAAATTTGACTTTGCTTTCCCACTCGCTGAGCGTTTGCATTGCGCGGCGACGAGCGTCCTCACTCTTTTCATGAATGAGGTAGTTAGTCGCAGCAAAGACTGCCGGAAACTGATCCTGTAACACTTGCAGCACACCGGCGGCAAACTGACCGTTTCCGGCGCCCATTTCAACTATCGAAAAGTTTCTGGGTTGATCGAGTTTTTCGTAAAGCGTCGCAAAGTAGCGGGCGAAGACGGCTGAAAATAGTTCGCTTCGTTCCGGACTCGTTCGATAATCGCCTTCCCTACCCCAACGTTTTAGATCTTGACGGTTGTAGTAACCGAGAGTCGGATGGTAAAGCGCGGCATTCATCCACTCATGGAAAGTAATCTTTCCATTCCGCCGAATTCGTTCTGCCAACTGCTGAGCGAGGATCAACGAAGAACTGGCCTCGGCTTGTTTCGTTGGGTCGGACACCTGGACGTTATTGCAGACGATTATTGATTTTCGGAGCGGTCTTCCTTATCGAGCAGCCGCGTAGTGTTCTCCGTCACACTTGGTGGAGTGGCTAACTCGGCTGTATTCGGTCGTTGTCGCCATCCCAAACCGGATTGAGCGGGTGGAGGCGGCAGTGCAGCATTGCGCATTGGCGCATTAAATTGTGGCGTTGGCATTGGAGCTGGAATATAAGGTCGCGCAACGTGATAAGGATTGGGCGCACCTTCTTCAAACACGGCCGCAAACAACATCCTTAGTGGACCACCCACGAAACAGATGATCGCAGCAAGCGCCACTAGAATCTCAGGGAATGACGAATTACTATAACTCGCAAAAACTCCAAGGATAGGTACAAGGATGGCTCCCAGCAGTATCAGCATTCCACCTTGTCTGACGCCCTTTTTCTTCGCTGACATTTCTCTGGGAGTTTCTGAATCTCGAAAAACCGGCAGCATTCCTCCGTTGGCGAGCAAGCTCATCACCCCATCAAGCGGGAAACCGCACCGCGAACAATATCGCACAGTGCCGGGAGCCTGTTGTTGACCGCATTGAGGGCAATACATTCTAAGTGTTCCTCACCAAGGGGACTGATAGGACGGCCTAGATAATAAACCGATCAGTACTATCATCGGAAAGTTAATTTGTCGGGGCGTCTCTCCGTGGGCACCCCTCCTCTTCCAATTAAGCTGTATTACGGCGAAGGGGCGCCCACGGAGGGACGCCCCGACAGATTAGGCCACCACACATTTTAGCGTTGCGACCGCCTGGCCTCGATAGTCACTCGCCCGGGTTAATGTTTGGAGCAACAATTCCAACAACTGACAGGGTGTATCAGAAGGAACGGCGATGTATTTTAGAAGCGTTGCATCATCTGCGAAGCTCGCGAATCCGCGTGAGCGAGTGGCATCAACTTCCGATAAGTACTCGAGGATGCGATCTGTTGTCGACAGGGTCTCTGGCAGGGTCCATTCAAAAGGATCGTCCCAGAGGTTTGTCGTAATACCGCCAAACGTCTGTTCCACTACGCCGGCACTTTTGATTATGTGCTCGCCAACTGTTGGTGCAGGCGGCTGACGATAAAGCAGGTCCTGGGGAATCGACTTTGTGAGTAGACGTAACGCTTCAATTAACGAGGTGAACTCCCGATCGAGGAGGTCGATGATAGTTCGTTGATTGTCAGGCATGCGGGACTTTTTGGAACTTGCTGCTGTACGCCTTCGCACCGAAATCCCACCAACGGCAGTTGGTGGATACTTTCAGATCCTTTCTACTAAAGCTGACTCGTGAGTTCCCGAATCCCACCAACGGCAGTTGGTGGATACTTTCAGATCATTTCTACTAAAGCGACGCCGACTCGTGAGTTCCCGAATCCCACCAACGGCAGTTGGTGGATACTTTCAGATCCTTTCTACTCGCAGAGCGTTTATCAATTAAGGATGATCGTTCACGGCTATAAATATCTTCCGTGACATTCGGCTGCGAGGCAGTTAGAAAGGATCTGAACAATCCACCAACTGCCATTGGTGGGATTCCAGTATGACAATAATCGAACGTTTCATAGAAAGGATCTGAACAATCCACCAACTGCCGTTGGTGGGATTTCCGAATGCAAATAATCAGAACGTTCGTAGAAAGGATCTGAAAGTATCCACCTACTGCCGTAGGTGGTATTTCGACTTCTTGAGGAAACCCGTTTTAAAACCAATACCACAAGTCCTTCCAGACTTAATTCCCAAACCAACCAATCGGACGTCCTGACAAGTCAACCCAAACACTCTTCACCTGCGTATACAGGTCGAGAGCGTGACGGCCCATTTCACGTCCATAGCCGGATTGTTTGTAACCACCAAAGGGAGACGCTGCGTTGAACATATTGTAGGTATTGATCCACACGACGCCGGCTTTAATCTCTTTTGCGAAGCGATGTGCACGAGTGATGTCCTGGGTCCAGATACCGGCAGACAGCCCATAGATCGTGTCGTTCGCTTGTTTGATCAAATCCTCTTCGTCTGTGAAACTGATCACGGAAACCACCGGACCAAAAATCTCTTCCTGGGCCACACGCATCTTGTTGTTCACATCGGCAAAGATTGTGGGCCGGAAAAAGTAACCTTTTTGAAATGCGCCTTCGAGTTTCGGCGACTCACCACCTACCAGAACAGCTGCACCCTCACCACGAGCGATTTCGACGTAACCTTTAATCCTGTTCAACTGCTCCTCAGAAACCTGTGGTCCCATTTGAGTGGCTTTGTCCATCGGATCGCCGACTGCAATCCTCTCGGCTCGTTCAGAAAGTTTTGACAGGAATTCATCCTTTACACTTTCTTCAACGAATAATCTCGAACCAGCGCAACATACCTGACCCTGGTTGTAGAAGATTCCCATCATTGCACCAGCAACCGCTTGATCAAGATCGGAATCAGCGAAAACTATGTTTGGAGCTTTACCACCGAGCTCGAGGGAGACTTTGGTTAAATTATCGGCCGCGGATTTTGCGATTAACTTTCCGACCTCAGTTGAACCTGTGAAGGCAACCTTGTCGATGCCCGGATGACCAGCCAATGCAGCTCCAGCCGTTTCACCATAGCCGGGCACGACGTTCACAACGCCCTCAGGAAATCCCGCTTCCTGAATCAGTTTAGCCAACTCCATGGCGCCTACCGGTGTTTGCTCAGCCGGTTTCAAGACGACGGTGTTACCCGCTGCAAGCGCGGGCGCCAATTTCCACGCGGCCATTAGAAGCGGAAAATTCCAGGGAATAATCTGGCCACACACTCCGATCGGTTCTCGAAGCGTATAGTTGAACATCTTGCCTGGGACAGGAATAGTTTCGCCTTCGATCTTTGTGGCCCAACCTGCGAAGTATTCAAAGTTTTCGACGACTTGAGGAATGTCTACGTAAAGCGATTCCTTTATCGGCTTACCGTTATCGGCAGTTTCGATCGCCGCCAGCTCTGCGGAGTGTTCATCGATCAGTTGCGAGAGCTTGTACAAGAGCCGGCCGCGATCGCGCGCACTCATCTTGGACCATTTACCCTCAAAGGCGCGTCGCGCTGCGCTGACCGCTTTGTCAATGTCGACCTTGTCGGCCTCAGCTACTTCGGCCAACAATTCACCCGTCGCCGGGTTTGGAGTTGAAAAAGTTTTGCCTGATTCGGCATCAACCCACTTTCCGTCAATGAAAAGCTGATAGTTTTTCGTTGTATCTTCAACTTGCTGTGCAGATGACATATTGTTCCCCAGTGTCCAAAGAGTCGTGTTTTAGGGTAGTGGCATAGTTTGAATCTTCTCTGTGGTACCTCTGTGTCTCTGTGGTGAAGTCGATCTCAGCAACTTACTCAACCACAGAGACACAGAGGGCACAGAGGTAACACAGAGATTCCAAACCGGGTCACCAGCGATTTTAGAAATCCGTAGTTCCCGCCAGTAGTTGTCGCAACACAAACGGCAGGATCCCACCGTGGTTGTAGTAATCAACTTCGATTGGAGTATCAATACGAAGAGTGACTGGAACTTCTTCGATCGCGCCACTGGCACGATGGATGACCAACTTCAGGTCTTCACCCACCTCTACTCCGTCCTCGATCCCGTGCAGATCATATCGTTCGGTCCCGTTCAGATTCAGTGATGCGGCCGTGGTATCGTCCTTGAATTGGCAAGGCAGCACTCCCATACCCACCAGGTTGCTACGATGAATGCGCTCGAAACTCTGGGCGATAACCGCCTTCACTCCAAGTAGACGGGTTCCTTTCGCGGCCCAGTCTCGAGAACTGCCTGTTCCGTATTCCTGGCCCGCGAAGATTATGAGGGGCGTTCCCTCATCCTGATACTTCATAGCCGAATCGTAAATGCTCATTCGTTCGCCATCAGGTTGATGGAGTGTCACGCCACCTTCAACTCCGGGCACCATCAGGTTTTTGATGCGGACGTTGGCGAACGTGCCACGAACCATCACCTCATGGTTGCCACGTCGCGCACCGTAACTATTGAAATCCTTAATATCGACGCCACGCTCCTGGAGATAAAGACCGGCAGGCGAAGAAGGCTTGATAGCCCCGGCCGGGCTAATATGATCCGTCGTTACTGAATCTCCAAAGATGGCCAGGGCTCGCGCTTCCTTGATGTCAGACAGTGGCTCCAAAGCGTTTTTGAAGTTATCGAAGTAAGGTGGCTCACGGATGTAGGTCGATTCAAGTTCCCACTGATAAACATTTCCCGTCGTCGTCGGAATTTCATTCCACAACGGATTTTGATCGGCGAAGTTTCCGTAAAGCCGCCGGTAAGTTTCAGGATCAAAGGCCGACCGCATTACGTCGTTCACTTCCTGTAACGTGGGCCAAATGTCTTTCAGGTAGACGTCCCCATCTTTTCCAGTGCCAACCGGTTCAGTTGCGAAGTCGACGTCAACCCGACCGGCAAGCGCAAATGCAACTACGAGGGGCGGACTCATCAGGAAGTTAGCCTTAATACTCTGATGAACCCGGGCTTCGAAGTTTCTATTACCCGAAAGTACGGAAGCCGCGACGACGTCGCGTTCAATTACCGCCTGCTCAAGCGAAGGATCCAGTGGTCCAGAGTTACCAATACAGGTCGTGCAGCCATAGCCAACTATATTGAACCCGAGTTCATTCAGATACGGTTGCAGCCCTGCCTTGTCGAGGTATTCCGTTACTACTCTCGAACCAGGAGCGAGTGAGTTTTTAACTTTTGGACTGACTGATAGACCACGCTCAACTGCTTTTTTCGCAAGCAGACCAGCCGCCAACATTACGCTGGGGTTTGAGGTATTTGTGCAAGAGGTAATGGCGGCGATAAGTACATCGCCATGGCCGAGCAGTTCGTCGCCGCTGGGATACTCGTCTTCGGGAATCTCATGGACCAGGTCTGGCGTTGGACGGTTGTTGACCATTTCGGTTTCAGTCCAAACACTCGTTCCCTGATCGGAAACACCAGCAGCAGATATACCCGGGACCGTTTCGGTTCTTTGTTCACCACCACCGGCGACAACTCGTTGTCTGTCCGCGCCAATCTTCACGTGATAGCGAGTCCACAACTCATCTTCCGACTTCCCATATCCTCCTTCAGATACAGGTTTGACCATGAGCTCATTGAACCGCTCCTTCAATTGAGACAACTGAATTCGATCCTGGGGACGCTTTGGACCAGCAACACTGGGCACAATCGAAGCAAGGTCGAGATCGTAAACCGCGCTGTAGTCACATTCACCTTTCTTCGGAATACCAAACATGCCCTGGGCTTTGTAGTAACGTCTTACTAACTCGACATGCGCTTCATCGCGACCAGTCGCCAGGAGATACTGGCAAGTCTCTTCATCGGTTGGAAAGAAACCCATAGTCGCGCCGTACTCGGGCGCCATGTTGGCAATCGTCGCGCGATCGGTCGCGGATAAACTGACGGCTCCTTCACCGTGAAACTCCACGAATTTTCCGACCACCTTCGCGGCGCGCATCATTTCGGTCACACGCAGCACGAGGTCGGTTGCCGTTACACCTTCTGTCAAAGCTCCCGTAAGATTTACGCCAACCACGTCCGGAGTAAGGAAGTAAACAGGCTGACCGAGCATCGCAGCTTCTGCTTCAATCCCGCCGACGCCCCAACCGACGATCCCCAGACCATTTATCATCGTCGTATGCGAATCGGTCCCAACGAGCGTATCTGGGAAGTAAACATTCTTCTCCCAAACATTCTTTGCCAGGTATTCGAGGTTAACCTGATGACAGATTCCAATTCCCGGCGGTATTACACGAAAACCATCAAAGCCCTGTGTGCCCCACTTCAAAAACTGGTAACGCGATCGATTGCGTCTGAACTCCATCTCCATGTTCTTTTCCAGCGCATCTTTGGTACTGGAGAAATCGACCTGAACGGAGTGGTCGATCACAAGATCAACCGGGACCAGGGGTTCGATAATCGCGGAGTTTTTTCCGAGTCGCGCAACGGCTGAACGCATTGCGGCAAGATCGACCAGCAGTGGAACTCCAGTGAAGTCCTGAAGGAGTACGCGCGCAACTACGAAAGGAATCTCTTCGACCCGTTTAGCGTTTGGTTTCCAGTTCGCGAGTGCTCTGACGTTCACTTCAGTAATCTTCTCGCCATCACATTTGCGCAGCACCGATTCGAGAACAATCCGAATGCTGATGGGCAAGCGAGAGATTGGTCCAACACCATTTTTTTCAAGTTGCGGGAGCGAATAAAAACTGCCTTCGACACCGTCGCTGACTTCAAATGACTGCAATGAATCAAAGGCGCTATTTGACATAGGTATGCTCAAACCCTTTCCTGGGAAGTACGACGACTCGAGTTCGTCTGATGGATGAAATGTAGAAGCTGTGGTTCAAATTGAAGTGTAAAGTCCACATTTATAATCGTCAAGCAAGCCTTTCTTTTACATCGTTGATAATCGTCTGACTTTACTGATGCACTTTCTTTGGCCGACTTTTTCGGCGTTTGCTATAGTTTTGCCACACGAATTCCCCTACTACTCGATAACCCCTGTCAGCCCGACACGCTTCTGTAACTTCGATCTGAGAATCTCAAGTTTCAGCCCGATACAGAAAATCAAGGAGAGGTGTTATGCCCAAGAAACATGCCGAGAACTTTGAATATCTTGCCAACAATCCAGACTATGTACCCAATCCTGAGATTGAAGAATTTATGGAAGAAGAGATTTCGCGTGCTCCTAAAGATCCTGAATTGCTGGCCCATCGTCTGCGAAACAATACTGCCGCATCACCGAGTGATGCCGGGGGTGATCTCGACGCAAACTGGGAAGATGTAAATGAGAGTGGCTCGGAAACAGTGGCGGGAGATAATCCAACTCCTGATCAGTCGCTGGTAGAAGAAAACGCACAGGCGGTCGGCGTCAGTTTCGAAGACAATGAGGAACTCGAGTTCATCGATAAGATTGAAAAGCGTGATCGAAATCGATATGAATTAGAGGAAGGCTCAAAAGCAACAGAGGATATGATCTGAGTAGTCAGAACAACTTCTTGCTGTCTAACATCAGGGTGACTGGTCCATCGTTAACGAGTTCAACCTGCATCATCTTTCGAAAGCTGCCGGTTTGGACCTCCATAATCAGCTCTCGGCACTTACTCACAAAGTATTCATACAAAGGCTCCGCTACCTCAGGCGGAGCAGCATCACTCCATGAAGGTCTATTTCCCCGTCGCACGTCCCCGTAGAGGGTGAACTGCGAGACGACGAGCAGACCACTCTGAGCGTCCTTAACGGATAGGTTCATCCGTCCTTCCATATCGTCGAAAATTCTGAGTGAGACTATTTTCTGAGCAAG
>Ga0066652_100001840_pt1 | contig 11248 bp, 7 predicted proteins | sample GraSoiAngelo_101_FD_71413 | JGI IMG/M metagenome (GOLD analysis project Ga0066652, IMG submission 71413) | Grasslands soil microbial communities from the Angelo Coastal Reserve, California, USA - 14_0903_02_30cm | ecosystem: Environmental > Terrestrial > Soil > Grasslands | place: USA...
TACGAAGCGGGCACGCCCCGTGATCCCCTGCGCTGGCTGGTCGGCCTTGTGCTTGCGGCGGGTGTCGTCGCTTTTGCGCTGGCGCAAACTCGGGATTGGCGGATCGGTCTTGGCTTTGCTGCTGCGCTGGCGGTGGGCTTCGCGTTGCTGGCGGTGACGGCGCGCCTATTGATGTTTCTGGCGCGGCGCGCACCTTTAGGAAACCTGCCGTTCACGGTTCGGCAAGGGATTGCGAACCTATATCGCCCGAACAATCGCACGCTGCTGCTGTTGCTATCACTTGGGCTTGGCACGTTCCTTATCGTCAGCATTTTTCTGGTGCAACAGAATCTTATTTCACAACTCGTTTCGAGTGAAGGCAACCAACAGGCCAATGCGGTGCTCTTCGATATCCAGCCGGACCAGCGCGAACCCGTAATTAATCTCGTGCGCTCACTTGGCACGCCGATTCTGGACGAGGCGCCGATCATCAATATGCGATTGCGTTCAGTGAAAGGCGAAACAGTGGAAGCGATGCTCAAGGATAGAGGGCGCCACAGTCCGCGCTGGGCGTTGCGTCGCGAGTATCGGAGCACTTACAACGACCGCTTGCGGGACGGGGAACGGCTCACCGCCGGCACATGGTTCAAGTCCGCCACCAATGAACCCACGCCGATCTCGCTGGAGCAAGGCATCGCGAATGAATTGAAGGTTGGCCTTGGCGATGAGCTTGAGTTCGATGTCCAAGGCGTTCCGATCAAAACACGTGTCGCGAGTTTACGCGAGGTGAATTGGCGCCGCGTGCAGCCGAATTTCTTCGTGGTGTTCCCGCGCGGCGTGCTCGAAAGCGCGCCGGCAATGCATGTGCTGGTGACGCGTGTGCGCTCGAGCGACGACTCGGCGCGCTTGCAGCGCGAAGTGGTCAAAAACTTTCCGAATGTATCGGTGATTGATCTGTCGCTCATCCTGCAGACACTGGACTCGATCCTGGAAAAGATTTCGTTTGTCATCCGCTTCATGGCCATGTTCACCGTCGCGACCGGCCTGCTCGTGCTCGCCGGCGCGCTGCTGACTGGACGCTATCAGCGCATTCAGGAAAGCGCGCTGCTCCGGACACTCGGTGCATCGCGCAGACAGATTCTTCGCATTTTGCTGGTCGAATACGTCGTGCTCGGACTGCTCGCGGCGCTGACCGGGGTGATCCTCGCGGTGGCCGGCAGTTGGGCATTGGCCGCGTTCGTCTTCAAAATCAACTACGCGCCGGCGCTCCTGCCGCTCTTAATCGCATTGGTCGGACTGCCGCTGCTCACGGTCGTGCTCGGATTCCTGATGAACCGTGGCCTTGCCCATCAGCCGCCGCTGGTTGTGCTGCGGGCTGCCGCGGGTTAGCGGGCGCTTAAATCTAAATTAGTGCCGGCGGCTTTATCCAGCGCTTCATGGACAATTCCCGGTGTCAGAATCGGTGGAAGAACGATCGGTGGCGCGGCGGGGTCTTTTGGATAAACGAGCACCAGGGGAACGCCAGCGCGACCGAACTTTCGCAGCTCGGCGGCGATGCGCGGGTCGATGTCAGTAAAGTCCCCAAGCAGGGCGACACCGTTGATCTGTTTGAGTTTGGCGCGTGTGCTGGGAATCTCGATGCTGGTCCGTTTGTTGACCAGGCAATTCGAGCAAGTCTTTGCGGTGAAATCCACCAGCACGGGACGGCCCGCGGTGCGCGCTTCGGCCACCGCTTCGGGACTCCATGGCTGCCAGTCAATTGCGTCGGCAGTGCGACCGGCCCTCGCGCGCCACGAAAGTTGTCCCTCAAGAATTCCAAAATAGCCGGTCGCCAATAGCGCGAGCACGACCGTCAAACCGACGCCACGGCGGCGGAATGAACGTTGATAAAATGCGCCGAACGTCCATGCCGCAGCGGCAAGCACCACCAAAAAGAAGCCGAGCCAAAGCACGCCATTGTCGCCGTAACTCGAAGCGCTGATCCAATACAACCACACGGCCGTCGCGAGCATGGGAAAGCCCATCGCGATTTTGAATTTTTCCGTCCAGGCGCCTGGCCTGGGGAGAACTTTCAGCAACGCAGGCTTCCAACTGAGCAATATATATGGGAATGCCAGCCCGAGTCCCGCGGCAACAAACGCCAAAGCCGTGACGAGCGGCGGCTGCGTGAATCCAAAGGCGAGTGCGCCGGTGAGAAACGGCGCGGTACACGGCGTGGCGAGAATGGTGGCAAGGATGCCGTTAAAGAACGCTCCAGCGTAGCCTTGTTGGCCGGCCGCCTGGCCGGCGGCATCGATAACAGCACCGCCGACTGTGACTTCGAAGAGGCCAAAAAGATTCAGTGCGACGAGTGTGATCACGACCGTGAGCAGCACACGGACAACCTGGTTCTGCAGCGCCATGCCCCACGTGGCCAAGCCACCCGCTTGCTGGACTGCGATCGCGAGGCCCGCCAAGACGAGAAACGATGCGATGACTCCAAGTGCGTACACAATTCCGAGCGCCCGGACACGTGCCGGGTGTTCTTTACTTTGATTTACGAAGCTGAGGATTTTCAGCGCGATCACCGGCAGCACACAGGGCATGAAATTGAGGATGAGCCCGCCCAGGAACGCGGCAGCGAGCATTCCAAGGAAACCCGCGGCGCTGAGCGGCGCAGCTTTTGCGGCGGCAATCGGAATCTGAACCTCGTAGCCGGCGCCGGAGTTCACCAATAGGCCTTGCAAAGCACCCGGCCAATCTCCCTCGATTTTTTTGACAGTCTTTCGCAGAGCGACCTTGTTTTTCGCCAAAGAGATTACTTCAGTGCCAGGAGTTATCTCGTACTCCTTGCTTTCGTACGGCAGAAAGTCCGGTTTGTTCCACGCATTGGTGATGGACCATTCGATGAGGACCGATCGTTCATCGCTTTTGCTTTGGCCATCCCATCTGGCCGTGGGTTGAAGGAACGATCCATCGACCGGGAGCCTGGCTTTAAATTGCTCGATGAGCCTGGCATTTGCGGAAGGCTTGGACACTTTGGCAATGGTCAAACGGGCATTGACATCCTCCTTCGCAGCAACGCACAGACCGCTATTGGTGCATTCCAGCCACGAAATCTTCGCCTTAATCTGGATGGGGCCTTCCGCCAGCCCTTTGCCCAACGTCAGTGGCACGAGGAGAACAACCTCGTCGTTATAGATGTAGGTGGTGTGGCCTTCGTAAGTTTCTTTTTCGGGCACGGGCCACAGAATTGGACCGGCAGCGATCCCGGGGGGAAGTTCCCATTGGATCTTCGTCGGGTCACCGGCCTCTCCGCCATTGCGCCAATACGTGTGCCAACCTCTGCTCATGTGCAGGTGCACCCCCGCCATCACGGTTTCGCCAGGGGCCGCGGAATCGGCCGCCAGAAGCAACCGAATGTCAGTCTTGTTCGCCGCGGAAACTCCGCCGGAGATACTCAACGCCGCAAAGGCCAGCATGAACCATCGGGTCAACCGCATAACATTAACAGTTTGGGCCAGACGCGGGGCTCTGCAACGAAAATGTTGGTTCATTTGGGCACCAGGTGTGTGCGCGCGACGCCGTCGGCCAGAGTGCGCGAAGGGCGGCGAATCGCATAAATGAGGGCGGCGATTGAAGCAACAGCGAAGCAAATTCCTATGACACCCGTCGCCGCGTGGAGGATGGCGAGCGTGCCAGACACCATCAATACCCCCATGCCTATCGTAAAGACCGTCACAATGGGCAGTGTCCCAACCACCCAGCGAACCAGGAGGCGCTTGCGAGTGGCGAGTTGACCGTCCGCGCCGACCACCGCAATGCCGAACAAGTTCAGGACAAAACTCCGGCGGAAGATTGCCGACGCGATCAACTCGATAAACCCAATGCTCATAATGCAAAACAGAAAGACGCCGACGGAGACACCGATTGGAATTCGGCGGGCCTGGTTCTCTTTTTTCGCCATCCAACGCGGAACGACTCGCTCGGCTTCCTGGACCACGTTTGCAGGCGCTGTCGGACGCGTCACGGCTTCGCGAACGAGTTTTCGTTCGTGCGTGCCGAGGGTGGAGACCAGTTCGGGACGCGACCAAAAAGCTTCGTTGGTGATGACATCGCTGAAGTGCGTGACCAGGTACACACGCGCCAGTTCGATGTCCCTTTTCTCCTCATTATCCTCTGCCCGCTCGATGTACGCTTGCGCGGCGTCGAGGAAATACGGCCGGTCCGGGTACAGGCCTTTCCACGCACGTTCCCAGCGAATGCGTTCAAAATTGAACATGCAGCCGGCAAGGATTCCGCACAACGCGCAACACGCGGGCAACATGAGCAGAGACATGGCGCGCCAGCGCGCGGTGATTTCGGCAGGCTTGGAAACCAAAGACGTTAGATTGCCAACCATGAATTCCGGACGATCGAATGCATTCCGTTTGAGCGCCCCGAGAAAGCTTTTGCCATCCGGCGATGGCAGCGACGCGGGATCAAGGACAGAATCGGCGACGTGAGCCAGGAATGATTGTGCGGCATTGATGTCGAGAGCCGGAGTCGCGTTCGGAACGCGGAAATCCAGGAACAGGGCCCTGCCGGCGGCGGTGATCCAAATGTGTTCGAGGGACAATGGCGGCGCTGTCGAGGGCTCGTCGAGCGCGGCGCGCAATTCTTCAGCGAGGTCGAGCAACCAGAAGCGGACACTGCTCCACGGCGCTTTCGAGATGGGCCCGCCAGTGGGAGCATCGTACGCTTCTCAGCGGCGGGATTCGGTTTGGCTACCGTTGAGCCATCGCAGGCGCGCGGGACGGCTGAGTTCGCGGCGGGCCGTGTCGAGAGCCGGAGAATTCGCGGGGCGAAGGTGAATCCAGACGTTGCGACGCAGCGCGGGATCGAAAGCGAGCAAGAGTTCTTCGCTGTCCGTTTTCCAAAGCGATGAACGGACTTCGTAGGGGCCGATGAGAAAAGGCTCGCGAGGACGCTCGCCCTCCCGGGCCGATGATGCGAAGGCTCGTCGCGGTTGCGTGCGCGGTCGAACAATGACTCGGGTGCGGCTCAGGAGATCGTGAATGGCGGCGAAGCCATTGCGACGGCGCATGGTGATGAAGAGGAAAGCGAACACGATCCACCAGAGCCAATCGGTCATCAATTCGTCGCCGCGTGCGAGCGAGGCACGCATGTCGGCTTTTGATACGAGTGCCAGATAGACCAACGATGGCAGGACCATGGGCAATACGTAGATGGCCGTGCGCAGCAAGGCGCGAGGGATGCCGGGTGCGTGTCCACTGGGTCCGACGACGCGCAGACCGCAGATTGTTTTGCCAACGGCGTTGCCCCAAAGGCCTTCCGGAATCGCGTAATACAGTAAATACCAGGCATAGAATGCGATCCAGATCAGCGCGGCGGTCGGAGTTCGTTCGCGAACGAAATGATCCAGCGGATCGAAGCTCCAATACGCCAGAAACAGAAAACTGGGACCATAAGCGAACAGGTCATCGATAATTCCAGCGAGCGCGCGACGAGCGGGACTGGCGGGAACATGATCAACCGCTCGAAAGGGAAGCAGCGCCTCGCGAAGTTGTTCATAATTCTGGAAGCGCGCCTGCCGGTCCTTGGCAAGACAGCGTACAACGATCCGGCTGAGTTCGGCCGGGATCTCTTTGCGCATCGCGTTCGGCGCGGCGGGCTGCTTCTCAAGCACTTCGGTGATCAGCTTGACGAACTCGACGGCCGAATAAGGCGTTTTGCCCGTGAGCAAATAGTAAAGCGTAGCCCCGACGGAATAGATATCAGAACGCACATCGAGCTCTTCGCCGCGGAGTTGTTCGGGGGACGCATACGCGGGCGTGCCCATGACTGAACCCGCGGCAGTCAGGAGCGATTCGCCGCGCGCGAGGGTCGAAACCGACAGGCCGAAGTCGCCAATCTTCACCGTGCCTTCGGGCGTCATGAAGCAATTGGCGGGTTTGATGTCCCGATGCAAAACGCCGGCCGAGTGAGCGGCTTCGAGACCGTCGATCATTTGAAGCACGGCGGCGACGGCATCAGTGATAGGCAGCGGCCCCTGGCGCTTAAGACGATCATGGAGCGTGCCGCCGCGAGCGAGTTCCATGGCGATGGCGGGCATGCCATCGATCTCTTCGCTGCCGTGAACGTAAACGACATTCGGATGGTTCACCGACGCAGCGAGGCGGCCTTCGCGCAAGAAGCGTTTGCGATCATCCTCGCCGGCGAGCGCGTGGCTCATAACTTTGAGTGCCACGCGGCGGCTGCTCGGGATGTGCTCGCATTCGTAGACCTCGCCCATGCCGCCCTGCCCCAACAGCCGAAGAATGCGATATTCGCCAAATGTTTGCCCGGGAATCGGAATCGGTCGGCGAGTCGAAGGAGGCGCGCCCGTCACGAGAATTGTCTGTGCTGGCGTGAGCGGGTTGGTCTTAAGCAGGCATTGCGGGCACAGGCCGGCTGGCGCATCGGCCGAGAGAGGCATCCCGCATCCGGGGCAAACTTTGATTGTATTTGCACTCATATACACCAGCTACTTAAGGAAGCGCGCCAAAAGGTTACCATCCTCAACTCAGGACACGCAGGAGGTATCGGCGTTCTTCGTCGATCTCCGCGGGAGAGGAGACGGTGTTGGCAATTTCGTGTTCAAGGAGCTCGCGGTAGCGCTGGCGCAGGCGATGGACGGCGACTTTGATGGCGGATTCGGTCACATTAAGGCGCTTGGCAAGTTCGGCGTAAGGCGTGCCGCGAGAGGTGAGGACGGGTTGGAGTTCGCTGAAGATGTTAAGGCGGCCAGCGGCAGCTTGTTCGGCCTGAAGTTTTGAAAGCACATTTTCGAGCAGCGTGAGGGCCCAGCGGCGTTCGAAGAGTTTGTCCGGGCTCAGTGCTTCCGCGGGTTCGGCGGCATAGCGCAGTTCCGCGTCGAGGGAAATGATCTGGCGATCGCCGCCGCGCTTGAGCGCGCGGACGCGGTCCCATTGGTTGCCGAGAAAGCGTTTGAGCGCAACGAGGAGAAAGGAACGAAAACGGCCTTTCTCCTGGTCGGCGGCGCGGAGGTAATCCTTTTCGATACATTGCGCGAAGAAACCCTGGATGAGATCTTCGGCGTCATGCGGCGAATGGCCGAGGCGGCGCACGAACGCGTAGAGCGGATACCAGTAGGCGCGACAAAGGGATTCGAGAGCGGTTTTGGCGGTTTTGGAGTCAAGGGCGCGAGCGTTCAGGACCACGCTCCAATGCGTGGTGAGGAACCATTCCGGCGAAGCGCTAGACATTCTCGAACACGCCAGTGGAATCACCGAAGCGTTCCGTCTGCACGCCGAGAATGTTCAAAAGCTTCACGTAAAAGTTCGTCATCGGCACGGGCTGTTCGAGTTTCACATGCCGGCCAGGAGTTAGCGCGCCACCAGCGCGACCGGCGACTACCAGGGGCAGGTCGTCATGGCTATGGCGGTTCGCGTCTGAGAGGCCGCTGCAATAAATGATAGCCGAGTTATCAAGGAGCGACTTGCCGTCGACGTCTCTCGCGTCACGCAAGCGTTCAATAAAATAGGCGTATTGCTGCACGTAGAATAGATCGATTTTTGCGATCTTCTCCAGCTTCTCCTGATCGCCCTGATGATGAGAGAGGTAATGGTGACCATCGGACACGCCGATGTCTTTGAAGCTGCGATTGCTGCCATCGTGCGCGAGCAGAAACGTGGCGACACGGGTTGTGTCCGTCTGGAACGCGAGCAAGAGCATGTCGAACATGAGGCGAATGTGCTCCTGATAATTGCTTGGAATGCCGGACGGCGTGTCCATGCGCGGATCCGGCAGTTTGCCGAACTGCTCGGCGCGTTCGATGCGGCGCTCGATCTCGCGGATGCCGACGAGATATTCGTCCAGTTTCTGCACGTCGTTGCGGCCGAGTTGGCGCTGCAAACTGCGGGCATCATCGAGCACGAAATCGAGGATCGATTTCTGGCGTGCCTGCCGCATTTCGAAGTTGCGCTGGCGTTCAGTCACGCTTTTTCCGGTGCCGAAGAGGCGTTCGAAAACCAGACGCGGATTGGACTCCGGCGCTACCGGTGTGCTTTCGGACCGCCAGGAAAGGTTGAATTGATACGCGCACGAATAACCGGAATCGCACACGCCGGATTTGCGGACGCCGTCGCAGGAAAGCTCGAGGGAGGGATAGCGCGTAGCCTGGCCGATGTGTTGGGCGGCGAGTTGATCGACGGAGATGCCGAGGCGAATGTCCGCGCCTGCAGTTTTCTTCGGGCGCATGCCGGTGAGGATGGTCGCATTGGCGCGTGCGTGATCGCCCGCGCCGTCGGGTCCGGCCCAACCGTTTTTATGCTCGAAGCCGCTAATGATCTGAAAATCATCGCGGAGCATGGTGAGCGGCTCCATGGTGTCGTTGAGAATGTAATCGGAGCCAGTGCCGTCCGGGCGCCATTTCCTTAGGTTCACGCCGTTCGGAAAGTAGAGGAAAGCAGTCCGCAAGGGCGCGCCAGTGGCTGTAACCGCCGGCTGCGGCGTGGCAGCGGCCAAGAGTTTGCCGCCGAGGATTGATTCGAATGCTGGTAGCGCGACACACGCCCCAAGCCCTTTTAGAAACCGTCGCCGATTCAGCTCAAATTGATCGCGCATAAGCACACAATTCCCCTCTTATATACGCATATCTCATTCCAAAAATTCAAAAAAACAGCGTCCGCACCCAGATGAATCTTACGGATCCATCCAAAATGTTATACATCAGCTACACAGAACTTCGGCGAATTCTTTAGGAGAATCCCAAATGTTACGATGCTACGGATTCCCGGCGTCGGTCTCCTGGCGCTTTCCATGCCCGCGGGCATTACGATTCTGGCCAGGTTTTATTGTCGCTGTCCAAGGCCACCGGGGCTAGTGTTGGGGTGGTTATGAACAAGCTTGAGTCGCCGAAACATAAAAGCGCTCGGTCATTCCTGCGGGTGGCGGGACCGATCATCTTGGGGGTTGGCTTGGTATTTATTCTGGTGGGATTCATCAGTTTCTTTGGCGCGATGAACGGCAATCAACCGCCGAAGTATTTTTGGTGCGCGTTTCTCGGGATGCCGCTGGCTTTTCTCGGTCTGGTGATGTGCAAGTTTGGGTATATGGGAGCTATGGCGCGTTACATGGCCACGGAAATTGCGCCGGTTGGAGCAGACACGGCGAATTACATGGCGAAGGAAACGCAGGAGGGAGTGAAGACGGTGGCGCGGGCGGCCGCGGAAGGCGTCAGAGAAGGACTAGCGCCGAAGAACGAGCCGGGATCGGGCAAAGACTGACGCAGACGATTAGGAGTCCATTAACGGTTACTGTGCCAGGTGGCGGTTTGTTCCTCGGCGATTTCGGCCATGGTGCGGCCGGTGATGGCGGAGGTGTCGTCGGCTTTTTTGGAAATGGGGCGGGCGTTGGCGCCCGTCTTGATGAGGAGCCAGCGTTGTTTAGCGTCGTTGGCGGTGCGTTTATCGCGGACCAAGGTCCATTCGCCGTTCAATTTTTTGCCGTTAATATCCATTTTTATTTTGCCCTGGTGGTATGCGGCAACCGGATGCGCCTCCTTTACAGAGTAGGTGCCGATGTCCCACACCATGACGGTGCCACCCCCGTATTGGCCTTTGGGAATCACGCCTTCGAAGCGCGCGTAATCCATTGGATGATCCTCGACGTGCATCGCAAGGCGCGTTTCGCCGCGTTTGGCGGGAGGACCTTTCGGGACGGCCCAGGAACGGAGGACGCCTTCCATCTCGAGCCGAAAATCGTAATGCAAGTGGCTGGCGGCGTGTTTTTGGATAACGAACACGGGTTCTTTGCCGTTTTTTTGCGTCGCCTTCGCGCCGGAAGGTTCGGCGGTGCGGGTGAAATCGCGCTTAGCCCAATATTTCTTCAGCCGCGCGGTTGGGTTGGCTTCGAGCAGATCCGTGAGCGGGCGTTTGGGCAATTTTTGTTTGAGGGTCAAGAGCGGTTCGAACAGATCGCCGTTGTCGGTGAGCATCTTGATCGCTTCGTCCGGCGAGACGCGATGTTCGACGTCATCGATGCGTTTCCAGTCGAGCGGGAAGGAGACGGTCGGATTATCGCCTTTGGCGCGCAACGAATAGACGCAGACGGTGGTCTTGAAATCGACGTTCTGGCTCCAGTCGATGAAGACTTTGCCTTTGCGTTCGGATTTGGCCATGCGCGAAAGGATGAGCTCGGGTTGCGCCCGCTCGAGCCAATGCGCCAATGACTCGGCGAAGGGACCGGTCTGTTCGTAAGTCACCGCGGTGTTCAGCGGAACGCAAACGTGGAGTCCTTTGCCGCCGGATGTTTTCAGCAGCGATTGCAGGCCGAGGCTGTCGAGCGTTTCTTTGAGCATGAGCGCGACTTGCGCGCACTCGTGCAGACCGGCGGGTTCGCCGGGGTCGAGGTCGAAGACCATCATGGTGGGTTGCTCGATCTTCGGTGCCCTGGCCTGAAAAACGTGCAACTCGATATTGTTCATGTTACAGGCCCACATCAGGGACGGCAGGTCGTTTATGAGCAGGTACCGGATGTCTCCGGCGCGTCCTCGACGTGGGACGGCGAAGGTCTTGATCCACTTCGGCGTGAATGAGGGCGCGTTCTTGATGTATTGCGCGGGCCCGCGCAGGCCTTTCTGATACATCTTAAGTGTGAGCGGGCGCTGTTTGAGATGCGGCAGAACGTATTGGGCAACGTGCGCGTAATAATTAATGAGGTGACCTTTGGTGAAGCCCGTTGCCGGAAAAAGCACTTTGTCCAAATGCGTGAACTGCACTTCCCGCCCGAGCACGTCGACGCTTAGCCTGTCCCCGTCTTTACCCATGCAAATAGTTTAGCGTGGACCGAGCGTCTTCGCCAGACCGCGGCACGGCAATGGCGCGGAGGCCTCGCCCTACCTGCCAGCGATGAGCTTCTTCGCGAGGCGGATGGCCTCGATCATACTGGAGGGGTTGGCGATGTTTTTGCCGGCGATGTCGAAGGCGGTGCCGTGATCGGGCGACGTGCGGACGAAAGGAAGGCCGAGGGTCCAATTTACGCCGCTTTCGAATGCGACCATCTTCAACGGCACGAGGCCCTGGTCGTGATACATCGCGACAACTGCGTCGTAATCGCCGCGGAACACATAATAGAACAACGCATCAGCCGCAGATGGGCCGTGCACGTCGAGTCCGCGCGCTTTGCAGGATTGAACGGCCGGCGCGATAATTGTCCGCTCCTCTGTGCCGAGATTGCCACCTTCGCCGGCGTGCGGGTTGAGCCCGCAAACGGCAATGCGCCGGCG
>Ga0066652_100001841_pt1 | contig 11247 bp, 10 predicted proteins | sample GraSoiAngelo_101_FD_71413 | JGI IMG/M metagenome (GOLD analysis project Ga0066652, IMG submission 71413) | Grasslands soil microbial communities from the Angelo Coastal Reserve, California, USA - 14_0903_02_30cm | ecosystem: Environmental > Terrestrial > Soil > Grasslands | place: USA...
CTCCACGCGCCGCGCCGACGGTGGCGTAGAGGTGAATCCGGTCGCCTCGCAACGCACCGACGCGGGCATACCTCAGCGTCGCGACGCAGATGCCGACAATCACGCCGATGGCGATCAGGCCACCGCGGACGTTGGACCAGGCGAGCCGGCGCGCCATGTGGATTGGGAGAAATGAAGTCGAGGCGGGAAGACGACGAGCGACCTGTGCAATGGCTGGACCACCACACCGGCTGACGCGAAGAGGCCCCGTGAGTGACTTGGCGCTCGCGGGGCCGTTGTACAGGGGATGCGCGCGGCGGGATTCGAACCCACGACCTCTTGCTCCGGAGGCAAGCGCTCTATCCAGCTGAGCTACGCACGCAGGACATTCGCGCGACGCTGCCGTCGCGGGCACTGCTCCTGAACAATATAATTTAACCCTGCGCCGTGGCCGTCACAAGCAACGGCCCCCTCCCTCCATGCGACGATGATCTTCCGGCGCCTCTACTACGATCGCCTCGCCCAGGCGAGCTACCTCATCGCCTGTGAGGCGACGCGGCGGGCGATCGTGATCGATCCGCTCCGAGATCCGACCGCGTGCCTGGAGGCGGCCGCATTCGAGGACGTACGCATCGAGCTCGTCACCGAGACCCACGTCCACGCCGACTTTCTCTCCGGTGCGGAGACACTGGCGAAGCAGGTCCACGCCGAGCTGCACCTCTCGGGCGAAGGCCGCGCCGACGAAACCTCGGCACGTATCCGACGCACTGGCGCACACGCGCTCCGAGACGGCGATGTGCTGTCGATCGGCCGAGTGCGGCTCGAGGTTCGACATACTCCAGGGCACACGCCCGAGCACCTGATCTTCCTCGTGACCGACGAAGCGACGAGCGAAGTTCCCGTCGGCATCGTCAGCGGCGACTTCCTGTTCGCTGGTGATGTCGGCCGTCCCGATCTGCTCGAGCGCGCCGTGGGCATCACCGGATCGATGCAGAGCTCCGCAGTGGATCTGTATCGATCGCTGCAGTCGCTGCGGGAGTTGCCCGACTATCTGCAGGTCTGGCCCGGACACGGCGCTGGCTCGGCGTGCGGCAAGTCGCTCGGCGCGGTTCCGCAGAGCACCCTCGGCTACGAGCGTCGCGCCAACTGGGCCTTTCAGATCCATGACGAGCAGGAGTTCGTGCGCACGGCGCTCGCCGATCAGCCGGAGCCGCCCGCGTACTTCGCCCGGATGAAGCATCTCAACTCGCTCGGTGTGCCTCCGATGCCGAGCGTGCCCCACACCGACGACCTGGCGCTCGGCGATCGGGTGCGGCACGGAGCCCTGCTGGTCGACACGCGCCCGTCGGACGAGTTCCTGGCCCGCCACCTCGAGGGATCCATCAGCCTCCCCCTCGGACGCTCGTTCCTCACGTGGGCCGGCTCCGTGCTCGACCCGTCACGGGAGCTCGTGCTCCTCATGCCGGCGGAGGACCTATCCGAAGCGCACACGGTCGCGCGGGATCTCGCGCTCATCGGTTACGACCGCGTCGTCGGCGCGCTGCCCGCGATCGAGCTCGAAGCGTTCGCGCCACGGCGAGTCACGAGCATTCCATCCAGCCCGGTCGGTGCGCTGACGTCTCCGAACGGCAACGCGACCGTGATCGACGTGCGCTCCGCGACCGAGTGGAACGAGGGACACGTCCCCGGCGCGGTGCACATGCCGCTCGCACAGCTCACGGCGCAGCTCTCGGCGCTTCGCGGGCGTGAGCCGCTCGTCACGTATTGCCAGAGTGGAAGTCGCAGTGTGACGGCGGCAAGCGTGCTGCGGGCGGCCGGCATCAGCGATGTCAGCAATGCGGAAGGCGGATTCGACGCCTGGTCGCGAGCCGACGCGTCCGCCGTCGAGGCGGGGCAGGACCGCTGACCGCGCCCACCGTCGAACCGCGACTTCGCCGACTCGTCCTTCTGGGCGCGGGTCGCGCGCACCTGCAGCTGCTGCGCGCGTTCTCGCGCCGACTCGTGCGCGGGCTCGACCTCGTGCTCGTCTCCACGGAACGTTTGCAGTTCGACGCTGCGATGACATCGGGCATCATCCGTGGCGCGTACGACGAGTCCGAGGCGCGCATCGACGTTGCCGCGCTCGCCGAGCGAGCCGGTGCACGCGTCGTGTTCGCCCGAGCGGACAGGTTCGAGCCGCAGACGCACGTCGTCCACGCCGGCTCCGAGCGCATCACGTTCGATCTCTGCTCGATCGACGAAGTGGGTGGTTCCCTCGACGGCGAGCTGCCCGGCGTCGCCGAACATGCCATCGCCCTGCGACCAGCCTCGGGCCTGCCGGCGGTCGGCCGCGCAATCGAGGCGCGTCTCGCCGATGGGTCGGACCCCGTTCGATGCACCATCGTCGGCGGAGGCAGCACAGGAGTGGAATGCGCGTTCGCACTGCAACGGCTGCTGCGCGCCCGCGCAGGCCGAGGCGTCGTGACCATCGTCGATGCAGCGCCCCACGTGCTGGACGATCTCGCGTCGTGTCGCGAGCTCGCGCATCGCGCCCTCGAGCGCGTTGGCGTCTGCTTCGTCTTCGGCGCCCGTGCGGTCGGCGTGCGGGCAGATGGCGTGCAGCTGAGCTCCGGCGCCACGCTGCCGAGCGATCTGGTCCTGTGGGCGACGGGAGGTGCGCCGCCGCGGCTCATCGTCGAGAGCGGGCTTGGCCACGATCCGCAGGGCAGGCTGCTCGTCGATGCACGACTGCGCGCTCGATCGGGAGCGCCGATCTGGGCGGCGGGCGACTGTGCGTCGGTGGAGGCAGCCGCTTCCATCGATCCGCGGCGTCATGGTGAGCTGCTCGAGGACGAGATCCGGCGGCAGCTCGGTGCCCGTCACCGTCACCTTTCCGCGCTTCGCGTGCGTCCTCCCTGTCTGCTGGACACGGGAGACGGGCAAGCCCTCGTGCGCTGGGGGCCCGTCGCGGCGCGGTCACGTCTCGGGGGATGGCTCAAGCGACGCCTCGACAGGCGGTCTGTCGCGAGGCTGGCCGACGGATGAGCGCGCGACGCGGCGTCGATGCGCGGTGTGTGACGATTCGCCCATCCCGGCGAGTTGTTGGGGGCAGCCATGACTGATCGCGTCATCATCCAGCAGGTGCTCGACGGAGACGTCGAGGCGTTCTCATGCCTCGTCGATCGGCACTATGCGCGGTGCACCCGCATCGCCTTTCGCATCCTTGGCAACCGCGAGGATGCAGAGGAGGCGATCCAGGACGCGTTCCTGCGGGCCTTCAAGGCGCTGGGCGACTATGAGGACCGCGAGCGCTTCTCCGCCTGGCTCACGCGCATCCTGGTGAACCAGTGTCGCACGGTGCTGGCGCGGACGAAGCGGCGTGACGCGGTGTTCGCCGAGCTGGATCCGCGCCGACTCGAGTTCGTCGTGGCCGCCGAGTCGGATGATGGAACCTGGGCGGAGCTCGAGCATGTGCTCGAGCGGCTGCCAGCCGAGCAACGCGAGGCCATCGTGCTCAAGTACGCAGACGACCTGACCTACGAAGAGATGTCCCGGATCACCGGCGCCGGCGAGTCGGCGCTCAAGATGCGAGTCCAGCGCGCGTTCGCGCGGCTGCGCGCGCTCCTGCAGGAGGTGCCAAGTGTCTGACTGGTTCGAGCGCCGGGTCGCGCGGGCGCTGCGCGCCGACGTGCCGCTTGGCAGTGACGAGCGTGCGCGGCGGATCGTGATGGAGCGCGTACGTGCCGCCGCTGTGACCGGGCATCCGGTGCGTCGGCGCGCGGACCCGTGGCATCGCCTCGGCCGGAACTCCATCGTGGGCCTTTCGCTCGCGGCCGGTATCGGCGGGCTCTCCACGCTGTCGCTGGTCGCACCCACGTCGCGTCCCGGCGGCGAGGGGATCTCGCCCGTGGTGATCGGAGACACGGTCGTCTCGACACTGCGCGACACGCTGCGGCTGGTGCGCCTCATGTTCGACGCACCCGAGGCACGACGTGTCGCCGTCGCCGGCGACTTCAACGGATGGGACGCCGACGCGACACAGCTCACGCGCGACGAGCGGTCGCGGAGATGGTCGGTGACGCTGGCACTCCATGACGGCCAGCACCGCTACGCATTCGTCGTCGACGGCACGCGCTGGGTCCCAGACCCGCGCGGGGGACGCTCGGTGCAGGGAGCGGATGGGCGCGTGTATTCGCTGCTCAGTCTGAGCCGCACTTCCAACTGATCGAGCGGGTGCCCTGCGCGCCCGTCACGCTCTCCGAAGAGACTCATGCAACGCTCTCCGCACGTGACCTCGGCGCGGGCGCGCACCGTGCGCGCCGCAGCGGCCCTGCTCGTCGCCATCGGCTACGTCGATCTCGTCCGCGGCGGACTCGTGGTCGCGCCGCTCGCGCTCGTTGCTGGCTACGTGATCCTCGTTCCCGCCGCGCTGCTCGCGGATTGAGATGACCGCTCCGAATTCCACGCGCGACCTTCGACCTTCTTATCGTGCCGCCGGACTCACCGCGCTGGTCGTCCTTGCGCTCTACGTCGTCACTCTCGCGCCGACGACCGCGATGTGGGATGCGAGCGAATACATCACGGCAGCGTACACGCTCGGCATCCCGCATCCGCCGGGCAATCCGCTCTTCGTGTTGCTCGGGCGCGTTGCCTCGCTGCTGCCGGTCGGCGGCGTCGCGTACCGTGTGAATCTCCTCGCCGCCGTGTGCAGTGCGCTGGCCGCCGGAATCTGGTTTCTCGTCGCGGAACGCGTGCTCGCCCAGTGGATCGCCGTGGCGTGGGTGCGTCGCGCCGGATCCGTGCTGGCGGCCGTGCTCAGCGCGACGGCGTTCACGGTGTGGAATCAGAGCGTAGTGAACGAGAAGGTCTATACCGTCTCTCTCGCGTTCTTCGCGGTTGTCTCGTGGCTGACGGTGCTCTGGTGCGACGATCCCGACGGACGTCGCGCCGACCGCATCCTCGTGCTCATCGCCTATCTGATTGGACTGGGATACACCAATCATCCCGCCGGCTTCCTCGTGGGGCCCGCGGTGGCGACCGCGGTGATCGTCCGTCGACCCAGGACCATGCTGCGCTGGCGACTCATCGCGAGCGCGCTGCTCGCACTCGCGCTCGGGCTCACGCCGTTCGCATTCGAGCCGATTCGTGCGGCCCACCATCCGGCGCTGAACGAAGGGGAACCGACCGGGTGCAGCGACCGCATCGCCGTCGCGTGCACCTTCTCCGACAAGACCGTGCACCGGCTGATGGCGAACGTCAATCGCGATCAGTACGGAAAGCCGAATCTCTCGGAACGTCAGGCGCCCTTCTCCGCACAGCTCGGGATGTGGTGGCTGTACTTCGAGTGGCAATGGCTGCGCGATCCGCACGGGACGCAGGGTCCGCTGCAGACCGCACTCGCGGTGCTCTTCCTCGGGCTGGGGATCGCTGGTGGTGTCATGCACTGGCGGCGCGACCGCGCATCGTTCTGGTTCTTCGGCCCGCTCGTGTTCACCGTCACGTTCGCGCTCGTCTACTACATGAACTTCAAGTACGGCGCGTCACAGGCGCCCGAGCTGTCCGGTGTCGAGCGCGAGGTGCGCGATCGGGATTACTTCTACCTGTGGAGCTATTCGGCCTGGAGCGTCTGGGCCGCGCTGGGACTCGTCGCCGTGTGGCGTGTCGTTGCCGAGCGCGCCGGACGGGCGCCGCGCTGGATGGCCACGGCGCCGATCCTCGCCTTCGGCCTGCTTCCCCTCATCGGCAACTGGCGCGCGGCCTCGCGCGCTGGCGAGTGGGCGACGCGCGAGTGGGCGCGCGACATCCTCAACTCGGTCGAGCCGTACGGCATCCTCATCACCGGCGGTGACAACGACACCTTCCCGCTGTGGTATGCACAGGAGGTGGAAGGTGTACGACGCGACGTCACGGTGGCGGTGACGTCGCTGCTCAATACGGATTGGTACGCGCGCGGGCTGCTACGCCGCCCGATCCATCGCTACGACGAGACGGCGGGTCCAGCGGTCTATCGCGGCCGCGCCTGGCCGTTGCCGACGCGTCCGATCATGAGCCTCAGCACGGCGCAGCTCGATGCGATCCCCGACTACGTCGAGCTGCGGGAGCCGCAGCTGTTCGAGCAGGGAGGCATTCGCGCCGTGATCGATCCGCGACACCTCGAGTTCGGTGTGCCGCTGCGGGCCGACATCATCGTCCTGCAGATGCTCAAGGACAACCTCGGCGTGCGGCCGTTCTACATCTCGCGCACGACCGCCTCCTATCTGCAGTCGCTCGGGCTCGGTCCGTATGCGCTCGTGCAAGGTCTCGCGACGAAGGTGTCGCCCGCGGCCCTGACCGCGGGTCGGGACACCGTGCAAGTGCCGGGAGCGGGATTCCTCGATGTCCCGCGCACGTCGGCATTGTGGCGAGGGTTCGGCGCACCTGCGGCGATCATTCGCCGCGGCGATTGGATCGACCGACCGTCCGTGGGGATCCCGGCGCTGTACACGTCGACGGCGCTCGTGCTCGCCCAGGCGGCGGAGATGCAGGGTCACGCGGCCGAAGCCGAGAAGCTTCGCACGCAGGGAATCGAGGTCGCCGAAGCGGCGCACATCGCCGATTGGTTCCTGGGACCCGAGCCGAGTACGCCACCCCCGGCGACGGGGAACGACGCGCCGCGCGGGACAGCGCTTCCCGCCAAGCCCTAGCTCGGTCGGGTCGGCACGGGCGTGCGCCCAGGTGACCGAAACACAAAACCCCTTGCGCGGCAAGGGGTTAGCCTAGTGCACAAGGGGCCTTGTAATGGTCGGGGCGACTGGATTTGAACCAGCGACCTCCTGCTCCCGAAGCAGGCGCGCTACCGGGCTACGCTACGCCCCGCCGAACAGCTCGGGCCTTCTGAAAAGGCTTCGTGAAATGCGCCCGTAGGGATTCGAACCCCAAACCTTCTGATCCGTAGTCAGATGCTCTATCCAGTTGAGCTACGGGCGCTCACGACACGATACATCGCGGTCGCATGCGACCGAATGCAGACATCAAAAGTAGACCGCGCACTGGATTGGGTCAACCCGACTGAACGCGTGATCGATCGAGACGATGCGCGAGCAGAGCCGCTAAAAACAAAGCCCCCGCCGCACTGCCGGGGGCAACCATATGGGCGGTACAAGACTCGAACTTGTGACCTCCACGATGTCAACGTGGCGCTCTAACCAACTGAGCTAACCGCCCTCGCCGCTACGGCCACGACTCTGCCGCACCGATCCTGCTGTCGTCATCACTCTGGAGTCGCGACCTCGGCCACGACAGAGCGGGAAACGGGACTCGAACCCGCGACCCCAACCTTGGCAAGGTTGTGCTCTACCAACTGAGCTATTCCCGCACGATTCGCGCTGTGATTCGGCTCTCGGTTCGCGTCGCAATCAGTGCGCGACGCTCGCACCAACGAGGCCAAACATCCGCTTACTGCGCCGGCCCAGTGGAGGCGAGGGGAATCGAACCCCTGACCTCTTGAATGCCATTCAAGCGCTCTCCCAACTGAGCTACGCCCCCGGGGCCCTCTGGAAACGCCAAACGAACGTTCCCATCAGGAACCGCGAACAATAGCCGAGGGTATATCGGGTGTCAAGAAATCGGGACTAGCGGAACGACTTTCGGCCGGTATTTTGCACGCGGCAAGAAGACCACTTGTCCGCTACACATTTGGCGTCACTCGCTCGTGCACGTGTTCCACGCGCCGCCGCGGCGTTTCGCCTTCACTGAAGCAGTGCGACGCCGTCGCTCGACCCGGTTCCCTGAGAATGTTCCGCCGTCGCGTGTCGCGGCCGTCGCTGCTCATAGATGCCCTACTCTCACGCGTAGGACTCGTTCGAGGCCATCATGACCGAAGTTAAGAAACCACGACGCCGCCGCGCGGCACCCGCGGGGATCGCACCCAACGAGCCCGAGCGCGACATCCTGGACCAGTACCTCTACGAAGTCTCCACCTATCCGCTGCTCAAGGGGACGGAGGAGATCGAGCTCGCGAAGAAGATTCGAGCCGGCGATCAGGATTCGCTCCAGGAGCTCGTGAAGCGCAACCTGCGCTTCGTCATCTCGGTGGCCAAGAAGTATCAGAATCGCGGTCTGCCGCTCATCGATCTCATCGGTGAGGGGAACGTCGGCCTGCTCACCGCCGCGCGGAAGTTCGATCCGGATCAGGGGGTGAAGTTCATCTCCTACGCCGTGTGGTGGATTCGCCAGGCGATCCTGTCCGCGCTTGCGCGGCAGGGCCGCACCGTTCGCGTGCCGCTCAACCGTACGGCGGATCTCTCGCGCATCATCAAGGCAAGCGAGATCCTGCGCCAGAAGCTCAACCGCGAGCCGAGCCCCGAAGAGCTGTCGCAGCTCACGGGCTTGTCAGTCGATGTCGTGCAGTCGCTCGCCGCACTCAACACGAGCGACGTGCGCCTCGACGCTCCAATGGATCCCGAAGGCGATCGCTCGCTCATCGAGCGCTTCGTCGCCGACGAGATGCCCGACACGGAAGAGGAAGCGATGAATCGTTTCCTCACCGACGAGATCGAGCAGGCGCTGTCGACGCTGCCGCCACGAGACGCAAAGGTCCTTCGCCTTTACTTCGGCCTCGAGGGTGGGCGCGAGCACACGCTCGAAGAGATCGGTTCGATGCTCGGAGTCACCCGTGAACGGGTGCGACAGCTCCGAGACCGTGCCCTCAAGCGGTTGCGCGAGGGCGACGTGGGCCGTGCGCTGGGCAGCTTCGCTGCCTGAGCGACCTCGGACGATAAGGGAGGATTGTAAAGCGGGGCGGCCTTCGGGCCGCCCCGCTCGCGTTGCCGGCCACGTCTGGTATGGGTCTGGCACGTGAGAGGTTTTGGGATCACTTTCTTGATGTTGAGCCGAGGGCTGTGCGGAACCCCGCCCTGGCGCCCTGGTCCACTACCGTCGGTCGATGATCCAGCTGAAAAACGTCCACAAGGCCTTCGGGCCGAAGCGCGTGCTCGACGGTTTCACCCTCGACGTGCCCGAGGGTGAGACGATGGTGATCATCGGCTATTCGGGAACCGGCAAATCGGTCGCGATCAAGCACATCGTCGGCCTGCTCGAACCCGATGAAGGCGAGGTGTGGGTGGACGGCGTGAACGTGCCCGAGCTGTCGCGCCGTGATCTCTACGCCCTCCGCGCACGGATCGGCTACGTCTTCCAGTTCGCCGCTCTGTTCGATTCGTACACCATCGGAGAGAACGTGTCGATGGGGCTGCGGAAACAGGGCGAGCTCAGCGAACGCGAGATTGGCCAGCGCGTCGAGGAGGCGCTCGATCTCGTCGACCTCCCCAACGTGCGCGACAGATTCCCCGCTGAGCTCTCGGGCGGGATGCGGAAGCGTGTCGGTATCGCGCGGGCCATCGCGCTGCGGCCAAAGTACATCCTCTACGACGAGCCGACGACGGGGCTCGACCCGGTCACCAGCGCCGTGATCGATCAGTTGATGGTCCGCATGCGTGAGAAGCTGCACGTCACCGGAATCGTCATCACCCACGACATGCGCAGCGCATTCACCGTGGGAACGCGCATCGCCATGCTGTATCAGGGGCGTGTGCGATGGGAGGGGACGATCGACGCCATCAAGACCACCGACGATCCGGTCGTGCGGCAGTTCGTGGAAGGGCGGCCGACCGAGGACGACGGCGGCGTCCCGGGCGGCGCCGTCGCAGCCAGCGCCTGACGGAGCGATCGGTGACTCGCGCGCGTGCCCAGCGGGAGACGTCGGCCGGCGGAGTCGTGTACCGTCTCCACGAAGGGGGCGCGCTGTTCCTGCTCATCAAGGACAGCTATCAGAACTGGGGCTTCCCCAAGGGTCACCTCGAGACGGGCGAGCGCGCGGAAGAGGCCGCGATGCGCGAAGTGCGCGAGGAGACGGGGATCGATGATCTCGCGATGCGCGGCCGCATCGAGACGATCGACTGGTACTTCCGCTTCCGCGGCCAGCTGATCCACAAGGTCTGTCACTTCTTTCTCATGGAAACCGGTCAGGCGACGACCAATCCGCAACAGGCGGAAGGGATCACCGCCTGTCGCTGGGTCTCCTACGACGACGCGCGCGCGGCGATCTCGTACGCCAACGCGCGGAAAGTGCTCGGCCGAGCGAACGAGATGATCGGCGGTTCGAACGCGCCGAGCGTGGACGAGCCGAAGCTTCCCGCATCTCCTCAGCGAGAGCTGCAGCTCGGTCTGCCGATCGACATCCCGCGTCGAGGAGACCGGTCGTGATCGCTCCGAAGCCGGGGGACCGGCCTTTGCCGCCGCGCGGCAACGCGCCACCTCCCGTGGTCGTCCTCTTCTCGACCCGGGAGCGCGCACGCACCGTGGCGCGAACCGCGTTTCCTCGTCGGCGTGCGCGGCTGCTGCTGGCCAAGTCTCCCGAGGAGCTGGAGCAGACGTTCCGCAGCGCACTCGTGGACGCGACGATCATCGATCTCGCCGGCTCCGGGGAGGAAACGTGGCGCGCGGCAAGGCTCGCGCGCGAGTTCCCCAGCGTACCGTTCTTCGGGCTGACGACGCTGCGCGCCTCCGAGTCGCCCGCGCTGGCGCAATGCGCCGCGCTCGACTTCGCCGACGTGCTCGTGGAATCGGTCGACGATACGGTGCTGCGCCATCTCGTGCTTCGGCAGGCGTTCTCGACGCGATTCGCCGTCGCGCTGTACGATCCGCCCGAGGAGCTGGCGCTGTCCACGCCGCTTCAGCAGCAGGCATGGCGATGCATCGTCGGGTGGGCGGGGCGTCCCGTGCGCACTCAGCTTCTGGCGGACGCGCTCAAGGTGACTCGTGAGCATCTGAGCCGCACGTTCGCGGCGGAGGGCGCCCCGAACCTCAAGCGTGTGATCGACCTGGTGCGACTGATCGCCGCGGCGGAGCTGGCGAAGAACCCGGGCTACGACGTCCGCGATGTCGCGGAGGTGCTCGACTTCGCGAGCTCGTCGCATCTGTCGAGCACGGCCCAGCGCATCGTGGGCACCAAGCCGACGTCGCTGGCACGACTGCGCGCCGTGGATCTCGTCGAGCGATTCACGCGGGGACACGGGCGGAGTCGCGGGTAGTGACGTTGGGCGGCGTCGACGGCGTCGGCGATGGGCCGGCTCCATCGCGCTCGGTGATCTGCCGGTCGAGATAGACGAGGTAGCCGGTGAGCAGACGTGAGACCTGCCCACCGCGAGCGGTGATGTCACCGAACGAGCCGGCCGGGAAGAGCTCGGCCTGGCGCGCGACGGCCATCTCGGACTCGAGCCGAAGCAGGGCGCGCTTGGCCGCGAGGTAGGA
>Ga0066652_100001842_pt1 | contig 11246 bp, 11 predicted proteins | sample GraSoiAngelo_101_FD_71413 | JGI IMG/M metagenome (GOLD analysis project Ga0066652, IMG submission 71413) | Grasslands soil microbial communities from the Angelo Coastal Reserve, California, USA - 14_0903_02_30cm | ecosystem: Environmental > Terrestrial > Soil > Grasslands | place: USA...
CACGATCAAGGGTGTCGACAAGGGCGCGAACATGGCCGCGCCGCTGCTCGCGGAGTACATCGGCGGCACGCCGTTCCTCGGCTTCATTGCCGCCGTCGCTTTCGCCACGATCCTCGCGGTGGTGGCCGGCCTCGCGCTCGCGGGCGCGTCCGCGCTGTCGCACGACCTCTGGGTGAACGTGGTGCGCGGTGGGAAAGCCAGTGGCGACGAGGAGCTCAAGGTCGCCCGTGTCGCCACGATCATTCTCGGCGTCGCCGCCGTGATCCTTGGCATCACGTTCAAGTCGCAGAACGTGGCGTTCATGGTGTCGCTGGCGTTCGCGATCGCGGCAAGCGGAAACTTCCCCGCGCTCGTGCTCGCCATCTTCTGGCGTCGCTTCACCACGGCGGGAGCGGTTGCGAGCATGTTGACCGGGACGCTCGCGACGCTGCTGCTCATCTGGTTGTCGCCCACGATCCAGGTGGACGTCCTGCACCGCGCGACGGCCTGGTTCCCCCTCAAGAACCCGGCACTCGTCACGATCCCACTGGGGTTCGCGGTGGGTGTCGTGGTGTCGCTGATGACCGCACGCGTGGCCGACGACGCCTTCGCGCATCACGAGCGCCGCATGCACCTGGGCGCGACGAACGCGTAGAGCGTCGCCCCGGTCACGCACCGTCACTACTATATGATCTGCTCACATCCCAGGAGTTCGCAGATGCGCAAGACACTCGTGACCCTCGCGCTGCTGGCCGCCGTACCGGTCGCCGCGCAGCAGCCGCAGTCGCAGGAGAAGGACCCGACCGTCAAGGTGAAGAGCACGGGCTTGCCCGCGGGCTGGACTGTGCGGCTCGACGACAAGGAGCGTCGTTACACCGTCGACGACACGCGGTTCGTGTCCATGGGTTCGGGCTACCACGTGACGTCCGGTCCGGCAGCGGTGTACTACTCAAAGAACGACGTCTTCACCGGCCCGTCCACGATCGGCGGGAGCTTCCGGCAGACGAAGGCGCCCATGCACCCCGAGGCATACGGGCTGTTCATCGGCGGCTCCAAGCTGGACACGCCAGAACAGCAGTACATGTATTTCCTCGTGCGCGGCGACGGGAAGTACTTCGTGGCGCATCGCGCGGGGAGCGAGGTGCACAAGATCGTGGATTGGACGGAGAGCGCGGCGGTGAAGAAGCAGGATGATGCCGGAGTCGCCACGAACGCCCTTGCGATCCAGACGACGAAGGACTCCGTGCTGCTGTCGGTGAACGGCCAGCGCGTCCAGTCGTTTGCCAAGAGCGCGCTGCACGGATTCGTCACGGACGGCCAGGCCGGCATTCGCGTGAATCACAATCTCGACGTCCACGTCGCTGATTTCGGCATCAGGAAGTAGTTGCGGAGTGACGCACTGACATTCCTCGATCTCTTCTCGAGGCAGGCGTCGGACTACGCAGCGGCGCGGCCGAGCTATCCAGATGCGCTGTATGAATGCATCGTGGGGCTCGTGCCGCGCCGCACTCTTGTCTGGGACTGCGGCACGGGGAACGGCCAGGCGGCGCGAGACCTGGCTCGCTGGTTCGACAGGGTCATCGCCACGGATGCGAGCGCGGCGCAGATCGCGAACGCCGTGGCGGCGCCCAAGGTCACGTACCGTGTGGCGCCCGCGCATGGCAGCGGGCTTGCCGAGCACTCCGTCGACGCGGTGGCTGTCGCACAGGCCCTGCACTGGTTCGCCACTGACGAGTTCTTCGCCGAGGTGCGGCGCGTCACTGTCCCCGGAGGGGTCATCGCGGCATGGTCATACGGCTCCTGCCACGCGGGCGAGGACGTCGAGGCGACCCTGCGAGAGCTCGAGGACGGGACCCTGCGGGGGTACTGGCGGCCCGAACGGAAATGGGTGGACGAGGGCTACCAAACCATCCCGTTCCCCTTTCCGGCGCTTCCGGCCCCAACCTTCGAGTTGCGAGTTCGGTGGAGTCTCCGTCAACTGGGCGAGTATCTGAACACATGGTCGGCGGTGGACGCCTACCGCCGAAAGCATAGTGAAAATCCGGTTGCTCCGACGCTGGACCGACTGGCGACCTGCTGGGGAGATCCCGCCGCCACGCGCGATGTCACGTGGCCGCTCGCACTTCGAATCGGGAGGGTTGGATGAGCATTGCACGTTGGGTTCGCGCGGCGCTGCCGCTGCTGGTCGGTGCGTCATTGCAGGCGCAGAAGCAGCAGGCAGCAACGGTGCCGTCTCCGGCGGCGCTGTCCGCGGAGCAACAGATGGCGTATGACCTGCTCGGATCGCAGTACGCGCGCGAGATCGAGCAGATCAGCGGCTGGTTCCGCGACCATCCAGTGCAGTACTTCGACTTCGGCGCGGTTCGTCAGCCCGCCGCCGCCGGCCGCGTGCTGTGGCCCGTGCACGGCTTCGACGCGAGCGGTAACCCCGTCGCGATTCGCGGACAGCGGCCGATCTTCACGTCGATTCCAGGCATCGCCGGCTACTCCGGCGTCTGGCATCTCGTGTACGTCGTGACCGCCGACCACGCGCAGCCGAACCAGCTCCGCGACGAGGCCAGCGTCGATGCGCTCGTGCGCCGGCGTCGCGCATTGTTCTTCGATCCGAATGTGGTGGTGAACCTGCCCGTCGTGCCGCGGGGCTCCGCGCTGGCACACGACACGATGACGACGATGATGGGGTGGTACGCCGGCCGCGACGTGAACTTCTTCGACTTCGGAACCGTGACGCTGTCGCCGACCAGCATGTGGCGGTTCGCGCGGGGTCAGGATGCCAGTGGCGCGCCGAACGTCGTGCGCGAGCAGAACAGCGTCGTGGACAGCGTTCCCGTCGCGGGCACGTATCCGGACCTCTGGCAGATCCAGTATGTGCAGGTGGACTCGGCGTATGTAGCGAACGCGCTGAAGAACGCGGCGGCGGTACGCACGTCGGGATTCATCGTGGAACCGGTGAGCTCGATCCGCAATCTGCCCATCACCACCGTCGACGGTACGCGGATTCCGCGTGTGGCGAGTCCTCTCACCCAGTTCGCGGACCTGCGGTCGCCGTTCCCTCCAGCGCCGACGCGTCCCTAGTCTGACGCGATAGTCGGGGGCGGCGAGAAGCGCGGCAGGCTCCCGGCCCCGGCGATCCCGTTTCGCGCCGTGAAGCTAGGCCGTTCCGACCCTCTCCTGGGTGCCGCGGGTATCGAGCTCGCTCTGGATACGGTCGCGTTCGGCAGCCATCTCATCGGGCGTCAGCGAACTCTCGTTATCTGAGGGCATTCGCGTCAGCACCGCGTCGCGACACGCCTTGAGGACGGCTTCCAGCGCTTCGATGCCGTCGTCGGTCGCTTCATAAAAGAGATCGTCCAACGCCGATTCCGCGCGCTTGAGCTGGTCCACCAGCGCCTTGGCGTGTTGCCGGCTGGGCATCACCCCACAAACCTTGGGCGACACGCGATTGCCCACGGGCCTGTGCAGCACGACGGTCGCCCCACGCTTTGCCGGCTGCATGTAATACGACGCGCCGTCGGACTTTTTTGACGGTCCGCGGCCACCGTCGCTTCCTCGGCGGCGCGAGCCGCGCTTGCGCGACGCGCTACCGCGCCCGCCGTCGCCTCCACGCCCTCCGCCACCCGCGCCGCGTCGCTGCCTGGCCATAGCCATCCGGGTCAAGAAGTCACCCAAAAATATAGAAATGGGAGCTGGGCACTCCCAACCAGAAACGCCTTCCTCCCCGCCGGGGTCACTCTCTATCCTCCCTTACCGCCTTCGACCATCGACCAACCCCTTGCCTACCGACTCCATGCGTCCCGTGCTGCTGGTCCTTCTTGCCGCCACAACCATCGCGGCTCTCGCCGCCGGCCCGGATCTCCGCGGGTATTCCGATGCCGCTGCGCGCGTGCAGCGGGAGTGGGAAACGAAGTTCCGCGCCATTCCCGATCCGCAACGGCTGCGGAGCGGCATGCAGCGGCTGTCCGCGCGGCCGCACCACCTCGGGTCGCCCTACGGAAAGGACAACGCCGAGTGGCTCGCTGCGCAGTTCCGCTCCTACGGATGGGAAACGCAGGTCGAGCGCTTTGACGTCCTCTTTCCCACACCGAGAGAGCGAGTGCTCGAGATGGTGGCACCCACGACGTTCCGCGCAAAGCTGCAGGAGCCGGCGGTGAGTGTCGATCCCACGTCGAATCAGCAGTCGGAGCAGCTGCCGACATACAACGCCTATTCCGGTGAAGGCGACGTCACCGGACCACTGGTCTACGTCAACTACGGAATTCCCGGCGACTACGAGGAGCTCGAGCGGCACGGGGTCTCGGTGAAGGGAGCGATTGTCATCGCGCGCTACGGCATGTCCTGGCGTGGCATCAAGCCGAAAGTCGCGGCGGAGCATGGCGCGATCGGCTGCATCATCTACTCGGATCCACGCGACGACGGTTATCAGCAGGGCGAGGTCTTCCCGGACGGTCCCTGGCGTCCCAGGGACGGCGTGCAACGCGGCAGCGTGATGGACATGCCGGTGTATCCGGGTGATCCGCTCACGCCTGGCGTGGGTGCAACCCCCGATGCGAAGCGCCTTGCGATCAAGGACGCGCAGACGATCATGAAGATCCCGGTGCTGCCGATCTCGTACGGGGATGCGCAGCCGCTGCTCGCCGCACTCCGAGGACCTGTGGCTCCCGACAGCTGGCGGGGCGGGCTGCCGATCACGTATCGCATGGGCGCTGGGCCGGCGCGCGTTCATCTCAAGATGACGTTCAACTGGGATCAGAAGCCCATCTACGACGTCATCGCCCGCCTGCGCGGCAGCACCTATCCGGATGAATGGATCGTGCGCGGCAACCACCACGACGCGTGGGTAAATGGCGCCGAAGATCCCATCGCCGGCCTGGCGCCGGAGCTCGAGGAAGCGCGCGCCATGGGCGAGCTCGTGAAACAGGGCTGGCGGCCGAAGCGCACCATCGTCTACGCCGCGTGGGACGGTGAGGAGCCGTCACTACTGGGATCCACCGAGTGGGTGGAGACCCATGCCACGGAGCTCGCGCAGAAGGCGGCCGTCTACATCAACACCGACGGAAACGGACGCGGGTTCTTCGGCGCCGGCGGGTCGCACACGCTGGAGAAGGTCGTGAACGAAGTGATGAAGGATGTCGAGGATCCGGAGACGAAGCTCACCGTCTGGAAGCGCTCACAAGCAGCAGCCATTCGATTCGGCTCGGCCGACGATCGCCGGGACGCGCGCAACCGGTCCGACCTGAAGATCGAGGCGCTCGGATCCGGCTCCGACTTCACGCCGTTCCTGCAGCACGCCGGCATCGCCAGTCTCAACGTCGGATTCGGCGGCGAGGACGGAGGCGGCATCTATCACTCCATCTACGACGACTTCTACTGGTACACGCATTTCAGCGACACCTCGTTCGTCTACGGCAAGGCGCTCGCGCAAATGGTAGGATCGCTGGTGATGCGACTGGCCGACGCCGAGCTGCTGCCGTTCGCGTTCACCAATCTCTCGGAGACCGCGAAGGGATACCTGGGGGAGCTGCAGCGGCTGCGGGACAGTCGCGCCGACCAGATCGCGGAGCGCAATCGTCAACTGGATGATGGTGTGTTCACCGCGACGAACGACCCGCGTAATCCGATCATCGCGCCGACGCGCCAGGATCCAGCGCCATTTCTCGACTTCACGCCGGTGCAGAACGCGGCGGACGCTCTGCAGAAAGCCGCCGACGAATACGAGCGCGCGGTCCAGCGCGCGCATGAGAGCGACGGCGGCGCGCTCGCCAGGTCGTCGCTCGGTGCCGTGAACGCGAAGCTCATTCAGGCCGAGCGCGCGATGATCGCGGATGCCGGCCTGCCCACGCGTCCGTGGTACAAGCATCTCCTGTACGCGCCGGGTCTGTACACGGGCTACGGGGTGAAGACGATGCCCGCGGCACGTGAAGCCATCGAGCAGGGACGCTGGGACGAGGCGAACGCGGAGATGGCGCGCATCGCGACCGCATTGAACGCTGAGGCCGCGCTCGTTCGCTCGGCACGCGAAGCGCTGGAGGCCGCGACGAAGTAGATGCGTCCCATCGCCGTACTCCTCGCGCTGCCGTTCGCGACGGCGGCGCGCGCGCAGGCCGCGCCGGACTCGATTCCGCCTCCGCCAGCGGTGATGCGAGAGTTCCGCGGCGTATGGGTAGCGACGGTCACGAACATGGACTGGCCGTCGAAGGCCGGCCTGTCCACCGACGAGCAGCAGCGCGAGCTGATCGCGATCCTCGATCGCGCCGCGCAGCTGAAGATGAATGCGATCGTGTTCCAGGTGCGGCCGGAGGCCGACGCGCTCTACGCGTCGCCGTACGAGCCATGGTCCCGCTTCCTGACGGGCGAACAGGGACGCGCGCCGGACCCGAAATGGGATCCGCTCGCGTTCGCGGTCGAGCAGGCACACAAGCGCGGGCTGGAGCTGCACGCATGGTTCAACCCGTATCGCGCGGCATTCTGGAAGGATTCGGCGCGCGCCCGGACGCACGTCAGCCGCCAGCGACCATCGCTCGTGGTGCCGTATGCCCAGTACCTGTGGATGGATCCGGGCAAACCCGACGTGCGCCGGCTGATGATGCGCGCGGTGCTCGACGTCGTGCGCCGGTACGACGTGGATGGCGTGCACATCGACGACTACTTCTACCCGTATCCGGAGACGCAGGGCGGGCAAACGATCCCGTTCCCCGACGCCGCCACGTACGCGTCATACCGGCGGCAGGGCGGTTCACTCGATCTCGCGGATTGGCGGCGGCGCAATGTCAACGTGCTCGTGAGCGAGCTGTACGCGGCGGTGAAAGGCGAGAAGATGTGGGTGAAGTTCGGCATCAGTCCGTTCGGCATCTGGCGACCCGGCTACCCGTCGACGACCACCGCCGGCATCGATCAGTACGACGAGCTCTATGCCGACGCGCGCAAATGGCTGCGCGACGGGACGCTCGACTACATCGCGCCGCAGCTGTACTGGCCCATCGATCCACCAGAGCAGAGCTATCCCGTGCTGCTGCGATGGTGGGTCGATGAATCGGTGCAGGGACGGCACGTCTGGCCGGGGCTCGCGCTGTACAAGATCCCGGTGACGGGTCCGAGGCACATGTCCGCCGACGACATCGTGCGCGAGATCTTTCTCACGCGTGAAACAGCCGGCGCCACCGGTCACATCCTGTTCAACGCGAAAATGCTGATGGACAACCTCGACGGGATCGCCGATCGGCTCGCGTCCATGTATGCCGAACCCGCCATCATGCCCGCGTCGCCGTGGCTCGACAAGCTCGCGCCCGCGCGTCCCATGGTGTCGGCCAGCGTGGACTCAGCGGGTGGCGTGTGTGTTCGCTTTGCGCCAGGCGGGAACATCTCACGCGTGACTCACTGGGTGGTGCAGATGCACGGGGCGCCGGGATGGCGCACGACCGTGCTTCCTGCCGCCCAGCGCTACATATTCACGAACGATGCGGTGGACGCCGTCGGCGTCGCAGCGGTTGACCGCAACGGTAATCTCAGCCCTTCCGTCCTCCTGCGTCCTGGACCCGGATCCACGGTGGTGAGCGGGCGCGCAGCCATACCGATTGAAAAGGAGCCGTCATGCCTGCGACAGGACTGACGCGTCCAGCGGACAACGAGTACGCGCAACACTATGCGGGCTACGTCCAGCTCGTCCGCGACGCCGACGTCATCGAACAGCTGCAGCGTCAGGGACGGGATGGCGCCGCGCTGCTCGGCAAGGTTGGAGAGGATCGCTCGCGGTTTCGCTACGCCGAGGGCAAGTGGACGATCCGCGAAGTGGCCGGCCACCTGTGCGATTCGGAGCGCGTGTTCACCTATCGCGCGCTGACGTTCGCGCGCGCGGACGTCACGCCGCTGCCACCGTTCGACGAGAATGCGTGGGCGGCGGCGTCAAATGCGGACGACCGGTCGATGACCACTCACGTCGAGGAGATGCGGGCAGTGCGCGCGGCGACGCTGGCGCTGTTCCGCGGTTTCTCGGATGGTGAGTGGGCGCGTTGGGGAACGGCGAGCGGCCACAAGATCACGGTGCGGGCGCTCGCGTACATCGTCCTCGGGCACGAGCAGCATCACCTGAACGTGCTTCGCGAGCGCTACGGGCTGTGACCACGGGTTGGGAGTTTGGAGTTGAGAGTTCAGATGATCGACTCCCGGCTCGACATCCCAGCTTTCAATGCAACTCTCCACTCTGAACTCCGGGGGTTCGATGCGTCGGGTACTTCCGCTGGTCCTGCTGATGCTCGCGGCGTGCGCCACATCACAACCGCGCGTGGAGTTTCTCGCGCGTCCGGGCGCGGGCGGGCCGTTCTCGGAGGCCGTGCGCGTTGGCGACCTCCTGTTCCTCTCGGGCGTCATTGGCGCGGATTCGACCGGCAAGCTCGCGTCCGGAGGCATCGGTGCCGAAACCCAGCAGGCCCTGGAGAACGTAAAGGCGGTACTGGCTCGGAACGGACTCACGATGGACCGTGTAGTGAAGTGCACCGCGATGCTGGCGGACATATCGGAGTGGGCCGCGATGAACCGTGTATACGCGACCTACTTCACTGGTCCCAAGCCCGCCCGGTCGGCGTTCGCCGCCAGCGGACTGGTGCTCGGTGCGCGCATGGAACTGGAGTGCATCGCGGCGGCGCGCTAAACCCTCGCCGCTGTCCGGCTGTCAAAGGATACAGACGTACGAGTTCCGGTTGCTTGCCGGCGTGACACTGGCGTACAGTGTACGAGAGGCTAGCGGCGCATGATGAAGTACTGGCGGCACTATCAGAACGACCGTCGATTGGCGCCAAGTGTGGTGCTCAGCATCGTCGCGCACGCCATCCTGATCGTCGCGGCCATCGACGCGACCGCCAATCCGAACATCCAGGATCGCGAACTGCCCGAGAACAGCATCGCCCGGTTCCTCGCGCCGCCCGACAGACAGGTGGCGCAGCGGCCGCAAGCGGAGATGATTCACTACGTCACCATCGCGATTCCGGACATTCCGACTGCCAAGCCGATCACCGAAGAGTTCGACCACGGTCCTCAGATCGAGCAGCTCACGCGACTCGACGACCGGGACGCCACGCCCGCTGCCGAGATGCATGGCGCGGACTCCGTGTACTCCGTCGTGCAGGTGGACAGTGTGGCCACGAGGTACGAGTGGAGTGCGGCGCCCGCCTATCCGCGCCGGATGTTGGAGCAGGCCACCGAGGGCGTGGTGCGCGCGGAGTTCGTGGTATCGCAGACCGGCTACGTGGACACCGCGAGCGTGCGGGTGCTCGAGAGCACACATCCGGATTTCACGACGGCAGTGCGTGACGCGCTGCCCTTCATGCGCTTCAAGCCCGCGAAGATCGGTGCGGCCGTCGTGAGCCAGCTGGTGTCGCAGGAGTTTTTCTTCAAGATCGCGACGGCGGATTCCACGACGAAGCCGACGCAGTGAGTCGTCACACCGTCAAGCTGCACGGCGTCGCAGTGGGTTATTCCGATCTGGAGGAGGCGGATGCGTCGCTCGGTCGCGCGCGCGGTCGCTTTCGTCCCGGTGTCGGCTACGATCTCGTGCAACCCGTCTTCCGGTTGTTCACGGAGGCCGTTCCGGCGCCGGGAGGGGACGTGCAGGACCAGGAGAAGCTCGACCGTTACCACCGCTCACGGGACGCGCTCGGTCTTGCACTCGAGGATGACAGCGGCCGGCTCATCCGCACGAGTGCGATTCACATCAGCGACTACTCGGCGCGGAAGGGCGGATCGATCGATGTCGAAGTGTTGATCCCGGACGCGGGATACTGGAAGCGTCGCGCGACGAAGGTCTAACCGGCACCAAGCGCGAAAGTTGCAGCCCTGCGCGGCATGCGACTGTCCACCCTGCCTGCCATCGCCGTTGCGCTCGCCGGCCTCGCCTCCAGCGCCGCGGGACAGAATGAAGGCGACACACGCGCCGCTGTCGCGCTGCAGTCCACGCCGCTCGGCGCATTTGCGCCGCTCATGTCGCCGTCGATGATCATGCGTCGCCTGAATGGCGCACAGCTGGGGCTGCGTTACGGCTTGAAGTACGACAACAACGTCAACGCGCAGGCGGTCGCCGCGAACGTGACGTGGGTGGCCGGGCTGCAGAGCAGCATCACGCTGAACGCCGGCGTGCTCGACGCAGACTGCAGCGCATGCGCGCCCGCGTTGCTCCTCGGTGCGGGTGCGGACATGCGCATCGCCGAATTCGGCGACGCTGCCGGCGACGCGTCGCAGCTCACGATCTCGGTGGGCGGCGACATGGGCTACGCGCAGCTCAAGCCCGGCAACGACTACGCGCTCGCGCTCGGCGTCAGCGCGCCGGTGACGTTGTCGCTCGGCAGCGGCGGTCGCGACGGACTTCGGTTCGTGCCGTATTTCACGCCCACCTTCGGCGTCGGCGAGACCAGCACGGCGTGCCAGCCGGTGTCGTGCAGCCGCAACGGGACCCGATTCATGTTCGGCGGCGGCCTCGGCGTGTGGAATCCGACGTCGAATCTTTCGGCGTCGATCGGCATCAGCCAGGTGATGATCTCCGGCGCGCAGGCCGTGTACGGAGTCAACGTGGCGTTCGGCGGCAAGTGAGAGCGCTGCGCAGACACACGCGCGTGATAACGGCAGCACGCTGACGCGTTAGTGAAAGTCATGGCTGTGCGCGAACTCGGCGCCCACAGCTGCCTGCAAGCCACGGAAATAGTCCGCGCGAACGTTGACGACGGTCTGCTCGATCTGGAGCACGCCACGGATGAGCAGCAGCGGTGTGGTCGAGATGAGGAGCGCCTGCTTCTCGAAGCGTTTCGGCGTAATGACGATGTTCACCATGCCCGTCTCGTCCTCGACCGTGAGGAAGACGAAGCCCTTCGCCGTCCCGGGGCGCTGGCGGCAGATCACCAGGCCGGCGACCGCGACGCGATCGCCGTCACGCGCGCGCCGCGCGATCTCGCTCGCCGCGAGAATCCCGTTCGGAGCGAGCAGGGAGCGCAGGTGCAGCATCGGATGGCCATTGAGCGAGACGCCGGTCATGCGATAGTCGGCTTCCGTGAGCTCGCCGGGACTCATTGCTGGCAGCTTCGATGTCCGGCGGTTCTCGGCCGCGCGCGCTGCGCGCGGGTCGGCGGCAGCCGCGAACGGCTGGTGCGGCTGCCGGTCGGTTCTCGGCGAACGCTGTGTTCTGGGCGCAAGCGGACCCGCGTCACCACGCGCGGATTCGAGCACCTGCCACAGTGCGGCGCGGCGGCGCTGCAGGTTGGGCTCGTGCTCGAGAAATCCGTCGAATG
>Ga0066652_100001843_pt1 | contig 11245 bp, 11 predicted proteins | sample GraSoiAngelo_101_FD_71413 | JGI IMG/M metagenome (GOLD analysis project Ga0066652, IMG submission 71413) | Grasslands soil microbial communities from the Angelo Coastal Reserve, California, USA - 14_0903_02_30cm | ecosystem: Environmental > Terrestrial > Soil > Grasslands | place: USA...
CGGCTTCGCCGGTCAGGGAGGCGGGCGCCGCGGCGACGATCGCGCTGTTATTGGGAGAGATGAACAGCCCCTGGCCGATGCCGAAAATCGCGAGCGCGAGCATCACCAGTGGCAGGCTCGTCGGCGCGCCGTCGAGCACGACGAAGAGGAGCGCCAGCGCGGCGACGCAGACGAGCATGCCAGCGACCGTCAGCAGACGGGGACCGAGACGGTCGCTAAGCGCGCCGCCGAGCGGCGCCACCGCCCCGAGCAGGACCGGGACGATGGTAAGCCGCAGTCCCGCGGCAAACGCCGAGTCCTGATAGGCGCGGACGAAGACGAAGGGCAGCAAAAAGAAGAGTCCGAACAGCGCCGCATAGGCCAGAAGGCCGGCGATATTGCCGGTCGCAAACGCGCCTTGGCGGAACAGCGTCAGATCGATGAGCGGGGCTGGCGCGCGTTGCTCGCAGCGAACGAACAGCGTCAGGAGGATTACCGCCAAGAGCGCGCAGCCGATAAACATCGGCGAGCTCGCCCCCCAGGCATAGCCCTCGTTGAGCACGGCAATGAGGGCGGTGAGCGCGGGCGCGATCAGGAATGCACCCGTCCAGTCGAAGCGGCTGTCGGCGGGCAAGTTCTTGGTGGACGGAAGCACGAACCATCCCAGTACAGTACCGGCAAGGCCGACCGGCACGTTGATCCAGAACACCCATCGCCAATCGAGCGCGTCCAGCACAAGGCCGCCGATCGCCGGCCCGGCGCTCAACCCGACCGCTTGCGCCGCCGACTGGATGCCCAGCGCGCGGCCGCGGCGTTCCGGACCGGCGGCCGCCACCACGATCGCGACGCTGTTTGCTGACAGCAGCGCCGCGCCGATCGCCTGTACGACGCGAAAGGCGATGAGCACCGGCAAGTTTGGAGCAAGGCCGCACAGCCCCGAGCCGAGCACGAAGAGGAGAAAGCCGCCGGTGTACAGAAGCTTGCGTCCCACCATGTCGGCAAGCCGGCCGAAGATCGGCAGGAACGCGGCCATCGCCAGCAGATAGGCCACCGCGACCCAGCTCACGGTGCTAAGCCTTGCGCCGAAGTCGAGCTCGAGCCGGGGCAACAGCATCTGCGCGATGCTGGAATCGACCTGGCCCATGAAGGCGCCGACGCACACCGTGCCGACCACGAACCAGCGATAGGATTTCAGGCGCGCCACCGCTTGGGCCGGCGGCGGCTCGCGGCCGTGGCGAACGGCTGCGCGTAGGGCGGCAATCGAAGACGGGCCGGGCGCGTCATCCATAGTGGTGTCTCGGAGGCATGGGACGGGCGGGTCTTGCCTCAGCTTGAACTTACCGCGTAACGGCAAGAACACTACAGAGGCAGCAATTGGGACAAGCAATAAGAGTAGTTGCTGCTCTACTTCACGCGATCGGTTTCGTCCGACGCATGGTCGGGTCCACCTGCGTGTGTTGTTCCCGAGGCGGCAGCTAACTCCTTCACCCGCACACGTATCGGTTCGAACGGCCCGAATTTGTGTTGCTCCGTGCTGAAACCGTCGGCGTAGGGCCCGTATCCGGTATCGACCGGCTTCTGCAGTGGGATCGGGAAGTCTTTGGCGAGGTCGCGCTTCTGTGGGCGGCTTTGGCTGACGATGTAAGCCGCCACATCGTAGGCATCCTCGTCGGTGAGCATGGGACTAGTGAACGTAGTACCGAACGGCATATTGTGCATCGCATAAGCGGCGGCGGTCAGGACGCGGTTCATCCCCGCGCCATCGTTGTAGCTGTCAGGCCCCCAGAGCGGTGGGATCTGATAACCAGCTCCATGAGCGGCACGTTGGCCCACACCATCAGTTCCATGGCACACGCCGCAAACATTGGCGTAGACGGCGGCGCCGCGGCTGGGATCGGCTGCGCGCGTCGGCTCCTTGAGGCGCAGGGTGCCCGCTCCGATCAGTGACGCGCCCGTGGGGATGCCGGTGGAGAGCCATCGCATGTAGGCGGTGAACGCCTTCATCTCGGGACTCTCAAGCGGCAATGGGCGTCCGTTCATGCTTCGCTGCATGCATCCGTTGATGCGATCCTCGAGCGTGGCAACACCGCCCTCGCGGCCGCGATATTGCGGAAATTGTCCCCAGATGCCGGTCAGCGGCATTGCATAAGGTTGCGTGCCAGCCTGCAAATGACAATTCTGGCAAGCGAGATTATTGCCGCTGAAGCGCTTCTGCGGATCCGCGACTGTTGGACCGATCTCATTCGCCGTGTTTGTCATCAGCGCATGGCCATACTTGACGAGCTTGCCGAACGGATCATCTCCGACTGCGGCAAGATCGGGGGGCGACCATTGGGTAAGATCGACCGTGGCGAGGTCACGCGCCAGCGGATGGCCGGCCTTGATCAAAGCGGCGGCCACCAGCATCGCGGCAAAAAGGCTATAGCTGCTGCGCTTCATCGCTGCACCTGCAAGGAGAAGGTGCGGGACAATAGCGGCTCGATTCCAGTGCGGTCAATTTCCCTACAGCAACTTCCATCCGAGAACGAGACGGCACACTGCCGAGATCCAGCACAGGGTGGCGAAGATTAGCGCAAGAATCGGAAAGCGAGTTGGAAACAAACAGAACGCAGCCATGAAGACAGCCGTCTCGAATCCCTCGGCGATCCCGGCCAGATAGTAAATCGACTTCTGGCCCTGGCGGGTGGTTTTCATGCCGCGCTTCTCGGCGAGGATGGAAAAGGCCAGAAAAGCGCTGCCGTTGGCGACGAAGCTCGCGAGCAGAAATGCGGCAGGAAGCGCGTTCGTCTCCGGGCGCCAAACGGCGAAGCCCAACGGCATTGCCGCGTAAACTAGAAAGTCGAGCGCGATATCAAGAAAAGCGCCCCGATCCGTGTGCCGCGTTGCACGTGCAATTGTGCCATCGAGCCCGTCAGCAACCCGGTTTGCGATCAGCAAAGCCAACGCGAGGTAAAACTGTCCAGCCGAGGCGGCGAGTGCAGCCACGAGCCCTATTAAACAGCCCCCGATGCTAACGGCGTCTGCGCTGATCCCGGCTGCCGCCAGCCGTTGTCCCACGTGCGCGAGGGGCGGATCGATCAGTCGCCGAATGCTGGCATCGATCACGGAGTAGGCTTACCTCCGACTCCCGCGATTGGTTCCATTCCGCTCTTCTTGATCGCCTCGGACGCGCGCGCGGAGGCGAGAAATTCGATCAATCGTTTGGAGGCTTCAATCTCTCCCGAGCCGGCCACGACGGCGGCTGAAAAGGTTTGCACGAACTGGATCTCCGGCGCGAGGTTGCCAGCGAAGTCGACACCCGGGGCGTGAACAATTTCACTCACCGGCATGACCGCAAGATCCGCGCCTCCTGCGGCGACCATACCGGTTGCATCCTTGCCGCGGGCCGTGGCCTTGGCGTTGATCTTTTCCGCGAGGCCGAGCCGCGGGAAAAGCTCGGTCATAAGCCAGATGCCGCTGGTGCTTCCGGGAACCGCCACGGTTTTGGCCTTGAGCAGGACTTGTTTGAACGCCTCGACGGTGCTCACGTCGGGCTTGGGACTGCCGGAGCGCACCGCCACGCCAAGGGGTACTCGCGCAAGATCCACGTCCGTCCCTGCGGCGATCCTGTTGGCGGCGATCAGCTCGCTGAGCCCCTCCCGAGAGAGGATCACGACATCGGCAGGCACGCCGCGGGCGAGCTGCGCGGCAATCGTTTGCGGCCCGGTGCCTTGCGACGCACCCGATCCCGTCGTGACCTTGATGCCGCTCGTGCGCTCGAATTCCGGCAACAGCTGTTTGTACGCGCTGCTGAATCCGCCGGATATCAGGACGTTCAGCTGCGCCGCGGCTGCGGCCGGCCACAACGGCAGCGTGGCAAAGATTAAGAATGAGAACGTCTTCATGATTGGCTCCTCGCGGGGCCGCTCCCCGTGCTCGCGACGGAACTATAGCAGATCAAGCCCTGCAGGATGGCTGCACAGCCGACCTTAATCTTACCAGGCCGTTCGGGTTTTTTTCGTCAGATCGGAATCTGCCGCCGGCCCGCTGCCGTCGAGAGCGGCTATAATGGTGTGGGCAACGCAACGGAGGAAACTCATGCCTCTGATGTTTGGGTTCGGCGCGCTGGAGAAACTGCCGTGGGAGCGTATCAATGACAGGATCGAGCGCCGCGTTCTTGCGGGCAAGCAAGGAATGATCGTGTGGTGGAAAGTCAAGGCGGGCGCGCACGCTGGTGCGCATCAACATCCGCACGAGCAGATCGTTTGGATGCTCAAAGGCAAGATGGACTTCCGCATCGGCGACGAGCGGCGTTCGATGATCGCGGGCGATGTCGCAGTTATTCCCGGCGACGTCGAGCACGAGGGTTTTTTCTCCGAAGACACCGAGGTCGTGGACATCTTCGCGCCACCGCGCGAAGATTTTCTCGCTGGAGGGACGCCGTCGTATATGCGCGCGCCGTGATCAGCTTCCCCACGTAAAACGGCCGAGATGACGCGGATGCGCCGGACCATGTCCGGTTCGCACCGAAGGCACACGAGTAGGCAGACCTGTCGCTAACTCTGCGTTGTGCCAACAACGCGGTGAACAAAGGCCTGGGGATCCCACGCCGAATGTCGTCTCGCATCGCAACGAGACGAAAACTTATCCCCGGCATGGCTGCGGCGACCTGCAACATTGACGACGCTATCCTTCCCTCTCAATCTCCGTTCGCGTTTTGGAGGAAATCACAATGAAAATTGCCCGACAGGTCGTCCTTGGGGCTGCTTTCGCGCTCGGCGTCTTTGGCCAGGCATCGGCCCAGGATTGGCCGACCCACAGCGTCACCGTCGTCGTGCCGGTGCCGGCCGGCGTCGCCAGCGACATCATCGCCCGCGTGGTGTTCGAGCAGGTTGGCAAGCAGGTCGGGCAGACTTTCGTGATCGAGAATCGGCCGGGGGCCGGTGGCACGATCGGCGCCAACATGGTCGCCAAGGCCGCGCCGGACGGCCATACCATTCTGGTCTATGGCTCGATTGCGGCGGCCAACGCACTCTATGCGCGATTGCCGTACGACACGGTTGCTGATTTCACGCCGGTGGTTCCGTTTGGCGAGACCCCGCTTGTCGTGGTGACGGCGGTCGGGCGTTACAACACGCTGGCCGAATTGATCGCTGCTGCGAAGGCGAAGCCCGGTGAGTTGAACTATTCGACCGTCGGCATCGGGTCCGCGGCCCACTTCGGAGCCGTTCGGCTCGCGGTCAGTGCCGGACTCACGGCGCAGCATATTCCGTTCAAGGGCCCCGAGTGGCTGGCCGACACGATCGCGGGGCGCGTCGACTTCAGCGTTCCGCCGGTAACCACCGTCATCGGTCCCATCCGTGATGGCAAGCTTACGGCGCTCGCGGTCGGCGCAGCGAAGCGGTCCGCCGCGTTGCCAGATGTGCCGACGCTGATCGAAGCCGGACTCAAGGCAGATGCGATCTATCCGTTCTATACCGGAGCATACCTGCCAGCGAAGACGCCACGCGCCATCGTCGACAAGCTGCACGACGAGGTGGTAAACGCACTGGCATTGCCGTCGGTGCAGGAGCGGTTGGCGAAGATCGGTGTCGAGAAGCTGCCGATGAGCGTTGCGGAATTCGACCAGTTCTTCAAGGACGACGTCGCCACCAATCTCGAGCTGGTGAAGACGGCCAACATTCCGAGGCAATAGGCATCACGCCGGCGATCGATTGATCGGCACGGCGAGGAACGGCGCGAGGTCTCCTTCGGGCAACCTCAGCAATTGAAGTGATCTCCGCTGCACAACCGCTCTTCCAACAAAGCGGAAGTCCATCCGGACAATTCCTAGGCTGCCCAGCCGCCCTAATCTAGGTAATCCTGTCGTTTTGGACCCTTCGGCCCGCGTTGCATTTCGACAACACCTTTTTGGAAAATGGTTACCCCCCGCTTTCTTGCCTTGCATGAAACGATGGCCGGCGGACAATCGATCTTTGTCGTGTGCCGGCTGTGCGGCGTGCCTGGGGGTAGCCGAACGGGGGAGGCGAGCGATGGGGAGCGGGCGGAAGTTTGCGCTGGTGCTGTTGTGCGCAATGGTCACTGGTGCCGGGTGGTGCGCTGCGAGGCTCGGCGGTTTTGAGTGGTCCGGAATCGAGAATAGCGCAACCGCGATCTGGGACCGCGTGGCCGCACGCGCCGCAATGATTTCGAGCACTGACGTCGGGCCGGTCGCAATAGCTTCCGTGACCCGTGCGACGACCTCCCGGCGCGAGCTACCCGAACTTGCCGATCGAGGCTCCCGCGCAACTGGCTTCGGTCTGGCGAGCGTTTCCACCGCCGACGCATCCATCGTCGACGCCTCGTTGCCCGACTTTGATTCGACGCCGACGAGCGAAACCGACGAGCGGCTGGTGTCTCTGTTCAGGCCCGAGGCGCCGCTGGAGGAGCCCCCGCAGCCGGCCGTGCGCTCGATTGAAATTGTCGACGAATGCCTGGTGATCGACACCTGCATCGACGAGTACCTCTGGGCGCTGTACGAACGCACGCCCAAGGTCGATACCAACAAAGTGACGAAGCAAATCAAGATGACGGTCAAGACGAAGAAGGGCAAGACGCGGACCGTCACCAAAACCACCGTCGACTATGTCGTCGCCGACTTCACGTGGAAGGATCCGATCGCGGCGGGAAGAGCCGGCATCTCGGTCAAGGAGTATGTGATCGGTGGCATGGCTCGCAGCTTCAAGCTCAAGCTGTTTCGGGCGCTTCGCATGATGGACGATGCCGGCTTCATGCCAGGCATAACCAGTGCATTCCGCGATGATTACCGGCAATCGATCGCAAGCGGCAATAAGGCGGCGAGCGACAGCTCATTTCATGGCGGCAGCCGCCGCGGCGGCTATGGCCACGGGATGGCCATCGACGTCGTCAGCGTCAAGGGACAGACCCGGCTGCAGCGATTCGCCGTCAGCGAAGAGCTGTGGAAGTGGATCGATGCGCACGAGACGGAGCTTAGGGTCGGTCGGCCGTATCTCGATCGCGACCCTCCGCATCTCGCGCCGATCGATGGCAGGGAATTTGCCGCCAAGCGCGGCCGAACGATTGCGCGAAAGACAGGGCCAGAGAAAGCCCCGCATCAGGAGTCAACCGCGAGGACAGGGCGGCTGAGCCAAGTTCGTCCCGCTCCCGTGATGACCCAGTGGGCAATGCCATAAGCGGTCTGTGCTCACTGACTCTGCCAGAACCGACCCGTTCGGATGCCGACGCGGGCTAGACAATGGCGGGCTTAATCCCTGAGGGAACTCGACGGTGCAGAGCACGTTAGTCATTCAGATTGACCTCGGGTGCGAGCGAAGAATCAATCTGAACCGGCGGCCAACGGTGTCGAGACACTCGGATCGGGCAGACCATTGTCCACTGGTCGCGGCGAGCGCACTGATGGCCTTTTAAATTCACCGGGTTGTCGCTTCGATGGCTCTTTCAGCTATCGCGGCCGTGAACCCCTCAGCTGAGGTAGAAGAAAGCTCGGCAAAATGACTGTTTCGGAATTGATTGAGGAATTGAGCGCGATGCCGGCCAATGCGACCGTCATGTTCTGGAGTCGGATGGACGATCCGCAACACCGCAGCATTGAAAGCGTCGAGCTTTCGACAGCAAAATCAGATCCGTCAGCCGAGATCGTCGTGCTTTCCTAATTTGCACCCCCAAATCAACGCCCCAAGGGCCTGGCGCTGGAGGTCCGACCGTGCCGAAGCAGACATTGGAGCGCAGCGGCGAAAAGCTCGCCGAGAGCGCTGAAAAGATCAAACGCAGCACGCACGGCGTCGAGGACAGCGCGGCACGCACGACCGAGCTCGCGGCCGACCGCACGGTATTTGCCGCCGAGCGCACCTACGCTGCTTGGGTGCGCACCGGCCTCATGGCCTTGGCGAGCGGTATTGGAGCGAAGGCGCTGCTTTCGGGAGTTATTCCGCAGTGGTTGATCATTGCCACTGGCACTGTCCTCGTCTTGTTCAGCGCGTTCTGTTTTGGTGCAGCAGTATGGCGCCATCTCGAGCCTGGCGTGCCTCCCCCGCGAGTCGATGTATCACGCATCCCGGCATGGGTTTTGGTCGCCGTGAATGGATTTCTTGCACTCGTGGCACTTGCTGCGCTTGTGGGTATATGGCTCGGCTGGACCCCTGCCGGACCGTAATGGACCCCAGCATCATCGCGGCTGTGATTAGGCAGCGCCGGCGGAGGTTGAACTCATGCCGCGGCGCCGATGCGGTCACGCAGGCCGGTGACGCCCGCCTTCTCGGCGCAATGCTCGCAACAGAAGAAAGTCCCTTCCTTCTCGAGCCCGTGGCCCATGATGCGGATGCCGCAATTGTCGCATTTCGGCGCCAGCGCATGGATCGCGCATTCGAAGCTGTCGAACGTATGGGTGGTACCGTCCATGCTCACCTGGAACGCCTTGTCGTAGTCGTTTCCGCAGGTTTCACATCTGGCCATGAGGGACCTCGCACCTGTTGCCTGGGATTTGAGGCTATAACCCGTCCCGCATGCCGCCGGTTCCGGCGGAAATCCCATCGGAAAGCTGCCGAATACCGCGAATTTTGGGGGGAATTGGGTGGGGGAAAACCCGCCGCGAGCGTGAACCTTTTGCGGCGCCGCCGCGACTAACGGCAAAGAACCCCCGGGCGCGCGCGCGGCGCCACGGGGGCGGCTGGGTGGGTGGTCAAATGTCGGTCTCCAAGTTTGCAGCTGGCTCGCTCGCGCTCGCCATCGGCGCCGCCGTGGTGACCGCGCTCGCCGCCAATCCCGAGAAGCCGGAGTCCGCCCCCACGCCCCACCCGGAAGCGAACGCCGCGCTGGCCGCGCCGGCCGCAACGAAGAGCGATCGCCTCACTGTGCGACCAAAACCCGCGGCTCGTCCGGTCATCTCGGCGTGCCCGCAGGAGCCCTGGCCCTACGGCTGCCAGTGGCGCTCGCCGACCCGCAAGGTCATGCGCGGTTCGCGCCCGAGCTGAGGCGCTAACCCCCGCCGCTTTGGCAAACGCACCTCGCCAGCGCGCGACCCTTGCCGCCATGCCGGCGAAGATGTTCGCGGTCATGCTCGTCGCCTGCGCCATGGCGGCGCTTTCCGGATGCGACTTCGCCGATAAGTTCGCGAGCTTCATGCCGAAGGGGTTTCGCCAACCCACCCCCGAGTCGCCGCCGCCGGAGCCGGAGCCCGACGTTAAGGAATTGATCCGCGCCAACGCCGACACGCTGTTCACGGCGCGTCCCGGCACGCTCGCGGTCGCGCGACCCAAGCGCATCACCGGGCGGGGTTTCAGCGCGTGCGTCAAAGCGGTCGTCGCCGGGCCGATGAACTCCCAGCCACAACCAATCACGCTCGTCGTGATCATCGAGCACGGTAAGCTCACCGACCGCCGCCGCGCGACGCCGCAAGACGGCTGCGAGGGCGAGAGCTACGAGAGGGTTGAGGTGCCGCGCAAAGGCTGAGATCGCGGTTCAGATTAGTACCGGAAATGCAGCGAACTGGTTTACCCGATTTGCGCGCCTAATCGCCGATCTCGGGTAAACCGAGATCGGCGGGCGGTCCTCAGCATGAGGTCTCGGCTTGTGGAGATCACGCGTGCTGCGGCGTCGTCAACAACTGTTGCTCTGACGCGTTCACGTTGGCGAAGCCGGCATTCGATCCATCGGCGGTGCCGCCGCTGCCGCCGAAGCCCGCCATCGCCTGCACGAGCTGAGAGGTTGAAGCGTTAGAGCTGCCCATGGCGGCGCCCGGAGCACTGGCGGCGAAACCGCCGAGCTGCCAGTCGAGTCCGGCCGCGCCCAGGCTCGCCGATCCGGTGAGCTGATTGTTGGCGATGTTGTAGACCTGAAACGCGCCGGTGTTGACGTTGCGCAGCACCAAGTCGGATGTGCCGGGACCCTGGATCGGGGCAACGCCCGCGTACTGCCAGTCGAGCCCGACATTGCCCAGAAAGAACGAGCCGGTGATCTGGTTATTGGCGATGTCGTAGAGCTGGAGCCCGCCGGTGTTGACGTTGCGCAACAGCATGTCGCCTTCGTTGCGGCTGCTGAAGTCGCCGAAGCCCGAGACCTGCCAATCCAGTCCGACCGAACCCAGAAACGCGGCGCCGGTGATCTGATTGTTGTTGATATTATAGATTTCCAGTCCGCCGCTGCTGCTGTCGCGCAGCACCAGATCGCTTTGCGTGCCGTGATTGCTCACGCCAGCCATCTGCCAGTTCAAGCCCACCGCGCCCATGAAGGCGGAGCCGGTGATCTGGTTGTTGCTGATGTCGTAGACTTGCATGTCTCCGGTGCTGCTATTGCGCAGGATCATGTCGTTTTCGCCACGGCTACTGAAATTGCCGAAGCCCATGACCTGCCAGTTCAGGCCGACGTTGCCGAGTGAGGCGGACCCGTAGACGTTATTGTTGCTGATGTCATAGACCTGAAAGCCGCCGGTCGTGGAATTGCGCAGCAGCATGTCGCTCGTGTCGCCGTCGTAGAAGCCGCCAAGCGTGACGAAGCCCCAATCGGTCCCGACCTGACCCAGGGAATAGCTGGCCAGGATCGCGTTATTGCCGATGTCGTAGATTTGATAGAGGCCTGCCACAGAGGATGCGTTCGCGCCGCGCAGGATCATGTCGGCGCTGGTGCCGGCGGGCGGTGAGGGGTTCGGCGCCGGAACGGCAAAGAAGCCGTGGCCGCTGTAGCTCCCCACGAGGACGCCGCTATTGTTGATGCCGGATACCAGCAGAGGGTCGTCCAGGGTGATGTAAGCACCCGCGCTGTAGAGGAAGCTGTGTTGGATGGAGCCATTGGAGTAATGCCCGACGATCTGTCCGAGATCGTTGATGCCGGTCGCAACGGTGTCGGTGCCTGACGGATCATCGAGCGTGGTGTAAGTGCTGCCGTCGTAGAGGAAGCCGTGGGAGTGGCCGCTGGCGTCGTTGTAAGCCCCGACGATCTGGCCCGCGGTGTTGATGCCAAATGCTTGGGTGCCGTTGGTCGCCAGCGGATCGTCGACGGTAGAGTAGGTGCCGTTGTAGAGGAAGCCGTGGTTCACGCCTCCGACGCTATAATACCCGACGATTTGGCCCGCGTCGTTGATGCCGTATGCGAAGGTGTGGCCCGTCCCTGCGGGAACGTCGAGGGGCGTATAGTTGCCACCGCTGTAAAGGAACCCGAAAGTCCCAGGGGGGCCGGTGACGCTGAAAAGACCGGTGTAATACCCGACGACTTGGCCCACATCGTTGATGCCTTGCGCGAAGGTGCCGCCGCCGATACCGCCGCGCGGCCCAGC
>Ga0066652_100001844_pt1 | contig 11245 bp, 9 predicted proteins | sample GraSoiAngelo_101_FD_71413 | JGI IMG/M metagenome (GOLD analysis project Ga0066652, IMG submission 71413) | Grasslands soil microbial communities from the Angelo Coastal Reserve, California, USA - 14_0903_02_30cm | ecosystem: Environmental > Terrestrial > Soil > Grasslands | place: USA...
CGGCGGACCAGCCACTCGGCGATGTCCGTGGCCAACGCAAAGCCTTGCGGCGCAGCTGCCGCCAGCCGGTCCGCGTCGACCTGCATGGTTGCGACGGTGCCCGCGAGTGCCGGCAGCACGACGAGCAACGTGTCGACCGTGTCGAAGACGGGCTCCTTGTCCTCTTGCAGGTCACGGTCGTACGCGAGAGGCAGACCTTTGAGAGTGGTGAGCAGTGATGTCAGGTTGCCGATCAACCGGCCGGTCTTACCGCGCGCGAGCTCAGCGACGTCGGGGTTCTTCTTCTGCGGCATGATCGAGGACCCTGTTGCGTACGCGTCGTCAAGCTCGACCCAGCGAAACTCCCGGCTGGTCCAGAGCACCAGCTCCTCCCCCAGCCGGGACAGGTGCACGCCCACCAGCGCGGCGCAGAACAAGAACTCCGCGGCGAAGTCGCGGTCGGACACGGCATCGATCGAGTTGGGGCAGGCGCCGTCGAACCGAAGATCCGCCGCTGTCGCTACCGGATCCACGGGCAGCGTGGAACCAGCAAGCGCGCCGGCACCGAGCGGCGACATCGCCGCGCGATGGTCCCAGTCACGCAACCGCTCGATGTCACGTGTCAGCGGATGCGCGTGCGCCAGCAGCAGGTGGCCGAAGCTCACCGGCTGTGCATGTTGCAGATGGGTGAGACCCGGTGCCGGCGTCGCAACGTGCGCCTCGGCCTGGGCCATCAGCGCCTGTTGCAGGCCGACGACCTGCAGAGCGATCTGGCGCACGTGGTCGCGTAGGTAGAGCCGCAGGTCGGTCGCGACCTGGTCGTTGCGGCTGCGGCCGGCGCGGAGCTTGCCCGCAAGCGTGCCGAGACGTTCGTACAGCCCGCGCTCGAGTGCGGTGTGCACGTCCTCGTCATCGACGGATGGCCGGAACGCGCCGCTGCGCACGTCGTCGGCGAGTGCGTCGAGTGTTTTCTGCACACGCTCGTGCTCGTCGTCGTCGAGCAGCTCGGCGCGGTGCAGTACGCGCGCGTGGGCTTTCGACGCGAAGAGGTCGTAGGGCGCAAGCCGCCAGTCGAACTGCACGCTGACCGAGAGCCGCGCAAGGGCCTCCGCCGGGCTCGCGCTGAACCGACCACCCCAGAGGCGCAATGGTGCGCCACCGTTGCCGGGCGGGCGTTGCTCAGTTTCAGCCATCGCCGCCCTCGGCGGAGCGGTCACGCTGTGCGGCAATGCGGCTCGGCAGCCCCCAGAGGTCGACGAACCCCTTGGCGAGCGACTGGTCGAAAGAGTCGGCAGCGTCGTACGTCGCGAGGTTGTAGTCGTAGAGCGATCCCGGCCCGCGGCGGCCGGTGACGACGGCACGGCCGCCCTGCAACATCACGCGCACATCACCGGTCACGTGCCGCGAGGCCTCGTCAATGAACGAGTCGAGCGCCCTCTTCAGCGGGGAGAACCACAGCCCGTCGTACACGAGCTCCGACCACCGTTGTTCGACCTGGCGCTTGAAGCGCGCAAGGTCGCGCTCGACAGTCAACGCCTCCAACTCGCGGTGTGCGGTGATGAGGGTGATCGCACCCGGGCACTCGTAGACCTCGCGGCTCTTGATGCCGACCAGCCGGTCCTCGACCATGTCGAGCCGGCCGACACCGCAGGCGCCGGCACGTTTGTTCAGCTCGAGCACAGCGTCGAGAACGCTGACCGGCCGACCGTCGATCGACGCCGGTACGCCGTTGGTGAAGCCGATCACGACCTCGTCCGCGTCATGCGGCGCGCTCGGGTCGGAGGTGTAGGAGTAAAGGTCTTCGATCGGACCGTTCCACGGGTCCTCGAGGAAACCGGTCTCGACGGCCCGGCCCCAGAGGTTCTGGTCGATGGAGTACGGAGACTTGCGGGTGACGTCGATCGGAAGGCCCCGCTCCTCGGCGAACGCGATCGCCTTGTCGCGCGTCATGCCCGAGTCGCGGACCGGCGCACGAACCGAAAGGTCCGGGGCGAGCGCAGCAACGCCGACTTCGAAACGCACCTGGTCGTTGCCCTTGCCCGTGCAGCCGTGTGCGACGGCGTTGGCGCCGTGCTCACGTGCTGCTTTGACGAGGTGCTTGGCGATGACCGGTCGGGACAACGCCGAGACGAGCGGATAGCTGTCCATGTAGAGCGCGTTGGCGCGCAGTGCCGGCAGGCAGTACTCGTCGGCGAACTCGTGTCGTACGTCGGCAACAGCCGCCTCGACCGCACCGCACGCCAGCGCGCGCGTGCGGATCACCTCGAGGTCTTCACCGCCCTGGCCGACGTCGACGGCCAGCGCGACGATGTCAGCGCCGGTCTCCTCGGCGAGCCAGCCAATGGCGACGGAAGTGTCGAGGCCGCCGGAGTAGGCAAGGATGATGCGGTCACTCATGAGTGGGTTCGCTTTCGCTGCGGCCTTCGGCTAATGCGATGAGGTCCTCCGCGACGGCGGGGCCGCCTTTCGCGGCGCGGCAGATGACAAGAACGGTGTCATCGCCGGCGACTGTGCCGAGCACGGTCGACCACGCCGCTCGATCGAGTGCGGACGCCAACAACTGCGCGCCTCCCGGAGGCGTCTTGACGACGGCCAGGTTGGCCGACGCCTCGGCAGAGATGAGGAGCTCTTCGCACAGCCGGGCGAGCCGCGCGTTGATCCCATCACCGATCGCAGGTCCGTTGTCGGCCGGGACGGCGTACACCAGCCCGCCGCCGCCCGCGCGGACTTTCATGGCGCCGAGCTCCTCGAGGTCGCGTGACAACGTTGCTTGGGTGACGGTGACGCCGACGTCCTCCAGTAACCGCGCAAGCTCGCCCTGAGAGCGCACCGGCTGCTTGCGGAGCAGCTCGGTGATGCGCGCGTGCCGCGCCGCCTTGGTCGCGGGCAACGTCGTGACAGTCGCGGTCGACTCCGCCGCTCGACGGGGGTTGCGCACGGTCATGCCCGCTCCAACAGGAAGGCCAGGATCGCCTTGGAGGTGTGCAGCCGGTTCTCGGCCTGGTCGAAGACGATGCTGTGCGAACCGTCCATGACATCGGCCGCGATCTCGTCACCGCGGTGGGCCGGCAGGCAGTGCATGACGGCGACGTCGGAGCGGGCAACGCTCACCGCGCGCTCGTCCAAGCGGTAGGGCGAAAAGACCAGCGCCCTGCTGGCCGCATCGCCCTCCTGGCCCATTGAGGCCCACACGTCGGTGTAGAGGACATCGGCGTCAGTGGCCGCTTCGACGGGATCGGTGAGGACGACGGCCGCACCGCCGGTCTGTTCGCCGAGCGCGTTGGCCCGTCGCACGATCTGCTCGATCGGTTCGAAGCCCGGTGGGGACGCGACACGCACACGCATGCCAGCGGCACAACCGGCGAGCATCAAGGAGTGCGCAACGTTGTTGCCATCCCCAAGGTAGGTGAGCGTCAGCCCGGACAACCCGCCCTTGTGCTCGCGAATGGTCAGCAGATCGGCGAGTGCCTGACACGGATGGGACAGATCGGTCAACGCATTGATGACGGGTACGTCGGATGCCCCAGCCAGACACTCGATGCGGTCCTGGCCGAAGGTGCGCAGCACGATCGCCGCGACATAGCGGGACAGCACGCGCGCGGTGTCCTCGATCGTTTCGCCTCGCCCGAGCTGGGTTGTGCGTGCGTCGACGTGGATCGGATGGCCACCCAGCTCGGCGACGGCAACCTCGAACGACAGTCGGGTCCGTGTCGACGGCTTCTCGAAGATCAGCGCCACCGACCGCGGCCCGGCGAGCGGCTGGTCGCCCGGACGGTCCTTCTTGCGTCGTTCCGCGTCGTCGAGGACGGCCTCCAGCTCGGCCGGACTCAGGTCGTCATCCATGAGGAAGTGCCGGGCGGTCATGCGGTTGACGACTCCTTTGGACGTGGCTGGTTTACGCCTGTGCCGGTCTGGGGCCCGGCCCGCCGGTGATCGTCGACACGCGGTCGAGCAGCTCGGCCACCGCGAAGGGCTTGGCGAACACGTTCGTCTCGCCGAGCACCTCACGCAGACCGGGGACCGCGTCGACTTTGCCGGTCACGACGACAACCGGGATGTCACGAAGCTGCGGATCACCACGCATCTCCTCGAGCACACGAATGCCACCGAGGTCGGGCATCATCAGGTCGAGCAGGATCAACGATGGATGTTGCGCGCTGGCCTTGACCAGGCCGGCCAAGCCGTCCGACGCGGTGCCGACTTCGTATCCCTCCGCAGTGAGCAGAGTCTGCAGCAGCCCGCGCACGCTGGGATCGTCTTCGACGACCAGCACGAACGGTGGATTCATTGCGCCCCTCCCGACTTCCGGATGTCGGCAAGGACACTAGCCGCCCCACTCAGGACGTCCGGGAGCGCCGCGATGAACGTGTCCGCCTCTGCGGAGGTGAGCACCAGCGGCGGCGCGAGTCGTACGGCGTCAGGCGCGACGGCGTTGACAAGGAAGCCGCGGTCGCGCGCTGCTGCTTCGACTGTCGCTGCCGCCGGTTCGTGCAGCTCGATGGCGAGCCACAGGCCGCGCCCGCGAACACCGGCCAGAAGCGGAGATGTGCCGACACATCCGCTGATGCCGGCAGCAAGCTGCGCCCCGACGTCGGCCGCGTGCGCGAGCAGGCCCTGCGACTCGATGGTGTCGATGACTGCCAAGGCAGCGGCGCACGCGACCGGGTTGCCGCCGAACGTCGACCCGTGGTCGCCGGGCCGCAGCCGCTGCGCGGCGGCACCCACAGCGACGCACGCGCCGATCGGCAGCCCGCCCCCGAGACCTTTCGCCAGCGTGATCACATCCGGCATGACCCCGTCGTACTCATGGCCGAACCACTCACCGGTGCGGCCCATCCCGCTCTGCACCTCGTCAAGGACGAACAGCGCTCCCGTCTCGTCGCAGATCTCGCGTGCGGCGCGGAGATAGCCGGGAGGCGGGGGCACGACGCCGCCTTCGCCGAGGACCGGCTCGAGGAAGACGGCGGCCGTGTGCTTGGTGACGGCGGCGCGCAGGGCGGCACTGTCGCCGTACCGGACGAAGCGCACGCCCGCAGGCAACGGCTCGAACGGTTCGCGTTTGGCCGGCGCCCAGGTGATGCTCAACGCGCCGAGCGTGCGCCCGTGGAACGCGCCTTCCGCGGCGACGACCTCGAGTCGGTCGCCGCTCGGGTCGATGTCACGGCCGTGCCTCCGCGCGATCTTCAGGGCGGTCTCGTTTGCCTCCGTGCCGGAGTTGCAGAAGAAGACGCGGGCGTCGGCGCCGAGCAGCCCGACGAGTCGCTCGGCGAGCGCGATGGCAGGCTCGTTGGCGAACAGGTTCGACGTGTGCACCAACGTCGCCGCTTGTCTGGTCACAGCCTCGGTAACCGCAGGATGTGCGTGCCCGAGGGCGCTGACCGCGATGCCGGCAATCAGGTCGAGATACTCGCGACCGTCCTGGTCCCACACCTGACAGCCCTTGCCGCGTACCAAGGCAACAGGAGGTGGCGCGTAGTTACCGAGCAGGACGCGTTCGCGGCGGGAGAGCAGCGAGGCGTTGGTCGTCGTCATGGCCGCACCATCGTGCCAACGCCCTCGTCGGTGAACACCTCGAGCAGGAGGGCGTGCGGCACGCGGCCGTCCAGCACGTGTGCGCGCGGGACGCCGCCGGAGACGGCGCGCGCGCACGCCTCCATCTTCGGCACCATGCCCTCGGCGAGTGTGGGCAACATCTTCTCCAGCTGCTCGACGGTCAGCTCGCTGATGACCTCGTCACTGGCCGGCCAGTCCGCGTACAGGCCATCGACGTCGGTGAGCACGACCAGCTTCTCTGCACCGAGCGCGATGGCCAGTGCGGCGGCAGCGGTGTCAGCGTTGACGTTGTAGGTGACCCGGTCGCCGTCGGCGTCGAGGCCGGTGGCGATGCTCGAGATGACGGGGATGCGGCCGTCGTCGAGCAGGCTACGCACCGCGCCGGGTTGCACATCGACGATGTCCCCGACCAGGCCGATGTCCACTTCCTCGCCGTCGACGACCGCAGCGCGTCGTTCGGCGGTGAACAGGTGCGCGTCCTCGCCGGACAGGCCGACCGCGAAAGGCCCGTGGGCGTTGATCAGGCCGATGACGTCGCGGTTGACCTGGCCGGTGAGCACCATGCGAACGACTTGCATCGTCTCCGGCGTCGTCACTCGCAGACCGCCGGCGAACTCCGCCTCGACGCCGAGCCGGTCGAGGTGCGCCGTGATCTGCGGACCACCGCCGTGCACGACAACCGGCCGGAGCCCGGCGTACCGCAAGAAGACGATGTCCTCGGCAAACGCTGCGCGCAGCAGCTCATCGGTCATCGCGTTGCCGCCGTACTTGATGACCACCGTGCGCCCGTGAAAACGCGCGAGCCACGGCAACGCCTCGACGAGCGTATGCGCCTTGGGCAACGCGGCGTGGTTGCGGGCTGTCATGTCGAGTACGCCGAGTTCTCGTGCACGTAGTCAACAGTCAGGTCGTTTGTCCAGATCGTCGCCGACTCGTGACCGGCATGCAGGTTGACGGCGATGTTGACGTCACGCCCGTCGAAGGAAACGAAGCTGCGGTCTTCGCCGGGCTCCCCGGCCTTGCAGACGACGACGCCATTGAACGAGACGTCGACTCCGAACGGGTCGAACGTCGCGTCCGTTGTGCCGACCGCCGCCAGCACACGCCCCCAGTTGGGGTCTTCACCGAAGATCGCGCATTTCAGCAGGTTGCTGCGTGCAACAGAGCGGGCGACGGTGAGCGCGTCCTTCTCGGTAGCCGCATCGACGACGTCAATGCGCACGTCGTGACGGGAACCTTCGGCGTCACCGAGCAGCTGCATCGCCAGGTCGTGACAGACCGTTGTCAATGCCTGCACGAACTCGTCGATGTCGGGAGTCACGCCGGATGCACCGCTGGCCATCAGCAGCACCATGTCGTTGGTGGACATGCATCCGTCGGAGTCAAGGCGGTCGAACGTCCGCCTGGTCGCCGCGCGCAGCGCCTTGTCGCAGGTGGCCACGTCGACGTCGGCGTCGGTGGTGAGTACGACGAGCATCGTCGCGAGCGCCGGCGCGAGCATGCCGGCGCCCTTGGCCATGCCGCCGACAGTCCAGCCGTCGTGATGGACGACAGCCTGCTTGGGGCGAGTGTCGGTCGTCATGATGGCCGTCGCTGCAGCGGGACCGCCGGTCTCGATGAGTGCGGCATGTGCTGCGTCGATGCCAGCGAGGAGGAGGCCGGCGTCCAGCTGCTCACCGATCAGGCCGGTCGAGCAGACCGCAACGTCGGTGGCGCTGGCGTCGAGGAGGGCCGCGACCCGCTCGGCGCTTTGATGGGTGACCCGGAAACCGCGCGCACCGGTGTAGCAGTTGGCGCCGCCGGAGTTCAGCACGACAGCGTGGACCCGGCCGTCTTTGAGGACTTCCTCGCTCCACAGGACCGGATTGGCCTTGCACCGGTTGGTCGTGAAGACGGCGGCAGCACAGCGCCGCGGCCCGTCGTTGACGACGAGCGCGATGTCGGGGCTGCCGGACTGCTTCAAGCCTGCGGTCGCGGCTCCGGCCCGGAAGCCGCGCGCGGCTGTGACGCTCATTGGTGCACCCCCCTCGGGTGCACCAATGCAGAGACGCCGATCACACAGGAGCGAGCCACCTCCGCTCCGCTTCGGTACTCGCTCATGGCGCGACGCCGACGTTGGTCAGCCCGGCGCCCTCGGGCAGGCCGAGTGCGATGTTGGCGCACTGGACGGCTTGGCCGGCAGCACCTTTGCCGAGGTTGTCGATGGCTGTGACGACAACGGCGCGGCCGGCGTGTGTATCTGCAGCGACTTGGATGTGCGCGGCGTTGGAGCCGAGCACGCTCCCCGTGTGCGGCCAAGTGCCGTCCGGCAGGACCTCGACGAACGGTTCGTCGGCGTACAACTCGAGCGCCCTACGGAGCGACGCACCGTTGGTGCCGGCGGCAAGTCGGGCCGTGGCGGTGCAGAGGATGCCGCGCGGCATCGGCGCGAGCGTCGGCGTGAAGGACACCGTCGCCGGTCGACCGGCTGCCTCGGTGAGTGCCTGCTCGATCTCCGGCGTGTGCTGGTGCGTGCCACCAACCTTGTACGCCGACAGCGCGCCCATCACTTCTGCGCTCATGAGGTTGGGCTTCATCGCCCGACCTGCCCCGGTCGTGCCGGACGCGGCGACGATCACGATGTCGGCAGCCTCGATGAGACCGGCGGCAAGGAGAGGAGCGAGGCCGAGGATCGCGGCTGTCGGATAGCAGCCCGGCGCCGCTATGCGGCGGGCCGAGCGCAGGGCAGGGCGCGCGGCGGGCAGTTCGGGCAGGCCGTAGGTCCAGCGCTCGACATAGGGCGTGCCGTAGAACCGCTCCCATGCCGATGCGTCGCCCAGCCGGTGGTCGGCGCCGAGGTCGACGACGAGCGGATCCTCAGGGAGCCGCGCAGCCAGTGCCGCCGACTCCCCGTGCGGCAGTGCCAGGAAGATCACGTCGGCAGCAGCGAGCAGCTCGGGCGAGGCCACGTCGAAGGTGCGGTCGGCGAGCGCGGTCAGGTGCGGGTGCAGTGCCCGAACGGGCTGTCCGGCGCTGCTCCCGGCGGCGACGGGGCCGACGCTGATGTCCGGATGGGCGAGGAGCAGCCGCAACAACTCGCCACCGGCGTAGCCGCTCGCCCCGGCGACGGCCGCGGTCAGACCCATGTTGCATGACTATACATACTTGCGTGTGAGTATGCGAATGCGATTGGCTCCCCAGCGTGCACCTGGTCGACCTCGAGCCCGGCGACGCCCGCCTTGTCACCGAACTTCTCCCCGTGTTGCTCGAGCTCCGGCCACACCTCACACCCGAGTCGTTCGCCAAGATCTACGACGAGGGCTACCAGCAAGGGCTGCGGTTTCTCGCGGCGTACGACGGCCCCCGGTGTGTGGGCGTCGCCGGGTGGCGCTTCGTGACCTGGACACACGGCAGGAAGCTGTACGTCGACGATCTAGTGACCACGGCGTCGGCACGATCGACCGGCGTTGGCAAGTCGTTGCTCGCTGAACTTGCCGCGCGGGCCACCAAGGCAGGCTGCAGTGTGCTCGACCTGGACAGCGGTGTGCAGCGTGGCGACGCGCACCGCTTCTACTTCCGGGAAGGCATGCACATCGCGAGCTACCACTTCGCGCGGTTGCTGAATGGCGACGTCACGTCCTGAGCTGGGCTCCGGTGCGACGCGTCGCTTCCGCGACGGCAGCGGCGCGCGCGGCGGATGCCTCGTCTGACGTGAGGGTGCGGTCCGGCGCGCGGAACCGGAGCGCGAAGGCCAAGGACTTCTTGTCCGCGCCGACCTGTGGACCTTCGTAGACATCGAAGAGCCGGATCGCCTCCAGCAGCTCCCCCGCGCCATCGCGCAGGGCGTCAGTCACCGCTGCCGCCGGAACCGAACGGTCAACGACGAGCGCGACGTCCTGGGTCGCCGGGGGGTACGCCGAAACTGCCGGCGCCATGACCGGCGGTGGTTCCTCCGGCAGGAGGAGGTCGAGCTCGAGCTCCATCGCGCACGTGCGCTCGGGCAGCTCGAGATTCGCGATCACCCGCGGATGCAGCTCGCCGGCGTGTCCGATGACCCGGTTGTCGACGTACAACGCAGCACAGCGGCCCGGATGCCACGGGTCGTGCTCGTCCGCGCGCACGGCGAGCTCGACACCGGCCGACCATGCGACGACGCGTGCGGCTTCGACGGCGTCGGCCCATTCAGCCGGCCGGCCGGACCCCCACCATCCGGGGCGCTCCACCATGCCGGCGATGACCACGGCGACCCGCTCGGGCTGGGCCGGCAGCGCCGCATGAAGACCGGCGAGCTCGTCCGCGGAGGGCGGCCCGTGCACCCCGGGCCTGGGTGGCGTGGGGGGTGCCGCGACCGGGCGGACGACGAAACCGGTCTCGAACAAGGCGACGTCGGTCAAGCCGCGGCCGATGTTGCGCCGCAGCGCGTAGAGCAGGCCGGGCAGCAACGTCGTGCGCAGCAACGGTTCTTCGTCCGAGATCGGGTTGGCGAGGGCGAGCGCGACCCGGCGCGGGTCGTCACCGGCGAATCCCAATGCGTCGAACGCGCTGACGCCGAGGAACGGATAGCTCGGCGACTCCACGTATCCGCTTGCGGCAAGCGCCGCACCCAGGCGCCGGCGCAGCCGTTGCCGAGGTGTCAGACCGCGCCCGGGCGGGACCCGCGGCAGGACCGACGGCACGGTGTCGTACCCGTGCAGCCGCACGACCTCCTCGACGAGGTCGAAGGGATCGGTGAGGTCGGGTCGCCACGACGGCGGCCGGACGGACAACTGTCCGGACGCTTGCCCTGATTCCGAAACGGCACAGCCGACCGCCGCGAGATGTCGCACAACGGTCCCCGCGTCGATGTCGCTGCCGACCACACGCGCGGGCAACGTCACGGCGATGTCGATGGTCGGCCGCGCCGCCGGGAACACCGTCTCACCCCGGCCGATCACGCCGGCACCGCCGTGCTCGACGAGCAGGTCCGCGGCGCGGGCCGCGGCATGCGGTGCAAGGTCGGGGTCGACGCCGCGCTCGAACCGGCGGGACGCCTCGCTGCCGAGCTTGTGCCGTCGCGCGGTCCGCGAGATCGACCGTGGCTCGAAGTGCGCCGCCTCGAGCAGGATCGACGTCGTTTCAGCGCTGATCTCGGTGCTGGAACCGCCCATGACACCGGCGAGGCCGATAACGCCGGTGTCATCGACGATGACGAGATCTTCGGAATCGAGTGTTCGGGTGACGCCGTCGAGCGTCTGCAGCTCTTCGCCGGCTCGTGCCCGGCGTACGCCGATGACGCCGCGAAGGCGCGTCGTGTCGTACGCATGCAACGGCTGACCGACTTCGAGCATCACGTAGTTGGTCACATCGACGACGAGTGAGATCGGCCGCATGCCCGCCGCGTGCAGGCGGCGTGCCATCCAGGCCGGTGTCGGCCGGTTCGGGTCCACTCCATCGATCGCAACCGCCACGAAGCGATCACAACCTGCTGGATCGTCGACGACGGGGGCGGGTCCATTCTCCGCCGGCGGGTCGACGTCCGCCGGATCACGGAAGGCCACGCCATATGCCGTTGCGAGTTCGCGGGCGAGGCCACGGATCGACAAGCAGTAACCGCGGTCCGGCGTCACCGCGATGTCGAAGACGGCATCGTCGAGCGCGAGTGCCTCCACGGCGTCGCTGCCGACTTTGGTGTCCGGCGACAACACGAGGATGCCCGTGTGGTCATCACCAATGCCGAGCTCGCGGGAAGAGCAGA